>Ga0105045_10003019_pt1 | contig 14325 bp, 13 predicted proteins | sample MAT02_FD_78089 | JGI IMG/M metagenome (GOLD analysis project Ga0105045, IMG submission 78089) | Freshwater microbial communities from Lake Fryxell liftoff mats and glacier meltwater in Antarctica - MAT-02 (megahit assembly) | ecosystem: Environmental > Aquatic > Freshwater > Ice > Liftoff...
CGAACCCGGCTTTTCCGGCAATCTGAGGCATTATTGTACCAACGACGTGCAAATCTCCTTCCGGTTGCTGAGCGGTGTTTAAGTGTCGGAGGCGAATCAATATGCTATTGTGGCACTCGGAAACTCCGAGAATCATTGGAAGGTTTTGACATGAACAAACTGATCGCACCGATCCTTGCAGCCTTGATGGCCGTCTCGGCCACCACCGCGTTTGCTGGCGGCCCGGTCATTGTCGAAGAAGAAATGGAAGTCGTGGCTGAAAAGCCCGCGTCATCCATCGGCATCTTGCCGCTTCTGCTGATCCCGATCATTCTCTGCGTCGCCCTCTGTGGCGGCGATGATGAGGAGGTCGAGCCTAAGACCAATACCCCGTTCCCCTTCTAGCGCAGTCTGAAGCGATACTTTCTACCTTGACTGAACTTCATCAAAGAAAGATGCACAGAATGAACAAAATCCTCGCCACGGCCCTCGCGGCCTCGCTCGCCATCTCGGCCACCACCGCCTACGCCGGTGGCCCGATCATCATCGAAGAAGAAATGGAAGTCGTGGCTGAAAAGCCCGCGTCTTCGATCGGCATCCTGCCGCTTCTGCTGATCCCGATCATCCTCTGCGTCGCACTTTGTGGCGGTGACGATGATGATGGCGACGGCGATCCTATCGATCCTATCGTTCCTATCGACCCTATCTTGACCGCAGGTTAAGATAACGTTGCAGCCCGAAATTGCATGAAGCACTTTCGGGCTGTTTCCTTTTCAAAACCGTCCGGCCCGATAGGGCGCGATGTCCAGCGCCGGTCGCCGCCCAGCCACCAGGTCGGCAACGATACGGGCCGTGACCGGGGCCATCGTCACGCCCAGGTGCCCATGGCCAAAGGCGTAAATCACCTCGGCCCCGCCGCTGGATGGCCCGATCACCGGCAGACTGTCGGGAAGCGACGGCCGAAACCCCATCCACTCCCGGTCTGGCGTTCCCAACCCGGGAAAGAACGCCCGCGCGCCTTCGACCAGCTTTCGCACCCGGTGGGGTGACGGCGGCAGGTGCAAGCCGCCAAGTTCCACCGTCCCTGCCACCCGCAGCCGCCCGGCCATCGGGCAGAAGTAGAACCCCCGCGCCGTGGGGCAGGTGGGCCGGGACAGCAAAGGTTCAGCCATATCCCATTCGACGTGATAGCCGCGCTCGGTATCCAGCGGAATCCGGTCCCCCGCCCGACGCGCCAGCGCGAGGGAGTGTGCGCCCGCCGCAATCACCACCTTGCGGGCGTGCAGATGCAGCCCCGGCCCCTCGATCACCACGCCATCCGGCCCACGCGTGATCTTGTCGGCCCGCGCCTGCGAATGCCGGGCCTTGGCCAGCGCCGCCGCCGCGATCAGCCCCATCATCCGCCCCGGATCGTCAAGGAAAGTGGCCCCGGCAAAGAATGCCGCGCCGCCCATCCCTGGGGGCAGGCCCGGCTCCAGTTCAGCCAACTGGCCCGGCCCGATCAGATCAACCTCGACCCCCAGAGCCCGGCGGGGGGCCATTTCAGCCCCGGCCGCCACAAAGGCTTGTGGCGTCTCATACAGATAAAGGCACCCCCGCCGCTGAAGGATCCCCGCGCCCGAGACGCGCAGCGCAAGGTCGTCCCACCGCTCGCCCGCCCCCGCCAGAAGGGCCGCAATCGCCCGCCCGTTCCGTTCGGCCGCCTTGGGCAGCGATTGCCACAGGAACCGCAGTAACCACGGCGTCAGGCTGGGCAAGGCCGCATGCCGAATGGCCAGCGGCGAAGTCCGGCTGAACATCAAGGAAGGCAGCGACCGCAAGACCGCAGGCGTCCCGACCGGGCTGACCGCATAGCCCGCAATCGTCCCCGCATTGCCGTAACTGGCCCCCATGCCGGGCTGGCCGGGATCGACCAGCGCCACGTCATGTCCGGCATCGACCAGTTCCAGCGCGATGGTAAGCCCCACCACGCCCGCACCGATCACGGCGATTTCGGTTCTTTCACGGGTTACCATGCACCATTCCCAGTCCGCCCGCCGGACCCGAAGGCCCGGCGGGATCAGCCTTTACATGCAGGCCTCATACAGCGCCCGGGTGTTTTCTGCCGTCAGCGCAATCGGGTTGCCGCCGCAAGACGGGTCTTCCAGCGCCATTTCGGTCAGCATCTCCAGGTCGCTGGCCTTCACCCCCATCGCGGTCAGCGTCTCCGGGATCGTCAATGCCGCGCGCAGGTCCATGATCCGCGCCTTGAACCCGTCAAACCCGCCCTTGATCCCGACGTAAGCCGCCGCCGCCTCGATCCGCGTCTCGATTGCCGGGCGGTTGAAGTCCAGCACCATTGGCATCACCACCGCATTGGTCGTGCCGTGGTGCGTGCCATAAACCGCGCCCACCGGGTGGGACAGCGAGTGGATGGCCCCCAGCCCCTTCTGGAACGCCACCGCGCCCATCGCCGCCGCGCTCATCATATGCGCGCGAGAGTCCAGATCATCGGGCGCGCCATAGACGCGGGGCAGGTTTTCAAACACCAGCCGCATGCCTTCCAGCGCGATACCTTGCGACATCGGGTGGTAAAAGGGGCTGCAATAGGCCTCAAGGCAATGCGCCAGCGCATCCATGCCCGTCCCGGCCGTGATGAAACGCGGCATCCCCACCGTCAGCGCCGGATCGCAGATCGTGACCAACGGCATCAGTTTCGGATGGAAGATGATCTTCTTCTTGTGGGTGGCAGAGTTCGTCAGCACCCCCGCGCGCCCGACCTCGGACCCCGTCCCGGCGGTCGTCGGCACCGCGATGATCGGCGCGATTTTCGACCCATCGGCGCGGGTGTACCAGTCGTCTATATCCTCCAGATCCCAGACCGACAGGTCCTTGCGCTGATGCGCCATCAGCGCGATCATCTTGCCAAGGTCAAGGGCCGAGCCCCCGCCAAAGCAGATCACCCCGTCATGCCCGCCCGCCAGATAGACCGCAATTCCTGCGGTCATATTGGCCTCGTTCGGGTTCGGATCGACTTCGGAGAATACCGCGCGACCCAGGCCCGACTTCTCCAGCACATCAAGGGCGGTGGCCGTGATCGGCAAACCGGCAAGCGCCTTGTCGGTCACCAGAAGCGGCTTTTTCAACCCCGCACCGACGGCATGCTCGGCCAGTTCCGAGATCCGGCCAACGCCGAACTTTATGGCGGTCGGGTAAGACCAATTGCGATTGGGAACAGAGTGGTTCATCTCAGACCTTCTTCAGATGATAGGATTTCGGCCGGGTCACCGCATGGAAGCCCAGATAGGAAAGCGATCCGCCGCGCCCGGTGTCCTTGCAGCCGGTCCAGCACAGCGCGGGGTCAAGATAGTCGGCCCGGTTCATGAATACGGTCCCGGTTTCCACCTGCTCACCCAGCTTGGCAGCGGTGTCATAGTCCTGCGTCCAGATGCTGGCGGTCAGGCCATAGGGCGAGTCGTTCATCAGCCGCAACGCCTCGGCATCGTCCTCGACCTTCATGATGCCAACGACGGGGCCAAAGCTTTCCTCCATCATCACCCGCATGGAATGGTCAACATTCACAAGGATTTGCGGCGCAAGGTAAGCACCCCCGTCATCCGCCGGGAACAGGGCCGGGTCGATCAGCGCCTTGGCACCCTTCGCCACAGCCTCGGCTATCTGGTCACGCACCACCTTGGCAAAGCGCTTGTTGGCCATCGGTCCCATTGTGCTGTCAGCCTCAAACGGATTGCCAAGCTTCAGCGTCTTGACCCAGGTCACCGCCTTTTCAACAAAGGCGTCATAGAGTGACTCGTGCACATAAATACGCTCGATCCCACAGCAGCATTGCCCCGCGTTGTACATCGCGCCGTCCATCAGCGTATCCACCGCCGCATCCAGATTGGCGTCCGCGCGGACATAGCCGGGGTCTTTCCCGCCAAGCTCCAGCCCCAGCGGCGTAAACGTCCCCGCCGCCGCCCGCTCCATCGCCTGCCCGCCACCTACGGACCCAGTAAAGTTGACAAACCCGAAAGACCGCGCCGCAATCAGCGCCTCGGTCGTGGCGTGGTCCAGCACCACGTTCTGGAAAACATCCGCCGGGATACCCGCCGCATAGAAGGCCTCGGCGAAACGCTCGCCCACCAGCATCGTCTGGCTGGCATGCTTAAGGATCACCGTGTTCCCCGCGATCAGCGCGGGAACCAGTGTGTTGATCGTGGTGAGGTAGGGGTAATTCCACGGCGCCACGATGAACACCACGCCCACCAGATCCCGCGCGATGTAACGGCGGAATGTGTCGCTGTCTTCCACCATCTGCGGCGCCAGCGTCGCCGCCGCGATTTCGGACATATACTCCGTCCGGGCATTCACCCCACCGAACTCGCCGCCGAAACGGGTCGGCCGGCCCATCTGCCAGGCGATCTCTTCGACCACCACGTCCTTCATCTCGTTCAGCTTGGCGACGCCAGCTTTAACCAGCGCAATCCGCTCCTCCAGCGGCCGCGCGGCCCAGGGTTTTTGCGCGGCCTTTGCCGTGGCGACGGATGCTTTCCCTGCCTCAGGCGTCAGGGGAGTCCGCGTGGCGTAAACGCTGCCATCGACGGGGGAAATCAGTTCGATCGGTTTCATTTCATCCTCGTAGGGTGGGTGCAACCCACCGTCACTTGAAATTCATCGGGAAGGTGGGTCGCCACCCACCCTACGCCCGCTCCAGCAGGCGCTCGCGTTCAAAGTCGGTGACGACACGGTCAGTCTCGGAAATCTCCCACTGCGCCGCGTGGTGGTAATGGTCCACCACATCATCGCCGAAAGCGCCGCGCAACATCACCGAGCCGTGCAGCAGCCCCGCCGCATCGCGCAGGTTGTGCGGGATCTCGCGGATGCCGGCGGTGTTGTACATGTCGCCGGACATTTCCGGCTCCAGCTCCATCTTGCCTTCGATCCCGGCCAGACCCGCCGCCAGCAAGGCGGCGCAGGCCAGATAGGGGTTTACGTCAGACCCGGGTATCCGGCATTCGACCCGCACCGCCTTGGAGTGGACGCCGCAGACCCGGAAGCCGGCGGTGCGGTTGTCCGCACTCCACACCGCCTTGGTCGGCGCGAACATGCCCACGGTAAAGCGTTTGTAGCTGTTGACGTAAGGCGCCAGGAACGCGGTCAGCTCTTGCGCATGGGCAAGCTGCCCGGCCATGTAATGCTTCATCGTGGACGACATACCGTGCTTGTCGGCCTTGTCGGCAAACGCTGCCTTGCCGTCGGTCCACAGACTTTGGTGGATATGGCTGGAAGACCCGGCCTTGCGGTGGTCATACTTGGCCATGAAGGTCACGGACTTGCCCTTCGTCCAGGCGATTTCCTTGATGCCGTTTTTCACGATCACATGGTTGTCGGCCGTATCCAGCGCGTCGGAGTAACGGTAGTTCACCTCTTCCTGACCCGCGTCCGCTTCACCTTTGGAATTTTCCACCGGGATGCCCGCCCCATAGAGACCATTGCGGATCGCGCGCATCACATCCTCTTCCTTGGTGGTCTGGAAGATGTGGTAATCCTCGTTGTAGGCGCTGACAGGCTTCAGCGCCGACATCCCGCCATCGCGAAGATTTTCATAGCTGTTTTCGAACAGGTAGAACTCCAGTTCGGTGGCCATCATCGGCTCGAAACCCATCGCCCGCGCCCGCCCTACCTGCCGCTTGAGGATTGCGCGGGGGGAATGCGGGACCTCGTGATGATGGTGGTCGAGCGTGTCACCCAGCACCAGCGCAGTGCCCGGCAGCCAGGGGACAAGCCGCAGGGTGGTCATGTCGGGCTTCAGGATGTAGTCGCCATAACCCGTCTGCCAGCTCGAGGATTTGTAGCCCTGTACTGTGGTCATCTCCATGTCAACGGTCAGCAGGTAGTTGCAGCAATGGGTCTCCTCCCAGCCGCCGTCGACAAAGAACTGCGCATGAAAGCGCTTGCCCACCAGGCGGCCCTGCATGTCGATGCCGGCGACCACCACGGTGTCGATCTCGCCGCGCTTGACCGCGGCCTTCAAGTCTTCAAGCGTCAGATTACCGGGCATGATCGCCTCTTTCAAATGTAGGACGTGGGAATGGGACCCTCTGGTCCCGGCAAGGCGATCGGGTGGCAGTGGCGCCGCCCGCCGCCAAACTCGGGCTTGCGCGGCCAGCATGGGCCGCTGCTGGTGTCTTGCGGATAGACCCGCATCCTGACGTTCTCCCCAATCCACAGACAGTGGCCACAGACGACGGTCCATGAATTTGATCATTCATTCACAGGTCAGGGTGCTTTCGCAACCCCCTGTGCCATCTGCGCCCGGGTCCCAATGGCCGCATTCAGCGCAACCGCTGTCAGCAAGACCCCGCCGCCGACAAAGGTGCCCGCACTTGCCGTTTCGCCCAGGAACAGGAACACCCACATCGGTGCCAGCAGCACCTCGATCAGCGACAGAAGCGTCAGCTCGGCCGCCGGGATCACCCGGCTGCCAAGTGTGTACATCACCATCCCCAAGGCCAGGATCACCGCGCCGATCGCGATAGCTACGCCCATGTCCCAAACCGAGACCACGATCGCATCGCCCCGCGCCAAAAGGATCACGCCCGCCACCAGAACCGAGAACACGCCCCCCAGCATGGCCGCGGGCAGCATGTCGGACAGTTTCCCCCGGCGAAGCGATACGGAAAACGCGCCAAATCCTGCCGCCGACAACAGCGCTGCGATATTGCCTGCAACCGCGCCCATCGCGAGCCCCTCGCGCACCATCAGATACATGCCGACTACCGCCAACGCGATGGCCGCCCAGGTCCAGGATTTCACCCGCTCGCCCAGCAAAATCCAGCCCAGGATCGCCGCCACGAAAGGTGAGGCGGTGAAGAGAAACACCGCATTGGCGATCGTCGTGGTCTGGATTGCATAGATCGCGCCGGCAAAGGCAACGACCAGGGCAAAGCCACCCATCGCCCCGGAAACCCCCACTCGCCGTACCGCCGCAAAAGGTTTGCCGCCCGAGGTCCACCAGATGAACGCCCACAGCACCGGCACCATGCCGACCGACCGCCAGAACAGGATCACCCAGACCGAGGCGTCCTCGATCTGGCGCAGGCCAAGGCCCATCAAGGACCACAGGCTTCCCGCCGCCAGCACCAAAGCCACCCCTCGGCCGTACCGCATGCCACACACCTCTTTGCGGCATTGCTTGCACGCGTCATGGCAACTGGCTGTTCCGTTCCCGACACCAAATGGTCAGTAGCCGCGCGCACGGTCCACGAGATGCAGGAACGGCTCCCCAGCTTCGCCCCGGCGGATGTTTTCGGCAATCACGCGGGCAGATGAGGGGGTGCGGGTATCGGCAGCGATATGTGGCGTCACCGTCACGCACGGATGGGCCCAGAACGGGTGATCTGCGGGCAGGGGTTCCATTCGGAACACGTCCAGCGTGGCATGGCTGATCTGTCCTGCGCCCAGGGCCGCAAGCAGGGCGGCATCGTCGATCAAGGCGCCGCGCCCGGGGTTGAGGATCACCGCCCCTTTCGGCAGCATGGCCAAAGTCCGGGCGTTCATGAGGTTCTCTGTCTCGGACGTCTTTGGCAGGAGGAGGACCACGATCTCGGCTCCGGATAGCGCCGCCTGCAACCCGTCTTCGCCATGCAGACAGCCGGGCTTTGCGGTCCGGCTCCAGCCCGTCACCGGGAAGTTCAGGGCGCGCAGTGCCGCCGCACAGGCCGCCCCCAGCGCGCCCATCCCCAGCACTGCCACCGGCCTTTCGCGGCCGAGTGGGGGGCAGGTTGGGTCCCACACCCGCCCCGGGTTCAAGATATGCCGGTCCATTCCCAGATGGTGACGCAGTGTGTGACCGACCACCCATTCCACCATGCCTTCCGTCAGGCCCGGATCGACCATCCGGCACAGGGGCTGGGTCAGTGTGGGATTGCCAACAACCCGCTCTACCCCCGCCCACAGGCTGAGCACCGCCTTGGTACGGGTGTAGGGGGTGAAATCCTGAAGGGGGGATGACGGGGCATAAACGATGAAATCTACCTCTGAAGGTGCCGCCTCGGTCACCACCCTTGCCTTAATCCCGGCTTTGGCCAGTGCTTTCGGCAGTTCCGCCTCATACTCGGCCCAAAGTGAAGGTGCCGCGAAAAGAACCGTTGTCATCATCGGGGCCTGTGAACATGCGCGCTTTGCACCAGTCCGAAAGCCACCAGCAACACAAGCATCGCCGACCCCCCGTAGCTGAGCAGTGGCAAGGGCACACCCACCACCGGCGCCATTCCCATCACCATCGACAGGTTCACCGCGATGTAGAAGAAAAAGTTCGCCGCCACCCCGACGATCAGCAGGGCAGAAAACCGGTCCCGGTTCTGGAACGCCGCCACCAGGCAGAACCCGATGATAAGCGCATAAAGCCCAAGCAGGGAAAACGCGCCGATAAAGCCGAACTCCTCGGCCAGGGTGGTGAAGATGAAGTCGGTGTGTTTCTCGGGCAGGAAGTTCAGCCGCGACTGGGTGCCCTGCATGAAGCCCTTGCCGCTCCACCCGCCCGACCCTAGCGCGATCTTGGCCTGAATGATGTTGTAGCCCGCCCCCAGTGGATCGGCCGTTGGATCAAGGAAGGTGTCGATTCGGCGATACTGATAGTCATGCAGGAACTGCCATGGCGTGCCACGCAAGGTGAACACCCCCACCACCGCCGCAACGCCTAGCGCCAGCACTGCGCCGAAATACCACAGACTGACCCCTGCAGCGAACATCACCGCCGCCCCGGCAAGGATCAGCAGCAGCGCTGTCCCGAGGTTCGGTTGCATCAGGACCAGCACGGTGGGCACCACAGTCAGCACCACAGGGATCAACACGAAAAGCGGGCGCGAGGTCTTTCTGCTGTCCAGTCCGTCGTAATAGGCCGCCAGCGCCATCACGAGTGCGAATTTCATCATCTCGGAGGGCTGGAACTGGAAGAAGCCAAAATCGATCCAGCGCTGGGCGCCCATGTTCGTCTCGCCCAGAAATTCCACCACCAGGAGGAGGAGGAACGACAGCCCGTAGGCCAGCCCCGCCATGCTGCGCCAGAACCAGACGGGGACCATCGCGACGATGAACATCGCCACAAGGCCAACGGCGAAAACCTGCGACTGGCGCCGCGCCCAGGTGTCGAAATCGCCGCCGGCGATGGAATAGAGCATCAGGATGCCCACCGCCGCGACGGCGGACAAAAGCACGACCAGCGGCCAATTCAGGAAAAGCACCTTGCGCAACCCCACCGGGGCCTGCTTGACGCGGTATTCAAGAAAGCTCATCCCAGCGCCCCTTCTCAGGCCCGGGTCCGGACCGGGGTAACCCCGGTGACCGGATCGCGCAGCGGAAGCTCGTTCAGCATGCTTTCGATCCGCCCGCGTTGGCTGGAGGGGTAGGCCTCCAGAGGGGGCAGTCCGTCCGACATGGCCCGCAAGATGACGTCGCGCCCGATCGGGGCCGCCGCCGTCGATCCGCCGCCGCCATGTTCCACCACCACAGCCACCGCATAGCGCGGCGCATCATAGGGCGCGTAGCCGACGAACAGCGCGTGATCGCGCCGGTTCCACGGCAGGTCGTCGTTCGAGATCACCCCCGTCTCACGTTCGGCCGCGCTGATGTTGCGGACCTGACTGGTGCCGGTCTTGCCCGCCATCGCCAGCGTCGGCTCGACGATCCGGCTTGATTTCGCCGTGCCCTGGTCGCCGTTGACCACTTCGTGCATCCCGCGCTGAATTGCAGCCAGATGTTCGGCCTCGACCCCAAGCGGTGGCGTCTCGGGTACGGGGAGTTCCTGATTGTTCACCATACGCACGAGGCGTGGAGCCACCATCTTTCCACTGGCCAGCCGCGCCGTCATCACGGCCAATTGCAGGGGCGAGGTCAGCACATAGCCCTGCCCGATCGAGGCATTGATCGTGTCGCCGATCCGCCATTCGGCCTGATGGCGTTCCAGCTTCCATTGCTTGTCGGGCATGATGCCATCGGTGACAGCGCTCATGGGCAGGTCGAAGCGTTGGCCCAGCCCCAGTTTGCGGCCCATTTCGGCGATCTTGTCGATGCCGACCTTCTGCGCGGTATCGTAGTAATAGACGTCGCAACTTTCGCTAAGCGACCGCTGCAGGCTGACTGACCCATGCCCTGCACGCTTCCAGCAGTGAAAACGCCGGTCGCCGTATTCAATGTAGCCGGGGCAACTGACGCGGGTGTCGGGCGTGATCACCCCGGCTTCCAGCGCCGCAAGGGCCGTGACCATCTTGAAGGTCGATCCGGGCGGATAGGCGCCAGAGACGGTCTTGTTGGCCAAGGGCCGATGATCGTTTTCCATCAGCAGATTGTAGTTCGTGTGGCTGATCCCGCGGACAAAGAGGTTGGGGTCAAAGGACGGCGACGATGCGGCGCAAATGATATCGCCGCTTCTCACGTCCATCACTACCACGGCAGCGCTCTCGTCGCCCAGCCGCGCCTGGGCAAAGTTCTGCACATCGGCATCAATGGTCAGGCGGATATCGGTTCCCGGGTCACCCTCTTCCCGCTCCAGCTCGCGCATGACCCGCCCGGCCGAATTCACTTCGATCCGCTTGGTGCCGGCGCGGCCGCGCAAAGTGTCTTCCATCCACTTTTCCACGCCGATCTTGCCGATCTGGAACTTGGGGATCTTCAGCAAGGGGTCAGGGGCCTCAAGCGCTTCAAGGTCCTTTTCGCTGACCGGGCCGACATAGCCCACCACATGCGCGAAGTCCTGATCGAGGGGATAAAGCCTCGACAGGCCCACTTCCGGAACAACGCCGGGCAGGGCAGGGGCGTTCAGCGCCACCTTGCTGAAATTCTCCCAGCTCAGGCGTTCGGCCACCGTCACCGGCACGAAGGCGCGCAAGGCCTTCACCTCTTCTATGGTCCGCTCCAGTTCTTCCGGGGTCATCGGGATGATCCCGGCCAGGCGGCGCAGCACAAGGTCTGCGTCCCCTGCGGCCTCACGCGTGATGACGACGCGGTAGTTCTGTTCATTCGCGGCAATCAGCTTGCCATTACGGTCCTGGATCAGCCCGCGTTCGGGCGGGATCAGGCGGATGTTGATCCGGTTTTCTTCCGCCAGCAGCTTGAACTCATCCGCTTGATCGACCTGCAAATAGCGCATGCGCACGCCCAGAACAGCCACCATCGCCCCCATTGCACCACCCAGCATGAGGGTGCGTCGGTTCAGGGTGCGGGCCACTTCCTCGCTGTCGCGAGCAGTCCGTCTCACATGCGCCTCCCGAAATCATCAACTTCGCCCATCGCCGGCTTCCTCAGGTCCAGTGCCAGCCGCGAAAGCGCCACGACCAGTGGATACAGCGCAATCGACCACAGAAACTGTACAATGGCAAAGCCGACGGCCGGTTGCGGCACGAAGGCCACCGCAAGGGCCAGCCGGTATGCCAGCATCATCACCAGCATCACGCCTGCAATCAGCATCCATTCGACCAGAAAGTTCAGCTCGCGGGTCAAGGCAACGCGACCCCGCAGGAATTCCGTCGCCAGCACGACGATGGCCGTCCACAGACCGGGTGGTCGCATCAGGATCAAGTCTTCGATCAGCATCACGATCAGGATCATGGGCATCGGCAGGAATTCGGGCCGCCGCACCACCCAGGCCAGGACCAGGCAAAGCAACAGGTCCGGCCCCGGCAGCGTGCCGGGTTCATGGCGCAAGGGCAGCAGTCGCATGAACAAGAGAAACAGTGCCAGCGCCAGAAAAAGCCCGCGAAACAGCCAATGCGATTGCCGCCAGAAATCACCCATCGCCGGCACCCGTGGCGGCCCCTTCGGCCAGGCCCGAACCCCCGGATTCGACGTTGCCGCCCTCGGTTTCCGCTGGAGGGGCGCCCGCTGCCGATTCCAGTGCGGCGGCCGAAGTGTCCGGCAGGGGGGCCAGCACGGGTGGTGCGACCAGATTGCCCGGGTCAGTGATCGGCTCCAGCGCGTGGCTGCGCAGCACGCGCAGGAATTCAAGCCGCTGGTAGTCGGCCGCCAGCACCACGCGCAGCCGCTTGTCGGTGCCCAGCGCCACTTGGCCGACGAGCAAACCTGCCGGAAACACGCCGCCATCGCCCGAGGTGACCACCCGGTCGCCTGGGCGCACTTCATCGGCATCTTCAATGAACTCGAGCGGCGGCAGGGATGAGTTGTCGCCAGACAGCAGCGCCTTTTGCCCGGACGGCTGGATCGTCACCGGAATCCGGCTGTTGGAATCCGTGACAAGGATCACCCGCGAGGTGCGCGCGCCCACGCCCGAAATCCGGCCGACAAGCCCGATACCGTCCATGGTGGCCCAACCGTCGCGGATCCCGTCGCGTTCGCCCACGTTCAGAAGGACCGATTGGCGGAACGGGCTGCCGCTGTCGGCCATGACGACGCCAGTGATAAAGGTGAATTTCGGATCCAGCCGTACCTTGTTCAGGTCCAGCAACCGGGCGTTCTTCTGCTCCAGCTGAAGGGCCGCCTCTTTCCAGGCCTTCATCTGCTGCAACTCGCGCTTCAATTCCTGATTCTGTTCGTAGATCCGGGTGTAGGATCGGAAATCGTCGACCATCCCGGCCACCAGAGTGACGGGGCGCATCGCCCAATCAAGGTTCGGCACCACCGCATCTATCAGCCCGGCGCGGAACCGTTCCACCCTCGGGCTGTCGATCCGCCACAGCAGGAACAGGCCCAGAAGGAACAGAACCGCGATCCCGACCAGCAGACGGCGCAGCGGGCGCGAGAACTCCTCCGGTCCTGTGCGGATCTTCGCCAAGGGTCAGCCTTTCCTGAAGGCGCGCAGGCCTTCTGCTCAGGTATCGTAGTCGATCACATGCCGAAGCTGTTTCTCATATTCCAGCGCTTTCCCGGTTCCGAGCGCTACACAATTCAGTGACTCGTTCGCCACGCTGACCGAAAGGCCCGTCTGTTCCCGCAAGCTCAGGTCCAGATCGCCCAGAAGCGCCCCGCCCCCGGTCAGCATGACACCTCGGTCCACAATATCCGCCGCAAGGTCTGGCGGTGTCGCCTCCAGCGCCTGCATCACCGCATCGCAGATCTGCTGCACGGGTTCGGCCAAGGCCTCGGCCACCTGCGCCTGGTTGATCTCGGTCTCCTTCGGGACCCCGTTCAGCAGGTCACGTCCCCGGATCGTCATGCTGGCCCCGCGCCCGTCATCCGGCATCCGCGCCGTGCCGATGCTGGTCTTGATCCGCTCGGCGGTGCTTTCCCCGATCAACAGGTTCTGGTGCCGGCGCAGGTAGCTGACAATCGCCTCATCCATCCGGTCGCCGCCCACCCGCACCGAACGGGCATAGACGATGTCGCCCAGGGACAGCACCGCCACCTCTGTGGTACCGCCACCGATGTCCACCACCATGTTGCCCGTGGGCTCGGTGATCGGCATCCCCGCCCCAATCGCCGCCGCGATGGGTTCTGCAATCAGCCCGGCCCGCTTTGCCCCCGCCGACAGCACCGACTGCCGGATCGCCCGCTTTTCCACGGGCGTCGCCCCGTGCGGCACGCAGACGATAATCTTCGGTTTGCTGAATGTAGACCGTTTGTGAACCTTGCGGATGAAGTGCTTGATCATCTCCTCCGCCGCCTCAAAGTCGGCGATCACTCCGTCCCGCATCGGGCGGATCGCCTCGATACTGCCTGGCGTGCGGCCCAGCATCAGCTTGGCATCCTCGCCGACTGCAAGGACGACCTTCTTGCCGTCCTTCACATGGTAGGCCACGACCGAGGGTTCGTTCAGCACGATCCCCTTGCCACGAATATAGACCAGCGTGTTCGCCGTGCCGAGGTCGATCGCCATGTCAGACGAAAACAGACCGGAAAAAAACCACATCCTGAAGGGTCCCCACATGCAGGCAATATTGTCCCGGCGACTCACGGTCGAAGGCGGGCGCCTTCATATAAGGACCTGTGCAGGGGAGTGAAAGGCCTTGTAGCACAGCGCGCGGTCCCCCGCTTACACAATCGTGCAACTACATAAATCACGTATTTTATTTCACTTTCAGGGCGGGATTGGGTCAGTAATTGACGCCATCGAACATCCAGCCGATCCTGCGCAAGGGTCAAACATTGCGGGAGAGCGAGATGAGCGGCGTTTCGGGGCAGATCGTGCTGGTCACAGGGGCCGGATCGGCGGGGGGAATCGGGTTTGCCATCGCGCGGGCAGTGGTTACAGGCGGGGCGAAAGTCTGCATCACGGCCACTTCACCCCGGATCCATGACCGTGCGGCTGCGCTTGGCTGCATGTCCCACATCGCCGACCTGACCGACCCCGCACAAGTCGCCACCCTGTTTGCCGCCGTCGAGGCGCAGCTTGGCCCTGTCACCACCCTCATCAAC
>Ga0105045_10003020_pt1 | contig 14322 bp, 15 predicted proteins | sample MAT02_FD_78089 | JGI IMG/M metagenome (GOLD analysis project Ga0105045, IMG submission 78089) | Freshwater microbial communities from Lake Fryxell liftoff mats and glacier meltwater in Antarctica - MAT-02 (megahit assembly) | ecosystem: Environmental > Aquatic > Freshwater > Ice > Liftoff...
AGCCGACACGCAGAAAGGCGCGCTCTGTCCGGCAATACAGTGCCGCGAAATCCTCGATGGCCTGGGTGGTGAGGCCGGTGATGGCCGCCGCCCATTCCGGCCCTCGACTTGCCAGATGCGCCGCGACATCGGGGCCGAAATCGGTGAATTCGGCCATATAGCTGTGGTCGGCATGGCCATCGCGCAGGGCGATGTGCAGCACGGCGCAGGCCAGCGCCGCATCGGTGCCCGGGCGCAGCGACAGGTGCATATCGGCCACCGCCGCGGTGCCGCTGCGATAGGGGTCGATGACGACGAGCTTCGCGCCGCGCTCCTTCCGCGCCCGGCTGATATGGGTCATGACATTGATCTGCGTCGCCACCGGGTTGCCGCCCCACATCACGATCAGGTCGGCCTCGCCCATCTCCCGCGAATCGGGGCCACGGATGGTGCCGAGCGCGGCCTGGGTGGCCGCTTCCATGATCGAGGTGCAGATGGTGTTCTGCTGCCGCGAATAGCGCATGGCATGGCGCAACCGGTGGATGCCGTCGCGCTGCACCAGCCCCATGGTGCCGGCGAAGTAGTAGGGCCAGACCGTTTGGCTGCCGTGTTTCGCCGTGGCTTCGGCGAAGGCGCCCGCCACGCGGTCCAACGCCTCATCCCAGCCGATCTCACTGAACTGGCCGGAACCACGCGGGCCGGTACGCAGCAGGGGTTGCGTCAGGCGATCGGGATGATGCACCCGCTCGGCATAGCGCGCGACCTTGGCGCAGATGACGCCGGCGGTGTAGGTATTTTCGGCAGCGCCACGCACCCGGCCGATGCGGGTGGGGGAGAGCACCTCCACCTCCAGGGCGCAGGTGCTGGGGCAATCATGCGGGCAGACGGAGGCTTCGAAGGTCATCCGCCATCATAAGCCAGGAATGGAGGTGGTGCCCAGGAGTGGAATCGAACCACCGACACTGCGATTTTCAGTCGCATGCTCTACCAACTGAGCTACCTGGGCGCGGGCATTCGGATAGCCGATGGTGCGGGGGCTGTCCACCCGGGCGTCACGGGGCTGCATAAACAATCGAGGGGAAATCATGATCCATCGTCGCGCCGCCTTCAGCCTGGCGGCTCTGCCCATGCTCGGCGCGTGGGCGCCGGACCGTCCGGTGCGTATCCTTGTAGGCTTCGCCGCCGGCGGCGGCACCGACATCGTCGCCCGGCGCATGGCCGAGCAGGGCGTGGAGCCCGACCCTGGCACGCCCGCGCAATTCGCGGCATTCCTGGCGCGGGAGGCCACGAAGCTGGGCGAGATCATCCGCGCGGCCAACATCACGCTGAAGGGGTGACGCCCCGGTAGCGTTCCTTCAGCACCCGGCGCAGCAGCTTTCCGGCCTCGCTGCGCGGCAATTCCTCGACGAATTCCACGCCGCGCGGCTGCTTCGGCCCGGCCAGCCTTTTGCGGGCGAAGTCGAGCAGCGCCGCCGCGTCCGGCATGCCGCGCGGCACCACCACCGCCCAGGGCCTTTCGCCGAATTCCGGGTCGGCCACGCCGATCACGCCGATATCGGCCACCATGGGGTGTTCCGCCAGCGCGGTCTCGATTTCAGCAGGGTAGATGTTCACGCCGCCGGAGAGGATGAGGTCGGCACGCCGGTCGGAGAGGAACAGAAACCCCTGCTCGTCCAGGTGGCCAAGGTCATGCAGCGTGGCCCAGCCACGGTCGTTGTAGGCCTCGGCGGTCTTCTCCGGTGCGTTGTGGTAGGCGAAGCGGGCGCCGCCCTCGAACCAGATGCGGCCGACCTCGCCAGGAGGCAGTGCAGCGCCGTCATCGGCCAGGATATGCACGCCGCCATAGGCTGGCCGGCCAACGCTGCCGGGCTTTTCCAGCCAGTTAGGGCTGTCGATGAAGCAGACCCCGATGCCCTCGCTGCCGGCATAATACTCGCGCAGGATCGGCCCCCACCAGTCGATCATCGCCCGCTTCACCGGGATGGGGCAGGGGGCGGCGGCGTGGATGGCACAGCGATGGCTGGACAGGTCATGCGCCTGGCGCGCGGCCGCGGGCAGTGCCAGCAGCCGCACGAACATCGTCGGCACCCATTGGCTGTGGGTGACGCGATGCGCCTCGATCAGCGCCAGGCATTGGGCGGCGTCGAATTTGTGGGTGATGATGGCGGTGCCGCCATGCTCGATGGTCCGCTGCACATAGCGGTTGGGGGCTGCGTGATAGAGCGGCGCGGGCGAGAGATAGACCGTGTTTTCATCGAAGCCATAAAAACCCTTCCAGCTCATGTCGAATTCCGGGTTGAAGCGGTTCTCGAAAGGGATGAGCGGCCGGCGGATGCCCTTGGGCAGGCCGGTGGTGCCGGAGGAATAGAGAAATTCCCGCCCGATCGGCCGTTGCGCAGGCGGGCCGGTGGCGCTGGCCATGGCCGCGCGGGCGGCATGCGTCGTCATGCGTGGCATGGTGCCTGGAAGCTGCGCCGCCAGCGCCTCCAGCTTCGGCGCATGGATCAGCAGCCGCGCACCGCTATCCTCCAGCACATAGGCGACTTCAAGCGGGCGGAGATGGATGGAAAGCGGCGTCACCATCAGCCCGGCGCGCTTGGCGCCGTAGGAGAGCACCAGGAAATCCGGCTCATTCTCCAGCAGCAGCGCGACACCCTCGCCGGGCATGAAACCCTGCGCCACGAACCACAGCGCGGCCCTGGTCGCGCCAGCGTCGAGGGCGGCGAAGCTCAGTGTTTCGCCGCTGTCGGCGAAGATGGCGGCCGGCTTCTCGGGCTGGCGCGCGGCCCATTGGCCCAACGATGGCATGGCGTTTCCTCTTGTTAGCGCCAGCCTGCCAGGGTGGCCGAAGCGGTCAAGCCGCCCTAGGCTCCGGCGATCGGGGGAGAGAAACATGGACGTTCGGAATGCAGTGGCGATCGTCACCGGTGGTGCCTCGGGCCTGGGCCTGGCCTCGGCGCGCAAGCTGGCCGAGGCCGGCGCCCGGGTGGTGATCGTGGACATGGCCAGCAGCCCCGGCGCCGCGGTCGCGGCCGAGTTGGGCGGCGCCTTCGCGGTGGCCGATGTGACCGATGAGGTGAGCATGAAGGCCGCGGTAGCCATGGCCGAGGCGATGGGACCGGTGCGCGTGCTGGTGCATTGCGCCGGCCGCGGCGGGGCGCTGCGCATACTGGAAAAGGACGGCTCCCCCGGCTCGCTCGCGCAATACGAGGCGATCATCAAGGTCAACCTGACCGGCAGTTTCAACGCGCTGCGCCTGGCCGCCGCCGCCATGGCGCGGACCGAACCGCTGGACAGCGGCGAGCGTGGCGTGGTGGTTCTCACCGCCTCCATCGCCGGCCAGGAGGGCCAGATCGGGCAGATCCCCTATGCCTCGTCCAAGGCCGGCGTGATCGGCATGACCATCGTGGCGGCGCGCGATCTGGCGTCCAGGCTGATCCGCGTCTGCACCATCGCGCCGGGCATCATGGACACGCCGATGCTGGCCAGGCTGCCCGACAACATCAAGCAGTCGCTCGGTGCCTCGGTGCCCAACCCGGCACGGCTGGGCATGCCGGAGGAATACGCGGCACTCGCCCTGCACATCGTGCAGAACGCCTATCTGAATGGCGAGACCATCCGCATCGATGGGGCGCTGCGGATGGCGCCGCGCTGAGCGCGCGGGTTCAGATTTTTCGGTGATTCCGCATCAAATCATCCCGCGCTACACCCGCAAGGCGCGCAGGGCGGCCTTGGGCGTGACGTGTTCATGGGCCGCAAGCCGCGCGATTTCCTCAGCCGCCACATCGCCATGGGCATTGGCGAACAGCCCGGTCATCGCCCAAAGGCTGTCCAGCCCGGCGGCCATGGCGCCAGCCAGGTCGGTATGCGCGGTATCGCCCACGGCGATGATGCGGTGCTTCGGCATGTCGCCCAGCAGGGCCAGGGTGGGGCCATAGACGGCCGGGTCGGGCTTGCCGATCTCCACCACCACGCCGCCGAGTTCAAGATAGACATCGGCCAGCGCGCCGGCGCAGGGCACGCGCTCGCCCGCCACCATCACCGCGCGGTCGGGATTGACGCAGAGCATGGGCAGCCCCGCGGCCCGGCAGCGTTCCAGATCCGCCCGGTAGCGCTCCACCGAGTGCGGGCCCAGGCTCGGGTCGGGGCCGGTATTGAGCAGGAACCGGGCCTGGGTGGGCTCATCCACCAGGGTGGCCACGCCTTCATCGAGCACGGAATGGTCGCGCTCGGTGCCGATGAAGAATGCCGGGCCGCCAAAGCGCGGGTCGGAGCCGGATTTCATCAGCAGCCAGCTCGCCTCGCCGCTGCTCATGATGCCGTCATGCAGGTCGGCCGTGATGCCCATGCCCACCAGCATCTGGTCGATGAACCAGGCGCGGCGCGGGGCATTGGTCAGGAAGGCCACGCGCTTGCCGGCGGCTTTCAGCGCGCGCAGGGCATCCACCGCGCCGGGATAGGGCCGGCGGCCATCATGCACCACGCCCCAAAGGTCAAGCACATAGCCATCGTAGTCAGAAAAAGTCTCGGTGATGGATTCGATGATCTTCATGCGTCGGTTCCCACCACATCGGCCACATGGGCCACGCCGTCACGCGCCAGAAGTGCGGCCAATCCGTCGAGAATTCGCGGCACCAGCGCCGGCCCGGCATAGGCGAAGCCGCTATACAGCTGCACCAGCGACGCACCGGCCCTGATCTTGGCATAGGCCTGTTCGGCCGAAGCCACGCCGCCCACCCCCACCAGCGCCAGCCGCCCGCCTGCATGCCGAAAGGCCGCGCGCAGCATGGCCGTGCTCTTCTCGAACAGCGGTTGGCCGGAAAGCCCGCCCGCCTCTGCCCGCACGGCGCTGCGCAAGCTCTCCGGCCGGCCCAGCGTGGTGTTGGAAATGATCACGCCAGCCACGCCGCGCGCCATGCACACATCGAGCAGCGGCGGCAGCGCAGCATCGGACAGGTCGGGCGCGATCTTCACCAGCACCGGCACGCTGCGTGCCGGCATGGCGGCCAGGATGCCGTCCAACAGCGCCTCGCCTTGCAGATCGCGCAGCCCGGGCGTGTTGGGTGAGGAGACATTGACCGCGATGTAGTCCACCAGCGGCGCGATGGCGGTGTAGAGCGCGGCATAGTCGCGCTCGGGCACCGCACCCTCCTTGTTCACGCCGATATTGGCGCCGAGCGGCGCGGGCAGCGGGCGGGGCAGGGCGCTGAGGCGGGCCAGGAAGGCATCCAGACCTTCATTGTTGAAGCCCAGCCGGTTGATCACACCCTGGTCCTCCTCCAGCCGGAAGACCCGCGGCCTGGGGTTGCCCACCTGCGGGCGTGGGGTGACCGAACCGGCTTCCAGGAAACCGAAACCCAGTCGCATCAGCGGCAGCACCGCCACCGCGTTCTTGTCGAAACCGGCGGCCAGGCCCAGCGGGTTTGCGAAACGCAGGCCCATCACCTCACTGGCCAGGCAGGCATGCGCATTGGGCGCCGATCGACCAGCCAGCCCGGCGGAAAGCGCGCGCAAGGCCCAGCCATGCGCCGCCTCGGCATCCATAAGGCGCATCAGGGGGGTAAGGGCGGAGGCGATTGCGGGTGTCATCGCGGGCGGGCATGCCAGACCCGCGCGCGCCTGGGAAGCGCCGGCCATGGCAAGCCGGCCCCGGCCAGGATAGAGACGCATGGTGACAGGCCCCCTCTTCCTCATGGCTGGCATCGCCCTGTTCGGGCTGCTCGATGCCAATACCAAACTGCTGTCGGGCGAATTCAGCGTGGCGCAGGCGCTGGTGTTTCGCCATGGCGTGCTGCTGGTGCTGCTCTTCGGCAGCCGCGCCGTCAGCCCGGGCCTGGGCGGGCCGCTGCTGACGCGCCACCCCGGGCTGCATGCGCTGCGGGCGGTTTCCATGCTGTTTTCCGGAGCGCTGTTCTTCCTCACCTTCCGGCATCTGCCGCTGGCCGATGGCTATCTGGTGTTCTTCACCTCGCCTTTCCTGATCATGGCGATGGCCAGCCGGTTCCTGGGTGAGCGCGTGCCGCGTGCGGCCTGGATATGGTCGGCGGTGGGGTTTTCCGGCGTGCTGCTGGCGCTGGTGCCGCAATTGGGCCAGGGGGAAAGCCTGTTCGGCTTTGGCTGCGCGTTGCTGGGGACGTTCTTCTATTCCGTGAACATCACCATCAACCGCGCGCTGCGGGATGAGATCGGCTATGCCCGGCTGCTGGTCTGGCCCAGCGCGCTGGGGCTGCTGGTCTTCGCACCCTTTGCCGCCTGGCTCTGGGTGCCGTCGGGGGCAGTGCAGACGGGGCAATTGCTGGCCAATGGGCTGCTGGCGGGGCTGGCCACCGTCACGCTCGCGCTGGCCTTCCGCCATGCCACGCCGGCCCGGCTGGCACCCTTCGAATTCATCGCGCTGCCCTGGAGCGTGGCGCTGGATTACGTCATTTTCGGCAATGTGCCCGACCCCATTCTCATCCTGGGCGGTGTGGTGGTGGTGCTGGCCTGCGTGATGAGCGAGCGCGCGGGCCGCAGGGCCTATGGGAAGCCTTCGGGAAAGACGTGAAGCCCATCCGCCCCCAGGGACAGCGGCAGCACGCGGCTGACAGCCGAAAGCGGCAGGGGGCCGTAGAGATGCGGGAAATGCCCTGCCCGGCCGCTGGCCGGAGGCTCGAAGCGCAGCGCCGTGCCCAGCGCCGCCACCTGGGCCTCCACCATCACCAGATCAGCCTCACCCGCGCGGTGCCTGGCCGCCGTGGCCCGCAGTTGCGCGCCGGTGGAGAAATGCAGGAAGCCATCGCGCCGGTCATCGGCGCTGCCCGTATAGGCACCGGCCTGCTCCGCCGCTTCCCAGTCTGCGCGGCGGACGAGGGTATAGACATGGCTTTCCATGCGCGGTTGTCACGCGGCCAGGCTGTAGAGCGCAAGCCCCCCGGTTTCTGCCACCGGCATGCGGCCCACCGCCCAGCCGGGCAGGGATTGCAGGCTGTGCCAATGGGTGGCGCCAGGGGCCAGGTTGGGCAGGCCGCCGGACAGGGCGCGGGTTGCCACACGGCGGCACATGGCCAGCGTCTCGCTCTCCGCCAGCGTCTCCCAGGCCGCGCCGCCCGGCCGCCAGCAGGCGAACTGGAAGGGTGCGCGGCACACCGCTGCCACCATCGCGGCCTCGCCCTGGGTGCTGGCGCCATGGGCAAAGCGGGTGCGTGCCACGTCGCATTGCAGGGCCATGCGGGCGCGGCGCAGGATCAGCGCCGCTAGCGCCTCCACCCCGCGCAGGGCACATCCCGCTGCCTCGGCATGCAGGGTGCGGGTCAGGATTTCGTTCGGGTTCATCGTTTGGCGACCTCTTCGAGCTTGGCTTCGATGCGGATCAGGTGATCGGTGATGCGCTGGTCCACGCCGCGCATCAGCGACAGCGGCACGTAGGTGCGGGCGACCTCCAGCTTGAAGGCGGCCAGTTCGTCGCGGGTGCGGCTCAGACCATCGGTCTGGCGCAGATCGCCGCGCTCGATCCGGTGATCCAGCTCGCGCCGGATGCCGTGCAGCATCCAGAACAGCCCGATCAGGAGCTTGGTCTGGATGATCATGACGATGAGGGCGGGGGGCAAATCAGTGGGGTTCATGCTATACCTCTCCAACGAGGAATTTTCCGTGATGTGGAACGAGCCGTATCTCGAAACCTGCTGCCGTTCGGCGCTTCACCGGCTGATGCTGGTGTGCGATGCCGGCCGGCCGCCTGGCCTGAAGGACGGGCCGTGTCTCGCTCGCCTGGGGGGCATGGGCCTGGCCACGCCCAGGGCCGATGGGCGGTGGGAAATCACCGTCGCCGGCCGCCAGGGCCATGCCGGGCTGGTCAACCCGCGCCGCGCCAGGAAGGCGGCCGCGGCGGCGCCGGCAACAGTGGCAGCCGCACCGGCTCGCTGAGGATCAGCCCCGCGATCGCGTCGAGCGCATCGTCGCGCGCGGCGCGGTCATCGGGGCGCCATTCGGCCATCTCCGTCGGCAACGGGCCCCGCATGACGCTCTCATGCGCATGCAGCCGCCGCGCGGCCATCAGCGGGTCGAAGGCGGCCAGGATGCGCTCATGCTTCGCCCTGCGGCTGACATGTTCGCGCACCGTACAGGGCACGCCGGCCTGGGCCAGCGCACGCTTTAGCAGCGCCGGCAGGAACTTGCCGATGCCGTTCGTCTCGACATGCACCGCGGGCAGGTGCAGGGCGCCCGCGATACGCGCGACCATGCGGCATTGCTGGGTGGCGCTGTCCTCGGCCGCATCGGGGTCATGCTTCAGCCAGGTCAGGCTTTGCAGGAAATGATGGCCCTCGCCATCGACGAAGGCCGCGGCCAGGACCGAGCCGTCACCGCCATCGGGCCGGCCGAAGGAGGGGTCCCAGAACGCGCTGCCGGAGACCATGCGCCGGCCCATCAGATACATCTGGGCCCGGCCATTCGCCTCGCGGTAATCCGGCTCGGCGTGGTAGCGGATGAGCAGTGCCGGGTCGAGCCGCAGCGCCTCGTTGCGCACCGCCTCCAGCTGCATCTGCCGGGCGAAGTGCAGCGGCCCGACACGGTCGCGCAACGCGCGGATGGCCTCGACCGGGAAGCGTTCCGGCCAGGCACTGACGCCGCTCGGATCGAGCAACGGGATGGCCATGCGGCGATAGCCGGACAGCAAAGGCTCATCGTCGCTGCGGTAGAGGCTCTGCGCCGTGTGCGGGGTGCCCACGAAGATCTGCGCGCCGTGCGGTACCAGCACGAACTCGCACTCCGCCAGCCTCTCGCGCATGTCCTGTCGCTTGGCCGCGGTGTCGCAATTGCCCGCGACCTCGACATCGTCGCAGATGATCATCTCGGCGCGCGCGCCGGTGATGTTGCCGCCCAGGCCCTGAGCCAGCATCGAGGGGTCGCGCAGCACGGCGCCGCGGGCGACGGTGAAGCGGTCCGCCGCCCAGGCATCTTCCCCATCGGGCAGCAGATGCTCGCATAGCGGGTGGCGCTCGATGATCCGGCGCACCTGGCCCACCATCTTGCCGGCCAGGGCCTGATCGGCTGCCAGCACCAGGATCCGGGCATCGGGGTTGGCATGCAGCCACCAGGCGCAGAACAGGCCGACGAGCGTGGATTTGCCCGAGCCCCGGAAGGCCATCAGAAGCAGGCGTCGGTCGCCCGCCGCCACCCTGGCATCCAGCCAGCGCGCCATGCGGCGGTGATGTTGCGGGGTGCCGAGATTCTGGGTCTGATTCCAGACCCAGAGGAACTCGATGAAGTCATCCTTCGTCCTCGAGATCATCCGACGGGTTCTCCGACTTGTCTTCGGCCAGGGCGGCACGGGCATGCGCGAGCATCGCGCTCTGCTGGTCCTGGCTGCCCGGCCTCTCGCCCGCATCGAGCTTCATCAGCGCATCGACATGGGTGAGGGCCGCGCGCGCAGCGTTGTGGCGGGCGATGAACAGCTTCGCCCGGTCCGGATCATCCGCATTGGATTTGAGGAACATGCGGTATTCGTTCAGCACCGACCGCGCCTGGCCGATGACGTCGAATTCAAGCCTGCCCGGCTTGTCGCGGCGGCGCACTGCCATGGCGGCCGCCTCTAGAGGCGGGGCTTGATGGCGCGCACATGCAGCGTGCCCGCATCGACCGTGATGCTGCCGCCGCTGATATTCTGCGCGGTGACCCGCACCTGGTCGGTGCCCGCGGTGCCGCCGACCGAGGCGTGGAAGACCACCCCGCCATTCTGGAAGCCGGTGGTCTTGGCGAAGCCCGCACTCACCACGTCGCCCTGGCGCACGCCGGGCATCGTCACGTCGCGCGTGGCCGTGGCGGCGGCGGCGAGTGCGGGCAGCGTCCAGCCGGTATCGGCCACGGTGTATTCCCGTGCGCCCCATTTGCGGCCGCCGCCGAACAGCACCATCGGCGCGTGGATTGCCGGGGCGTAGAGCCGCAATGCGCGCAGGATGGCGGTCGCCGAGCCGCCGCGCACGCCGATCACCGCGTAGCGGGCATTGGCGTGCAGCGTCACGCGCTGCAGCCGGTTGAGTGCCACGCCGGCCGAAAGACTGTCCAGATCGGCATTGCCCTCCCACCACATCGACGGGCTGCCGGCCCAGACGATGTTCATGTTCGACAGCAGTGCGGGAGAGGTGCTGTCGAGCACATTCTCGGCCGCATTGAACTGCATGATGACCGGGCGCAACTCGCTGCCTTCGGCGGCGATGAAGAACTCGCGGCAGTCGGTGCAGTCGACGACGAAGCCCAGCGCGCGCGAGGTGGGCAGGCCCACCGTCTCCGCGTTCAGCGTGATGGAGGAGAGGCCGGCGAAGCCAAAGCCGGTCAGATTTGTCGGCGGGCCTGCGGGGTTGGAGGAGAGCACCACCATCTCCTCGAAGCCCACGCCGCCCGCGGCGTCGATCGTCTGGCGAAAGGCGCGTGCGCGGATGTTGGCGGCGTCCGCCACCAGTCGCGGCGTGCCATGCGCCGCCGCCGCCTGGTGCAGCGCCACCACCGTGCCGCCGGCGCGTGTGGCCGTGCTGGTGTAGTCGATGGCATTGCCGGTGAAGCCGTAGGTGCCGGTGTAGCTCACCTCATAGACGCAATCATTGGCGCCGCCGGTGTGGCGCGCGACGATGGGGCTGCAGGCCTCCATGCGGATGCCGCGCGCGATGATGCCGCGCGCATCGGCGGCATCCACCAGGAAGGGGATGGCATCCACCGTGCCCGGCGTGCCCTGGCGCTGCAACTCGAACCCCGGCGCCAGGAAGACATGCGCATTGTGGCGGTTGTAGCCGCCCGCGGCGTTGGAGAAGCGCACGCCGAAACGCGCCTGGGTGGTGTTCACCGCCGAAGCGCAGGCAAAATGGCCGCCGACATAGGAGATGGAATTGTTCCAGCCATTGGCCGTCTGGGTGCGGATGTCGAGGCCGATCTTGTTGTTGACGATGCGGCCGAGATGGATGGTGCTGTCCTCGAAGCCGCGATCCTCGCCCAGCGTCCGCACGCCGATGCAAAATCCTTCGGCCTGGCGGATCTCGACATGGCTGGCATCGAGGTTGCGCAGCACGATCCCGATATCGGCCTCGTTCGACCAGTCCGATTGCGTGGCGCGCAGCACACGCAGGCCTTCATAGCGCTTGGTGGCGTTACGGGCGTTCCCGCCATTGCCGATGGTCAGCGCCGCCTGGCCGGCCGGGCCGGCATAGAGGATGACGCCGCGCATGATCATGCCCGCCGCCTCGCCACCCAGGATGAGCGGCATGGTGGTGCGGTGCGTGCCCTCGCCGATGAGCAGGAACTTGCCCGAGGCCGCGGCGGCATTCATCGCCGCCTGCAACGCCGGGCCGTCATCGCTCACGCCATTGCCGGTGGAGCCGAAATCGCGCGCGGACAGGGTCTCGGAGAACTTGTCCTCGGCGCTGCGCGGCACCGCGCCGGAATAGGCCGAGGTGATGGTGCCGCCCTGCGGGAAGACGGCCACATTGCCCACCGCATCGAAGCCCAGGATGCGGTTGGCGCGCCCGGCGGCCAGCGGCAGGGTGGTGGAGGCGTATTCCGACGGGTCGATGCGCAGCGCGCTGGTCAAGCCGTCCTGCGCCTCCTGCAAGGCGGCCACCTGATAGTCCAGCTCGTCATTGAGGGTGCGGGCGCGCAGCACGCCGTTCTCCTGGAAATCGCTGGTGCGCGAAAGCTTGAGCCGGCGCAGCAGGGTCAGCCGCGCGCCATTGGCCGGCGCCGCGGCAAAGGCCACCTGGCCGCCCTGTGTGAGGCCCGCGCCGGAGATGGTGAAGCCGCTGTAGAGCAGTTGGCCATTGAGCCGGACTTGCAGATCGGCGGTGCTGAAGATCGGGAAGGGGTAGGTGAAGGCGGTCTGCGTGCCGTTGGTGACGTATTGCACGCGCGGCGCGATGTCGCCGATGCGGATGTGGTCTGCCATGTTCGTATCGGCTCCTGAGAGGGGGGTATAGGGGGCCATGCCCGCCTTCGCCCGGCGATGGAGGGTTGGTAGGGCGGCTGCCTTGCCGGGCGGCGGCTGGTTTCAGCTCAGCAGATTGCTCAGGGAGCGGCCGAAGCTGGTGCCGGCACGGGCAAAGCCTGTCAGGCTGGCATCGGGGTTCAGCAGCGAGGCGCGGCCGGAGGCGAGGCGGGCGCGAAATACCGTGTCGCTTTCATTGGCCGCGGCCGCGCTGTCGGCGGCCAGGCCCGTGGTGATGGCGGCACCCGAGCCGTCATCGGGTGCCACGCCTGAGGCCGCGAGGCGGGCGCGGGTGCTGGCCACGGCGCGGGCCAGCTGCACCTGCCGCGCCCGCTGTTCGCCCTGCTGCTGGGCGATCAGCTGGTTCTGCCGCTGCACCTCCAGCGACTGGTTGGCCTGGACCTGGGCCAGTTGGGTGGCTTGTTGCGCCTGCTGAGAGCGGTTCTGGGCGAAGACGGTGGCGCCGGCGCCCACCAGCGCGGCGATTGAGCTGAGTGCGGCCATCAATCGGTGATCCTCATGTCTGTGGTGACGGAGAGCAGCGTCAGCGGCAGGGGCGTGTCGTCCTCGATACGCCAGAGCGGGCGCGCGGCGTCGCGCCGCCAGCCCAGTGCGCGCAGCCGGGCATCGCCGGTGAACAGCGTGGGCCCGGCGTCGAGCAGTGCAGTGTCCAGCCGGCGGAAGGCCACAGGCTCCGGCCCGCGGCCCAGATCGACGGCCAGGGCCGCGGTGTTGAGCAGGCGGAAGGTGACGGATACCAGTCGCAGCGGTGCGGCGCGCGCCCCCGCCGGTGTCAGCAGCTCGGGCGGCAAGGGCTCCACCACATGGGTGAAGCGCAGACCGATCTGCACCGTGAGTGCGCTCTCCTCCAACGTGACCCCGGCACCACCCACCACCTCATCCTGGCGCGGAGCGGCATCGGCCAGCACGCCGACGGTGCGGCCTTCCAGATGGCTGAGGCCCAGCCAGCGATCCTGCGGCGTGGTGGCGCTGCCGGTCAGCGCGGCGTCCAGCGCCAGTGCGTCATCGAAGCGCTCCAGCCGGAAGCTGCCGAAGCGCTCGACCACGGCGAAGACCTGGCCATTGATCTCGGCCAGGGCGCGGAAGGCGCCATCGGTTTGCTGTGCCGTCCAGGCCGTCACCGCCTCGGCACGATACAGCGTGAGGGTGGCCAGGCTGCCATCGGCCATCGCGACATGCAGCAGTCGGCGCACCTGGTCATAGGCCATGGCGACCGGCGTCTTCATCAGATGTGCCGCGACCAGCGCCAGGTCATTGGCCTGATAGGCCTGCTGCACGTCGGTGTAGGTGAATTCATACACGCCCAACCCGCTTCGGGCGGCGAAGATGGTGCTGCCATCCACATCCACCGGCTGGATCAGCCGCGCCACAGGGCTGCCGATCCGCGTCTGCCGGGTGAGTTGGATGGTGCTGGGGGTGAGCGGATCGCCGCTGACCATCCATTCGCCGCCCGAGGTGAAGACCTGCAAATTCCGGCCGGAGAAGACGCCACGGATGGCGTTCACCTGGTCGCTCATCAGACCGAAACTGATGGCCTGGTCGTCCAGTCCGGTGCCGGTGCTGAAATTGTACAGGTCGCCGGTCTGCGACAGCCACAGCCGGTTGGGCAGATCGCGCGTGCCGCCGATCACCAGCCTGTCCTGATGGAAGCAGACGCAGGTCGGCCAGCCGCGCAGGGTGGAGATCGCGCCCTCCTCCCAATCGAAGGCCGGGCTCAGGCCGGCCAGCGTGTCCAGCACCGTGGCGCTGGCCTGGGTGGCGGAGAGGATGGCGGTGATGTCCACGCGCTTGCCGCCGATCCGCAGCCTGGTGTTCAGGTGCTGGCTGGTGAAGAAGCCAGCCGATGCCGTGATGGTGATGCTGCCCGTCGTGGCGCTGGGCGTCAGCGAGACGTCGAGCGGCGCGAAGCGATAGGTCGGCACCTCGGTGAACGGCCAGGAGCCGATGTTCCAGACGGTGTTGCTGCTGCGGGTGATCCGGATGGGCGACAGATCGGGGTGGCAGATCAGCAGCGTGTCGGCGCTTTGGGTATAGGCGAGTTGGGGCAGTTGGGCCGCGGTCCAGGCCGCGGGCAGCACGGCCACCTGGCTGTCGCCGATGAAGACCCGCAGCTGCCCCGCGGTCAGCACCATCAGATAGGTCTGCTCGGTGTTGAACTCGAAGCTGATCAGCCTGGCCGGGCCGGGCAGGATCGCGATGTGGCGCAGCCCCGGGCGGCGCGTCAGGCCGCCGGTGGACTGGATGAAGACGTTGCGAAGCTGGCGCGCGCCATTGCCATAGGCGCGCAGATCGGCGCGCCCCAGCAATGCGGGCGACAGCTCGCCGGCGGCGAAGCTGGTCTTGATGGAGCGGCTGGCGGACATGGCTCAGCCCCTCGC
>Ga0105045_10003021_pt1 | contig 14321 bp, 13 predicted proteins | sample MAT02_FD_78089 | JGI IMG/M metagenome (GOLD analysis project Ga0105045, IMG submission 78089) | Freshwater microbial communities from Lake Fryxell liftoff mats and glacier meltwater in Antarctica - MAT-02 (megahit assembly) | ecosystem: Environmental > Aquatic > Freshwater > Ice > Liftoff...
CAGATCCTCGGCGCCGATCAGCATGCCGGCGATGGTCGGATGCGCGCGGGCGATGGCATGGGCTTGCGCCAGCGCAGCCGCCGTTTCTATCATCGGCACGATCCACATCCCGCTGCCGGCCAGCAACTCTGCGGCGAGCACGACATGGTCGGGACCAAGCACCTTGGTCAGCAGGATGCCCTGCGCGCCGGCCGCACGTGCGGCGAGGATGTCCGGCACCGCGGTATCGAGCGGGCGGTTGACGCGCACCAGCACCTCCGGCCCGCCGGCACGCACGAGGGCCACGGCGGTGGCGAGCGCGGCGCGGGCCTCCTCCTTGCGCTCGGCGGGCACGCTGTCCTCGAGGTCGAGGATCACCGCATCGGCACCGCAGCCAGGTGCCTTGGCCACGAAGCGCGGCACGTTGGCCGGCACGTAGAGCATCGAGCGCCAGATTTTCATCCGATGTCCCTCACCACCTTCGCGGCGCGCAGCCTCGCGACTTCCACCGCGCCGAGCAACGGCACCAGCACCGCATCATTGTCCTGGCCCAGCTTCGGCGCGGCATTGCGGAAAATGCCGGGCGTGACGGAAAGCCGCGGCACCTCGCCATGCATGGGCAACCAGCCATCCGGCATCTCGGCATCCGGCACCTCGATCAGCGCCTCGCGCGCCGCGACATAGGTGTCGGCGTCCAGCCCCTCGACATCGAGGATCGGGCCGATGGTGACGCCATCCGCATCGAAGCGCGCCAGCGCCTCGGCCTGGCCCATCGCCGCGATGGCGTTGCGCACCACGCCATCGAGTTCCTCGATATGCGCGAGCCGATCGGGGTTCGTGCGAAAGCGCGGATCCTCGGCAAGGTCGGGCCGGCCGATGCTGTTCATCAGCCGCACAAACACCGCCTGGGTCGAGGTGGAGAGCGAAAGCCAGCCGCCATCCTTCGTGCGATAGGCGTTGCGCGGCGCGGTGTTGGTACTGCGGCTGCCACTGCGCGGCTTGGCCTTGCCGCTCAGCCGCCAATTCGCCATCTGCGGCTCCAGCACGGCGAAGATCGGCTCGAACAGGGAGAGGTCAACCACCTGGCCCTCCCCGGTCTGCTCGGCATGGCGCAGCGCGATCATCGCCGCACTCGCGCCGTAGAGGCCGGCATAGGCATCGGCCATGAACATCGGCGGCAGCACGGGCTCGCGATCTGCGAAGCCGTTGAGCGCCGCGAAACCCGAATAGCCCTCGACCAGCGTGCCGAAGCCGGGCTTGTGGCTGAAGGGGCCGGTCTGGCCCCAGCCCGAGATGCGTAAGATCACCAGGCGTGGATTGCGCGCGAGCAGGATCTCGGGCGAGAGGCCCATCGCCTCCAGCACCCCGGGCCGGAAGCTCTCGCAGAACATCGCAGCCCCTTCGGCCAGCCGCAGGACGATGTCGATCGCTTCGGGCGCGCGCAGATCGAGACACAGGCTGCGCTTGTTGCGGCTGAACGCCTTCCAGGAGGTCTCGACACCACCAACCCGCCAGGCGCGCAGGCTGTCGCCGGCCGGCGGTTCCACCTTCAGCACCTCGGCGCCGTGGTCTGCCAGCACCTTGGTCAGCACATTGCCCGCGACGAGGCGTGAGAGATCGACCACTCGGACAGCATCGAGCGCGCCACGCGCCGCGGCGTCGAACTCCCGCCGCCGCTTGGGCGCGCGGGGGCTCACGGAACGAAGACCTCGCCCGCCATGATGCGCCGCGCGGTGCGCAGCGTGCCGCCGCCTTCGATCGTCATGGAGCCATCCGGCGCGAGCGCGGTGGTGATCACGGCCTCCATCACGCCGGAGGGGTGTTCGATCACCACCGTCTCGCGTACCGCATCGCTCACTCGCGCGATGCCCTCGGCCACGGTGCCCGGGAGTTTGCAGGCGCTGCCGATGCAGATGCCGCCCGTGACGGCCATCGCCTCATGCGTCGCCAGCGGCGTGAAGTAGCGCGCGGCGAGCGCGCCACCGGCGGCGGGCGGACCGATGATGGCGAATTTCGGCATCACCTTGCCGGCCACTTCGCCCATGCCCATCGCGCGCCCGGCGGCGCGGCGCACCACCTCGATCCGCGCCATGAAGTCGCGGTCGGCATCCAGCTCCTTCGCCGATTCCAGCGCGGTCTTGCCGAAATCCGCGGCACGCGCGATCACCACCGGCATCGCGACGTCGAGACAGGTGCAGGCTAAGCCCTCGATGATGTCGAGCGGATTGCCGGTGGGCAGCAGCTTGCCCGTGGCGCCGCCGACGGCATCGGCGAAGTTCAGCACGATCGACGCCGCGCTACCCGGCACGCCGGCGATGCGCGCCTCGCCCGCATAGGTCACGCACCTGCCCGGCGTCTGCACCACGGCCTCGACCAGCGCGCCGGAATTGACGGCGCGAATACGCACGCGCGTCTCGCCCTCCGCCGCGGGCACCAGCCCGCGCTCGATGGCGAAGGGACCGACGCCTGCGAGCATGTTGCCACAGGTCGGGCCGAAATCGACGAAGGATTTGTCCACGCTCACCTGCGCGAACAGGTAGTCCACCTGCTGCGCACTGCCCGGTGCGGCGGGCGAAACGATGGCGACCTTGCTCGTCAGCGTCGTTGAACCACCCAGCCCATCGATCTGCCGCGCATCGGGCGAGCCCATGACGGCGAGCAGGATTCGGGCAATGCCGTCCCGGTCGGCGGGCAGGTCGGAGGCCAGGAAGTACGGCCCGCGGCTGGTGCCGCCGCGCATGAAGGTGCAGGGGATGGCGGTTTGCAGAACCGGATTCATGGCGCTCGCTCGGATGACAGGCACGACACGCTACGCCGAGGCGCCGCGCGCGGAAACCGGGGTGACGTAGCGGGCACGGCGCGGCACATTGCGGACAACACACATCGGAGGAGACACCATGCAACGCCGCACCGCTCTGCTGCTCGCCCCTGCTGCTCGCCCCTGCTGCTCGCCGGCGGGCTTCTGGCCGCACCACGCCTCGCCGCCTCGCAGGAGCCTGCCTGGCCGGTGCGCCAGGTGCGCGACATCATCACCCGCGCGCCGATACGGGCCACTGGAATGGCAGGGACTGATGCGCAAGCTCGATGCCACGGATGATGGAAGGCGGAGCTGAGCATGGGCGCGCCGGATCTTCTCGTCCCCAACCTTCTGGTGATAGACCCGCAATGGACCGACCGGCCGGATATCGAGGTCGCCGTGGCAGGCCAGGCGGCGGTGCTGCATTTCCGCAAATCGGTGAACGGAGCGCTGGAGAATCCGTCCGACTACGCCATGGCGGACGCGGTGCTGAACTGCCGCAGCGCGCATCGCATGCCGGCCGAAACCATCTCGAGACTCACCCGCGCGCGCGTGATCGTGCAGGGCGGCGTGGGCTTCGCGCATATCGACCTCGCGGCCGCCGGCGAGGCCGGGATTCCGGTTCTCAACACGCCCGACTATGGCACGACCGAGGTTGCGGACCATGCCGTGGCGCTGGCGCTGAACCTGCTGCGCGGCGTGCAGGCCTTCGACCGTCGTTTGAGGCGCAGTAACGCAAGTTGGGATGCGCGGCAATTGCGCGGCGTGCGGCGGCTGTCGAGCCTGCGCGTGGGTGTGCTTGGCCTCGGGCGGATCGGCACGGCGGCGGCGCTGCGCTTCCAGGCCTTCGGGATGAAGGTCGGATTCTGCGACCCGAACGTCGCCCCGGGCCACCAGCTCGCCTTCGGCTGGGAGCGATTCGCGACGCCGCAGGCGCTGCTCGCGCGCAGCGATGTACTGAGCATCCACGCACCACTGAACGAGAGCACACACCGCCTGATCGATGCGCGAATGCTCGCCCTGATGCCGGCCGGCGCAGTGGTGGTGAACACGGCGCGCGGCGCGATCCTTGACCTCGACGCGGTGCATGCGGCGCTCAGCAACGGGCAGCTCGGCGCGGCGGGGATCGACGTGTTCGAGACCGAACCGCTCGACCGCGAACACCCCCTGATCGCGGCCTGGGCGGCTGGTGAGGAGTGGCTCGATGAGCGCCTTGTGCTGACGCCGCACGCGGCTTTCTACAGCACCGCCAGCATCCTCGATATTCGTCGCCTGTCGATGACCTATGCGATTGACTACCTGACGCGCGGCGACTCGGGCACCTGCGTCAACGCCGGCTTCCTGCGCAACCGCCGCTGATCACCAAAGCCCTGGCAACCAGAGGGAGATCGCCGGCAGCAGGGCCAGCAGCAGGATGCGGATACCATCCGAGGCGACGAAGCCGAGCACGCCACGATAGGTCTCGCCCATCGGCACATCCTTCGCCATCGCGTTGATGACGAAAAGGTTGAGTCCAAAAGGTGGCGAGATCATGCCGACCTCCACGCTCATCAGCACCAGGATACCGAACCAGACCAGCACCTGCGTCGGGTTCAGGCCGAAATCCAGGCTCAGCATCAGCGGCACGAAGATCGGCAGCGTCAGCAGCACCATGGCCAGGCTTTCCATGAAGCAGCCGAGGATGAAGTAGATCAGCAGGATCGCGAGCAGCACGGTCAGCGGCGCGACATCCAGCCCCGCGACGGCCGCCGACAACTCCGAAGGCAGGCGCGACAGGGCGAGGCCCGCACTGAACAATTCCGCGCCCAGCAGGACGAGGAAAATCAGCCCCGTCGTCTCGGCGGTGGAGAGCAGGCTCTCCTTCAAGCCTTGCCAGCGCATGCCGCCCAGCGCCACGGCGAGCAGGCCCGTGGCGGCCGCGCCGATGGCGGCACCTTCGGTCGCGCCGAACCAGCCGACATACATGCCGGTGACGACCAGGATGAACACCATCGCGACCGGCCACACCTCGGCCGTGGCGCGCAAGCGCTCGCGGTAGGGCAGGCGCTCGGCCGGCGGTGCAGCACCAGGCACCAGCCGCGCATAGAGGTTCACCACGAGCATGTAGCCCGTGGTCGCGATCAGCCCGGGGATGACGGCGGCGACGAACATCGTGCCGATGCTCTGCTCGGTGTAGATCGCGTAGATCACCAGGATGACCGAGGGCGGTATGAGAATGCCAAGCGTGCCGCCCGCTGCCAGCGTGCCCGTGGCGAGCGCCGAGGAATAACCGTGCCGCCGCATCTCCGGCCCCGCCACCTGGCTCATCGTTGCGGCGGTGGCGAGCGAAGACCCACAGATCGCACCAAAAGCGGCGCAGCCGCCGATGGTGGCGACCGCCAGACCGCCGCGCCAATGCCCCATCCAGGCGCGCGCACAGCGGAACAGCGCGCGATTCATGCCGCCCTTGGTCGCGAAATCGCCCATCAGCAGGAACAGCGGAATGACCGAGAGGGTGTAGGAGGAGAAGCGGCTGAAGGTCATGGTGTTCAGTGCGGCCAACAGCCGGTCCCAGCCCGCGATCTCGGCATAGCCGACACCGCCCACCAGCAGCATCGCGATGCCGACCGGCATGCGCAGCGCGATCAGCACAAGCGCGGCGCCGAACATGGCGAGCCCGATTTCGAAGTTGGTCATGCAGGTCGAGCAGCCCTTCGTGCGCTTTCCACCGCGGCGAAGGCGGCGCAGATCGTCCAGAGGGTCATGCCGATGGCGGCACCCGCGAAGCCCCACCAATATGGGATCTGCAGGAACATGCTTTCGCGCTCGCGGTCCCACATGCCAAAGCCGCCGATGACGAGCCGCCAGGCGAGCACGGCAACCACCATCGCGGACACCGCGCGCATCAGCGCATCAAGCCCGGCAATGCCGCGCGCCGGCAGCTTCTGCGTGAAAAAATCCACCATGACATGCGCGCCCTTCATCTCACAAAGCGGCAGGCAGAGCGCGACGGCGACGCCCAGTGTCATCTCGACAATCTCCGAATCGCCCAGAATGGGCCGCCCCAGCACGGCGCCGCGCAGGACGGAGGCGGCGGTCACGGCGATGGCGACGAGCAGCAGCGCCCCCGCCACCAGCGCCGAAATCGTCGCAAGGCGCGTCAGCGCCGCGCGCAGCGACTCAAGCCTCACGCGCGGGCTTGCAGCGCGGCGATCGCCTGGAGGTCGGTGAACATGGCGCGGCCGTTGCGGCCGCGGCGCGTCATCTCGCCGATCCAGGCTTCGTAGGCGGGCGCGACAGCGGTCTGCCAGCGCGCCTTCTCGGCCGCATCGATGGCAATGATCTCGTTGCCCGCGCCGCGCGTCGCGTCGATCGCCTGCTGCGTCTGCGTGTCCCAGATTTCGCCGAGTTGGCGTGAGAGCGCAGCGCCGGAATTGGCGTCGATCACCGCCTTCAGTTCGGCCGGCAGGCGCGCATAGCTGCGCCCGTTCATGAGCGTCAGCAGCATGCCCTGGAACAGGCCCACACCCGGCGGCTCACTGTGGAACTTCGCGACCTCATAAAGTCGGAAGGGATGGGTGATGGCCCAGTTGATCAGGAAGCCGTCCACCTGGTTGCGCGCCGTGGCTTCATAGACGCCACCCAGTGGGATGCCGACCGGTGTGGCGCCAAGCGCCGTCACCGCCTCGCCGATGAACCGGCCCGCGACGCGCAGGCGCAGGCCGCGGAAATCCTCCAGCGTACGGATCGGCTTGCGGCTGGTGTGGATCAACGCGCGATCCGTCGAATGGATCGAGATGATCTTGATACCGCGATACTCGTTATCCGCCAGGTGTTTCTCGGCGAAGGCCATCGCCGCCGGGCTTTCGGTGGCGGATAAGCCGGTGTTCATGAAGGGCAGTTCGAGCCCTTCGGTGCCCATGAAGCGGCCCGGCGTGAAACCCGGCACCGTCCAGATGATGTCCACCACGCCGTCTTCGAGCTGCTGCACGAGGTCGCGCGGCTGGCCGCCGAGTTGCATTGCCGGGAAAACATCGATCTTGATGCGGCCGCCGGATTGTTGCTGCACCCGCTCCGCCCAGCGATCCAGGTGCAGGGTGTGGTCGAGCGCGGTGGGGGAGGAGAAGCTGTGCAGCCGGAAGGTGAATTGCGGCGCGCCTTGCGCCCGCAAGCTGGCCGGCGCGGCCAGGCTGAGCGCCACGCCCGCGCCGATGAGGTTCCGTCGCTTCATGGTCAGCTTCTCCCAGGTGGATGTCAGCGCGCCGGATGCGCGGGAATGAAGACCGGCTTGAGCAGCCAGCGGCGCGCGATCTCGCCATAGCCGCTGAACACGAAATGGCCGTTGTGCTGCAACAGGCGTTCGCGATTCCGTCGCCAGAATCCGGGAATCTCGAACCATGCCATCTGCGGGTAGAGATGATGCACGATGTGCAGATTGTTCCACAGGAACAGCAGGCCAAATACCCAATTGCTCTCGACGCTCGCCGTACGTTCTCCGGGCGTATCGCCCCAGCGATGCTCGATGAAGGCGCGCAAAAGGCCGAGACTCAATCCCGGCAGCACAAAAAGAAGATAGTACTGCCCCACCGGCATGCCGGCCACGCCGCTCACAAACCACAGCACCACCGCGAGCCCTGCGAAGAAGCGCAGCCAGATTGGCACGTCGCGGAAATCGCCGGCGCGCAGCTTACCCGTTTCGACGATCACCAGCTTGCGCAGCCGCAGGATCGGCCCGATGGTAAGGCGCCCAAGCAGCGTCTGGTTGAACAGCAGCACGGCTCGGAAGGCGGGCGTGTAGCCGGACCAATCCTCGCGCCGGTGATAGACGCTCTCGGTATCCTCGCCGGGATAGGTCAGCACCGTGTTGCGGTGATGCGCGGTGTGGCTGCGCTTGTAGAGTTCGAAGGGAAACCACCCGCCGATCGGCGGCCAGACGAGGGCGGAGCGCAGCCAGCGTGGGATGCTGCGCCAGCCATGGATCGCTTCGTGCTGCAACGAGAAATGCCAGGCGAGCACATAGGCACCGCCGAGCACCTGCAGGGGCCAGGGGATGCTTGCGTGGAACCACACCAGCAGGAACCAGCTGAGGTAGATGGCAGCCGCCACGCCCCAGGTCGGCACTTCCCACCGCCGCCACCAGATCGGCGACGGCGCCAGGGCAGCGCTGCGGGGCAGGCCGGTGTTGGTCATATTCAGAGCCTCGCAAGAGGTGTCGGTCATTTTCAGAGCCTCGCAAGAAGCGTGAGGCGCTGGCAAGCCCGTTGCAGCCGGCACCACATTACATGCGCGGGTCGCTTGCCCGCCCGGCAGGCAGTCACTGCCGGTATGCACGCCAAGCAGGCGTCGCAGGGGCGCTGCCGCGGCGGTGAAGTACTGGCCCGCCCTGGCCAGGGCGTGGGATGCTCCCATCTCTAGATCGATCTTTGGAGATTTGAGCCTTGCCCGCACCCTGCACCCTGGCCGAGTTGGAAGCCGATGTGGCCCGAGACCTCGACCTGACGGCGCATCCCCGCATGTCCTGGCTGCGGCCCAAGACCGCCAATGGTACGCCGGTATTGGATGCGCTGATCGTGGGCGGCGGGCAATGCGGCGTGGTGACTGGCTTCGCGCTGATGCGCGACAAGCTGCGCAACGTCCTGGTGCTCGACCGCGCGCCTTTCGGGCGCGAGGGGCCGTGGCTGACCTATGCGCGCATGCCCAATCTGCGCAGTTGGAAGGATCAGAGCGGGCCGGACCTCGGCGTGCCCTCTCTCACCTACCAGGCCTGGCATGAGGCGCAGTTCGGCCGCGCGGCCTGGGACGCGCTGCGCTACATCCCGAAGGAGTTGTGGAACGACTACCTGCTCTGGTTGCGCCGCGTCACCGGCGTGAAGGTGCGCAACGAGGTCGAGGCCGGGCGCATCTCACCGGCGCGCACCGATGACGGCTTGCCTTGCCTGCGCGTCGAGACCAGCGACGGGCCGTTGCTGGCGCGCAAGGTGGTGCTCGCTACGGGGCAGGAGGGTGCGGGCATCTGGTGGATGCCGGACTTCGTCAAGGCATTGCCGCGCCATCTGCGCGCGCACAGCGCCGACCCGATCGACTCCGCCTCGCAACGTGGCAAGATCGTCGCCGTGCTCGGTGCCGGGGCCAGCGCCTTCGACAATGCCGCGAACGCGCTCGAAGCCGGCGCGGCGGAGGTGCATCTGTTCTGCCGACGGGCCGAACCGAACGTGGTGCAGCCCTATCGTTGGCTCACCTTCGCTGGCTTCATGCGCCATCTGCATGAGATGCCCGATGAATGGCGCTGGCGCTTCATGGCGCATGTGCTCGGCCTGCGTGAGGGATTTCCGCAGGATACTTACGACCGCGTGATGCGCTTTCCGCAGTTCCGGATGCATGTCGGCCGGCCCTGGACCGATGCACGCCTGGGCGAGGATGGCCGCGCCGTGCTGGCCACCGCGCGTGGGGATTTCACCGCGGATTTCCTGATCTGCGGCACAGGCGTGCGCATGGACCCGTCGCTGGTCCCGGGGCTTGAAGGCTGCGCCCATAACATCGCCCGCTGGTCGGATCGCTACACGCCGCCGGCGGCGGAGGCGAATGCGCGCCTCGGCGAATTCCCCTACCTCGCGCCGGACTATGCCTTCCAGGAGCGCATCGCGGGCGAGACGCCGTGGCTGCGCGATATCCATCTGTTCGGCATTGGCAGCACCATGTCCTTCGGCCCGGCCGGGGCCTCGATCAATGCGATGAACATCGCCGTACCGCGCCTCGCCGCGGGCATCACGCGCGGCCTGTTTGAGGCCGAGTTGCCGCACTACTACGCCGATCTTCGCGCCTATGACGTGAAGCAGGTGGAACTCGACCCGACCAGGCTTGCCGCCGAATAGGTTCAGCCACCCGGCGCGGCGAAGGGCACGCCGATGGTCTGCACCAGCCAGGCCAGGCGATGCCGCTGCGCCGCCTGCGCATGCGCCCGCGCCGCGGCCTCGGCGGCGTCACCATCACGCGCCCGCAGCGCCAGGATCACTGCGCGATGTTCGTCATGCGCGGCCTTTGCGCGATCGCCATGCGTCAGCAGCGAGGGCAGCAGTGCCATGGTGGCGGCGATCTGCTCCAGACTGCGCAGCAGATAGCGGTTATGCGCCGCGAGGTAGAGCAGGCCGTGCAGGCGCTGGTTCGTCTCGGCCAGCGCGCGTCCATCGGCGAAAAGCGCGGCCTCGCCCTCCACGAGTTCCGCCATTGCGCCAATCTCGGTGGGGCTCGCATGCTGCGCGGCGAGGCGCGCGGCGGCGGCTTCCAGCACCTCGCGCATCACATAAAGCTCCACCACTTGTTGATGGTCCGGGCGCGTCACGATGAGACCGCGGCGCGGCTCGTGCGTGAGCAGCCCCTCCGCCTCCAGCCGCGCGATCGCCTGGCGGACCGGGGTGCGCGAGACACCAAAGCGGGCGGCGAGGTCGGTTTCGGTCAGGCGCAGCCCGGGGGTGAGCGTGCCCTCGCGGATGGCGCCCCGGATGCGGCCATAGGCCTCCTGGCCGAGGTCGCGGGGCGGCAGGGGCGCGCTGGCGAGGTCCATGAGAGGCTTGTACTGCAAAGTGTCAGGGGGGCGGAAGCGCCATCTGGACATCTCTGGATACAGTTGGATACAAGACACAAGTTCAGGGAGGCTTCATGCCGGATTTCACCCGAATTTACGACGTGCTGGTGGTGGGCGGCGGCAATGCCGCGCTTTGCGCCGCCATCACGGCAAGCCGCGCCGGTGCCTCCGTGCTGCTGTGTGAATCCGCCCCGCCACCGATGCGCGGGGGCAATTCGCGCCACACCCGCAACCTCCGCGCGCTGCATCCCGGCCCGACCAAGGTGCTGACCGACAGCTATCTTGAGGAGGAATACTGGGACGACCTCAACCGCGTCACCGGCGGCAAGACCAGTGAGGAGCTCGCGCGCCTATGCATCCGCGCGAGCCAGCACGCGCCGGATTTCCTGGCGGGTTGCGGGGTGGTGTTCCAGCCGTCGCTGTCGGGAACGCTATCGCTGTCGCGCACCAACGCCTTCTTCCTCGGCGGCGGCAAGGCACTGGTGAACGTGCTGTACCGCGAAGCGGCGAAGCTCGGCGTGGTGCTGCTGACCGATACCGAAGTGCAGCACATCAAGGTCGAGGAAGGTTTCGCGACCGAGGCGATCCTTTCCCATCGCGGCTTTCCCGAACGCGTGCGCTTCAAGGCGCTGGTCGCGGCGAGCGGCGGCTTCCAGGCGAACCGCGACTGGCTGCGCAAATACTGGGGCGACGCGGCTGATAATTTCCAGATCCGCGGCACGCCCTATGCCCAGGGCGTCGTGCTGAAGGATCTGCTGGCGCAGGGCGTGCAGGAAGTCGGTGACCCGACGCAGTTCCACGCCGTCGCGAATGACGCGCGCGCGCCGATGGAGGATGGCGGCCTCGCCATGCGGCTCGACTGCGTGCCCTTCGCCATCGTGGTGAATCGCGATGTCGAGCGTTTCTACGACGAGGGCGAGGATGTCTGGCCCAAGCGCTACGCCATCTGGGGCCGCCTGATCGCGCAGCAGCCCGGACAGATGGCGCTGGCCGTGACCGACAGCCAGGCGGTGAGGAACTTCCTTCCCTCGGTCTATCCGCCCTACAAAGCCAACAGCATCGAGGAACTGGCGCAGATCGCCGGCGTGGATGCCGGCAAACTCGCGCGCGTGGTGGCCGAGTACAACGCCGCGGTGCGCCCCGGCAGCTTCACGCCGATGACGCCCGATGATTGCCGCACCGAAGGGCTGAGCCCGCCGAAAAGCCATTGGGCGCGACGCATCGACCAGCCGCCCTATTACGGCTATCCGCTGCGGCCGGGCATCACCTTCACCTTTCTCAGCCTCAAGGTGAATGAGCGCGCGCGCGTGCTGATGGCCGATGGCAAGCCTTCTGCCAACATGTTCGCCAGTGGTGAGATCATGTCCGGCAACATCCTCGGCCAGGGTTATCTGGCCGGCTTCGGAATGACCCTCGGCACGGTGTTCGGCCGGATCGTCGGTGAGGAGGCCGCGCGCCATGCAAGAAACTGACGCCCAACGGGAAACAGACGCTATCCAGGATGCCCGCCGCCAGATGGCGGTATGCAACGCCTGCCGCTATTGCGAGGGCTATTGCGCGGTGTTTCCCGCCATGGCGATGCGACGCGAGTTCGAGGTCGCGGACCTGACGCACCTCGCCAACCTCTGCCATGGCTGCAAGGGCTGCTACCACTCCTGCCAATACGCACCGCCGCATGCCTTCGGCATCAACATCCCGGCCACCTTCGCGACGATCCGCGCCGAGAGCTACGCCGAGTATGCTTGGCCTGCCGGGATGGGCAAGCTGTTCGAGCGCAACGGCACGCTGGTGGTAGCCGTCGCCACGCTCGGCGTCACCTTGGCGCTGCTGCTGACCATGGCGCTGGTCGATCCGGCAACACTCTACACCGCGCAGACCGGCACGGGCGCTTTCTTTCGCATCATCCCGCTCTGGCTGATCAACCTTCTTGCAGGCTCCAGCTTCATTTTCGCGATCCTGGCGATGGGCATGGGGGCGCTACGCTATTGGCGCGGCACGGGCGGCATGGCAGGGCGCCTCTCGCCCGCGCCGGCGCGGGATGCGGCGATCGACATCCTCACGCTGCGCAACCTCGGCGGCGGCGGGCATGGCTGCAACGACCTCGACGATAGCTTCGCGCAGCAGCGCCGCTGGTTGCACCAGGCGATGTTCTACGGCTTCATGCTCTGCTTCGCGGCAACCAGCACGGGCGCCATCTATCACCACGTCTTCGGCTGGTACTCGCCGCATGCCTTCTTCAGCCTGCCGGTGCAGCTCGGCACCTGGGGCGGCGTGCTGCTGTGCATCGGCACGGCCGGGCTGCTCCGTGTGAAGGTGGTGACCGATCCGGTACCGGTCGCGCGCAAATTACTGGGTGGCGAATACGCCATGCTCGCGCTGCTGTTCCTGATCGGCGCCACGGGGCTGTTGCTGCTGGCGATCCGCCACACCGGCGCGATGGGCGTCATGCTCGCGCTGCATTTCGGTCTGGTGCTCGCCCTTTTCGCGGTGCTGCCCTACAGCAAGATGGTGCATGGCATCTACCGCGGCATTGCGCTGCTGCGGAACGCGCAGGAGAAGCGGGCGGGCGTAAACCAGCGTTTGACAGCAGGTGGCGCCGATTCCACGATCCCTCCAGGCGGCCCCTGAAGGTCGCGCGGAGGGAACGCATGACGACTATCCGACGCCGCGCGCTGAAGGGTGCGCTGACCGCTACGGCACTCGCGCCACCCGCGCTATCTCAGCCCGCGCCCTACGCTGCCGGCATTGGGGCTGCCGTAGAGCACCGGTTCGGCCTGCGCCCGCGCCCAGGCGACGAAATCGGCGAGGCTGCGGGCCGGCAAAGCGGGGTTGATGACGATGACGAAGGGGAACCCGGCCACCAGCCCGATCGGCGCGATATCGCGTGCCGGATCGAAGCCGACGCGGCGGTACAGGGCAGGGTTGATCGCGGTCTGCGCCTGGTCGCCCATCAGCAGCGTGTAGCCATCCGGCGTGGCGCGCGCGACGGCCTCGGCGGCGATGTTGCCGCCGGCGCCAGGGCGGTTCTCCACGGCGAAACCGCGCGGGAAATCGGCGGTCATCGCCTCGGCCAGGATGCGCGTGATGATGTCGGTCGCGCCGCCAGCGGCCGCGCCAACCAGGATGCGCACCGGGCCCTGGTGGCACCGCGCGAGCCTGGAGGGCGTGCCGAACCTGGCAGACAAGGAACTGCGCGACTTCCGCGCCAAGCACAGCCGCACGCCCGTGCTGCGCGATGAGCAACTCGCCGAGGTGATCGCGAACTACTACGGCATGATCTCGCTGGCCGACCACACTATCGGCCGCATCCTGATCGAGTTGCATCGCCTGGGGCTGGAGGAGAACACGCTTGTCGTCATCGCCTCCGACCATGGCGATTGGCTGGGCGATCACGGGCTGCTGCTCAAGGGGCCGATCCCGTATGAGGGGCTGCTGCGTGTGGTCTGCATGATGCGCGGCCCTGGCCTGCCGAAGGGCGCGGTGTGCGACGAGCCGGTCTCCTCGCTGGATCTCCCGGCCACCTTCCTCGACCTCGCCGGCGTCGAACGGCCGGCGCATTGGCATAGCCGCAGCCTGCTGGACGTCGCCCGTGGGCAGGAGAAGCGCGACTTCGCCTACTCCGAATGGGACCTTTCCGACAGTCGCTGCGGCGTGCCGCTCGAACTGCGCACGGTGCGAACGGCGCGCGACAAGCTGACGGTCGAAGCTATATCAGGCGCGGCGGAGATGTATGACCTGCTCAACGACCCGCAGGAGATGACCAACATCGCGGATGACCCCGCCCATGCCACCCGGCGGCGCGAGCTCGAGGCGATGATCGCCGCGCGTCCCGATGACGCCCGCGCCGAACGGCTGCCGGCCGTCGGCATGGCCTAGGCGATGCCGCCTTTCGACACCCGAGAGGTGCCCTCTCGTTGAGCCTGCCGTCAGGAAAAGTTGGTGTTTAGTGCCACGGCGACCACCGCGAGGATCATGCTGATGATC
>Ga0105045_10003022_pt1 | contig 14320 bp, 14 predicted proteins | sample MAT02_FD_78089 | JGI IMG/M metagenome (GOLD analysis project Ga0105045, IMG submission 78089) | Freshwater microbial communities from Lake Fryxell liftoff mats and glacier meltwater in Antarctica - MAT-02 (megahit assembly) | ecosystem: Environmental > Aquatic > Freshwater > Ice > Liftoff...
CCGCTCGCACCTCGGGCGACGCGGTCAGGTACACCTTGAGTGCGGCGTCAGGGAACACCACCGTGCCGATGTCTCGCCCCTCGAGCACGCCCCCGCCGTGGGCCTGGGCCCACGCCCGCTGGCGACGAACCAATTCCTCACGCACGGCGGGATTGGCGGCAACCAGCGAAACTGCCCGGGTTACCTCGGGGCCGCGGATCTCGATGGTGGCGTCGACGCCGTCGACGACGAGGGCGTCGTCGGTGAGTTCCAACTCGACCTGCCCGGCGAGGCGCGCCACCACCTCGGCGTCGGCCGGGTCGATGCCCCGACGCAACGCCGCAAAGGTCACACCTCGGTACATGGCGCCGGTGTCGAGGTAGCCGAGGCCCAGGTGCCGGGCCAGACGACGACCCACGGTGGACTTGCCCGAACCGGCCGGCCCATCGATGGCGATCACGGTGATAGCAGCGGGAGCGTCAGGCACGGGGCGACCCTATCGGCCCTCGTGGCCCGGTCGCAGCCCGTCGAGCATGTGCCAGAAGCCGGGAAAGGTCTTGGCCACGCACGCCGGCCCCGCAATCTCGATGCCAGGCGCACCGAGTCCCAGGAGGGCGAAGCTCATGGCCATCCGATGGTCGTTTGAGGTTTCGATGGTGGCGCCATGGGGCTGGCCCGGGTGGATGGTCCACCCATCGGGGCCTGTCTCCACCGTGATACCGCAGCGCGCCAGTTCGGTGGCTACGGCGGCGACCCGATCGATCTCCTTGTGGCGGATGAAGCCGATGCCGGTCACCTGTACGGGCTCAGCGGCGAAGGGCGCGATGGCAGCGAGCGTCTGGGCGGTGTCGGAGAGGTGCGTGAGATCGAAGGAACCACCCCGGATCGCACCTCGCTGGGCATGGACGACGGTTGCGTCCACCGTCTGGGTCACCGAAGCGCCGAGCGCGGCGAGTACCCCGGCGAACGCGGTGTCACCCTGCAGGGATGACCGTCCGAGTCCTGGGACTCGCACCGTGCCACCGCACACCAAGGCGGCGGCAAGGGCGTACGACGCCGCGCTGGCGTCGGGTTCGACGCCATAGATCGTGGATTGGTAACCGCCGGGTGCCACGGTGAAGCTCTGCGCCGTGGGTCGGGTCACCTGCGCGCCGAACGCCTCCATGACGGCGATCGTCATGTCGACGTAGGGCTGCGACACGAGCCGGGTGGTGAGCTCGATCTCCAGCCCGCCGGGAAGGCAGGGCCCGATCAGCAGGAGCCCGGAAAGGAACTGGCTGCTGGCATCGCCCGGCACGCGAAGCCGATGGGTTCGCCCAGGAGCGGAGGCAACGGTGGCCCGGATGGGCAGGTGTCCCCGATGGGCAGCATCGTCGATGGTCACCCCCAGCAACCGCAGGGCCTCGATGGTGGTGCCCATCGGGCGGGCCTGCATCTGCGGGTGGGCGGTGACCTGGTAGTCGCCATCGCCCAACGCGAGCAACGGCAGGGCGAAACGAGCGGTGGTGCCCGACTGGCGGACATCGAGGACGGTGCCCGATGCGGGAACCACTCCCCCGGTGCCGCTGATGGTGAGGGCGTCGGTTGCCCGGTCAGCATCGACCGCCACCGTCAGGGATTCGAGGATGCCAATCATGGCCATGGTGTCATCGGCGAAGAGAGCGCCCTTCACGATCGAGGTCCCCTCGGCCAACGCCGCGCAGATGAGAGCTCGGTTGGTGATCGACTTCGAGCCGGGGAGGTGCACCGTCGCGTCGATGGGCCCACCGATGGGCTCGATCGGCAGCGGATCGGGCAATTGGGCAAGCCCATCGGCATCGTCGGGAGTCATTGCAGGTAGGTGACGGTGGGGCGGTAACCGCGGCCGGCCAGCGCGTCTCGGTAGCTCGTCGCACCGTCGCGATCGACCAGCATGATGATGACGCCACGATCACCCTCAGTGGAATGGGCGATCTCGAAGTCGGCGATGTTGACGCCCAGGGCGGCGGCCAGGGTCGACACCTCGGCGATGGCCCCCTCTCGATCGAGCACGGGCACCCGGACCTCGGCCAGTGCCGCGGGCTGGGCCACGCGGCTCGGTAGGTTGCGCCGGGCCTGCTGTGCCCGCTCGAGCGACGAGAGCAGGCCGGAGCGGTCGCCCTCGGCTACGAACGAGCGCAAGCGTCCGAGTTCACCGGTGAGCAGGTCGATGACCTCCAAGATGGCGTCGCTGTTCTCGGCACAGATGTCGGGCCAGATGGTGGGGGTGCCAGCGGCAATCCGGGTCATGTCGCGAAAGCCGCCGGCCGCCAGCCGCAGGAGTGCCGCATGGTCTTCGGCTCGCTCGTCGGCGATGGCCATCAAGGCGGCTGCGGTGAGGTGCGGAACGTGCGAAACGACCGCGACCAGCGCATCATGGCGTTCGGGGTCCAGTTCGACGACATCGGCCCCCAAGGACCGGACCACCGCTCGCACGGTGCTGTGGTGGTCCGGGTCGGTAGTGGCAACTGGGGTCAGGACCCACACGGCGCCCAGGAACATGTCGGGGGTGCTGCCCTCGACGCCGAGCTGCTCGGAACCGGCCATGGGGTGGCCGCCCACGAACCGGGGGTCGTCGATCTGGGCAACCAGCGGTGCCTTCACCGAGCCCACGTCGGTGACGACCCCCGTGGTTGTGGCGAGTGCGCTGGCGACTGCGTCTGCGATGGCGCGCACGGGCGTGGCGACGAAGGTGATCTCAGCCTCGGGATCGACCCCGAGGGCGTCGATTGCCCCCAGTTCGAGCGCGCGCTCGGCGGCCTCGGCCGTGGCGTCGACCCCGGTGACGTGCCAGCCCAGGTTGCGCAGCGCCAGTCCGATGGACCCGCCGATGAGGCCGACGCCGATGATGGAGGCGCGACGCGCCGGGGCAAGCTCAGCCATGGCGTCGGCCTAGCTCGGGAGATCGTCGCGCAGGGTTGCTGCACGCTCGAGGTATACGTGGTGGAGCTCGTGGCGCGCTCGATGCGTGGCGAGGTGGATCAACACCCGGATGCAGCGCGGCATGCTCCCAGGGACGGGAATCTCTCTCGCGCACAGCAGGGGGACGTCGCCCAGCCCGATCGTGCGAGCACCCGTGGCCGGAAAAGCCGAAATCAGATCCTCGGTCGTGGTGAACCAGATGCTGATGAGGTCGTCGTGGCGAACATCGTTGCGACGGAACAGCTCCTCGAGGAGCTCCACCGTGCGTTGACCGATCAAGACCGGGTCATCGGCATCGCAGGTGGTGGCGCCACGCAGGGCTCGCACAGATTGAGACATCGTGGCGATGCTACTGACCGCCCTCGGCCGGCTCGGTGAGGGTTGGCTTCGTCGCCGCAACCGCTGCTTCGAGCCCCCGAAGTTCCTTCGGGGTCAGATCCCGCCACTCCCCCGGTGAAAGTCGTCGATCGGTGAGCGGTCCGATGCGCGTCCGTATGAGACGGGTGACCGGGTGGCCAACGGCTTCGAGCATCCTACGGACCTGCCGATTCCGACCCTCGTGGATGGTGAGCCGCACGAGCGACGGCTCGACGAGGACGGCTTCGGCCGGGGCGGAGAAACCATCCTCGAGCTCGACCCCCTCACGGAGGCGACGAAGGGCCGCCCGCGACGGCGTGCCTTCGACGACGGCGAGGTACTCCTTGTCGACCCCATGGGAGGGATGGGCGATCCGGTTGGCGAGCTCCCCGTTGTTCGTGAGCAGCAACAGCCCCTCGGTGTCGAGATCGAGCCGACCCACCGGGAACACCCGGGGTTCGGCCGGCACCAGTTCGATGACCGTCGGGCGGCCCTGCGGATCCGCGGCGGTGGTCACGACCCCTGCTGGCTTGTTGAGCAGGTAGTGGACGAGACCGGGACGGATGCCGATCGGGGCGCCGTCGACCTCGACGAGGTCGTGGTCGGGATCTACCCGACGTCCGAGCTCAGCGATCTCGCCATTGACCCGCACCCGCTCTTCGGCGATGAGGTCCTCGCAGGTGCGGCGGCTGCCGAGACCAACCCGGGCGAGCACCTTCTGGAGCCGCTCACCCTCGTGCATCAGGGTGCTGCGGGCGGGTCGACCGCCCAAGCTGGCGGTTCCGGAGCGGGCCGATCATCCACGTCGGCGACGATCTCGTGGGCTGGGAAGGGAGCGTGTTGCGCCAAGGGAGACGGCTGAGGTTTGGTCGGGGGGCCGTCTTGGGCCGGTGTGGCCGACGGTGTTTGCTCGGTGGGTCGGTCGGCTCGAAGGGTCTTTTCGAGCGCCTCCATGACCTCGGCCGACGGGAAGAGGTTGGCGATGTCGGGCAGGTCTTCGATCCGGTCGAGACCCATCCGTTCGAGAAACTCGCGGCTTGTGCCGAACAGCGTGGCTTGACCCGGCCCGGTGTCACGCCCCACCTCGGTCACGTAGCCGCGCTGGTGCAGCGTGCGCATCACCCCGTCGACGTTGACGCCGCGGATGGCCGCGATCTGCGCTCGAGAGAGGGGCTGTTTGTAGGCCACGATGGCGAGCGTCTCGAGCGCCGCGTTCGACAGGCGAGCGCTCTGGCCCTCGAGCGCGAAGCGCTCCACGTAGGGCGCTAGATCTGCGTGGCTCTGGAGTCGGTAGCCGCCTGCCACCTTGACGAGCGAGAACCCGCGCTCCTGGCCCTGGTAGCCGGCTTCGAGCTGCGCGCAGAGCTCATCGACCACGACGGGGGCCACCTCGAGCAACTGCGCCAGGAGATGGGTCTCGACGGGTTCTTGCGCGACCATCAGGATCGCCTCGATCGCACGCGCTGGTTCTGAGCTCATGGCGTGGGTGCTATCCCTCGTAGGTATCGACCCGGGCAGCGATGCCGGCCAGGACAGAGCGGTCCTCGTCGGATCCGCTTCCCACCCACGTGATGGTGAGGTCACCGAAGGTGCTGGGCTGATCCAGGTCGATCATGCCCTGCTTGTACAGCTCGAGGACAGCCAAGAAGCGTACGACGACCTCGAGTCGCTCGACGAACGCGTCGGTCAGCGCCCGGAAGGTGATGGTGCCCACCCGGGGGAGCTCGTCAGCGAGTTCTTGAACGGCCTCGGTAACGCTCAGCTTGGTGGGCGCGACGTGGTCGAGTTCCACCCGTGGCACCGGCTTGGGCTCGATCGCCCGGAGGAAGGCGGCGCGGACGTCGAGTGGGGACACGCCGGCCAGCAGATCGGGTGCCAGGTCGACGTAGCGCTCGTCGAGACCGGCGGTGCGCGGGAAACAGCGCGCGGCATCATCGGCCAGCATCGACAGCAGCCGGGCTGCATCCTTGAAGGTCTTGCACTCGACCAGGCGAGCCAGGAGCAGGTCTCGCTCTTCCCACAAGGCGAGCTCGTCGTCGAGATCGAGATCGGCGTCGCCAGGCAGTAGCCGCCGCGTCTTGAGCTCCACCAGCGTGGCCGCGATGAGCAGGAACTCGGTGGCCACCTCGAGGTCGAGGTGCTCGATGCGTTCCAGCTCGCCCACGTAGGCGTCGATGATGGTGGAGAGCGAGATCTCGTACAGCTCCACCTGCTGGCTGAGTATGAGGTGAAGCAGGAGATCGAAAGGACCCTCGAAGACGTCGGTCTGCACCTCGTATGCCACATCCGACAGGGTAGTTACACGCGTGTGGTTTCGTCCAGGGGAAATCCGGCGGGGTCCCCTGAGCTGGGGCCATAGGCTCGCCCGCCATGACCCGCGTGTTCTCTGGCATCAAGCCCACGGGCGACGTCCATCTGGGCAACGTCCTCGGTGCGCTTCTTCGCTGGGTCGACGATCAACACCATGCCGAGAGTGTGTACTGCGTGGTCGACCTGCACGCCCTCACCGTGCCGCAGCACCCATCGGAGCTCCAGCGGGCATCGCTGCGCTTGGCCCAGATCCTGCTCGCCGTCGGTCTCGATCCCGAGGTCTGCACCCTCTTCGTGCAGAGCCACGTCCACGAGCACGCCGAGTTGGCGTGGATCATGGAGTGCACGGCGTCTTACGGCGAGCTCAGTCGAATGACCCAGTTCAAAGACAAATCCACCAAAGCGGGGTTCGTGTCGGGCGGGCTCTTCACCTATCCGGCGCTCATGGCGGCCGACATCTTGCTCTACGACACCGACGAGGTACCGGTGGGCGATGACCAGCGCCAGCACGTGGAACTCACCCGCGACATCGCCGAGCGATTCAATGCCCGTCACGGCACCACGTTCACGGTGCCCTCCGCCACCTTTCCAACGGCGGGCGCCCGAGTCATGGACCTCCAGAACCCGACGTCGAAGATGTCGAAATCCGAGGACACGGCGCCGGGCACGATCTTGCTCCTCGATGACCCCAAGACCATCGAACGAAAGCTGAAGCGAGCAGTCACCGATACCGAGTCCGAGGTCCGCTACGACATCGAGGCCAAGCCGGGGGTCTCCAACCTGCTCTCGATCCTTGGCGCCACAACCGGCCAGTCGCCCGAGGCGGTTGCCAAGGGCTACTCGCAATACGGTCCGCTCAAGACCGATACCGCCGTCGCGGTGATCGAGCGGCTGGCGCCGATCCAGGACCGCTTTCGAGAGCTCGAGGCAGACCCAGCAGAGACGCTGCGTCAGCTGGCGATCGGCGCAACCAAGGCGCAGGAGCGAGCCTCGGCCACCCTCGCCCGTGCCCGTGGGGCGCTCGGCCTGCTCCTCCCCGCCTGACGCGCCCGGTCAGTCGTCGTCGGCATCTTTCAGTGCCCGAGCGATGGCGAAAGGCACCGTCCAATCCTCGGGCGACAGGTGGTGCTCTGCCGCCCACGCGACGGTGAGCGGTGCCGACCCAGCGAGGCCCAGGAGGTCCGCCCCCAACCGCGGATGTTCCACATACAGCCCAACCCTTCGGGTAAAGCCGGTCGTCTCGCTCCACGCCAGGGCCATATCGCGCCCGGCGAGCTTCACCGAGATCGTCGCGATGACCCGACCGTAGGTTCCGAGGCCCGAGACGGTCTTACCGCAGTCGTGCAACAGTGCGGCGGCCAGCACCGGCCGGGTTGCTTCGGCCCCCAGCGCTCGCTCCGCGCGTCGGGCCACCCCCGCCGCGTGGCGGCGGTCGACGCGCGACATCTTCTGCCAGATGGCCTGCTCGTCTGCCAACAGATGGGTGGTTGCCCATGCGGCGTCGCCAGCATTGGGACCAAGGGGCAAGACCGACCCGAAGAAGCGCTTGGCGAGGTGGGTGGCCTCTGCCATCAGGCGTGGTCGATGCAGTACGGGGTGCTGGGCATGGCCTCCAACCGAGCCTCCGACACTGCCTTGCCGCATGTCTCGCACCGTCCGTAGGTGCCCGCATCGAGGCGGACCAAGGCCCCCTTGACGTCGGCGAGCTGGTCGCGCAGAAGGGCCGCAAGCGAGGCGTTTTCCACCTGCTCGGCCGTCACCTGCGCAGAATCGGCGAAGTTCTCGTCGAACTCAGGCGCTTCGTCGCCGTCGTTGGTCAGCTCTGAGAGCCGTACCGTGAGGCCGTCGCGCTCATGCTCGAGCGAAGGGCGAAGGGTGATCGGGTCTGGCGTTGCCATGGGGCCCAGGCTACCCACCCACGGCCCGTGGATGGGCCGAGCGGTAGACGGAGCGCAGGCGTTCGCCCGAGACCAGCGTGTACACCTGCGTGGTGCTGATCGAAGCATGGCCGAGGAGCTCCTGCACCGTACGGATGTCGGCGCCGTGATCGAGCATGTGCGTTGCACATGAATGGCGCAACACGTGCGGAGTGAGGCGCGACCCCAAACCGATGCCATCGCCCGCGCGCCTGACCACCAGCCAAGCCCCTTGGCGCTGGAGACGGGCGCCGCGCTGGTTCAAGAAGACCGCGTCGGCATCGTCGCGTGATCGCCACTGATCGGGCACCAGCGCAGGGCGACCATGGGGGCCGAGCCAGTCGCCGAGCGACCGCAACGCATGCCCGCCGAGCGGCACGATCCGTTCCTTGGAACCCTTTCCCAACACCCGGACCAGACCGGCACCGAGGTCGAGGTCGCTCAGTCGGGTACCGCTCAGCTCGCCGATGCGAATGCCCGTGCCGTACAGAAGCTCCAGGATGGCTCGATCGCGACGACCAATGGGAGTGGCGGGCGCAACTGAGTCGAGCAGTGCCACGACCTCCGCCTCGCTGAGCGCCTTGGGAAGGCCCCGTGGCGGGCGCGGCATCTGGACTCGCGCCGTGGGGTCGGCGCGGCCCTCGTGCTCTTCGGCCAAGTAGCGGTGCAAGCCCCGCACCGAGACCAGGGTGCGCTTCACGGTTGAGGGTGCAAGCTCGCTGGAGCGGAGGTGGCCGACGTAGTCCTCCACGAGCTGCTCCGTCACGTCGTCGAGCCCGAGGCCGCGTTCGTCGAGCCACAGGAGGTAGCGCCGGAGGTCGGCGGCATAGGCGTTCAGGGTGTTCGACGACCGGCCCCGCTCCACCCGCAGCGTCGTGAGGAAGTCCTCCACGGCAGCCGGAAGGTCCGCAGTGGCCGGGCGGCGATCGGTCACGACGAGGCCCGCCGCAGATGGTTACGGGCGAGCAGGAGACCGATGATGGTCTTGCTGTCAGCGAGCGTCCCATCGGCAATGGCGGAATCGAGCCCCTCGAGATCGAAGGGCTCCACGGTCATGTATGTCTCCTCGACTCCCTGCCGGTCGACGCCGACTTCGGTGAGGCCTGTCGCCACGAAGAGCCGAACGAACTGATCGCTGTAACCGGCGCTTGGGAAGTACGCCGCCACCGGCTCCAGGTGGGCCGCATCCCGCCCGACCTCCTCGATCAGCTCTCGACGGGCGGTTTCGGTGGGCTCCTCGCCTTCGACGTCGCACAAGCCGGCCGGGATCTCGAGCAGGAGTCGATCGATGGGTCCTCGGTACTGCCGCACGAGCAGGACATGGCGACCATCTGCCTCCAACGGAACGATGGCCACCACCGCCTGGTTGCGCACGACATCTCGCTCGAAGGTGGTGCCGTCTGGGGCAGCGAAGCGGGCCCGAACGACACGCAGGCGATCGAGGCGCGCCACCTCGCGGTCTTCGAGGTGACGGAACCCCGCCACGGTCAGGCGTCGATCGCTGCGGGATCGACCGGTGCGTCCAAGTCGAACAGATGCGGGGCCCGTCCTTCGGCTCGCTTGAGCGCAGCGGCGACGAAGTCCCGAAAGAGCGGTGCCGGATTGGTGGGACGGCTCTTGAACTCAGGATGGGCCTGGGTGCCGACCCAGAATGGGTGGTCACGCAACTCGATGAACTCCACGAGGCGGTGATCGGGGGAGCTGCCCGAGAGCCACAGATCCGAAGCCTCGAACTGGCTCCGGTACTGGGGGTTGAACTCGTAGCGGTGCCGGTGGCGCTCGGACACGACGGTCTTGCCGTAGGCCGCGGCGACTTTGGATCCGGCTTCGAGCTCAGCGACGTAGGCCCCGAGGCGCATGGTGCCGCCCATGTCGGTGACCTCTCGCTGCGAGTCCATCAGGTCGATGACGGGGTGGGGTGACTGGGGGTCGAACTCCGACGAGTTGGCACCGGTGAGCCCGAGCACGTTGCGGGCGAACTCGATGGTCATGACCTGCATGCCGAGGCAGAGCCCCAGGCACGGAATCTGGTGCTCGCGTGCGTAGTTGGCCGCGGCGATCTTGCCCTCCACCCCGCGCTCGCCGAAACCGCCGGGGATCACCAGGCCATCGAGGTCGCGGAGCCGACCTGCGGCGAGCAGGCCCTCGACCTCTTCGGCTTGTATCCACTCGATCTCGACCTTGGCGCCGTGGTGGAATTCGTCTTTCTTCGTGGCGGCGACCACCGAGAGGTAGGCGTCGATCAGCGTCACGTACTTGCCGATGATGCCGATGCGAACGGGCTTGGTTGCCGCCTCGACCCGATCGACCAGCGTCTCCCACTCGGTCAGATCCGGCGGCGGTCCCTCGAGCTTGAGGATCGAGCAGACCTCGGCATCGAGACCCTCCTCGTGGAGCACCAGGGGGATCTCGTAGATGTTGCCGGCGTCGGCCGCGTTGACCACGGCTGTGGGCGGGACATCGCACAGGTTGGAGATCTTGCGCTTCAGGTCGGGCGAGATGGCCGACTCGCTCCGGCACACGATGATGTCGGGCTGGATGCCACGGCTCCGCAATTCCGTGACCGAGTGCTGGGTGGGCTTGGTCTTCTGCTCGCCCGACGGACCAATGAACGGCACCAAGGTCACGTGGACGTAGCAGACGTTGTCTCGACCGACGTCGAGACGGAACTGGCGGATCGCCTCGAGGAACGGAAGGATCTCGATGTCGCCCACGGTGCCGCCCACCTCGGTGATGACGACGTCGACGTCGGGACGACCGAGGCGGGTGATGCGCCGCTTGATCTCGTCGGTGATGTGGGGGATCACCTGCACGGTTTTGCCGAGGTACGCACCCTTGCGCTCTGCGGCCAGCACGGCCGAGTAGATGGAACCCGTGGTTGCGTTGGAGTCGCGGGTCAGACTCTCATCGATGAACCGCTCGTAGTGGCCGAGGTCGAGGTCGGTCTCTCCCCCGTCGTCGGTGACGAACACTTCGCCGTGTTCGAAGGGGTTCATGGTGCCAGGGTCGACGTTGATGTAGGGGTCGAGCTTTTGCATCGTGACGCGGAAACCCTGCGCCTTGAGCAACCTGCCGATCGACGAGGCCGTGAGACCCTTGCCGAGCGAGCTGGCAACGCCGCCCGTCACGAAAATGTGCTTCGTCATAGGGCGATCCTCCGTGTGCGACGCCGCGTTCACCACGGGAGGGCACCCTACCGTGGCTGAGGACCCTGGTCGCGCACTTCCGCAGATGGGGGTGGTCCGGCCAGGAGCAGGACGGCGAGCGAGGTGGCCACCACCATGGCCATGATCCCACCAATGATCGCTCCGGAGTCGTTGAGCGCGCTTCCAAGAAGCGCTGCCACCCCCACCGCAGCGAGTCCGGCGGACAACGGGGGGAACGAAGCGGCGACGGCGGATGCAGGCCTGTCGGGATAGCGGCGGAGGAAGACCCAAAAGGCCAGCCCCAGCGGAATCGCCAGCACCCACAGCGAGGAGGTCGAGACCTGGAGATTGGCGACGAGCTTGCGCTCGGCGATCGACACCAGCGGGGTCACACCCTCGTCGCCGATCCGTTCGAAGAGGCGACCGAGGTGACCTCTGCTGTCGGGCGCACGGGTGAGGTCGAGGAGGCCAAAGGTGACGATGGCTGCGATCGTGGCGCCGCCGCCCAGCGCAATGGTCCGCCACTGGATCCGCCGGCCGGTGATGCGGACCCAATAGGCAGCCACGGCCGGGGTGAAGGCCAGCACGCCGCCGACATCGGACCCCCAGATCGGCACGCCGAGGACCACGAGCGTGGTGACCATCACGGCGAGCCCGCCGAACTGACCGCGCCGACCCGGCACGATCGCCGCGAACCAGGCCGCCAAGAGGCAGGTGGCCGCCGCCAGTTGGCCGTACGAGTAGTTGCTGATGCCGTAGAGGCGCGAGTTCCCGGTGGCCGAGTACCCGAAGGCGGCACTCAAGCTGAGGTTCGAGCCCGTGACCACGTCGCCGATGAGGACGATGGCCATGAGCGCAAGGACCGCCATGAGCGGTGCTCTGGTGGCCGTTGGCGTGGCACCGAAGCGCCGGGCGACGAGGTGGCTCGCAGTTGGAGCCAAAACCGAGACGACCAACAGTGCCATCCAGGAGAAGCCGATCCCGATCCGCTCCAGGGGAAGGGCGCGCACCAGGTAGCTCGCCGGGAGCATCGAGAGATTGATCAAGGCAACGAAGGCGATGATGCGACGGGAGCGCGAACCCCAGCGATTGACGTGGGCAGCGATGGTGAGCGCCAACACCGACGCAAACACCAAGACGATGACGGTGGTGGTGGGGGTCAGCAGTTGCTCTCGGAACCGCGAGGCGTCGTTGTTGCGGATCAGCCGGTCGACGCGCTCGGTCAGTTCTTCCGAGCTGGGTTCGCTGACGGCCGGTCGCCCCTCCATGGCTGCCGGTCGGGCAACATCGGCCGCCGCAAGGATGGTCGGGGCGATGTCGACCAGGGTGAGGAAGCCGGTTCGTTGGGTCGATGCCGAGCGGAGGTAGCCGGCACCATGATCGGGGCGGTGGAGGGCCACTGCGGTGAGATCGCGATCGCCGAGCCCGTTGTAGGGAGCAACGAGGAGCACGGTGTCGCGATCGAGGTCGACGCTTGTGAGGACCTGGCCGAGAAGCGCGTCGGACTGCGCAAGGGCCTCGTCCCACAGGGTGAGGTAGCGGTCGTCGTCGACGAAGGGCCGGTAGCGCAGGGTTCGGGCCAGATCCGATGCCTCGATGAGCACCACGCCGCCGGAGGCACTCGACGCGTCCCATTCGGCTCGGAACTGCTCTACCACCACGGATGGGTCGAGCCGAACACCAAAGGGTTGCGACGCATCGTCGGCCAGCAGGTTCTTTCCGAGCGCCCCCGCCGGAACTATGCCGGTGGGGTCGGCCAGCGCGAGTCCTGCCTGACGCTCGTAGGAATCTCCCAGTCCATCGAGCCCGTCGGCGTTGCCGATCGCCGCGACGTGGCGTCCTTCGGACTGGAGTGCATCGCTCAGCGCACCGATCTCGGTGTCGAAGGGCTCATTGGCGTTGGCGCGCAGTAGCGACGGCCAGGCGAGCGAGACGAAGGGTCCGTCGGCTGAGCTCCCTGTTCGCCGGGCGTAGATGTCGCCTGCGTCGGAACCGCTGCTGGTCTCATCGAGGGCGAGGACTTGGCCATCGATGGGTCGCACCGTGGCTGCCCGGCTGCCGCCAGAGATGGTCAGGTAGGCATCGCCTGGCCCCGACCGGGGAGCAACGCTCCGTGGGGCCAAGCCGGCCAGGGCCGAGCCGTCGAGGAGCCGAGCCAAGGTTGGAAGGTTGTGATCGCGTAGGTCGGCCCAAGTCACGCCGGGGATCGAGAAGACCAGCACGCGGGCCGCCGGCTCGGTGTCCTGGCGGGGCGCGGCCCCCGCAGGTGCGCCGGTGGAGGTCACGAAAACGCCCACCATCAAGAGGCTGGCTACGACGCGATGCAGGGTGGTCACGGTGATGGTTCCTCTCGGCGGCGCCCAAGCTGATCGACGAAGCGAAGCGGCGCCACCTTGTCGATGATGGAACTGAACGAGATGAACTCCGAGGCCACGGTGAACCCGAGGAGCACCACGGCGACGATGGTTCGGATGTCGTCATCGACCGTCAACACGGTGGCGATGCCCAGTGCGGCACCAAGTGCATTGGCCCCCGTGTCGCCGAGCATGGATCGTTCCGCCAGGTCTGCTGGCAAGAGCCCGAGCGACGCGCCGATGACGACGCCCAACGCCAAGCCGGTCGCCGAGGTGCCAGCAACAGCGAGGAGTGGAACGTAGGCGATGAGGCCGACCTTGATGGTGCGACCTGGGGCTCGATCGAACAGGTTGCCCATGTTGGCGGCCAGGGCGATGAGCCCAGCGTCGAGCACCACCCGCCCGGGCCGATTGCCCAAGGCGGCACCGGCCACGACGAGCGCCAGGGACGCACCGCCACCGAGTTTCAGGAACCCCGTGGTGACCCGCCCTTGCAGCGCAGCGCGCACGTGCCCCTTCACGCCCTTGTCTCCGTTGTCGCCGAGCAGGTCATCGACGAAACCGAGGGCTCCGAATCCAACGACGGTCGCCAGGACCAAGAGCCGATCGCGAGCCGTGCTCGCATCTGAGGCTCCAGCGAGCTCAGCCAGGGTCCTCATGCCATCGACGGCGAGCACCGCCACCACGAGCAGCAGGCCTGCTGCCGTAGCCACCACCCGGCCTCGGTAGTTGGTTCGCGCCAGAACCGGCGCGGCGAACACGGCGCGAGTCGTGCGCTCGAGCACGATCATGGTGACCAGGCCGGCGGTGAGGGCGAGCGCAAGGGTCATGAGGGGGCCCGTTCGAGTTCGCGCAACAAGACGACAGGGACGATCACGATCAGCATCGTCGCAGGAACGGCGATCGAGGAGTCGTTGGCCACCAGTCCGAGCACCGCCAACGTGCTCGCTCCCACGACCAGTGCGAGACCACCCGGAGACCACGGGGGACGACGGAATCCAGGGCGGATCCGACCGGTTGCGACGAGCGCCGCCTGGACGAGGGCAGCGGCCACCACTCCTGCGGCGGCCAACACGACGATCGCTTGGCTGTTCCCGAAGCTGGCTTGTGCGCGTCGCGCCAAAACCGTGATGATCGAGTCCAAGCGACCGGCCCGGAAGTGCTCACCGATGCGAGCCAGGTGGGTCTGGGATCCCGAGGCCTGTGAGGCATCGAGGGCGCCGAAGGCGACGACCACTCCGAGGGCACACACGATGGCGGCGGCCACGGTACGCCACGTGATCGAGCGCCCCTGCAGCACCAGCACGGTGAGCACGAA
>Ga0105045_10003023_pt1 | contig 14318 bp, 8 predicted proteins | sample MAT02_FD_78089 | JGI IMG/M metagenome (GOLD analysis project Ga0105045, IMG submission 78089) | Freshwater microbial communities from Lake Fryxell liftoff mats and glacier meltwater in Antarctica - MAT-02 (megahit assembly) | ecosystem: Environmental > Aquatic > Freshwater > Ice > Liftoff...
AAGGGAAAGCCGAAGGGAAAGCCGAAGGTATTGATATAGGAATAGAGCAAAAAGTAATTGAAGTTGTAGTAAATGGTTATAAAAAAGGACTAGATATATCTATGCTTGCCAATATAACACAATTGACAGATGAGCGAGTGATTGAAATCCTGAAGAAAAATGGATTGATGCAACTCACTAAATAAAAAAATTATGGCAGTCGTTGAAGAATTATTTACAGATATCAAAAGAAGAATTTCAGCAGAAAACTTAGAAAAAGGGATTGATATAGGTGTAAAAAAAGGGAAAACCGAAGGTTATTATTTCAAGAAAAATTCTAAAACGCCAATATGTTTAAAGTAGCATTGATTGAGGATTCAGTGGAATTATAGTTAATTTATCTACTATACCGTTGACATTTATTACCTTAATGTTCGGAATTATAGTTGCGATTGTCTACCTTAGTTATAAAAACATCAAGGCCATTTAAGAAGACAGAGAATAAAAATTACTAGAAGTTGATGCAAACGAAATAATAATAAAAACTAAGTCAGATATGCTAAAAGAATCGTTTGAAGTAATTAAGCGTCATAAAATAGGCCTAAATAAAACATACCAGATAGCTCCTGACAAAATCAACTAATTTTCAAATCAAATAAAAGGACAGTTTAAACAAAATACAATAATAATCTACACCAAAAACAATAGTCGAACCCTAAGATTAGAGATCAAGTCTTATTATATGAAGTAACAGCTCAATAAAATCAAAAAACTTTAGTTAGAAAATGATCTCAATATTGTTACTAATTAAAGCTATTTACTCACTATTTCATTTTATTTATTTTTAATCCATATCTTGCATTTTTTTAAGAAAAGTAGGTTTAACCTTATTTTAAAAAACTGATGAAAGTAGTAAAAAATACAAGTTTAAAGCCTTACAATAGCTTTGGACTATCTGTAAATGCAGAAAACTTCGTGGCCATCACTAGCGAAGACATACTCTATGAGGTATTAGTCAATGAGTACCAACCATTAAAAATATTAGGTGGTGGATCCAATATCTTGCTCACTGATGATGTAGCTGGCTATGTGCTAATCAACAAAATCAAAGGTATAAATATCATCGATGAAGATGAAGAACAATTACTCGTCCAAGTAGGCGCAGGCGAGGCATGGCATCTGCTAGTGATGTGGTCGCTATCTCATGACCTCGGTGGACTTGAGAATCTATCATTAATCCCTGGTAGTGTAGGCGCTGCCCCTATGCAAAACATCGGTGCTTATGGGGTAGAACAGGAAGCTTGTTTTCACAGTCTCCATGCTATCAGTCTGATAAACGGAACGCGCAAGATTTTTTATAAACATGATTGTAAGTTTGGCTACCGCGAGAGCATATTTAAAAACGAAGCCAAAGACCAATACTTCATCACACATGTCAACTATCTACTGACCAAAACTGACCATCAACTGCACCTGGATTATGGAGCGATCAAGGAAGTACTGACTCAAAAAGCGATCTCCCACCCTACTATTCAGGATGTGTCAGATGCAGTTATTGACATTAGATCTTCTAAACTTCCTAACCCAAAAGTAATAGGAAATGCAGGCAGTTTTTTTAAAAATCCGGTGATTACAAAACACCATTTTTATAAACTTATAAAAGATTTTCCTACCATACCTCATTATCCTCAATCTGATGGATCTGTCAAAATACCGGCAGGTTGGTTGATAGAGAAGCTTGGTTTTAAAGGCATCATCCGTGAGCAGATAGGCGTACACAAAGATCAAGCATTGGTGCTAGTGAACTATGGTGCTGGCGATGGCAAAGATATATTGGCATTAGCTACTGACATACAAGCCGCTGTCTACAGTACTTTCGATATCAAAATCTCACAGGAGGTCAATGTATGGTAAAGAAGCATTTTACACCATATTTAACAATAGCTCTTTTGTGGATCATTAATAGCGGTTATGATTATACCTATGGGCAATCCGTAGATACTATAGAAGTGTATAGCCCATCGATGCACAAAAGCATAAAAAATATCATTATCACACCAGCTGACTTCGATATGTCAACGGATTCCTTTCCTGCGGTCTATATATTACATGGCGCTGGTGGTGATTTTGGGTCATGGCTAGCTGATGTGCCTTGGTTTCCAAGTATTGCTGACAAGTATGGTTTTGTGTTAGTATTGCCTGATGGTGGCAGCACGAGTTGGTATTTTGATAGTCCCGTGGATACTAGTTATAGATATGCCACCTATATAAGTGAGGAGTTGACAACCTATGTAGAAAGAAATTACAAAGTCTTAAATGACGCAAAGAAACGTGCGACAACTGGACTTCACATGGGCGGCCACGGTGCTTTTTATTTAGCTGCTATGTTCCCTGGCATCTGGGGTAATGCTGGAAGTATTTGTGGTGGGTTAGATTTTAGAGCTTTTACAGATTCTTGGAATTTAGATTTGAGGCTTGGCGCCAAAGAAAAACATACTTCAAACTGGGAAGCAAATACCGTAATTAACATGCTAGACCTTTTCAAAAACAGCGAAACAAACTTGATCTTTGACTGTGGCATACAAGATCTCTTTTGTGAAGCTAATAAAAATGTACACAATGATCTAATCACAAAATGCATCCCGCATACGTTCATATCTAGGCCAGGTCAGCATGACAGCAATTATTGGTCTAGTGCCCTTGAGTATCAATTATTATTTTTCAAAAAACATTTTTACAACAAAAAAAGTTAAAAATCGGTTTTGGTTAATAATAATCAATACATAATCATCAACGATTAGTCACCAGCAATTGCAAATTTAAACAATCTAAGTCAAATAAATGGTCAATATTTTTTGATAATGAAGAAAATAGACAAACTCATCACCACCAGTTTTATCGGACCATCGATACTGTCATACTTCGTAGCGACCTTTGTGCTAGTGATGCAATTTCTGTGGAAGTATATCGATGAAATACTGGGTAGAGGGTTTTCTATTTTTGAGATCTTGGAGTTAATTTTTTATTATGCCGTGACACTTATACCACTAGCTGTACCCATCACTATGTTGATTTCATCGGTGATGGTTTTTGGTGATATGTCCGAAAAGTACGAACTATCGAGTATGAAGTCAGCGGGAATTTCGCTGCTCAGGATCATTCTACCGAGCTTAGTTATCGCAACAATTGTAGGGTTATTTTCTATATTTGCATCCAATTATCTGAAACCGGCAGCCAACTTGCAGTTCCAAAAAAGATTCCTTAATATCCGCCAACAAAAGTCTGCTCTTGCCCTTGAGGAAGGTATATTTAACGATGCTTTTTATGAAACAATCATCAGAATAGATAAAATCGATGACGATGGCAGAAATATTCATGACATCCTTATCTACGACCACACCCAAAATGACAAAAGCTTAGTTAGTGTGACCAGTGCAAAAGCAGGTGAGATGTTTTCGGCGGAGGAAGGCAAATATTTTGTGATGCAACTAGACTCAGGAGTGCAATACAAAGAGTTTGACAGAAAACAAAAACTAAACTCCACATCTTACGAAACACCATTTATGCGTACCTATTATGATCAGTGGACCAAGACATTCGATATGAGTCAGTTTGACGCAAATGATGGTATCCTCAATTTTAATAGAAACAAAGAGGATATGCTCAACACTTTTCAGCTTGCCAAAAGCATAGACTCATTCAATACTGCTATTGCCATTAATGTGAATGCAATCAACACTAAGCTCGACGCGATACTCAATGGAAAAAGTTTGACCTCTTCTACCACCGCAGATCCTCGTACCAGTGCTGACTACGAACGCCTCAAAGTAAATAGCCAATTTATAAAACAAACCAAAGATACCTTACCTACCCAAGTCGCCGAAATTAGAGATAGTAATCTAACCGCTGCGATAGCAATCGACACATCAGCTATTGCCGATAGTTCATTAGTTTATAAGTCAGCCGACTATGCTTACTTTGTCCTTGGATTAGATTCGCTCAATCGCAGAGAGGTATTGGCCAAAGCTCAGACGTCACTTGCCAGAGATAGAGATGAAATCATGTCCCTCAATACTACCAACTTAGATTCCAATCGACAGAACCAAAAATATCTCTTGAGACTCAATCAGCAGTACAGCTGGGGGATGATCTGCATCATATTTTTGCTGATCGGCGCACCATTAGGTAGTATCATACGCAAAGGCGGCTATGGATATCCCTTATTGGTAGCTATACTTTTTTATATGATTTTTATCATTACTACCATTTTTGGCGAAAAGCTAGTCAAAAATGAAGTAATGGGAGGTATGCAGGCCGCTTGGCTTCCATGTATATTGTTAGCACCTTTTGCATTGGTATTAACTTTCGTAGCGCTCAAAGACATCAAGATTAGTCCTATAGCAACCATAAAAACATTTTTTGCAAATAGATTTCCCCGTAAGGTATCACCTAAGCCATGATTATCACATCCTTGGATATGATTTTAGCAGTTTATATCCATCATAATCACTATCCATGTCAGCTATATACGTGTCTGGACCGTTAGTGACGATTAGATACGGAGCTTTTAAAGCCACATTGTACATAGCAGCTTGATCAAACGTTGCTTGAGTTATAGGTATTTCTGGTGCTTTGCACTCCACTAGAATCTTTGGCTGTATTTGCTGGTCATATACAACTATATCGAACCTACGTTTGACATTATTAATGATAATGGTTTTTTCTACCTGAATCAAATTCCTATTAACGTTTTCGGCATCGATTAGATAGCATAAAAAAAGCTGCCTTACTATCTCTTCGGGTTGTAGCATGACATACTTTTTGCGAATAGGATCTTTTAAAAACATCTGGTCACTCTTCTTTTTAAAAACCAATTTGTCCCTAAAGTCCAAAAGGTTAATATCCGTTTTAAAGTCAGTTAATTTCAAGTTCTATTTGCTTATGAGATTTGAGTTGGATATGGTTATTCAGACTACTGATGTGGTCAAAAAGAGCATCTACAGTACTATTGGCATCAGCTATCATCTCTTGGCTACTGATATTAAGCACTTTTATACCACTGTACTCTAATGTATCTACGAGTTTCTTTTGGTATAGAATATCTTCTATATCATTCCTATTCATTAAAAAATCTTGCGTTAATAGTAAGTATTGGCGGCTTTCGTCACATAGTGCGTTCATGAGGTTATCTGTAATCGCAATTATCGCAGACTTACTGTCCGCTGTGTCTTGTTTTACTTCCTTTATACCTAGATGATAAAAATAATCTACTAGCGATTCATTTAACCATGCATTAGCAAAACTTATAATGGTGATATTTTTTAGGTGAAAAACCTTTAGAACATGAGCATAAGGACTGAGGTGTTGACATATCATTCTCGCAAAACTAGATCTATTGCCGAGTGTCCATCTTGCTATAGGTAAATAATTACTGAGACTAGGGAGGTTTAAATAAGATCCTACAAAAGACTTCGTTACCTTATCCATAGAAATATAGGTATGAATGGTAGTAAAGTGATGAAAGACCTCTACATCGTGTTGCTCAGCATCAAGATAATGAATAGATTGGTATGTGTTCTTTTTTAAATATTGGAGATGGTCTCTATCAATAGAAAGGATAGGAAAAACTTTAACAAAATACGAACTATTCTCTACCAATAGCTGGCCCCATGTCTGTGAGGTCGTCCACCTAGCACCTTTATAAATAGCTTTATACAATTCTGAGTTGCTTTGCTTCAAAAGTGTGGCAGCCTCAATTTTATTGGATGATATTTGGGATTTGAGCTTAGTGATTCTAACATTATTATCTTGGTCAAAGGATTCATATAAAGCTTCAAAACTATTTTTCGAAATCGGTAAATCCTTGTGCGCTACCTGTCTCATCCATTCATAGATATAGAAAGTATTAAATGCACTCTCCCACTCAGTAGTAGGCATACCGTATAAAGCACTGATGACGTTATTGAGATTGCTATGCTGCGCTGATATAAATGAAATCCAGTGAAAATAGTTAGTGCTTTTTTCTATTTCTAAAATCAAATTTTCTAACTGAGTCACCAGTTTGGCAGTAAACTCTACCTGTTTTTTAAAACTCAAGGTATTAAATTCTATTTTTTCATTGAGAATATCAGTATGGTTTATTCGGTTAAGAAAATCTGAAAGATGATCTTCTAAAGCATATAAGTTTTTGTTATTTGCATTGAGTTTGTTGATTGATTTTAACAATACTTCGAGTTGCGCCGACCGTTCTTGTGCTTTATTTTCTATCTCAGTTATGATGACATCCCAATACTTGCTACCCTCCTCAATCATGAGACTCTCGAGGATATCTGGACGACCCGATATATTTAGGCTTCCTAATATCGTTTCTAGAGACTTAAATATACTATTGCCTATCGCTTGTTGCTTTTGGTCAACCTTAGAAAAAATATTGATTTTAAATCCTGTTTTAACCTCCTTTGGCAGTGATAATAACCCAGTGATTTTAGACCGAAGGATGTGAAGTTGGTCTAACTGTTCTTCTTTCCAGCTCACCACGCTATGTGTATAGTCATCCTCCATGTCCCTCAGCACAGTATAGTAATCATCTCTAAGTGTGGATGCTTCCTCTATAAATCCAAATAATCTATATGTTATATCGTTGATTTTATCAAGATAATCTTCGCCTTTGGTGTGGTCCACTAGCCTTGATAAGGAAGTGGTATGATCAAAACTTACGTCAAATAAATAAGAACTCTGAGCTACTAATGTCCTCATCTCTAAAAACTCAGCTGCGTTAAATCCAAATGACTTGGTATCTATCAATGAATGAAGCTGTAGTAGTTTGTCCTTATGCTCAGCTTTAAGAAAGCTTTCCTGCAAACCATACCAATCTAAGTCTCCAAAAAGAGGTCTTGAAAACTTCTTTAGTTGATTTTTTATCTTAGCATATAAATAATTGTAGTCCAAAGCGTGCTCATCAACAATACAATCCTCATTCTGCATGCTAACCTTAATGGCCAACTCAGCTAGATCTTCTTTAGTCACTATATCATCATACCTGATAGACAATAAACCATGGCTCAACCCAGCATCTTCTAATCTACTACTGAAGGCTAGCCGGTCTATGTCCTTTGGGGCACAGAGTACAAATCCTTTTTCATTACCTACCTCTATCAATGCATGCCTGACTATGAGCTCTATTGCCGAAGCGACATCAGTGTACGCAATATTATGCAAAGTACCTAGCTTATTAGTGATACTTTCCTGCTCTTTAGATGATGGGAGAATAGACATTATTATTGATTTACATATATAAAAAACAAAGATATAAAAATTTATTATATATCAATTGATTTTAATATGAATATTTTACTATTCTAGCAAAATAAAAAAATAACGAATCACTAACAAGATAATTATCACCTTGAAAACTCAAAAAAAATCAAATAAATGAACCTGCAATAACATTCGTATTTTTAAAATAGTCCAAAGCAAGTAAAAAGCTTTTTATCCAATCGTTTCAAAAAATACTTGAATAGTCTTTGCTATCGAATAATTTTTAAAGAATCCATTAATCTTATTGTGTTTCTACTATTGTTATAAATCTGTCAAAACAAACCTAAAACAACTTTTAAAACAAAAAAACCTTGACTCTCTTCCAAACTGGCATTCTGATAATCTAGAATGGCTGTCTGAGGTTATAATCTAATGATTACTTTTCAGTAACTCTCACTGCTATTCTTCTATTCATTTGACGACCTTCTTCGGTAGTGTTGTCACCTAATGGAAATTGTTCACCATAACCTTCTGCTGAAAGTCTAGCTTTATCGATACCTAGTTTTGTCAATTCTCCCATTACGCTAAACGCTCTATTAGTACTTAACTTAAGGTTATTTTTGCCATCACCAGTATTGTCAGTATAACCACCTACTCTGATTTTTACTTTTGGAAATGCCTTAAGTATCTCAGCTATGTTAACCAATTGCTCTTGGCTATTAGCTTGCAAAGTTGATTTACCCGTGTCGAAATATAATCTATCGAAGTTAAACCATGTAGTTTTATCAACAGGTCTTACATTGTCTTCGATAAAAGTTATCATTTGACTTTCGATACCATTCTCAGCTGCATTAGCAAGTGCGAATCCCGAAGCTAAAGTTTTAGTATAAGGCTTGCTCATAGCAGAGCCTAATGAATCTTCCGCGTCACCAGCCATTTCAGCTGCTTTCATCGCCGTAGAATCTACTGTTGTCATTGTATCTGTAGTCACTTCTATGGCTTTTTTGCCACAGCCTTTATTAATTAAAAAGTATAGCGCTCCTAATATTAGAAATAAAGGAAGTAACCATTTCATCCAATTATTGCCACCACTTGTAGAAGAACTGTTAGTAGCGGCTATATTTACACTTGGCGCATCTTTTGTAAAATCAGCAAAACCCACTACACCACCTAGGCCAGCAGGCAATGCATTTACGATACTATTTTTTTGACGCATAAGCATATCATTAAGGGAAGGCAAACCTTTATCATTTACTTGATTGCAAATAACACTCATCAAGAAAGGTGCAGCCATCTTTAATAATGAAGAAGTAGAACCACTTTTAAGGCCTGAAAGATTTGAAATAGTATCGATCGCATTACTAGACTTGTTACCTAACAACACATCTACGATGACACCACCAGTACTTAACAAGCTGTTGACACTACTCGCACCACCTCCAAAAAGACTTGATACATTACTCAAACTATCCATATCGAGGTTACTGATCATATCCATGATACCTTGTTCACCTGAGGGAGTAGCAGCTTTCTGAACTACCGAACCTAATAAAACAGGCATAATATAGCCCATAGCAATAGTAACTGATGATTCCGGCTCACCTAAAAAACTGCTAGCTTGCTTTGTAAGTGCACTAGTGACTTGGTCTTTGACTAAATCTAATAAATTAATGGACATTCTTTGATTTTTAAAGTTTTGAATAAACTAGTTTAAATGCTCTATAACAAATACTTCGTACGTATTACGGCATTTATACATATTTAAAAAGCCTAGGTCACCTACTTTTAAAAATATAGGATTGCAAAAGTACAAACACTAAAGACATTCTCGCAAATTAACCATGTATTAACATTTAATTAGGCGAAAAAAATGAATTTAAGCAAATAACCATATACCGCCATCCAAAAATATCTAATAAACCTTATGCTATTTGCTCTGAATAGAGTCCTGCTTTATGCTATTTCCATTAGGTACAAAGTCTAACATAGAGCCAAATTCTGTCCTATAGCCGAGACCTAAACCGTACCTCGCTCTAAGAGTGGTGACATTGATAGGATCTATATCATATCTTCCATATAGTCTGGCATTGAGTTTTTTGTCGTCTGTAAGTATAAATTCGAGCGAAAAATCAGGCAATACTTGGTTGATCGCTACTCCCCTATTTTGCACTACGTAGTTTCCCCCAAAATTTAAAGAAAATCGTTCGTCCAAGAATCTAAATCTATTCTTGAGTCTGACCTCTATCTCATCAGGAAATAAATTATTGTTGGCCGCTAAGCCAAAATTATTATTCCTCAATCCCAATTCAAAATCTATGCCCGATATGATACCATCATCATCCAGAGCGGTATTAATGAGCGATGTGATATATATAGATAGTTGACTAGACAAAAACTCACTCAAGGTATTGATACTAGCAGATTGCAAACCAGATGTACCGAATACTTCTGATACTCTACTAGATGGCAAAAAACTATTAAACACGATCAAGCCCAAAACTTGACTGTTTAGTTCTTGTTCTGTATTTCTTATGGTTCTAAGCTTACTATCTGTATATGAGGCTATATCTCCCGTAAGGTTAGGAAATGACAGATCAAATGATATATCAGGTTTAAATAGGCTACCGCCGAGTTTCAGTTGTAAATCTACTTCAGATCGTTGCTCTGCAAGTCGTTGAGAAGCAGGATTGGCAGCAGTCAAAAATTCTTCTATAAACGGTCTAATCGAACTTCTGGTTCTATAGTTAGCCGTGATGTCGAGCGTTGCATTGATCGGGTCGCCTGTCCATCTGATTAAGCTTCCTCTCTGTACCTCAAAAGGTTTAGCAACTGGAAGGACATTTAACGTGAAGAGATACTCCCCACGCTCAATCTCGTAATCTCCAAATATATCAAAATCCCCTTGGCGAGATATGTTAATCTTCATATTGCCTCGTCCTGAACCCTTGATGATATCGTTTCTTGATTCATTAAATATGATACTGACCTCTGCATCTGGTGTTAGTATCAGCGTCATCTCTATGTCTAAACCCTTGACGGTAAAAGTCTTATCCTTTCTACTTTCATTCGCATCAACCTTTTTTACGAATTTAATAAAGTTCTGATTGATTGCAGCCTGCGAGGAGCCTACAGGGATAAAAAGCTTAGATCCTGGGCCTGTAGTGGCATTGATACGCATATCTACATTATCAAAATTGCCAGTAAACGTGGCCACTACTTGGCCAACGCCATATCCATAGTAGTTCGGATTGTCTGCTTTGGTCGTATTAAGGATCACAACATTGCTTCCAGTAATGGACGCATTGACACCAAAATTGCGAAACAAATCGTGTGTTAGTCCGCCGCGTACAGTGCCTGAGTTACCATTTTGATCAGTGAGTACTGCCCCGTTGAGATTAATCTCTTTGTTTGTCAAGATGAATTTTTGATTATCAAAATAGTAGGATACGCCAGTATATTTGAGCGTTGTGACACCTTTAAAAGCTCTAGCCTCCCCAGACAAATTCAAATTACTGATTGGCCCAATGATAGTTATATCACCATTGACATAACCAGAAGTATTATTTATCCCATCTTTGAGTATGTACTGAAGTAGATACAGTGGTGCACCTCGAAGTTTGGTTTTAGCGTCAAGTGTCTTATCGTCCGAGTTGTATTTAACTTTAACGCCTAGAAAATCCCCTACAGAAACATTGGCTGTTATGGTAGGTGACTCACCTTTTTGTACATCTATAAAAAGCGATCCATAACCATCTCCATTGATAACAAAACTTGGTACATTGACATAGCCTTCTATGACTCTATCAGACGTATACAGATCTGAAACCTTTGCTGAGATATTAGTGCTGCCGCTAAATTTCATCTTATCATATACCCAAAAATCATTGATCAAATCAAGATCAAAATTCAGTAAATCAAGTGACAATCCTTTGTTTTCATTATAATCATTGAGCTCTAAGCTTCTTATTCCATCTGTGATATTAAGATTAGAAATATTTATGTATTTGGTTCCAAAAACTATTTTGTTTAACGGATCTATCTTCCATTCTCTTCCTAGCATTACCAGTTTATTGTCTTGAATATTGAGGTTGTAGCCTTTTGGATCAGGTATCAATTTGCCTCTGATATCAAAGTTTTCCAAAGAATCTATGAGCTTCTCAGTAGCAAAATTGAAGGTTATAACTTCATTATTGATTACACCTTGTAGGTCTATGGGATTAAATTTGCGGCCTAGAGCGTAAGTAGAGTCAACATGTATTAGAACATCACCCGACTTAGGATTGGAGGTCACTAATATTTGTATATCTTTAAATTGGTTTTGTTTTAAATTCAATTTTGGAATCGTACTTGCTACAGAGATTTCATTGCGATAAGTATCGATTCGACCTTTCAAATTTAGTTTTTCAAAGTCTGTGTTTTTCAATCCTATTAAATCTAAAAAGTTGCTACTGCTATTGAGATTAATATTGAAGTCAAACAGTTGTGGTTTGGTATAATTAACTAGACTTTTGGCCCACGTTTTGGTATAATATGGATAGTTATTAAAAAGTATTTTTTTGGCAGAAACCACTATATTTGGTAAATCATAATTGCCTTCGATATTTACATCGCCGAGATCGGACTTTATCATCAATGAACGACCGCTTTCTACATTTTCTCTAGCATTTAGCGTCAACTGACTCATCTTGTAGGTCGTATCGTTCTTAAACATCACAAAATCTTTGACTAAGACATTGCCAGTGATTTCATTGATATTATTGCCACTGGTATTGATATTGAGGTTGCCTCTAAAGGACAACGGACTATCAGAAAGATTGAGTGCCTGCAAGTCTATTTGCTTAATATCCGCACTAAAATTTAAGAATGCTTTTTTATTTAGGTATTCGAATGAGCCATCAAAAACGAAGTTTAAGTTGGGATCTTCAATCTTAAAGTTACCATCAAATGTATTCTTATTGATAATCCCTTTGAGCGTAAAGTCTTTATAATTATACTTTTTGAAAAACAGCGATTTTACACTTGCTGAGATGTCTGCATTGACAGTATTTAGCGTCAATCCTTTGCCTCGCTCCACTTTAGAGTTAAAATCTACAAGCCCTAAGTCTTTGTTGTCACTCCATCGGCCTAAGTTAAACTGCCTGAGATTGAGCTGACCAGAATATTCCGCAAGGTTTACACCTGACGAAATGTCCAATCTCATATCTAGCTCGGCCTTTCCAACATCTGAATTTAGATTTCCGTAAGCTACGAAGTCTGTTAAATATCCATCAAAACGACCTTTGAAATTAATAGAGCCCAACTTATAAAAATTATCAGGAACTTTAAAATTAGGTATTAGCATTTTGAGTTTTCCCATGCTCGTTTGAAACTTATCAATCTTGATGTTTAATACAGTATTGTCAGGATCTAGTAGCTCTCTAGTATTGAAAGAGCCAGCTAACCAAAGTTTGTTGCCCAGCTTAATATCTACATCTCTGCCTGCGAGGTTTGAGATTCGTCCGTAATATCGTCCATTTAACGTCAGTAATTCGTCTTCGTTATTACGGAATATAGAATTGCGTCCTAGACCTGTTACGAAGTGTTCAAAGTCTGATAAATATATTTTACTATCTGTAAAGGTAGCATTATATACAAGCTCATTACTGAAACTAATCAAATCAATCAATGTAGGATAAGCAATAGTAAGTGACCTACGAATCAATGATCTATTAAGTTCGATACTGTAGTTGGGTATAGTAAGTTTATTGTTGGTCACAATGATGCTATCCATAGTAACCTCCTTAACTTCAAAACCCGTATTGTCTACAAATGTAAGTGCGATTTTTTCGATATTAGCACCAATATTTGAATCATACTTAAATGCTTGAACATCAAGCGCTATTTTGTCAAAATAGAAGTTGCTATAATCTAGGTTTTTGGGCGGTTCACGCTTTATTCTGTACTCGTCTATCTTTTCAAACTTGCCGTTTATTATAACCAGTTCATTGATAGCAAAACTAAATGGCGACGGTTCACTACTAACGACATCCGGCAAATTACTCTTAATTATGTCGTCGGCTTCTAGGCAGTAATCATTGTGAATATAGTTGCGCAATACAAAAGTAGGATGGTCTAGCAGCAAATAATTTACTACAAAATCCATACATTCCCAATCTATCAGACCAATACTCAATGTGCCCGAAGAAAGCGAAATGGAGGTCATTTTGCCAATGTTGTGGTTGTCTAGTTTGATATTGATATTAGAAAGCTCAATTTCTTTTAATAATATGTCAAAACTATTTGCACTTTTAGTTTTAGTTGAATTCTTTTTACCTTTGAGTCTCGACAAGAAACGATCAAAATTAGACATCCGCTCGCCCTGATTCGTTATGATATTGAGATCAAAATCCTTTAAACCCAAGTATGAAAGATCCAATTGACGATTAAATAAGTATAAAAGGTTCTTTCTCAGTGAAACACGAAGTATGCCGCCACTCAGGATTGTATCGCTGTCTAGATGAGCGACATTGCCTTGTTGATGGTCATAGTCATTGGCCATATCTATGACCGAAAAAGAGCGAAGCTCTATCCCGTTAAAAATGCTGATGGCAACCTTTTCGGTCTTAACTTCCATACCTGTGAGCTCACTTAGATAGTTAGTAATCTGCTTTCCTATCCATGACTGAACTACGGTAAACTGTAACAATCCTATAAACAACGCCACCATTAATAACAATAAAATCATAGTCCTTTTTATCCATTTAAATAAAAAGGGAACACGTTCAGGTCTATGATTTGTATCTTCGGTTGGTGTCAAATACTTTAATTTATAACTACAACTGCAAATTTGAACAAAAATTACATCTATACTGCTACTTTATAATGTTTTTAACACATCATTATATCGGTAGAACCTATTGAACTGATTTAATTGATTGAACTATCGAATTGATCAAACTAATTGATCTGTAAAATTGCGGAATTGTTTCATTTTTTCAATTTGTCAATTAGTTGAATTGTCGAACCGTCACATTTTGAGGCCTTTCAAATTTAATTTGAAAGCATGGGTACATTGCAATCAAAAGTTACGCAAAATTACCCAA
>Ga0105045_10003024_pt1 | contig 14318 bp, 14 predicted proteins | sample MAT02_FD_78089 | JGI IMG/M metagenome (GOLD analysis project Ga0105045, IMG submission 78089) | Freshwater microbial communities from Lake Fryxell liftoff mats and glacier meltwater in Antarctica - MAT-02 (megahit assembly) | ecosystem: Environmental > Aquatic > Freshwater > Ice > Liftoff...
GACTTGCAGTGTCCAGCCTGCGCCAGCTTTGTGCCGGTGGTAAATGAGATACTGGCTGAGTATGGTGAGAGTCTCCGGTTTGAATACAAGCATTTCCCACTCCCGATTCATAATCTGGCGAAGCAAGCCGCCCGAGCCAATGAAGCCGCCGGCCAACAGGGAGCTTTCTTTGCTTACCAAGACCTACTCTTCGCTAACCAGGCGGTGTGGTCACGGAGTCCAAATCCCACGGTACTTTTCTTTGGCTACGCTGAGGAATTAGATTTCGATGTCGCACTTTTTAAAAAACACCTCAACGCTTCTTTAATTAGTGAAAAAGTAAATACGGAAGGACAAGAGGCGAGAGAGCTTGGTATCACCGGCACGCCCACCTTCTTCCTTAACGGAACGAGAATGGCTTTTTCTACTTATGAAGAATTTAGGACTCAAATTGTGGCTGCAATAGACCCATCGAGCGCTGGCACAAGTACCAGAACGGGCACGACTGTCCAGTTTGGAATTTAGGTTTGACAATTGCGCTAAATATAGTATAATATAAATTAATCACTTTATATAGTATGCTTATCGCTATTCTGTTATCGGTAGGCCTCCTCGCTCTGTCTGCTTCACCAAATTCCAGTTTTACTAATTCGTAACTCGTCTAATGGAAATAGAAAAAAAGAAGCCAAACATATTGGTGTATGTGATGAAGGTACCGAGCGATACGGCTTTAAGTATACGCTCCTATGAAAAAGCGGTTGGTCAAACCTTTCGTATCATGCTCCTTTGGGACACGAAAGTGAAAGATACCGATAACGCCAAGCTAGACCCACTAATCGATATGGTAGTGGAGTGCGACTTTAGTAAGCCGGAAAAGATTGCTGCTGCCCTCTTACCTTATCAAGACGAATTTTTGGCAATTACTTGCCGGTCAGAACAAAGCATGGCCCGCTTCGCTGCGGTTATCCCACATCTTCCGTATTTACGTACACCGACGACTGAATCGCTTCTTTGGGCGAGTGATAAGTATGAAATGCGTAAACGGATGAAAATGTATGACCCGAGAATTACGCCAAAATTTACGCTTATTCAAGAAAATTCAAAAAAGGAACGTACTCGGGTAATCGAGAAGATTGGTTTTCCGATGATAGTAAAGCCGACCAATCTTTCAGGAAGTCTCTTTGTCTCCATTTGCTATCACGAAGATGAGTTGGAAAAAACCCTTAAAGCTACCTTCCGAAAACTAAAAAAAGCCTATAAAGACGATCATCGGATTGAGGAGCCTAAGCTTATCGCTGAGGAATTTATGGATGGTGATATGTACTCGGTCGATTCCTACGTGGGAGCCCGTGGCAAGGTAGAACATTGTCCGCTCGTGAAGGTGGTTACCGGTAAGAAAATCGGCCATGATGACTTTTTTGGATATCTCCAGATTACTCCTTCCATGTTTAAGCGCGAAAGAGTGGCGCGGGCTGAAGCGGTGGCCGAAAAAGCGATTCATTCGCTCGGGCTAAGGAGCACGCTCACTCACACCGAACTCATGAAGGTAGATGATGAGTGGAAGGTGGTGGAGATAGGGGCGCGCATGGGTGGTTTTCGTGAAATATTGCATAAGATTACTTGCGATATTGATCATGGGCTTAATGACATATTAATTCGAATCCCGCAGAGGCCTGTACTTTCGAAGAAATGCACGAGTTTTGCCTGCACGATGAAGTGGTTCTCACCGAAAGAGGGAACAATTATAGAAATGAAAGGAATTAAGAAGATAGAACAACTTGAATCTTTTTATAAAATTAATCAAAATAAAAAGCTTGGTGATAAAGCCGTGTTTGCTCGTAAAGGGGGCCGGTCAATCTTTAATCTCTTTTTAAAGAACAATGATCGCTCTAAACTGCTGGCTGATATAAGGCGGGTAGAGCAAATGGTTGAAATCAAAGTGAGCGGCGGGGCTGCCTAGTGGCTTGCAGGGGTTTATAGGCGGCTACCGGTTCTTTTTGGTATGATAGACTCAAGTATGCGTTTGAATACCCGAAACTTTAGCCTCTACTTACTACTTCTGTCTTTTGTAGTGGTCGGAATTAGTCTTACTGCTCTTAGTAAGCTTGAGGTGAATAATCAGGTAGGCACTGTGCTCTTGGGCGTCAGTTACCCTTTAAATGAATATGAGGTAGTGAGCCAAACTACTCCTCCTCTTGACCGCGCCGCGCGGTTAGCTGTACTAAGGGAAAAGATTGCTGCGCTACCGCCTCTTTTACCCTCCAGTTCAAGCACTGAAGTAGCCGAAGAGGCAGCGCCTCTTGAGGAAGTCACAAACCCTAATCCAACGCTGACACTTTGTCCGGGCTACCGTAGTATCGCGGAAAATTGGCCGCCTGGTACAGTCGCTTTTGCGATGATTGAAGGTGCGCGGGTGCTTCAGAGCGCGGTTGCAGATCCTTTAAACCCGCTCTTAGAAATCAAACAGGTCTACCTCCAGCTACCTGTGCAAACGAGTGCTGAGACAATAGTCTCTTGCGTACCTTATGATGCCGTCGGCGTGGCGCTTGATGGTTCTCTGATTAGAAATAATGAACGCGACTTATACGCTGTATTTGGTGCCGAGACGCTTATTGGCTACGCGCTTGACGGCTTTCCCATCTATGGCTTAAGCACTGGCAAAACCGATGAATGCGGCGGAGTGGTGACTGAAGGGCAGTACCGCTACACCTTAAGTAGCGACCGGGAGACAGTGCTCTACTGTTTTTCGGGTAACCCGATAAGCTGGTAACTTTAGCCATGGCAACACTCATCTTTGATATTGAAACTGTCGGAGAGGAGTGGGCTAGCTTGGACGAAGTTACGCAGAAACAACTGACTCGTTGGATAGATAAGGCTGGACGTTCTAAGGAAGAGCGAGACGCTCTCCTCAAGGATGTGCAGTCCGGCTTAGGATTTTCACCCTTTACAGGCCGGATAGTAGCAATTGGTCTGTATGATGTAGAGCGCGCTATCGGTGTTGTCTATTACACTGGCGAAAATACGGGTAGTGAAGAGGCGGTAGGGAGTTTTACCTATAAAGAACGGACTGAAGCTCTAATGCTGCGTGAGTTTTGGGATGGGGCACGTCATTATGATACCTTCGTTACTTTTAATGGTCGCTCTTTTGATGCGGCATTTTTGATGCATCGCTCCGCTATTTCTGGGGTGCGGCCGTCTATGAACCTCCTAGAAGGACGGTATCCGTACCAGCAAAAGAGTTGTCGACACATCGATTTACAAGACGAATTTACTTTTTATGGAGCGATTCAGAGGCGTCCGAGCCTACATCTGTGCGCTCGGGCCTACGGTGTAGCAAGTCCCAAGCTTGAGTGTGGGGGAGACGATGTCGCGGAACTTTTTGCAAGCAAAAAGTTCCGCGACATCGCAGACTACAACGCCAGAGACGTAGAAGCAACGACCGAACTCTATAAAATATGGCAAGCGTATTTTAAACCGCAAGTGATTACCGAAGACCATGACATTACCTACTAAACCGATTTTTATACCACAAAGAAGTCGTCCGCTGCAGGTGCTGGATTCTTGTTTGCGGCCGTTGATGCGCCTGATTTCGGGAGCGCTGCAGGAGGAGCCCCAAAGTACCCACCGCTGGAATTATCATTTTTTAAGCGCAAGAGAAGTAGACTTTTTAAAAATACATTTTTTAATCAGGGACGACGGTAAGAAATCAGCTGAACAATTATTTAAATATGTAATTCCCACTCATCACCTCACTTTTATCGGGGGCTGGAAAGAGTACGTAGTTTTAACGCCTGATGCGCCAGAAGAAGGCTGGTATGTGGGATGGCTCCGCAGTGATTCAAAGGCTGTATCGCAGATCAAACTCTACACACCCGTAAGAATGTTAGTCGGCCCCGTGGCAGTGGATTTTTTTGCACTCTCGGGCGCTTTTAAACAAATAAAAATTACCGAGATTGACAGGGGTCAGGTGGGAGACGGTGGTGTATTTCGACAATTACCACTTCTGTAGCCTTACTACTTATTTGCTATACTATCTCTCATATATGAAAAAATTTCCGGAGGGTTTCCATTGGGGGGCGGCGACTGCTTCGTATCAGGTCGAAGGTGGTATCGAAAATAACGACTGGGCGGAAGCGGCCAAGCAAGGTACTGTGCCTCTTTGCGGGCAGGCATGCGATCATTTTAACCGCTATGAAGCGGATTTTGATATTGCTAAATCGCTAGGACATAACGCGCACCGTCTCTCACTAGAATGGGCGCGGATTGAGCCTGAGGAAGGACAATTTGACCAGGAGGCAATTCTGCACTACAGGCGGGTACTTCAGGCCCTAGAAGCGCGGGGGATAGAACCATATGTGACGCTCTGGCACTGGACACTCCCAACCTGGCTGGCTTTAAGTGGCGGCATCGAACGAAAAGATTTTTCGGCCGTATTTGCTCGGTACGCTTCTTTTGTCGTAAATGAGCTTCATACCGAAGCTCGGCATTTTTCTACTCTCAATGAGCCGTACAGTATTATAATTAATGGTTGGTTACAGGGAGAATTTCCACCCTTTAAAAGGTTCCCTTTATTAGATGGGTTCAAAATCACTGGTGATGATGTTGATAGTAAAAAGACTAAGCCAGAGTGGTTAGCACCGATTAAATATTTCACTTTAGCTAATATTTTAGCTCGTGCACACAACGAGGCTTATAGTGCTATTAAGAAAATTAGTCCAAATACTAAAGTCTCTATTGTCTTTCAAATTCATGTCTTTAATGATTCGGGAAGCCTGTACTCAAAGATTATTTCCTATTTTGAAAATTGGCACCGTAATCACCGTTTTTTAAGGATGGTCATTAATCAGTGCGATGTCCTCGGTATTAATTACTACTTTAGTTCAGACGTGGGCAGTAAAAAAGTCTACCCAAAAACAGACATGGGCTGGGACAGCAGGCCAGAAGGTATCTATGAAGCATTGATGCTGGTCAAGCGCTACCAGAAACCAATTTTTGTGGCGGAAGCGGGCTGTGCTGACGCGGGTGATAGTTTTCGAGCCGATTACATTAAGGCAACTGTAGAGGGTATTTGCCGCGCAATTTTGGCTGGGGTTAAAGTAGAAGGGTTCATGTATTGGTCACTTTTAGATAACTATGAATGGGCTTACGGTTTTGCCAAGCGCTTTGGTCTAGTGGCGATAAACTACGCTACTCAAGAACGGAGCATTCGTCCTTCAGCGTACGTGTATAAGAAAATCTGCGAAGACAACGGTATAGTAGAATAGATTCATGTCTTGGATACTCCTCGCCACTTTGGGCCAATTCGTTGGAGCCATTGTTGTCTTTCTTGATAAATATATTGTCTCCGAAGAAAAGGCTTTACCGCGTCCTTTCGTGTACGCTTTTTACTCCTGTCTACTCACCGGCTTTTGGGTCGTGGTATTTCTTTTAGGGTATATTCCTCAATTGGCAGCGCTTGGCGTGCCCACTTTTGCGGAGGTGACGAAACCAACTATTCAGGTAGTAGCAATGTCATTCCTTTCTGGTTACACACTCTTTATGGCGCTCGTATCGCTTTATGATGCCCTGAAGCAATCGGAAGCTACTAATGTTATGCCTGTAGTGGGAGCAGTCTCTACTTTAGCTACTTTAGCTCTCAGTTATTTTCTCCTTGAAACTTCAATCTCAACTAACTTTATCTGGGGTGTCCTGATTTTAATTCTTGGCACGCTCCTTGTGGCGCAGACGATTCCCAAGAAGTTTACCTTACTTACTATGGTCCATAGTGGAGTCTTTTTCGGGCTGCATTTTATTACCATGAAAGCTCTTTTTGAGGAGACGAGCTTTGCTGATGGTTTCTTTTGGTCGCGCATCGGCTTAGTCGTGTTTGCGCTTTCACTCCTCATGGTACCGTCATACTTTAAGAAAATTACCGCCAGAACCAAAGAAACAACTAAGCGCACAGGCTTACTGGTGCTTTTGACTAAGGTCCTAGCTGGGATTGCGGCATTTATGCTGCTTAAGGCCACTGATGGGGGCGACGTGGCCGTAGTGCAGGCGCTTGATGCTCTTAAGTTTGTCTTTATTCTCCTGATTACCGTCTTCTTCAGCTCGCTCCTTCCTGATAGTATGGTTAAAATGGATACCAGACCCCAGGCAGTAGCGCGGCAGATTATTTACGTTCTTTTAATCACGATTGGATTTATAATTTTGTTTGTGTAGATATGTCTTGGTTTAAAAAAATTCTCCTCTGTCTCGGTCTTGTTCTAACGCTACTCCCGATAGTAATTTTTTTCTTAGCGCAGAAACCAGTACCTAAAACTATCATCTATGGCATGTCTTTTAATACTTTCTACGCAGGAGAATTAAATCTTGACTGGAAGGAGACCTATGACGCCATTTTAGGCGACTTAGGGGTAAGACACTTGCGCTTAGCTGCTCACTGGCCGATGGTCGAACCTGTCTCGGGCACCTATAATTTTGCCGAGCTTGATTATCAAATTAGTGAAGCTGAGCGCCTCGGGGCTGAGGTTATTTTAGCGGTCGGTCGACGGCTGCCACGCTGGCCTGAATGTCATGTTCCAGAGTGGGCCAAGAAATTAGAGCCAGCAGCCAAAAACGAAGCTCTCTTAGCCTACATGGAGCAAGTGGTAAATCGGTATAAGGGAAGTCCAGCCGTAAAATATTGGCAGGTTGAAAACGAACCCTTCCTAAAGGCCTTTGCTTTTGAACACTGCGGTGAATTAGACGTGGTCTTTCTTGAGAGAGAAATCGCTTTAGTGCGAGAACTTGATCCCTCAAGGCAGATTATCGTTACCGATAGTGGTAATCTTGGGCTGTGGTATGGGGCATATAAGCGCGGCGATGTTTTTGGTACCAGTGTCTATGTGCACTTTTGGAACCCTGAGTTAGGTCAATTTAGAACCATTATTCCGCCCTTTGTATATCGTGTAAAGGATAATCTTTTAGGCTTTATCTATGGCGAAAAACCGACTTTATTGATTGAGCTTTCGGCCGAACCTTGGCTTGTGCAGCCGATTGTAGAGGTGCCGATTGAGGTGCAGTTTACCCGTATGGATTTAGATAAGTTTAAAGATATCTTGAGTTATGCCGAGGGGACGCGCTTTGAGAGACAATACCTCTGGGGTGCAGAATGGTGGTATTGGTTAAAAAAAGCAGGTCACCCCGAGTTTTGGGATTACGGCAAGACGCTTTTTCCGCAAGCAGAACCCATTGCACCGATAAACCCCGCGAGCGAGCTGTAACGCAAGGGGTACCGGTGAAAATCCGGATTATCTAATAAACATTTAAAGCCTACGCGTGGGTTCCATGCTGTATAATAAAAGCATTATGTCTTGGTCAGAATTTTTTAATATGCAGAAAGTAAGTGCACCGGTTGAGGTGGTATCAAAGGTAATTATAGGTACTGGGTCAAAGATGGAAACTTACGTAGCGCCGGTGCGAGATTCCATCCTAAATAAATACCCGACAATCTTTGCTCTACTAGTCACCCTCGGGGCAACCGCAACCTTCCTCGGTCTAGAGCAGATTCTTCTTAACTTTGCCTTTCTTAAGCAGTACCCTGAGCTAATATTTTATGTTGGGGTTGGTATACTATTTTTTACCGGTAATCTCTATAAAAAACTCAGCTAATAATATGAACTTTTTTCGCTTCATCTGCTCGTTTCTTTACACTCGAAATTGGCATACTGGTAAAATGGAATTATCGAGCGCGCGACTCTCACTCTTCCTGGGCTTCCTCTTCCTCCTCGGCTTAGCTTTTCTGATGATTGCTCTCCTCCAGACGCCGCTCCAGTATGAAAGTGAGATGTATACATGAATCGGTATTTACTTGTCACTAGTATAATTTTTATTGCCGCCCTAAGTCTTTCCGGAGTGTTATTTATATACCTTCAGAGACTAGTCTAGGACTTTAATTCAGTCTGAGGACACGAACCATATAAACGAAAAATATCCAGGATTTGTGTTATAATACCGGGTACAATATTAGCCTAAATCTAACCTTTTTAATAACTCCATGCGATTCTTAAGCTTACTCATCCTATCGATTCTCGTTCTTCCGACGTTTGTTTCGGCTGCTTCCGTGGTGCGAACGGGTGAGACTCTCTCTATCACGACTGAACAAAGTGTACCTGGAGATTATTACGGGCTCGGTGGGACCGTAGCTATATCTGGCGTGATTGAGGATGATTTGATTGTGGCGGGTGAGCGAATAACTGTTAATGGGACTGTCGGGGAAGACGTCCTCGCCGTGGCTTTAAGTGTCGATATGGATGGAGTAGTGGCTGATGACGTGCGAATTATTGCTGGGTCGGTAACAGTAAAAGGAGAAATTGCTGGTAATCTTTTTGTTATTGCCAACAAACTAACAGTGCTTTCCACGGCCACTATTGAAGGGGATATCATTTTCTTCGGAGGTTCGGCCGACATTAGTGGCGCCGTTGGTCAAGATATTCTTGGTACCAGTGCGCGGATGCGTATTGACGGCGAGGTGCGCGGTTTGGTAGATGTAAAAACTGATGAGCTGACCTTGGGTGAGCGGGCGAAGGTGGAGGGGAATGTTACCTACGATAGTTTAACTGAAATAATTCGTGCTCAAAATGCAACTGTTCTAGGGACAGTTGTCCGGAATGACGGTGCTTTTGAGGAAGTGAATCTGTCTCAGATAGTTATAATTCCTTTTTTGATTACGCTCTTTGCCGCCCTTGTGTGGTACCTTCTCTTCCGAAAATTTGTTGTCTCCCTAGTTGCTGAAGCGCAGATACGTCCAGTGAGAGCGACTTTAATTGGCTTCGGGGTTCTTTTCCTGATACCTATTTCAGGTATTATACTACTTCTCAGTACGCTTGGAAGTATCTTTGGTGTTGCTCTCCTTGGCCTCTATATATTCCTCATGTGTGCGGCACTGCCACTGTCGGCGATTGTTTTAGGCTCTTACGCTGCGCAGCTCTTTACAAAGAAACGCACCGTCTCAGTGACTTGGATTGTGATTGGTATCATTCTCTTTAACATCTGTCTCTATATTCCGATTGTGGGTATAGCGGTTATTCTCGGACTTCTTCTCCTCACTCTAGGTGCCCTGGCTGAGCGTATTTACGAAGTGTTTCGCGGTGGTTAGTATTTATTCCTTTATTAATTAAAGGAACCGGGTGGCTAGAGAGCAAATTTTCTCAATCCTATGAAAATATTTATTGCGGTAGTGCTCGATTTGCTTGAATTTCTCTTTGAGAAGCTCGGGCTGTTACGCTTTTATAAGAATACTAAAAGACAGCCACCGGTTATTGAGCTGTCCGTAGGAAAGACTGAATACTCCATAGAAACGCTTACCTTAGAAAAGGAATCCTTAAAGCCACCGAGAGCCAGAGAAGAAACGGAGATTGTAAAAGTCGCGAACATGGGCCTTCATCACCCTGAGGAAGTGTCTAAAGTTGCGTACGTGTGCGCGAAAGAAGCGCGTGTAATGCAGTCTCCAGTATGGAAAATTGACACCGTGCTGGCATTATTATCTTATGGAGATAGCGTACGGGTACTTGAATTTGACGGTCGTTTTGTCCGCATTTTTCATAATGAGATTGTTGGTTGGGTACTTAAAGATGAAATTACTGAAGAGTCTCTAGAGGTCTTTCCGAAGTTTGAGACTGGAATTGTGTATTTAGCCGCCGCTTCAGAGACTAAAAAATTACGCGAATATATAAAAGATGAATTTTTTACCCGCGACCTCTACGCACCACTTCAATCAGGTGAATATGTTTGGTACGAGCTTTTAAAAAATCGTCAGCATATAGTGTGGCCAAGCATAAGGCCGCGTCAGGTTGGTCTTTGGCATACCTATCTCCGGGGCAACCCAGCAATTTTCAGCAGTGTAAGTCCAAAGACCGGGTCAATTATTGAATATTTAGATGAGGAAGGAGTCGGCTTTGTGGGCTTGGTAACGACTGTTACTCCCGAGGAAACTATTACTGTCAAAGGCATAGGAAGATTACGCGAGGGAGAGTTTGCTATTGAAACTATAAAGAAGGAAGAATGGCAGGAGTATCGACCAATATTTATGCAAATTAGATAACGATTCTATTGATGTGTAGAGAAACTTTATTTGCCTGGAGATAGAGGAGACAGCCTTCCTGTAGATTTGCTATAATAGAGCGATGCAACCAGTTGCTTTTTTTGATATTGACGGCACAGTCTTCCGTTCTAGTTTGCTCATTGAGCTGGTCTTAGGTTTAATTAAAAATGGTCATTTCCCTGAAGAGGCAGGGGAAGAGATGCTTGATGCGTATAATTCTTGGCAAAATCGCGAGGGAAGTTATGAGTCGTATATAGAAGCGGTAATAAAAACCTACCTTACGCACATTCGAGGTGTCTATTACGGTGATATGGCTGATGTGGGAAGGCAGGTGGTGGCCATACAGAGACTACGTGTCTATCGTTACACTAGAGATTTAATTAAAAAATTAAAAGGGGAAGGCTATTATCTCATCGCCATCTCGCAGTCGCCTAAAACGGTACTTGATGACTTTTGTCACCACTATGGCTTTGATAAAGTCTATGGGCGCATGTACGAACTTGGTCCGCAAGACCGCTTTACGGGCGTAGTTCTTGAGGAACATTTAATCACTAATAAAGCCAATATTGTGAAGCGAGTCTTTGAACATAACCCACATCTGACGCCACTTGAATCGATAGCTGTGGGGGATACAGAGGGTGATAGCTCGCTCCTTGAAGCGGTGGCGCATCCGATTTGTTTTAACCCCAACCAGAAGCTATATCAGCAAGCCAAGCGGATGAAATGGGAGGTGGTGATAGAACGGAAAGACGTCATCTATCATTTATAGATATTATTCACTGGGAAAATTATAAATTTCCTGTTTACCTAGTATCAACCAAGAAAGAGGTAATGAAGACTCCAAACGCCATAAGAAACGCGAGTACGAGAAAGATTAGATTAAAAGGAAGAAACAAAAGTGCAAAACCGCCGACCAGAGCGCCAGCAAGGTTAGCCAAAGGCCTAGTGAGTCTAAAGAGGCTGATAAGATTGGCGTTGTGACTTTGAACTTGCTTAAAAAAGTAGCTTTCCGTCGTCACTTCTACCAAGCTGGCACCGAGGCGGCTAAAGAACATGAGAGCCATCCAACAGGCAACGCCGAGGATTGCGGCGTATGAAAAAGCCGCCGAAGAGAGAGTGAGTATCACGAAGCCTACAGCCATCATCTCTTTTTCTCCCCAGTGTTTATCGGCTAAAACCCCAATTGGGTATTCGAAAATAATAAAGGCGAGTAAACCAGCCGCAAGAATGTAACTTATCACTGACCAATCGAATCCCACTTCGGTCGCTAAATACAGTGGTACGTAAATAATCGCCCAGGCGTAAAAGAATTGTAAAAGAAATTGAGTGACTAATACGGTTTTGATGTTGACGTTTAAAGCTGCTGCCCGCACCATATCTCTAATTTTTATTGTTGTATAGACTGGATCTTGAAATTGCCTGAAAAAGCTAATCACCAAGACCATAAAGATTAGACCAACGATAGCGCCAACGTAGTAGACGGCGCTTAGGTTTTGTTCGGTACCAATGATTAGTCCCATCGCTAGAGGAGAAAAGAAGGCGGCAATACTCATAACGGTTAAAATGAGACCGCGTTTTGTACCAGTCGTGTGCTCTTCTTCACCGATAAGGGTTTCGAGAAAAATATCGATATTTAGGTAGAGTTGCGGATTTACAACCATAAACAGTGCAAAAGCGGCGACAGTGATGAATGGGGATACATTATAGCCGACTAATATCAAGGCTACCGTGGAGAGAAGCATGAGAATCAAGATACTCATTACGTTTCCACACAGTCTGAGCAGGCGCGGTAAGAGAAGAGACAGGATGACCGCTAAGGCAGAACTAAATGCAAACAGAAAACCGACCCCTTGCGGGTTCAAGAACTGTTCTAAATAGGTCGAGCTGCTGTAGGCTGTGACTAGAGTCTGGAAGGTGAAGACAATCGAAATCAGATACACCAAAGTAAAAGTGATGGGCGCGCCCGCGGGATTACGTCTGAAGAGATGACGATAAAAGTCCATAGTACTGTTAGTGTACTATGGACTTTTAAAACGGGTACTGAGGTGCGGGGGTAACTATATTCCGATGAGCACGGGTATGACCATTGGTGTCTTTTGGGTCTTCTGCATGAGGAAGCCACTCACCGTATCGGTCAGCTGATCCTTCACGTAGTCAAGGTCAAGTGGGTCCATATTTTCGGTGTGCTTTTCAACTGTCCGCTTGATGAGAATTCTGGCTTCAGATAGAAGCTGTTGATTCTCTCTTAGGTACACGAATCCGCGCGAAATGATATCTGGTGATTTACGAAGCTTACCGGTTTTACTATTCACTGTTGCAATAATCACAAACATGCCATCTTCAGCCAGCGTCAGACGGTCGCGAAGAACCACTTCTTGCTTGGTGCCAACTGTAAAGCCGTCAACCATTACGAGCTCGGTCGGAATCTTGATGGAGTGACGAATGAGCTGCGTGCCGCCAACAATATCGATGATGGTGCCGTTGTCTGGTACCACTATCTTATCTTTTGGAAAGCCGTTTTCAATGGCGGCGTACATGTGGCTCTTCAAGTGGTAGTGGTGGCCATGAACAGGCACGAGGAACTTAGGCTTCACGGTCTGGTGCACCCACACTAGCTCGCCGGCATTACCGTGGCCTGAAGAGTGCACGTGTGAACCTTTGTAGTTTACTACCTTAACATTTTTACGGTAAATATTATCCTTTAATTTCTGTACCGCAATCTCGTTACCAGGAATGATAGAAGAAGAAAGGACAACAGTGTCTCGCTCGTTTAGGGTGATAAATTTATGCTTATCAGTGGCCATCCGCATAAGTGCGGCAAACTCCTCGCCCTGCGCACCGGTAGAAAGTACCACCACTTTATCGCTAGGGTAGTCAGCGATATCGCCGGTACCAATAAAGGTATGAGGCTTTACCTCAAGCAATTTGGCTTGAATAGCGATGTCGATGTTGGTCTTAATACTTCGACCCTCCAAAACTACTTTCTTACCTAGCTTCTCACAGGTTTTGATGATATTGATCAGACGATCAAATTGGGAAGCAAAGGTACCGATAACGAGACGACCGGTAGCGTTGGTTATGATAAAGTCGAGCGTTTCGTATACCTTTTCTTCTGAGGCCGAAAATCCTTCCCGGTCAGCGTTGGTAGAATCACAAAGTAGAATCAGGTTGTTGTTTAAACCAACTTTTTCCCATGATGCACGTTCTTCGACGACGACTTTACCATTCTCATGGACGAGCTTAATATCGCCTGTAATAACCACGTCTCCATGCTTGGTTTCAATTCCGATTCCCATTGCGTCAGGAATAGAGTGAGTCACTGGAAACGTCTTAATGCGCATCTTGCCGACGGTAAAAGACTCACCTTCTTTAATAACCTGCATGGTCACTGGCTCAATATGCGGGAATTCTTCTTGCCGCTTAAGGATCATGAGTGAGGTCAGGTACTGGGTGTAGATTGGTGGGTTACCAATGCGCTCAATAATAAACGGAATACCGCCGATGTGGTCGAGGTGACCGTGCGTGATAATCAAGGCGCGGATTTTATCCTTCCGCTCTTCTAGATACTGAGTATTCGGTAAAATGTAGTTGATGCCTGGAGCGTTACTTTCTTCGGTCACAAACTGGAAACCAGCATCAATAACCACGATGTCGTCTTTGGTCTCAACGATAATCATATTGCGACCAATTTCCTCAACGCCGGAAACGGGAATGACGCGCACTGTGTCCTCATCGAGCACCTCAGGTATAATTGGATTCTTTTCGGTCGTGATGGTCATGCGGTGGGTGAGAGCTGGCGCTGTCGTACTCCGTCTTCGTTGTGGGTGATTTGAGCGTCGGGCACGTGGAGCCCCTTGGCCACCGCCTGGCGCTGGCCGGCGGGGAGCGCCGTGTTGGCTCAAGCTAGCACTACGAGGTGCTCCCTGAGTAGACTCAGCTCTGCCCTGCGGACGAGGGCTCCTGCCTTGACTGTAGGTTCGTTGTGGTCGTGGACTAGGATTTGGATTTGGGTTAATCGGATTTGGATTGGTAGTCATATATTAAAATTACAAATTGAAAATTACTTTAAATCAGTGAACATCGGCCATACTATATCGGTACGTGCGTGCCAGTCTGTGACGTTCATAAATCTATCTGAAGGGCGGCCGAGCATCGTGATATCGGTGGTTTCTATCGTTCTGTCTACTACGTACGCGATGCTCGGAGCATACAAAAATATGGCCGGCACTTCCCGCGCAATGATGGTACTCACCTCTTCTAAAATGCCGAACTGGGC
>Ga0105045_10003026_pt1 | contig 14317 bp, 5 predicted proteins | sample MAT02_FD_78089 | JGI IMG/M metagenome (GOLD analysis project Ga0105045, IMG submission 78089) | Freshwater microbial communities from Lake Fryxell liftoff mats and glacier meltwater in Antarctica - MAT-02 (megahit assembly) | ecosystem: Environmental > Aquatic > Freshwater > Ice > Liftoff...
CCCATCCGATGCACGAGTTCGGCTCCGGTGCCAAACAGCAACACCGCTGCGGCAGAGGTGCCCAGCCATTGCCATTGCACCGGGGTGAGATGGGGCACAGGACGCCGGGATGCCGCCACGGGCGATCGCCGCCTAGGGTGCCGCCGCGCCAAAGCCGCCGCCTGGGAACGCGCCGCCGGGAGCAGCGCCAGAGGCGGAGTGGAGCGGGAAATCTGGGGTGCAGCACGTCTAGGGCGGCGGCGCGGTGCGGAGGGCGAGACGGGGGGTGAGGCGGGGGAGTGCGATCGCCCCCGCTGGGTTTCAAGCTGCCGCACCATTTTCATGGGGCGCACCCGACGGCGACGGCGACGGGCGGGGGGCAGCGCGGCGGGGCGGCGCGCGGGGGTGACCAGCTTCACAGAGGTATCCCACAAAATTTCGGGACTCCCGACAAACCGAGCCAGGATGTGTACCCCTCGGATCATCTGCGAATTGAGGCGGCAGAGGCGATGGCAAACGACCTTGGTGAGGCGATCGCGCCGGGGCGGCTGAAAAAACTCCAAAAGCACCAACAACACACCGGGGCGATCGGCAGCCACACGGGCATAAATCCCCTGGGGTGCTAGGTACACATTCAACCAATAGGCGATCGCCCGAAAGTCTCCAAGGCGTGCCATATCCATTGCCGATGGCTGCGACAACCGCTCTAGGTAGTCCATAGAATCCGTTTTACTCCCCCATCCCAGACTCTCAGACAGCAATTGTCTAGCCCTGGGTTTATATCAGTTGATTTCATGTAATAGTTTGAGTCTGGCTATTTGAGCCTAGCCAGCACTTGGCCTGAATTTTAGCCTAAAACGCCAGGTTTGAGCCTGAAAAAATTTAGTGTGAAAGCGATTGAAAATTTCATCCCAAAGTCTAACGCAGGAATGTGGCGATGGAACAATTGTTTTCACCCGCTGGCCTTGATTCCGTAAGATTACGCAATTCTCGTGGTGCTGGGCTTTGGGATCGAGCGTTAGGCTATACGACGAGGATTAGAGCAGCAACGACCCTGCCAATCTTTAGAATCGTCCAGTAGAATCGTCCAGTAGAAGCGTTTAGGGTTTCTGCGTCGCGTGCATCCGTCTAAAGGCTATTTGAGTTGAGGCAATAATCTAGCCCTAGCTGGCGTTAGAGGGAGCATTGAGCGGTAGCGTAATCTGCACAGTTGTTCCAACCCCCACGTGGCTGTTGAGAGAAATTTCGCCAGAGTGAGCTTCTACACAGCGTTTGACGATCGCCAACCCAAGGCCTGTTCCCTGAATGCTACTGACATTAGAGGCGCGAAAGAATGAGTCAAAGAGTTTGGCTTGATCGGCCTCAGGAATGCCAATCCCTTGATCTTGAATGTGAAAGGTCGCCTGTTGCACTGCCGAACAAATCACCAGGTTAAATTGAATGGTGCTCCCTTGCGGAGAATATTTGATTGCATTAGAAAGCAGGTTATTTAAGATATAGCGCAGCAATTTTCCGTCAATTTGAGCAATAGAGACATCTCCTTGCAGATTAAAAGTGATGGTGTGCGAGCTACCTTCTAGAATAGAAAATTCTTCGACTAAAGCCTGACAGAACTGTGCTAAATCGAGGGTCTCTGGCTTGCAAACTAATCGATCAGCCTCAGCTTGCCCCATAATCAACACATCTTCCATGAGTTGATTCATGGAATTAATCGATGCTTTGATCAATTTCAAATAAGATGCCTTTTTGATATCTGATAAGTTCTGGGCTTTTTCTAATAATTCAGTCGCCGTCCAAATGACCGCTAAAGGATTGCGAAACTCATGGGAAACCGTAGACACAAATTGAGATTTGAGGCGGTTGAGTTCGCGCTCTTTTTCAAGAGCTTGGGTGAGGATTTCACTTTGGCGGCGATCGCTCATATCCCAAAACACTACTACCACGCCACTCATGCCTTCGGGGGAACGCCACAGCGGCGAGGCACTATCTCCAATGGGGATGCGATCGCCCGTTTTTGTCACTAGGGCGGTGAAATTGTCGAGATAGACAACTTGTTGATCATGCAGCACCTTAGCAATGGGGTCAGCAACCGGATGATCTGTAACTTCGTTAATCAGTTGAAAGATTTCAGTGGAGTGACGCCCCAACCCTTCATCTTGGCTCCATCCTGTTAGACCTTCGGCAGCGGGGTTCATAAACGTAATGGCACCCTGAACATCCGTCGCAATGACCGCATCGCTCATCGATCGCAGCAACGTAGCCAGTTGATCACGATTTTCTTGTAGTTCTTGGGCCACCTGATGTTTGAAGAGGCCCAACTCAACGGCCACCCGCAAATCATTGGCAGTAAAGGGTTTGACAATGTAGCCATAGGGTTGGGTGACCTTGGCGCGCTGCAAGGTGCTGTCATCGGCATAGGCGGTGAGATAGATGATCGGAATGTCAACTTGTTGGCGGATGTGGGTGGCCGCTGTGACCCCGTCCATGTCCCCCTTCAAAACGATGTCCATTAAAATTAGGTCAGGCTGGGTTTCGACCGCTTTGGCGATCGCGGCTAACCCAGATGAGGCCGTATCGGTCACGGTATACCCTAATTGTCTCAGTTGGCTCATGATGGTTCGAGCCACAATCACCTCATCTTCGACGACTAACACTTTTGTTGTTGCCATGTCATCCTCGCCTAGTGGGTGTGCTTAGCATTGCTCTATTCTGTTTTTTGTGGGTCATCTTTTTTGGGTCGTCATTTCTAGATGATGCTTAGAAACTTGCATAACCAAGAAAAAGATTGATATAGCTATAGTCCCAAAGGTTAGGACATACCAGCGTCATTCCCGTGAAAACGGGAATCCATGGGTTACAGGACTCTCAAGATGGATTCCCGCGCAGGCGGGAATGACAGGTAAATGTCCCATGGATCATGGCTACAGCTATAGTTCGAAATAGTTGTATAGGTAGCGTCTAAATTAGCCGCGATGACTTAGCATAGTCGCCCTTATCATCCATGATTTCATAGGCTGTATGCGCTCGAAGCTGTGATGAGCAAGCCAGCATTAACGGCGCGGCACTTACGATATCGTTGGGGCTTTTCAGACGACTATTCTCAAACGCCTATTCTGAGAGCTAATGCGCTTTCTTTAGTAAGAGTTTTAATGGTTAGAATGATTATGGTAGTTGAGGAAATCTTATCGTAAATTGGGTTCCATGGCTACAATCAACCGTCAAGCTGCCTTCTAATTGCTCAGTGGCTAAAGCATGAACCAGAGATAGGCCTAGAGACTGGGTGTTTTGGAAGTCTATGAACTCAGGGAGACCAATCCCATTATCTCGAATAGTGAGAATAAGTTCTTGGCCTAATTGATGCAACTGAATGTGAATTTCTCCAGGCTGGTTATTAGAAAAGGCATACTTGAGAGCGTTAGAAACTAATTCATTGATCATCAGCCCACAGGGAATGGCTTGATCTAAGCTGAGCAGAACGGGCGCGACATCCACCATCAAAGCGACGGTGCCCGGTGAAATTTGGTAGGTGGTGAGTAGACTCGTGGCGAGGCTATGGATATAGTCAGCGACATCAATTTGCCCTAGGTCAGAGGATGTGTAGAGTTTCTTATGGATCAGCGACATCGACTCAATCCGATTTTGGCTTTCGCGCAGAACGCTGATCGTTTGATCATCACTGACGCCTAGGGCTTGCAGTTGCAGTAGCCCAGAAACAATTTGCAGGTTATTTTTCACCCGATGATGAATTTCTTTTAGCAACACTTCCTTCTCGGCGAGGGCGGCCCGCAGTTGAGCCTCAGCCTGTTGTCGTTCTCGCAGCTCTGTTTGGGCTTGCTCAAAGGCTTGGGCTTGGCGAATGGCGATCGCCAATTGTACGGCAATTTGCTCTAATAATTCGATGTTCGTGGGTTTCCACTCTCGGGGTGTCGCACATTGGTGGGCAATCAAAAGCCCCCAGAGCAAGGCTTGGGGCGATCGCTCGATACCCGCGCTCCCCCCCTCCCCCATCAACAAGATCGGCACGATCAAATGAGCCTTGACTTCAAACTGCTCTAATGTGCGGCGATAGGCATCGGTTAACCCAGCGGTTTGGATATTGGCGATCGCCTGGGTTTGTCCCTGCCGATAGGCAACCCCGCTCCCTGGGGTAAAGTAAGTATCGTCTAGGGTAATCCCTAATGAAGCCGTCCAATCAGGGGTGACGGCTTCGGCCACAATGGTGCCGCCCATGTCGGGGTTAAATTGATACACCACCACCCGGTCGGCTTGGAGCAATTGCTTGACCTCCAGCACCGTCGTGGTGAGGATGTCATCTAGTTTGAGGGATTGGCGAATCCGTTGGGCGATCGCCCGCATCAACTCCACCCGTTCAATTTGTTGCCGCAGCGCATGTTCGAGTTGCTTTTGTTCGGTGGTGTCACGGGCAATACTGAGCACCGAAACCACCCTCCCATCTCTGTCAAATTCTGGGACACAGCGCGACTCATACTGCCGCACCCCAGCAGGCGCATCAAACTCAAATTCAAAGTTTTTTTGCTGGCCTGAGGTAAACACCTGGGTGAGATGGGCATCCCAGCTTGTAACTTGGTCCTCGGGCATCCCTAGCTCTCGGTTGCTCTTGCCAATAAAGGGCTGGGGTGATAACCCCGTCAGGGCTTCAATCGCGGGGTTGATGTAGAGGTGCCGCAGGTTGCGATCAAACCGCACAATAATATCGGGGGCATTTTCGACCAACGCCCTAAATTCTTGCTCACGCTGGTGCAGTTCAGCCTCGGCGCGTTTGCGCTCGGTAATGTCTAGATTGGTGCCAATCATCTTCAGCGGCTGCCCCTGGGCATCGCGGACGATGTAGCCACGGGCATCAATCCACCGCTCTTCACCTTGGCGGATGAACCGATATTCTATTGGCTCAGGCTGTAAATTGGGAGACTGGAGCCACTGCTCCACCCGTTGCTGGAAGGCGAGTTGATCTTCAGGGTGGAGTTGCGCCAGCCAGGGTTCAAGGTTGTGCGATCGCGCCTCCAGTTTCATCCCCATCAACAGTTCCATTTCAGCCGTCCAATAGGCTTGGTCGGCCACCACATCCCATTCATACACCCCCATCTGCGCGGCCTGTTGAGCGAGCGAGAGCAAATTAAATTGTTTCCGTAGCGTTTCTTCGGCCTGCTGCTGCTCCCGTATCAGGGCTTGCTGCTCTGTGATATCTAGCGCCACCCCTCCCACGGCCTGCCGCCCATCGGCATGGGGCAACAGAAACTTATAGGCCAAAAACTCACCGATGCTACCATCGGGTCGTGTGGCTGGTTCTATCACCTGAATCACTTGCCCAGTTTGGATAGCTTTCTGAATATTGGCCAGAAAGGTCTGGGCTAATTCGGGGGGATACAACTCCGACAGATGCTTGCCCACTACCTGTTCAGGCACCTGAAACATTTGTGTGTAGGTCGAGTTGACATACTCCATCTCCCCCTCCGCGCTGACAATCCATGTCGCCGCAGGGCTGTGGTTCATAAACACCCGAAACCGCTCTTCGCTTTCCCGTAGCGCCGCTTCGGTTTGCTTCAATTGGGTAATGTCGCGCCCAACCGACTGGATTTCTAGGAGATGGCCTTGGTTATCAAACACGCCTTGGTTGATCCACTGCGTCCAGCCCATTTGCCCATTGGCACGGCGATCGTGGTTTTCGGTCAAAAAGCTAGGTTTTTGGGGGGTTAGATCCGCGATGCTCTGTAGAATTCGCCCAATATCGTCGGGGTGGGCAAACTCAATCCATTGAAAGCCGATCACGTCGGCCAATGAACGCCCTAGCACCAAGCAAAGGGTTTCGTTGGCAAAGGTAATGGTGGTATCGGGGTGCGATCGCAAAATTAGGTCGGTTTGCGTTTGCACCACTTGGCGATAGCGACTTTCACTATCTTGCAACGCCTGCTCAACGCGCTTGCGATCGGTCACGTCGGCCAAGGTGCCTGTGAGCCGGTAGGGGCGATCGCCCTCATCCCTCATCACACAGCGCCCCTTAACCTCCACCCAGCGCCACTGCCCATCTGCATGGCGCAACCGATGCACGTCTTGATAAACGGTCGTGTGCCCATCGAGATGCGCCTGCACTGCCACCTGTGCGGCCTCTCGATCTGCCGGGTGCATCCGCCCCCACCAAGTCTCTAAAACCGGGGCTAGTGGCTCATCGTCATAGCCCAAAGTCTTCATCCAGGCTGGTGAATAAAACACCGCATCGGTGTGTAAATCCCAATCCCAAATGCCATCGTTTGTGCCTGCGATCGCCAAATTGAGACGCTCTTGGTTGGCTTGTAACGCGGCTCGTGTTTCTAATAGCTCAGACAACGTCGTTTTTAATTGCCCCATCGCTCGGCGGCTCAGTTGGATCTCTCGGTCGATCAACCCATAGAGCATCACCGCCGTCACGATGACATATACCCACCCTTTAAAGGTTCCAACTTGGAGGATGAGATCGACCCGCTGCCCTAACAGCATCCCCAGCAATAGATCGGAATAAAAAATCCACAATAATCCTACGATTAAATAAATACATGCAATCTTAACTGACGCTTCTAGCCGAAGTTTAGCCAGTGCTTTGGAGGTTGACAAGGATTTTGATGAAGACCCACGCTTTAACATAGTGGTAGACCTATGGCCGGAGGTTGTTTAACATCATGCGCTACGCACCAAACAGATGCCACGTTTATTCGTTAATCTTTAGCTCTTCTATATTTTCTAGATCCTGTCTGTCTCTATTTATCTCTACTGCAAAACAAGTAGTGCAATCCTGGAGTTTCAATCCTGGAACCAGTCATGGGGCAGATCAGGATCGAGGAGCATCGATCCTCATTGGGTCAGCCGTGTCTCAAGAGTCACCCAGCCTAGTCGTCACTCACAGTCCCTTTTGCTTAAAGTGATTCAGAGTGTCGGTAGCCGTTTCAAAAAAATGCAGATTCAAAAAATTGCAGGCCATGCTGCAAATATGCTGACCTAGCGGATTCCACAGTGTAATCTGCGGGTCATGATAGAGGCGACTAGCTAAAAGAATTAGATTTTGGTATATCTGATACCTTTTTCAAGAATTTGATTTGAGTACCATTCAGACAACTGAGATTTTAAGGACGATTTATGAGTGGAAATAAAGCCCGTGTCCAAGCCGTTCATCAGATTACTAATCGGGAGTTGATGCCGCCCAAATCCTCCGAGCGCTTGGAAGAGATCTGGGCCGAGAACGTCTTTAACCTCAGTAAAATGCAGGCCAGTCTCCCCAAGCCTGTCTTTAAGTCGATCAAAAACACCATTGTGACGGGTGAACGGCTCGACCCTTCCATTGCTGATGCCGTTGCAACAGCAATGCGCGACTGGGCGATGTCGAAGGGTGCGTTTTACTACGCCCACGTTTTTTACCCCATGACCAACCTGTCTGCAGAAAAGCACGATGGCTTTATCTCAGTGCAGAGTGATGGCAATGTTATTTCAGAATTTTCGGGCAAGGTGTTGGTGCAAGGGGAGCCAGATGGCTCGTCATTCCCCAATGGTGGCATCCGCGATACCTTTGAAGCGCGAGGCTACACCGGCTGGGATGTCACCAGCCCTGCCTACATCATGGAAACCGACAACGGTTCTACCCTCTGCATTCCGACGGTGTTTGTCTCATGGACAGGGGAAGCACTGGATAAGAAAGTGCCCCTGCTACGCTCCATTGCGGCCATGGATAAGGCTGCTAACAAGGTTCTCAAGATTCTGGGAAATACAGAGGTGGCGCGGGTCAACTCTAGCTGCGGAGCCGAGCAAGAGTATTTCTTGATCGATGCTAACTTTGCCAGCCAACGCCCCGACTTGATGTTGGCTGGGCGCACGCTGTTTGGGAAGGCTCCGGCAAAGGGTCAAGAATTTGATGATCACTACTTTGGTGCCATCCCTGAACGGGTGCAAGTTTACATGCAGGACGTTGAAGAAACCCTGTATAAGCTTGGCATCCCCGCCAAAACACGCCATAACGAGGTAGCTCCGGGACAATTTGAGATTGCCCCTTTCTTTGAAGCCGCCAACGTTGCTAGCGACCACCAACAGCTTTTGATGACGGTGTTGAAGCATACCGCCAAGAAGCATGGCTTTATGTGCCTGTTGCATGAGAAGCCCTTTGCAGGCATCAACGGCTCTGGGAAGCATGTGAACTGGTCAGTTGGAAATTCCACCCAAGGGAACTTGCTTGATCCGGGGGATTCGCCCCACGAAAATGCTCAGTTCTTGGTCTTCTGTGGTGCCGTTATTCGGGGTGTTCACAAATATGGGCCGTTGATGCGGGCTGTGATTGCGACGGCCAGCAACGACCACCGCCTCGGAGCCAATGAAGCGCCGCCAGCGATTATGTCGGTGTATCTGGGGTCGCAGCTCGAAGAAGTGTTTGAGCAAATCAGGACGGGCACGATCACTGACTCTAAGCAGAAAGGTGTCATGGATCTAGGGGTGGATGTGTTACCCCATCTCACCAAGGATGCGGGCGATCGCAACCGCACCTCTCCCTTTGCCTTTACGGGCAACCGCTTTGAGTTTCGCGCAGTCGGCTCTAGCCAATCGGTATCAGGGCCACTGGTTGCCCTCAACACGATCTTGGCTGATTCCCTCGACTGGATTGGCAATTGCCTAGAGGGCGAGTTGGCGAAGGGTCTAGACCTCAATACCGCGATTCTCACGGTTCTCAAAGAGGTGATGGAAGAGCATGGGGTTGTAGTCTTTGGGGGTAATGGCTATTCTCAGGAATGGCACAAGATGGCCGTGGAAGAGCGTGGGTTGGCCAACTTACGCACCACCGCCGATGCATTGCCCACCCTCAAAGCTGAGTACATCGAAGATCTGTTTGAGAAAACAGGGGTGTTGACGCCTGTTGAGCTTGAAAGCCGATTTGAGGTGTATGCCGAGCAGTACATCTTATCCATTGAGGTCGAAAGCAAGATAGTGGTCAACATGGCCAAAACCATCATTTACCCGGCTGCGGTTGAATACCTCTCGAAGCTGTCATCGACGATTTCTAGCTTGAGCAGCTTGGGCATTGACTTTGAGAAGGGCAGCGCCATGAAAGTTGCGGAGCTAACCAATGCCATGATGGTCTCGGTCGGGCAGTTGAGCGAAGCCCTCGCGAAGCATGACTTTGCCAGCACTGAAGAGAAGATGCAGTATTGTGCCCAAACCCTGCGTCCGTTGATGGATGAGGTGCGCAAGTCTGCCGATGCCCTCGAAGGGGAGGTGGCGGATAGCTTCTGGCCGTTGCCCACCTATCAAGAAATGCTGTTTATCAAATAGCGTTCCTGTGACGGGAAGTGGCTAGATAGTCTGTTTGGATGGGGCGATCGCCTTCTAAGAGAGCGATCGCCCCTTTTTCATCCGGGTCTCACGGTTCGGCCCCATGCCTAGGAGGTGTTGCGGCTAGGGGTAGGGGCGATCGCCATACTTGCGTCATTCAGGTCTTTAAATAATTGACCCAGAAATGATTGACCCAGAAATGATTGACCCAGACGCGATCGCCCAACCCCAATGGCCTGTTTCTTGGTTCCCTGCTGTAAGATAAAAAAACCGGGAGAGGTGGCAGAGTGGTCGAATGCGCTCGACTTGAAATCGAGTGTACCGAAAGGTACCGTGGGTTCGAATCCCACCCTCTCCGTTGCCAGAGAGCGTTAAAACACCCGGTGTCTTTGAAGACACCGGGTGTTTTAACGCTCTCTGGAAGTCTGGGTTATAGTTAGGGTCATTATGGGCGATCGCAGCACAGCGAGGGGTTGGCATGGGGTTGGATGTGCGGGATTTCTTTAATGCGACGAACCCAAGTCGGACGCTAAATATTGAGAACGCCGACGACCGCGAGTTGTATATCGACTTCGCGGAGGTGCGCGGTGGCCAAATTATTCAAGAATTAAAAGACAACATCAGCTTTTTCTCGCCGGATGCCCCCACCTGCACGCTGTTTACAGGACATATTGGCTGTGGCAAATCGACCGAGCTGCTGCGCTTGAAGCAAGAGCTAGAGGCAGAGGGGTTCCATGTCATCTACTTTGAGTCGGATGATGATTTGGAGATGGCGGATGTGGACATTGGCGATGTGATGTTGGCGATCGCCCGGCGCGTTAGCACCAACCTAGAGGCCACCCTAAAATTGGCAGAACCCAAGGGCTTGCGGGCGATTTTGCAAGGGGCGGCGAAGATCTTGACCACGGAAATTGAGTTTGTGGAAGCGGGGGCAGATGTGGGTGGTGTGGGCGTTTCGGCCAATGCGGAGGGGGAGTTTTCGCTATCTTTGGGGATTGGCAAGCTCACGGCCAAGGCCAAGAACGACGCGACCTTGCGCGATCGCCTCAACAATTACCTCGGCCCCCAGAAAAATAAGCTGCTAGAGGCCATCAACCGAGAACTCCTAGAACCGGCGATCGCCCGTCTCAAACAACTGGGTAAAAAGGGCTTGGTGGTGATTGTGGATAACCTCGACCGGATCGACAGCCGCGCCAAAGCCCATGGGCGTCCGCAGCAAGAATATTTATTCATCGACCAGAGCGATTGTCTGAAGAACCTACACTGCCATTTGGTTTACACGATGCCCTTGGCGCTGAAGTTTTCCAACGAATATGGGATGCTGACCCAGCGCTTCCCAGAAGACCCCAAGGTGTTGCCGATGGTGCCGATTCAGTTTCAGGATGGGCGCACCTGTGAGGAGGGGCTGGATCTGTTGCGGCAAATGGTGCTGGCGCGGGCGTTTCCCAAAATGAGCCAGGAAGAACGGCTGGCGAATCTGCCTCAGGTGTTTGACAGCCCCGCATCGTTGGATCACCTCTGCCGCATGAGTGGCGGGCATGTGCGGGATTTGCTACGGATTTTGAATGCCTGGATTAAGAAGGGGAAGGCGCTGCCCCTGGGGCGATCGCAGCTTGATGAGGTGATCCGCTCCTACCGCAACGAGATGACCATGTATATCGCCGACAACGAATGGGGGTTGCTGCGCCAGGTGCGCCAGTCTAAAAAAGTGGCGGGGGATGACAACTACCAAACCCTGATCCGCAGTCGGCTGGTCTTTGAGTATCGCGATCGGGGGGAATCTTGGTTTGATGTGAACCCGATCTTGCTGGAGGCGAAGGAGTTGCAGGGATGAGCGACGCCCCTTTAAATGAAATTGAGATTCGTAACCAAGCCGCCCTAGAGGAACTGGCGCAAACGCTGGAATGGTCGGTGGGGGCGTTTCATTTGCTGCTGGCGCGGTGCAACTATGTCAATGTGCGATCGCACCTGATTGCGCAATTGCTGGAGATCTGCCCCATCACCATCCAGGTGATCACCCTTTCGCCCACCACCAAAAAGCTCTACACCACCATCCGCGAGGCGCTGACGGATCCGGTGCCCGAGGCGGTGGTGGTGGTGGGCTTTGAGCAGGTGCAGGATTTGGATCAACTGTTTGCCGCCGCCGATTCGGCGCGGGAGGAGTTTCGCAAAAATTTTGCGATGCCGCTGGTGTTTTGGTTAGAGGATGACCAGTTCAACCGCTTTAAGCACCGCGCCCCTAATTTTGAGAGCTGGGCACCGGTAGATACGCCGGTGTTTGCGATCGCCCCCAATGCCATTCTCCAATCTTTGGAGCAAGGCCGCACGGCCATTTTTGAGGCGGCGTTTGACCCGGCGCAAATTGATTTGCCCGATGCGATCAATGGCATCACCCACTTGGGATCGTTGCAGCGTTCAGAGCTACCCCAGGCGCTCTGGTTGCTGGAGGAGCAAGGGGTGGGGATGCGCCCCGACCTAGAGGCCGATCTCCAGTTCATCCAAGGGTGCTATCTCTCCTGCCACAACAGCAATGACAACCTAGCCGAGATTGAGGCAGCGCTCGACTTTTTTAAAGACAACATTGCCCATTACCGCACCTCTCTGCCAACCCTGCCGTCGGTTCCCAATGCCCGCAGACCGCCTTCTCCGGCCAATCTGCGGCTGGCGCTGACGCTGTTTTTTTCAGGTCGATGTCAGTTTCAGCGGATTGACTTAGCGCGGCGGACGAGCCAAATGGACTATGGCCAAGCCGATTGGGCTACGGCCAAGGATTCGTTGATGGAGGCGGTGCAACTGTTTGACCAGTGCGATCGCCCAGACATGACGGCCAAAATCATCCTGCGGCTGGTGCATACCTTGGGGCGGCTGGAGGATTGGGACGGGCTAGAAAAGGCGGCCAAGCGGGCGATCGCCCTCCACAATGCCTACAATATGCCGACGCGGGCGGGGGAACCCTACGGCTTTTTGGCGGAGGTGGCGTTGCATCGAGGCCAGTGGGCTGAGGCGCGAGACTTTGCCCAGCAAGCATTACGGGCGATCGCCCCGCTTCCCGTTGCCTACCGCTGGCCAGAGGGTCTGTATCTGTCGTTTCAGGCGCGGGCAGAGGCGCAGCTCGGGAATGGGGCAGAGGCGATCGCCCTGCTAGAGCGAGCGCGGGATCTGGGCGATCGGGGGCACCCCACCACCTATTGCCGAGCGCTGGAGGCGTTGCGGGAGCTATATCGCCAGCAAAAGCGCTACCTAGAAGCGTTTAAGCTGAAGCAGGCGCAGCTAGAGGTGGAGAAGATTGCGGGCATTCGTGCCTTTGTGGGGGCGGGGCGGTTGGGGGCGCAGGCGCAGTTGCTAGCCGACTCTAACAACCCCGATGCGTTGCCCCCCGAGATTCGGGCATCGGGGCGGCAGTTGGATCTGCAACGGCTAATCGAACGCATAGGCCGCAATGATTTTAAGCTGACGGTGATCCATGGGTCGTCGGGGGTGGGCAAAAGCTCGCTGATGAATGCGGGGCTGATTCCCACGCTGAAGGGGCGGGGCATTGGCACGCGCGATAACCGGGTGGTGCTGGTGCGGAAGTATACTAACTGGCTAGAACACCTGTGGTTTGGCGTGATGGAGGCGTTAGGATCGCCGGGGAGCGTGCCCCACCCGCAGCCAACGGTAGAGCGCGAACGCTCCCCTGAGCCAGGGAACAGGGAGGTCGCCTTGGCGCAGATGGCGGCGGTGTTGCAGGGGTTGCGGGAGTGCGATCGCCGTAACCTGCGCCCCATCGTGATTTTGGATCAGTTTGAAGAATTTTTCTTTGCCAACCCCAGCCCTTTAGAACGCCGCCGCTTTTTTGAGTTTTTGGGAGAATGCCTCCAAGTTCCGTTTATCAATGTGATTTTGTCGTTGCGGGATGATTATCTCCACTTTTTGCTGGAGGCAAACAAGGCCAAGGGGTTGGGGGCGATCGGCAGTGATATTCTCAGCAGCAATGTGTTGTATGGCCTAGGCAATTTTCCGCCAGAGGATGCCAAAGCAATTATTGAGGATTTGACCGGGCGATCGCGCCTTTCCTTGGCTCCAGATCTGATCGAGGCGCTAGTGGATGACTTGGCCGGGGAACTGCGGGAGGTGCGCCCGATTGAGTTGCAAGTGGTGGGTGCCCAGCTCGAAACAGAAAAGATCCATGACCTCGCGGCCTATCGGGCGCTGGGGGAAAAGCCCAAGGAAGAACTGGTGACGCGCTACCTGCAAGAGGTGGTGCAAGACTGCGGCGAGGAATATGCCCCCCTCGCCGCCCGGGTGCTCTATGAACTGACGGACGAACGCGGCACCCGCCCCCTCAAAACCCGCCCCGAACTCCAGCGAGAACTCGAAGCCGCCCATGTCTCCCTGGCAACGCCCCCCAGCCACCCCACCGACGATTTCCCAGACACCCTAGATTATGTGCTGCGGCTGCTCTCTGGCTCTGGCCTCGTGGTCTATCTCCCCGAAGTCCCCGATGATCGCTACCAACTGATCCATGACTACATCGCCGAAGTCGTTCGCCAAAAATATACCCCCAACACCGCCGCCGAACTCGCCGCCGAACGCGAAAAACGCATTGCCGCAGAATCTCTGCTGACGGTGGCCCAAGGCAAAAACCAAAAAGCCCAACGCCGCCTGGTGTTAGCCTCTGGAGTATTGGCGGTTTCTCTATTAGCGGCAGGTTTGGCGGTGTCAGCGGCGATCGTAGCCGACGGCAGGACGCGGAATGCCCAAGGAGATGCGCAGGATGCCCAAGGAGATATGACCGTGGCGCAACAGGAACGGGATGCCGCACAACAGGAAACAAGAACAGCGAGGCAAGCCCGCCAACAAGCACAAACCGAAGCCGCCCAGCTCAGCCAAGCCAACCAAACCGCCCAAGCGCGCTTGCAAGGAGCCGAACAGCGTTTTGTGTTAGCGCGCCAGGCCGAAGCCCAAGCAAAACAGACAGAAGCCCAAGCCCAACAAGCCCTAACCGACACCCAAGCCCTGCGCCAACAGGCCGAAGCCGCCCGGCAGCAAGCCCAAA
>Ga0105045_10003029_pt1 | contig 14312 bp, 4 predicted proteins | sample MAT02_FD_78089 | JGI IMG/M metagenome (GOLD analysis project Ga0105045, IMG submission 78089) | Freshwater microbial communities from Lake Fryxell liftoff mats and glacier meltwater in Antarctica - MAT-02 (megahit assembly) | ecosystem: Environmental > Aquatic > Freshwater > Ice > Liftoff...
CCTTCGGGATGAAAATTGCGCAAGCTCAGATTGCTGCAACCCCAAAGATTTAGCGGTCCAGCGTTGGCCCAGTGAAAAAATAAAAACAAATTTGCTTGACAGCCCAATTCGGCGGGGGTTAAAAACAATTCTCGCATTGCAGCGACTTTGCGAACTCTTTTCAACTTTTCGTTTTGTGAGGGCGTGTGATGAAGCGGGTCTCATGGTTGTCGCGGGCATTTTCCGCAGTTTCAAAACCCGACTCCCCAATGTCGCAGCGCAAGACGCGAAGTCGTTCGCGCGAACTTAAACGCCGTGCATTGCTCGAAAGCCTCGAACCCCGGCAACTGTTAGCCGCTGACAATGCCCCCCCCATAGCGGCTGGCGGTTGGGTTGATCTGCAGCAGACTGCACCGCATCCGATCTCGATTGACGATTTGAACTATTCTGACATCGACAACGATCCGATCGCCTCACTGACCGTTCAAACACTGCCCAACCTCGGTTCGCTCGAACTTTACGGCTCGCCAGTCTTCGCGGGACAAGAAGTTTTTGCGTCAGATATCCAGTTCGGCTACTTCAACTATGTCCCGACCACCGGTGTAGGTGAGTCCTACAGCACATCGTTCAGCTTCTCCGTCAGCGATGGCTGGGATTCATCGACCAGCGCCGCGTTACTCGGTTTCCAAGTTGAAGTAACCCCCAATTCGCCACCTACAATCACCGGATCAATTCATTCACTCAACTCACCACAGTCTCGCACGCTGAACCAAGCGGCTCTGGGCTACAGCGACCCCGACGGCGATCCATTGCAGTCGATCACAGTTCTCAATCCGCCAAGCCTTGGCACGCTCGAGTACTACGGCTATCCCATCAACAGCGGCCAGCGGCCAAACGTTTTATGCTTATGAGATTGACTGGGGTTATCTCACTTACGTCCCCAATCCCAGCGTTAATGCAACCTATCAAGACAGTTTCACATTTACAGCCAACGACGGCTATGGCGACAGCCTTCCCGCGACCGTTGCGTACACCGTAAACGTCACCCCCAATTCACCGCCGATCGTTACTGGTGGTACGCTCGCACTGCAAGGCAACCAATCGCACGCCTTAACGACAGCCAATTTCGGTTACAGCGACCCCGATGGCGATCCGCTGCAAAACATCACCATCCACAGCACACCGACGTCAGGTACACTCGAGTACTATGGCTATCCCATCTACAATGGCCAAACGTTTTACGCTTATGAAATTGACTGGGGTTATCTTACTTACGTCCCCAATCCAATTGCCAATGAAACCTATCAAGACAGTTTCACATTCACAGCCAACGACGGCTATGGCGACAGCCTTCCCGCGTCCGTTGCGTACACCGTCAACGTCACCCCCAATTTGCCACCGGTCGTCACTGGCGGCACATTCGCATTGCAAAGCAACCAATCTCGCACCCTGACGATTGCCGACCTCGGCTACAGCGACTCAGACGGCGACCCGCTGCAGAGCATCACCATCCACAGCACGCCGACACCAGGCACACTCGAGTACTACGGCTATCCCATCTACAGCGGCCAAACGTTTTACTCTGATGATATTGATTGGGGCTATCTCACTTACGTCCCCAATCCCAGCGCCAGCGCATCGTATCAAGACAGTTTTACATTTACAGCCAACGATGGCTTTGGCGATAGTCTTCACGCGACCATCACGTACACCGACACGCCCTCCACTCCCAGGCTATCAACTTCGAATGTGTCGGTTTTCGAGAACACTGGAACCGCCAGTATTTTGGTTACGTTATCGCATGCCAGCGATTCTCCGATAAGTGTTGACTACCACACAACCAATGGGACTGCAATAGCGGGTAGCGATTTCAATGTTATTTCCGGGACATTGAACTTTAACCCGGGAGAGACTTCAAAAACAGTCATCGCAAGTATTTTGGACGACGAAATACAAGAGCTGGATGAATACTTTGATATGAATTTTTCCAATCCCCTTGGTGCAGAGTTGCTTACCACCAAATCTGCGGTGACCATTAAGAATGATGACGCTGATGGGCCAGGCGACAGAATTGCGGATGCCCAGCCTGTCTTGCTGGTCACAGGTACGCTTATTGAGATCAATGAGACAATCGGAGATGGCCTCTACGGAAGTGCCGATGTCGATTTCTACCAGGTGGAATTGGCTGCCGGGCAGCGTCTTTCGATTGATTTGGACGCAGCATTTGCTGATGATGGTACAGTAATCAGCGAGTTAGACGGACGCCTTCGCGTGTTCAATGCTGCGGGAACAGAATTAACGCCAGGAGGCCCCTATCGATCTGGGCATGGTGTAAGTCCGAATGATTTTAGCGATTCAACGGGTTTTTATTATAACTACGCTGACGACTTCTTTGAATTCACGTCGGAACTACCAGGTTTCTTTTATATCGCGGTAAGCTCTGAATCCAATGGATTCTATGACCCATTGGTCGTCAATTCAGGGGACGCAGCGGATACACCGGGCGGAACAGGAGCTTATCGATTGCAGCTATTAAGCTCGGTAGCGCCAGTGCCGACGTTGCATGTGATTCCGCGGCAGTTTGACGAAAGCGATGGTGCTACCGAGATTTTTGTCGAACTCGATTATCCGAGTGCCCAAGCGATCTCCGTAGACTATGCTGCAGTTGTCGGCACCGCAACTTCGCCAGCTGACCTCTCGCTACCTCCCGGCACCCTTATCTTTCCACCAGGCACGAAGTCCAAATCAATACCTATTACGATCGTTGGCGATTCACTTATTGAGGGGAATGAGCATTTCCAACTGGTTCTATCGAATGCGGTTGGAGCCCCGGTTTATGCAGAATCAACTGAGTTTATGATTGTCGATAGCGAACCGAATCCAATTCAGTACTTGCGGTTAGTCCGAGACACAGGGCATACCCGCCACGACTTACGAACCGTCAACCCCAATTTAATGGGCCGAGTGGAAGGAGACTTTGGCAGTGCGACGGCTCGGGTAGAGTTTGATCACAATGCGGACGGTATCGTCGATGGTTTTGTCGCCATCACCACGACGCCACAAGAGTTTGTTTATGATCCGCGCAACACCGACCCAAACCTTGATGGCTTCGTTGGGAATGTCCCGATGCGTTACCGGTTTGCAATGACTGAACCGAATGGTTCAGTGATCGAGACGTCCTGGCAGGATTTTTCGTATGTGCTGGAGGAGGTTCTAGCATCGGTTTACGTGGTAACGCAACTCTCTCACCTCACCGGACAGACTGATTCGCAACTTCCGGGTCCGTCACTTTCTTTTGGCATGCAAATCACTGGGCATGTGTACGCTTACGAGTCCCACTATGGCAGCGAGAATGGCTACGGCTCTTCGTCGACCGACTGCGAGGGGCCCATAGGGCCATTTCCAGAAGGTGGCGCACCCAGCAGTGAGCCCAATGCAGACTTTGAAAATCCCTTCTTGGGTGATGGGTGCGGCCCATCATCCGGAGGCCAGGCGGTGGAGGGAACCGAGCCGCCTTCTTTGACGTTGGCAATTCCGGTTGAGCTGGATCTCAACATGGACGGAGAGGTCGACGCCACCACAACAACTAACTCCGAACGAGACTTTAACAAGTTTTTCGTTTCGTTTGAAAGCGGATACCATACGATCCAGGCGCGTGCGCTTGAATGGAACGAAGACTATGGCATGTATCTCATCGGTGCTTGGGTTCCGTACAGTTTTCATTGGGTAAGCGCGGCAGCGCCAAATGTAGTGGAACTCTCGTTATTGAACGATACGGGTGACTCGGATTCCGATCTTCACACGCATGATCCGCGGATTGTTGGACACGTACACCAGCCTTTTCATAACGTGACAGAGGTCGAGGTTGAATACGACTTGGACGGCAACGGAGTCGTGGACGGCCAAGTATCCATTGACGACGATGCATCTTTCACGATTACACCGATCGGATTATCCGCAGGGTGGCAAACCGTCTTGATCCGCAGTTCCGCTTGGGATAGGGACGCATCGGCGATCATTAAAGGAAATTGGCAAAGCCTTTCATTTCATTATTCGCCAGTGCCATTGCCCGAAGTTCAGGGAATTTCGCTGCTTGTCGATGATGGCGAATCCAGTACCGATAAGATTACAACTAACGCAACATTGATCGGAATCGTATCTCCGCCTGACGGAGGCCGATTAACCCTTTATATAGATCTAGATCAAAACGGTGTTGCCGACCTCATCATTTCCCCACAACATGACGGGCAGTTTCTTTATAATGCATTGGAGTTGCAACCGGGTTCGCATACAGTCAGTGTTTGGGCGACTCGATACAGTGACATCTTCCAGGAAATTGAATCTGGCCCAATTCAAGCCTTTAATTTCACTCTCCTCCTCAAGCCGCAATCACCACTTGCTGTAGCTGAGCTTGCACTTGTGGAAGACACAGGAGTCAACCAGTCGGATTTCGTTACGAGTAATTCCGCAATTTTGGGACGACTGGTCAACAGCGGCACCGTGGCCGGCCTGACGATCGAAATCGATGTCGACGGAGACGGAATTGTCGACGGCACCACGACCACAGACGCGATGGGGAGATTCCGGTTTTCGCCCGTGGGCCTTTCACCAGGACCGAAATCAATTTCAGCACGGGGTGTCGCTTACAACTACGCAACGGAAGCTTTGGAGCCCGGTGAATGGAGCAGCATTTCTTTTTCTCTGGTGGCGACTACAAACGAACCAGCCATCATCACTGATTTAGGACTCCTGAACGATTCCGGAATCATGGGGGATAATCGGACTAAGGATGCCAGGCTGACCGGTCGTGTTTTGAACAATGCATCGGCTGAAGGAGTTGCCGTTGAATTGGATATCAATGGTGACGGCATCGCGGATCAAACCATATACAGTGGCAAGGATGGTCGCTTCACTATCGACCCACGCTTTGTGGAATACAACGCAAAAACGGTTTCACTGCGTGCTGTCACGTACGACCCTCAATCGTTGACGACCGTGTTGGGGTCATGGACAACCTTTTCGTTTGTCTACGAAGATCAACCTGATACCGCGCCCATCGCATCCGAACTGCAGTTTGATGCCGGTGAAGTGGCAGGCGGAACCTTGCCATCACTCGTTGGCAACGTTCGCTACCAACATCCCAACTCTGGCTTGCTTGTCGAAGTCGATTGGGATGGAGATGGGATTTCTGACTTAATTACGACAACTGATGCATTTGGTCAATTCCGGTTTCAGTTCAAAAATCTGCCCAACAATACTTCATCGCTCCAAGTTCGTTCCGTCGCGGTCAACCCGACTAATAAATCGGTTCAGACCGAAGCCTGGCAACAACTGGTGATCAATTATGTGATCTCCACACCTGCGGCAGCATCGGTCGTGAATATTGGACTTGCCGAAGACAACGGCAGCAGTTCAACCGATTCGATTACGACTAAGCCGAGGATCATTGGCGAGGTAAGCAGGAAACCGATCGGTCATCTAATGATCGTCGAAGTTGACACGAACGGCGATTTCGTTGCGGATGGCACCACAATTGTTGGAGCAAACTTACAGTGGACTTATACCCCCGCAAACCTTGCTGTCGGTTCCGTTACCGTTGCAGCGCGTACTCGGGATACAGCCGTTGATGGGCAAACTGTTTTCAGCGCGTGGACGAGCTATACGTTTACTCTCCAGTCTGGCGTCGATTCTACCAATCCGACAGAACAGCAAGATCAACAAAACACGATCCAAGATGCAAGCAATCAAGCTGATTCCGATCGCAATGTTGCTGATTCCGATTTAACGAATGCAATCACATCGGCTAACCAAGATCAAGATGCAACCGTTGCGGCCGCAGAGCATCAATTCAATCACGACAGGACACAGGCCGCGAATGCCCTCGCACTAGCACGTGCAACGTCTGCCGCGAATTTTCAAGCGTCACTACTGGCTTTCAATGGCAATGCGACTTCATTTGATTTCGAGCCGATCCAATGGCCCGATTCACCAAATTTAGATCGATTCGTCATTCCGGCCGATGGAACGCTACCTCAACCACGGCAAGAAAACCCCGACTATCAGGGCCCGGCATACGACTTCAACTCCAGTCCAACCTACCTGGCCGCAACTAATTCGGCAAACGCGGTATACGACCTGGCAATTTCCAATTCTACCAACGAACGTCAACATCAAAACAAGTTGGTGCAAGAGGCGTATCAGGACGCGGTCAACACGGAGAGAAGCCGTGCCAACGCCGCTCGAGATGCCGCTCAAGAAACCTATAGGACCGCACTCGCACAGTCCGCTCCTACTGACCTCGTCGCAGCCCGAAATAACTACAATGCGGCATTGCAAGCGGCGACGGACCAGTATCGGAGCGAGGTAGACGCTGCGAATCTTGCCAGAAACACAGCTATCCAAGAGGCTTCAAATACTGCCAGTTCCAGTTATCAATCGGCTCAGAACGCTTATACATCTTGGACCCTCGCAGCTAGCAGGGCTTATTCCCAGGCGATTGCGGATGCGGACCACGCATTCTCAAACGCAGCGATTACCGCAAACACGGCTTGGTACAAGGCTTTATCAGATGCGCAACAAACTCGCTCGCTTGCGGAAAATATTGCAGCGAAAACCTACGACGATGCAGTGGCCGCACACGACAACGAATTGCGTGGTATCAAGATTACTGCCACCATCGCGCGTGAAAAAGCACTGGCGACGATATCACGAGACACAGCGATAGCGAATGCGGACGCAGTCCAAAATCGCGACAAGCAGTTGGCAACCAATGCCCAAACGGAACAAATCGTAATCGCACAAGCGAACACTACACTGTGGCTCGCCCAGACGAATGCAAAGAAGTCGGCGATTGTTGCCTGGAATACCGCGATCAGCTCACCATGGACGGCTTACCAAGTCAATCTAGCGGACAACGAACTGTCCTATTTTCAGTCTTTAAGCATCGCCTTCAGCACACATGCACAGACACTCGCAAACGCAGAAAAAAATCGTGCCGACGCCGTTGCCGATGCCTCGCGTCAACAAGCCCACCAAGCCGCCGATGAAAAACATACGCTGGATCACGGATATTCGGATGCCAAGTCGATTTACTGGACGGACAGTGCGACTTCGTTTCACGACGCCACTCTTGATGCCAACTCAGAGCGATTAACGATTCGCGATGAATTTGCTGATATCGCTCATGCTCTCGCAATTCAAAGTGCAGACGATGGTGAGATCTACGCTCGCACCATGAACGACGCCCGTCACGATTATGCCACCACATTGATCGCGGCTCGAACTGAATGGGGGGGGATTGCCTGCGTCTACATGGATCAGTGCAAGTGCGACTTATTCCATCGCGCAAAGCAATGCCGGTCGCACCCTTGCACTAGCCAACATCAGCACCAATCAAATTTGGTCTAGCGACTATCGAACGGCATCAGATACTTACTCCGCAAATATCCAGTCTGCTTCCACCGCGCAATCCAACCAGCTTGCTGGCGATTTGAAAGAATTCCATGAGACGGTTGTTCCACTTGATCGTGATTATGCGATCGCAATGTCCGAGATTGAAGGGGATGAGTCTCAGGCAATTGCCGCCGCCGGTGTGATCTACGTCCAAGCCGTTGCTCCAGCGGACAAGGCCTTCGAGATCGCAAGTGTTCAATTTGTTGGCATTCGAGAACTGGGCGACGCGAATGACCTCAAGTCTTACCGAGTTGCTGAAGCAACCGCCTATTCAAGCCAGATGATCGGTTGGCATAGTGATGTCAATTCACCGTGGTCAGCTATGTACGTCAATCAAGGGGCGATTGAAGTTGCCTGGGCGAATGCAACGGGAACTGCGGAAGTCGCTTTTGCCGTGGCAATGCAGTCTGCGAATTTGACTCGCGAATCCATCCAGGCTGAAGCGAAGCGGTTGCGGCGTACTAATTTTGCAACCGCAGGCCAGGCTAGGACCAATGCGATCACCGTCCAAAATGATAACTACGTCGTAGCGGTCGCAGTGGCCAAATATGCCTACGCAATGGACCTGGCCGGATTCAGCCTAATACAAAGCGAAAGAAACAACGACACAACCGCCGACAGAAATGACGATCAGCGCACTTGGTCGACTTCCCATTTTAGTCAAGCGGCTGCGGCAGAAACCGCTTTTCAGGTTGCGATGATTAACGCAGGAACAGATTACTCAAATGCTTCGACTATCGCAAACGCGGCATACAGCAGCACCGTCGCGACGTCTTGGCAAAGCTACTGGAACGGTTACATCACCTGGGAGACTCACGTCGCAAATACCAACGATGCAATCGATACTTTAAACGCCGCCATGGGGCCAACAACTGCCGCGTACAATACGGCTGCGAGAACGGCCTGGGAAACGATTTGAGATGAGCGAGCGGCCAGATCGGGTGCCTCTCATGCGAGAATTACTACCGGCACGCAGTACTATGCTCATTCGACATCGATCTTCGACCACTTGTTCCAGGCCGATAAAGGCACTTTGGACAAGCGACTGGCAGATGCTATTATTGTCGCAAAAACCAACCTAGCCAACAGCAACCGCAGTACGGAGATGACCTATGTTTCGACAATCTCGCCACTGGACGCTGCTTTCGAAGTGACCCTTCGTCAATCCGATAATACACATGCTTACGCGACGACAATCGCGACCACTACCAGAGATCGGGATATCTTTATCGCCACCGCCGCGCGACGTGAGAACCAAATCGCTGCACGTGGCATCTATGAAACCGCTTCGTATCAAGCTTTTGCCGCGTTGAAAGCTTCCAACGCAACTAACAATCCGGGGCCACGTACACAAGCCGAGGCGAATGCCGCAGCGGCCGATGCATTGTGGTCTAATTCGATGCGAATCGCTCGCGACTTGTACGAAGACGCAATATCAATCGCCGGACTGGATCACATCAACGCCACCCATGCAGCCAAGATCGCCAGGGTGAGCGCAATCAACACGGCAACCTACACCCACATTGATACAGTTGCCTGGGCGGAGTCTGCCTATCAGGTTGCCATAACCAACGCCGCGATGAACCTCTCTGCCATTGATGCAATTGGGCAAGCAAGTGTCGAAAAGGACGAAGTTTACGCGAGAGTCGATTATGACATTGCCGCTGCGGTTGCCAAAGTTGCACTGGACGAAGACTTGGCAGAAATTGCGGAGAACTATTCAAGCGATATTGAAACAGCGCACGAACAGTACTACCTTGATTCCGCTGGCGACTGGACAGATATCACTTGGACCGATTGGGAACACAGTGACTGGGGAGGTTATTATGGCTACGGCTGGGGAGGCTATTATGGCGGCTACGGTTATGGCGGCTATGGTTATGGCGGCTGGGGTTATGGCGGCTACGGCGGGTACTACGGCTATGGCGGTTACTATGGTGATTATTACGGTTGGGGCGGCTACGGTTACGGCTGGGGCGGTTACGGCTGGGGCGGTTACGGCTGGGGCGGCTGGGGACTAGGCTATTACTGGAACTATGGCTTCGGCAGCTTTTCTTCGGATGCCTACGCAGACCTTCAAGACACTCTAGAAGCCAGCAGCAATGTTTTCAATGCTGAGGCGATCTTGGCACATGTCACTTATGCCACCGCTATCGGTGACGCCGATATCGATCGAGCAACTGAGATCGCCGATGCAAAGATTGCGCTTGCCGACGCGCGCGGCAACGCGGGCGTTGCTTATGCGACTGCAATCAACCTCGCGGAAACGAACCGATCAACTTCCACGCTGACTGCCGCCGCAAGTCAAACTACAATTATTGCCAACGCCAATAAGGTGCATGCGGTCGCGCTCTCAAATGCTCAACGCGATCAAACGATCGCGACAGAAAACGCGAAAGTTGGTTTGACAAATTGGGAGCAGACCGCCAGCGTCGTTCGCGCCGGGAACTTAGCGTCCGCAGAAGCCAACTACCAAATGGCAACCGCCAATCAGCAAGCCGTTTTTGCCTTCACTGCGGCCAATAGCACGAACAATCCGTACGCGACTTACGCAGCGGTTTACGCACAGGCGACAGCCAATTGGATCATGAACGTGGCACCGGCGTTTGTCACGCATGCGACTGTGGTTGCCACGGCCGAGGGACAAGCGTCCTACAACGTCGCTTATGCACGCGGCGTCCGCAACGTCGCCAAGGCGAACGCGGACAATACTTTTGTCACTTTACAGTCGGATAAACTACGAGATCGGTCGGTGGGCGAGATCGCTCCCACTAGCTCACAGCTTTCTGCACTGCTAGGTCTGCAGAATGTACGTCGATTGACTGCTGCCAACCATAACAAGACTTACGAGCACGCCGTCGCAACCGCCGAGCAGGTGCTGGGCATCGACAAGGCCGAAGCGTCGAAGCAACAGGAAATCGATCGCGCCAACAAAGTTGAGCGAGAAACTTATGAGGATACGCATAAGACGGCTGTCGGTGATTCCAAGCTGACATTCGACACGACGATCGCAAACCTAAAATGGACTTGGCAACAACAAGGAGGCACCGACCAGCAGGCTTTCACCAACGCTAGCACCCCGATCAACCATGCTTTCTCGACCGCGATCATTGGACTCGATCAAACGTATCTGGCTCAGGTCGCTGGCGCCGAGCTGACCCGTCAGTTTGCCCACGCTATCGCCGAAGGAACCTTCTTCAAAACGCAAACCGTAGCCAGCAACGCCAAGCGTTCTTCCACCACTGGTGCGGGTATCAGCTTGTGGAATGCCCAGGAGTCCGCCCGCTTAGCGGCTCACACCGATATTGATGATGCGTTGCAAATCCCCTGGAGCCAATACCTTGTCGATGCGACAAACGCACGCGTTGCCTGGTGGAACGGTGCTGCGGTACAATACGCCAACTTGGCGACTGACCGAAACACGGCCGAAACAACCTACACCGGACGTCTCGCCACCGCCCACGTGACTCGCCAACAAGCGATCGCCATGGCGACAAAGAACAAGTCGCTCGCCGAAGCCAGCGCCCAAACAACCGAGGCCACCACCAAAGCCGATGCTGTGCGCAATTATTTTACAAACATGGTCACCCCGACCAAGACGTACGTCGATGCAATTGCCCAGGCCGAGCATCAACAAGCGATCGACATCGCTCAAGCGCACCGCGATCATGTCGACCACCGCAGCACTTCGCAGCGCAACGCCGCGATTCAAACAGCGAACAATACGTTCAAAAGCTCAAAGGAAGGCCACAACGCAACCTATCGATCTGCGCTGGCCAGCAAGCAAGCCGACCAATATCTCGACTTTGCTAATGTTGAATTCAATCGCACGGTATCCCTCGTCGCTGCGGATCTAGCATTGGTCACGACACGCAACAACGCCGAACAGAGCTATCGCATTGAGGAAGCCAACGCCTATCTCCAGTCCGCAACCTCTTGGGCGAATATCGACGCATTCTATCGCCAGTACGAAGCCAATTCGTTTGCGTCGGCGGCCGGGGCGTTGGCTTCGAGCAATGCTTCGCCATGGGCTACATACGATGCCGATTTCGATGCCGGCCAAGCGGCAAACGTGACGACGGTTTCGAATGGGGCCAAGAACAATGCGATTACGCAAGCCACCGCGCAAACGACTGCTGAAATCACGCAGACAACCGCCGAAACAACCTGGCGTAGTGTCAATGCGGCCGTAAGCGGACTGTTCAACACCACCATCGCTGGGGCGCATTTAGGATTAGCCACGGCACAGTCCTCTATCTACTCGTCCAGCGGCGGCAGCGATCTCCAGTTACCAACCGTTTCGCGACCGACAGATCTGGCTGGCCAGTACACCGTTGCCGGTCCCGATGACAGCTACCGCGTTACGGTCCACTCCTCGACTGGTAACAGTTACTACTGGCCGTGGTGGGGCGGCTATTGGTGGGGCTCTTGGGGCCACTTCGGCAGCGGCTATTGGTACAGCGGTTACGGTGGATACCACGGTTATCTCTACGGCAGCCAAGTCTCATCCGCGGCAAGTGTGAATCTCGTCAAACCGGCGAAACAATTCCCAGGATCGTTCTGGCAGATTGAAGCTTCAAGTGCAAACGATCCTTGGTCCGCGTTGGAGCTTCAGTTCGGATATGGGAACGCCGATGGCGACGCATTGGTAGCACAAGTCGAGTTGCCTGAAGGCGAGTTCACTCGGTTGCCCAGCGTTGACCCCAAAGTTTCAACGGGCATGAAGTCGATGAACGACGAGGTGATCGGTTTCTTGCAAGACTTGGGAGGTCAAGCAGGTGACCTGTGGAGCTTGGTCGGTTCGATCAACGTCACTCCATTAGCAGAACGAATCGCCTCAAGCCTTGCCGAGTTAGCCCCGGAATTGAATCGCGACGCGCTGCAACAACAAAGCGAATACAGCGGCAATTCGTCCCAGTCTTCCTCTCAGCCAGTTGCAGACAAGAGCCTGGCATCGGGTTCAATGTCCATTGCACCGGGAGCAGATCAATCCTCCAGTGAAGTCGCACTGGAACTGGTTAGCGAGAACGGCGAGTTGGTCGACGAAACCGAATCGCTCACTGCGGAAGAACTCGAAAAAGCGAAGCAGATTGCGGTCGAGACGTTCGCCCAGCAGATGCTTTTGAAAGCGACTGAAAACTCGAGCGAAGAGATTGTGCAGGTCATCATTGATCGCTACAAGGACAATGCCGATCTCCAGAACGCGCTGATCTTGATGCTGCAAAGCTACCAAGTGGTGATGGAGGACGCTTTGTGGAGCGATTATTGGATTGACCATAATCCAGAAAATCGCAAGGTCTATGTCTCGAAAACCAAACGCTTCGGCACACGCAGTACCGAGAGCATCGTCAGCGAGCTAGAAGGACCCGTTCGCGATGACGCACAGTTCTACAAGATGTTCGACCTGGCCGAATCCTGGGAAGGTTTAAGCAGCCGGATCGGTTTTGGAGCGTTCGAAACCGCCGGTGGCGTAGTGTCAATAGCTAGCGGGGTCTTTCTTATTGTTACCCCCGAGCCGACGTTTACAAAAGTTGGCGGCGGGATGGCAATTACCTTTGGTGCAAACGGGGTTATCTCAGGGGTTACGAGTGTATTTGGTGGCCGAGAAGGACGCGTTGACATCATCGGTAGTGGACTGGAGGCATACTACGACGCGACTGGAGTTGATGAAGACTGGCGAAAGTGGGGGCATGCAGGACTGCTCGTCTCCAATTTCGCCAGCGGATTTGCAAGCGTAAAGTCCAGTTGGAGCAATATAGTATCGAGTCTGTCAAAATCCAAAGCCTTTGTACAGCAATCACTCAAGAGCTTTCAAGATCTTCTTCACTCCGGCAAGTCCATCCGCGAAATCGCAAAGATTGATGATATCAAAGCGTTGGTTACGCGAGCCAAAGGCGCGAGCGCCCCAAAGGGATTAGCGACCAAGCCACAGTTTTCGGGCGTTCCGGTATTACCTCGTAATCCACTCTCAGCTCCGATTTCGGGAACAACAAAGCCAGGAACCTATGTCTTCGCCCGAGATTCGAATGGAGTCATACATGTGGTACCTGATGGTCCAGGTCTCCACCCGACCGTTCTCGGCAACGGTCGAGCAGCCTCAGCCGCAGGCGAGATAACGATCGGTCCCAACGGCGTCGTGACCGAGATCAACAACATCAGTTACACGTTCCAGTTCGGCTCAGATATATTGCCTAGCGTGAAAGCGGCACTCGAAAGGCTTGGCTTGAGAGTTGCAGATGATGCAATTAAGCCGTTTACCCACTAAGGCTTGCTAGTTCAATGACGACTATGACTACAGTTGCGCTCACTCACAAATCGCGGGAATCACACTGTTCTATAACACTGAGTGCCACCGAACTTTCCGAAAGAAAACTCGACTTTGAGGTGACGACTTCAGCTGATCTGCACAACGGTTCAGGTGAGAAATACGAGTACGGCAGTGTTCGCTATTATTGCGGCGAAGGGTTGTCACACGCGAGGCGTCGGCTTGGGTTAGTCGGAGGAATTTCGGTAAACATACAGGGGTTATCAGGAACGGTTCAAGCTGGAGCCGAAGTCGGCATAAGTCTCGCAGTGGCAATCGCAATTGCTAAGGCACTTGGGAAGGACGACGATCAAGCGCTGCTCGAAAATCACGACGAATGGGAGGCGACTACAACGAAACCTTGAATCTTGGCAGAAACACAACGAGTAATTGGCTGCTTCTAGCCATTCTTTTCAGCTTCCTACCGGTGGCCGGATCGGGTTCTGTCGTCATCGGAGAAGATTAAGGTGTCAGGTACCAAATTGGTCATCTAGGCAGTTTATTTAGGAGCTTTGAATTTGCGTGGTCGGCCTCGTGGTCGCATTGTCATTTCCAGATCGAATCGTCTGGCAACTGA
>Ga0105045_10003031_pt1 | contig 14311 bp, 13 predicted proteins | sample MAT02_FD_78089 | JGI IMG/M metagenome (GOLD analysis project Ga0105045, IMG submission 78089) | Freshwater microbial communities from Lake Fryxell liftoff mats and glacier meltwater in Antarctica - MAT-02 (megahit assembly) | ecosystem: Environmental > Aquatic > Freshwater > Ice > Liftoff...
CGTAAGGCTTGGCCATGAACGACGCCGCAAACCCGTGCCGCCGCGCCAGCCCCTTGACCAGCATCTTGAACAGCCAGGCGTCATCTGCCGCCCGCAAGGCATCATCGCAATGCATCAGGTTCACCTCGAACTGGCCAAGGCCGGTTTCCGAGGTGCTGGTATCCGCCGGAATGTCCATCGCCTCGCAGGCGTCATACAGGTCGGTAAAGAACGTATCGAACGCATCCAGAGCCCGGATCGACAGCGTTTCCGCCGCCTTCCTCCGCTTGCCCGACCGGGGGCTGGCGGGCACCTGCATCGTCTTGCCTGAATCGTCGATCAGGAAAAACTCCAGTTCCATCGCACAAACCGGGGTCAGCCCCTTGGCGCGGAACCGGTCCACCACCGCGCGCAGCGCATGGCGGGGGTCGCCGTCATAGGGGGTGCCGTTCTCGCGGAACATCCAGATCGGCAACAGCGCCGTCGGGGCCTCGAGCCACGGCATCGGCATGAAGCCGCGTTCGGTCGGTTTCAGCACGCCGTCCTGATCGCCCTCATCGAACACCAAGGGGCTGTCGTCGATATCCTCGCCCCAGATGTCCAGGTTCAGCACCGAGAACGGGAACCGCGTTCCGTCCTTGACCACCCTGTCGGCATAGCGCGCGGGTACGCGCTTGCCGCGTGCCTGCCCGTTCAGGTCCGCCGCCGCCACCCGGATCGTGCGCACCTCTGGGTGCTTTCTCAGCCAGTCTTTCATATCCTCACCTGATGATTTGCGGCCGCAGACGTATCTGCGACCGTGTGTTTGCCGGAAGATGTCGGTTCAGCCGGCGGTTCACGATTCCGAACAGTGCTATCAGACAAAGCGTCAAAGCGATGAAATAGAAGGCTACGATCGGATAGGGAACGAAGGGGTTGAAGGTCTTGTCTGCGAAATAGTTGGCATAGTACAGCGCGTCGCCCCGCTGCTGCGATGCCGGAAAGCCGGAAAAGAACACCAATGTGGTTGCGTGGAACAGAAAGATCGCCTCATTTGTATACGCAGGCCAGGCCAGCCGCAGCATCGTCGGCCACTGGATGCGGAAGAACCGGTGCCAGCCTGAAATGCCGTAGGCATCTGCCGCCTCAAGGTCGCCACGCGGGATCGACTGCAACGCACCGTGAAAGATCTCGGCCGAATAGGCGGCCGTGTTCAGGAACAGCACGATCAGCGCCCCTGCCCAGGCCTTGGACAACCACGACACATCGGCGGTCAGCCCGAAGATCTCGATCCCGGTGCGCGGCAGCAGCACAAGTGCTTCATAAGCCAGAAAGAACTGGATGAACAGGGGCGAGCCGCGGAAGAGGAAGACGAACCACTCGGCGGGCTTGCGGGTCCAGCGGCTGCGCGATGCCTTGCCCAGGGCCACGGCATTGGCAAGAAAGAACCCCGCGATCAGGGCAAGCGCGCCGAAATAGACATTCCAGATCATGCCCGACCCGATCAGGGTGAACTGCTGGCACAGGGTGAAATCGGTGCGCGGCAACAGCCGCTCGCCATAGCCCAACGACCGGAATGCATAAGCGGCGATGGTATCGGCGCAAGTCATGTCCCGGCCTTTCGCATCGCGTCGCCCGCCGCAGTGGCCTGGCCCTGCGACAGCCGCGCTGTGAGGCGCGACAGTACAACCTCGCTGACCCGCGTGAAGCTCAGATAAAAGACCAGCAGGAACAGAAAGTACCACAGCCGCCAATCGGGATGCGGATAGGCAAAGGCGGATGTCTTGGACCCGCCAAGTTCGCGCGCCCAATAGACGATGTCCTGCACCCCCAGCAGGAACAGCAGGGGCGTCGCCTTTATCAGGATCAGCCACAGGTTGGACAGGCCCGGCAAAGCATAGACCCACATCTGCGGCACCAGAACACGCCAGAAGACCTGACGGTGCGACATGCCATACGCTTCGCCCGTCTCAAGCTGCGCCTTGGGCACAGCCCCCATCGCCCCGAAGATGACGTTGGCGGCAAAGGCCCCGAACACCAGCGCAAAGGTCACCACGGCAAGCGCGAAGCCATAGACCTCATGCACTGATTGCGGCGCGGAACCGAGCGGCACCTTTGCCTCGGGGCAGACGCGGAATTCAAGGCCGTTGCGGATCGGCTCGGTCCAGTCGGGGCAGCGGATCTGGTGGTTCAGCCACTCGAACCCCTGATCGAGTGCTATGACAAAGAACAGAAAGAAAACAATGTCGGGCACGCCCCGCACCATCGCGGTATAACCCTTGCCCAGGATGCGCAGTGGCAGGAACGGGCTGCGCGCGGCCATGGCGCCAACAAAACCGAAGGCAAGCGCCACCGGTGCCGTGACCGCAAGCAGGATCAGCACGGTCACGAAGGACCAATAGAAATCAAGATGCTTGCCCGTGGTCAGGTAGCACGCCAACCAGGCGAGGCCATCCAAGGTCGAGGGGTTTTCGCAGGACGCGAACATGAGGGCTGCGGCCCCCGCGTGGTGTGCAGGGGCCGCCGGTCCGACGGTTGGATCAGAATATCTTTGCCGCTTCGCCGAACCACTTCGTGATCATCGTGTTCAGCGTGCCATCGGCCTTCATGTCACTTATGGCCTTGTCGAACTTGTCCTTCATCTCGATGTCGCTTTCGCGCAGGGCCATGCCGACGCCGCCGCCCAGTTGTACTTCTTCGGACAAGAGCACCAGTGTGCCGCCCGATTCCGCCGCGATGGGGGCCAGATAGTCCTTGTCGGCGAAAACCGCGTCCGCCTCGCCGTTGCGGACGGCGGCCACGGTCTCATCCGGTGTCGCGAATTCCAGCAAGATCGCGCCCGATTCCGCGACGTAGGCCGCCTGGATCGTGCCAACCTGCGCCGAGATGGTACCGCCCTTCACATCGACATCCCCCTTGAGTGCCAGATAGGCGCTGGATGCGGGCGGGATGTAGTTCTGGGTAAAGTTCACTACCTTTTCACGTTCTTCGGTGATGCTCATCCCCGCAATGATCGTGTCATAGTTGCCCGACTGCAGGTTCGGGATGATTGAATCCCACGCGTTCTGCACCCATTCGCAGGTCAGGCCCGCGCGCTTGCACAACTCGTCACCAAGTTCGCGCTCGAACCCGTCGACCTCGCCTTTGTCATTGATGAAGTTGTAGGGCGGATAGGCCCCCTCGGTGCCCATGCGCACGGTCTGGGCAAGTGCGCCCCCGGCAGTCAGCGCGACCAGCGCGGCGGTCAGGATCAGTTTCTTCATTGGTCGTCTCCCTTTGTGGTAACTTGATTCTTCGGTCATAATGCGGATGTGACTTGGTCGATCCACTTCCGCGTAAGTTTCTTCAACCTGCCGTCAGCTTCCATCGCACCTGGCGCGCGATCGATCTTCGCCTTGCGGGCGCGGTCGCCCCTTCTGAGTGCGATGGCCGCCCCTGCGCTGTTCACGTTCTCCTGATCCAGAATCTCCAGTCGCGCCGATCGTTCGTTCTCGCTTCCAGAAGGTAGCTGTTCGATCCGAAACAGAGGTCGATCTGCCCATAGCCGCTGTCGTCGCGTCGTTCTGCCCCGTCCGCAACGCAGGGATCAAGTCGTTGAAACGGGTCCTGTGTCCAGGTGCAGTCAAGCGCGGCGCTTCGGCAGACTTCGTCCCTTGAAGCGTTGTCCAAACTTGCCAAATGGCCGCCTTTGTTCAACATGCAAGGCGCAAAGGTCGGGTCGGTGCCGATCCGCAAGGATTCGGCCAGTGCAGCGCCCGACTGAGCCAGCGCACCTGGACCTAAATCGATTGCAAGAACCCGGAGCATGATCATCTTCTAACGGGAAACCGTTGCCGAAAGAAACCCGCGCAGCCGTTCAGTCTGCGGGTTTTCGAACAGGGCCGAAGGCGGGCCTTCCTCTTCCACCCGGCCCTGATGCAGGAACACGACATGGTCCGACACGTCGGCTGCAAGTCGCATGTCGTGCGTCACCAGCAGCATCGTGCGCCCCTCGTCTGCCAAGGCCTTAATGACGCGAACAACCTCTTGCTCCAGTTCGGGGTCAAGCGCCGAGGTCGGCTCGTCAAAAAGCAGGGCTCGGGGTTCCATGCACAGCGCCCGCGCGATGGCCGCGCGCTGCTGCTGCCCGCCCGACAGTTGCGCAGGCCAGGCATCGGCCTTTTCGCCGATGCCGACCTTGGCCAGATAGTGACGTGCCTTCTCTTCAACCTCTTTCGCATCGCGCCGAAGCACCGTGACCGGAGCCTCCATCACGTTCTGCAGGACGGTCAGGTGCGCCCACAGGTTGAACTGCTGGAACACCATCGACAGGTTGGTACGGATGCGGGTGACCTGCGCGCGATCGGCCGGATGTCGACGAAGGCCCTCACCGCGCCATCGGACCACCTCACCCTCGAACCTTATTTCGCCCTGCTGGCTGTCCTCCAGCAGATTGCAGCAGCGCAGCAATGTGGATTTGCCCGACCCGGATGACCCGATGAGCGAGACCACATGACCACGCGGGGCGGTCATGTCGATGCCACGAAGCACCTCCAGCGGGCCATAGCTTTTGTGCAGGTCGCGGATTTCGATGACGGCCTGGGCCGATACCGGCGCAGATGCGGGGGGGACGGCTGCAAGGGCAGGGCGGGTCAAGGGTTCACGCGGGGAAACATCATGGTTGGGTCCGAATTAGGGCCGAGTTTCCGTCGCATTGCAACGCCCATTCGCGCGCGCTGCCGCGCAGATCGCGCATTCTGCTCAACACACATGCACAGCTTGCACAGGTGCCGGCGGGACGGGCACGACAAGATAGCGCTCGGCAGGGATGGTGACGATGCCGCGCAGACGAAGCCTTTGGCGCTTATCCCCGGGCAGTGCGGCGATGGCTGCCGCAATGGCCGCGAAGATCAACCGCCCGTCCGTGCCCTTTGCGGTGATATAGGGCAGCACAGGCGTTGCCACGGTGCGGTCGATCTCGACAAGAGCCCCGCAGACCGGATCGAAGGTCTGCAAGTTTGCCCAGGTCACCGCATCCAGTGCCGCGATCTCGGCCCTTCCCTCGGCCACCGCATGCGACGATAGGGCATGCCCGCCGGTCTGCGGGCCGGTCACGAACCGCAGACCGCGCAATTGCGCCTCGGTCTGCGGCGCGGCCCAGCCGGATTGCGACAGCGGATCATTGTAGGCCAGCACCGCTCCATCGAAGTCGGCCAGCCTGCGGCGCGGATCATCGCGATGCACGACAAAGACGCTGCAGTAATACCCCGGCGGACAGCCGGGCACCCCGAGGTCGGGGGTGCCCACCAGCGTCACCTGTCCGTGCAGCCGCGCGCGATAGGGAAAGCCGCAGGTCTGCGACAAGACAAGCCCCGGATCGGTCCAGTGGTCCCATACGTCGCCCGCCCGCGTCAGAGCATCGGGTGCGGCCATTCCCTGCATCCGCAGGTTGCGGCAGATCAGCGCCCAGAAGGCATCGTTCGCATCCTGCAGCGGGGCAGGGTCGTACATCGGCAGCGAGGCGATCATCAATTTTCCCGCGCGGCGCGCTGTCGCGCAAGTGCCGAGTCGCGGTCGCTCAGGCCCAGAAGGCTAGCCACCATTCGCATCACCGCCTCTTCCTCCGCCGCCCGTGCTCTGTCAGCCAGAACCACCGACCACATCGTTTCCATCAGATCGGCCCGTTCCTCCAGCGGAACGGTGTCTTTCAGGGCGCGGGTGAACTGCACGGTATCCGCTGCATTCGCTTCCAGCATCTCGCCCTCAACACGCAACGCGGCGGCGGCAAAGGGGGACAAGGCAAAGCGCGCACCCAGCACCCGGTCGATCTGCGCCGCCTCATCCGGCGCATAGGCACCATCCGCACGGGCTACCCGGACCAGCAAAGCCGCCAGCGCCGCCTGCGATTCGGGGCGGGCGGGCGGGGCAGGGGCGGAAAGGCGGCGCAAAAGCTGGCTGAACATATCGCCCGGTATAGACAGAAACATCGCCAAGGCCAACGGCCTGCGATTTCCGCGATGCTCACGTCCCCGTTCACCAAGCGTTAACCTTAATGGCAGCATTGTGGCGATCAACGACGTTACTGCGACCTCCTGCCAGAGGGGCTGCCGATGGACTATGCCTTTGACGAACCGCCCGCCGCCTATGCACCGCCTGCCACCGGGCCCGAGCGGATGGACTGGTTGCGCCTGATCCGGTCGCGCCGGGTTGGACCGGTCACGTTCCACCGCCTGATCGGCGATCACGGTTCTGCTGCGGCGGCGCTTGATGCACTGCCAGGCATCGCGGCGGCGGCGGGCGTTCAGGGCTATGCGCCTTGTCCGGTCGAGGTGGCCCGGGCCGAAGTGGCGCAGGCGCGTGCCGTTGGCGCAAGGCTTTTGTGCCGGGGCGAGGCCGACTATCCGGCAGCGCTGGCCACGATCAGCGATGCACCGCCGGTGCTGTGGGTGATGGGCGACATCACGCTGCTGAACCGCCCGACGGTGGCATTGGTCGGCGCGCGCAATGCCTCGTCGCTGGGGCTGCGCATGGCGCACAGGCTGGCCGCAGCACTGGCCGAGGCGGGGTTTGTGGTGGTTTCGGGCCTGGCGCGCGGGATTGATGCCGCAGCGCATCAGGCCGCGCTGACCGGCGGGACAGTCGCGGTGATGGCGGGTGGCGTCGATGTGGTCTATCCGCCCGAAAACGCAGGGTTGGCGGCCGAGATCGCGACAAGGGGCTGCCGCGTCGCTGAAAACCCGATGGGCACCGAACCCCAGACCCGCCACTTTCCGCAGCGCAACCGTATCATCTCGGGCCTGGCTCAGGCGGTGGTGGTGGTCGAGGCGGCGGGTCGGTCGGGGTCGCTCTTGACGGCGCGCGCAGCGCTGGATCAGGGGCGCGAGGTTCTGGCGGTGCCGGGCCATCCGCTGGATGCCCGCGCCGACGGTTGCAACATGCTGATCCGCGACGGGGCCATGCTGGTCCGATCCGCCGCAGATGTGATCGACGCACTTGGCGGTGGCGTCGTCACCCCCCGTGCAGCACCCACCCCCCAGCCTGTGCCGACACAACAACCCGCCCGCCGGCCCCTGGCCGACATCGCCTCGGTGCACGGGCGCATCCTTGCCCGGCTTGGCCCCAGCCCCTTGCCCGAGGATCAGCTGATCCGCGACCTCGCCATGCCCTCTGCCGCCGTCACCGCCGAACTGGTGACGCTGGAACTGGACGGACGGATCGAACGCCACGCAGGCGGGTTCCTGACGCGCACGGCCTGATCTGTCGCGTAATTCATCTTTGCTCAAATATTCCACGGGGGGCGCCGGGGGGGCGCGAGTCACCCCCGTCTCCTGCCGGCGGCGCCCGCGCGGACGGTCCAGATGCGGGGTGGGCGGGGGGGGATCTGCTCCTCCGGCACACCCGTAAAGCCCATCCATTGACAACCCGTCCCCCTTTACCACATCTTGCGCCGCCGGACCGGGCCTGTCCCGAGCCGCCCGTTCCCGAGAGGTTGCCATGGCTGTCGTCGTCGTAGAATCCCCCGCCAAGGCCAAGACAATCAACAAATATCTTGGACCCGGCTATACCGTTCTCGCGTCCTATGGACATGTCCGCGACCTGCCCCCCAAGGACGGCTCGGTCAACCCCGACGACGGTTTCGCCATGACATGGGAGGTGGCGGCCGAGTCGAAAAAGCACGTACGCGCCATTGCCGAGGCGCTGAAGACCGACGACGAACTGATCCTTGCCACCGACCCCGACCGCGAGGGCGAGGCAATCTCGTGGCACCTGCAAGAGGCGCTCGCCTCCAGCCTGAAGAAGGGCAAGAAGGTATCGCGCGTCACCTTCAACGCCATCACCAAGTCCGCCGTGACGGCGGCGATGGCAAACCCGCGCCAGGTCGACGGCCCGCTGGTCGAGGCCTATCTGGCCCGCCGTGCGCTGGACTACCTTGTCGGTTTCACGTTGTCCCCGGTGCTGTGGCGCAAGCTGCCGGGTGCCAAATCGGCGGGGCGGGTGCAGTCGGTCTGCCTGCGCCTGATCGTCGAGCGCGAGATGGAGATCGAGGCGTTCCGTGCGCAGGAATTCTGGACCGTTGGGGCCACCTTGGAAACCCCGCGCGGCCACCAGTTCGCGGCGCGGCTGGTGTCGCTGGCCGGAAAACGGCTGGACAAGTTCGACATTCCCACTGCTGCGGCCGCCGAGCTGGCCGTGCAGGCGGTCACTTCGCGCGACCTGACCGTGCAGTCGGTGGAATCGAAACCCGCCACCCGCAACCCGCACGCGCCGTTCATGACTTCGACCCTGCAGCAAGAGGCCAGCCGCAAGTTCGGCATGGGGGCGAAGCCGTGCATGAACGCAGCACAGCGTTTGTACGAGGCCGGGCACATCACCTACATGCGGACCGACGGCATCGACATGGACCCCGAGGCGGTGATGGCCGCGCGCGATGCGATCCGCGACCGGTTCGGCGCGGCGTACCTGCCTAAAAGCCCCCGCATGTACAAGAACAAGGCCAAGAACGCGCAGGAAGCCCACGAATGCATCCGCCCGACCGACATGGCCGCGTCCACCGAAAAGCTGCGTCTGACCGATGCCGACCAGCGCAAGCTTTACGACATGATCTGGAAACGCACCATCGCCAGCCAGATGGCCGAGGCGCGGCTGGAACGCACGGTCGTCGAAGTGGCCAGCCGTGACGGGCAGGTCGTGTTGCGCGCCAACGGGCAGGTCGTGCTGTTCGACGGGTTCCTCAAGGTCTATGACGAGGGGCGTGACGACGAAGAAGATGACGAGGGCCGCCTGCCGCAGATCATGGCAAACGAACCCGCCGTGAAACGCGCCGTCGCACCCGAGCAGCACTTCACCCAGGCCCCCCCCCGCTATACCGAGGCCACGCTGGTCAAGCGGATGGAAGAGTTGGGCATCGGCCGCCCCTCCACCTATGCCTCGATCGTCACCACGATCCAGGACCGCGAATATGTGCGCAAGGACAAGAACCGCCTGATACCCGAGGACAAGGGGCGGCTGGTCACCGCGTTCCTGACCAACTACTTCCGTCGCTATGTGGAGTATGATTTTACCGCCGATCTTGAGGGACAGCTTGACGACGTGTCGGCGGGTACGCTGGCCTACAAGGATGTGCTGGCGCGGTTCTGGCGAGATTTCTCGGCTGCCGTCGCCGAAACCGCCGATCTGCGGATTGGTGAGGTGCTTGAAAAAATTGACGAATTCCTTGCCCCGCACCTGTACCCCCCGCGCGCCGACGGATCGAACCCGCGGATTTGTCCGACCTGCGGCATGGGGCGGCTGCATCTGAAGACTGCGCGGTCGGGTGGGGCCTTCATCGGCTGCGGCAATTATCCCGACTGCCGCTATACCCGTCCCATCTCGGTGACGGGCGGAGAAGACGGCGGCGTGGACGAGCGCATTCTGGGGCAGGACAGCAACGGCGTGGATATCAGCCTGCGCGCCGGGCGCTTCGGCCCCTATGTGCAGAAGGGCGAGGCTACGGCTGACGCCCCGAAACCGCCGCGCGCCAGTTTGCCCAAGGGCTGGGCCGCCGATACGCTGACGCTGGAACGCGCACTGATGCTCTTGGACCTGCCGCGCGTTGTGGGACAGCACCCCGAGGGTGGCGTGGTCGAGGCGTCGATTGGGCGCTATGGCCCCTACATCAAGCATGGTGCGGTTTATGCGAACATTCCCGATGTGGAAGAGGTGTTCGTGATCGGCATGAACCGCGCGATCGAAGTGCTGGCGCAAAAGGCCGCGCGCGGAGCGGGGCGGACGGCCACGGCCGCCCCGTTGCGCGAGTTGGGCGAACACCCCGATGGCGGGCTTGTCGTGGTCATGCCCGGCAAGTTCGGCCCCTATGTCAAATGGGCCAAGATCAACGCGACCCTGCCCAAGGAATTGCCACCCGAAACAGTGACGCTGGACGAAGCAATGGCACTGCTGGCCGAGAAGGCGGGCAAGGGTGGGGGCAAAGGGCGGGCAAAGCCAAAGTCGGCCAAGGCCTTCCCTGCCGCGAAGGTCCCTGCGAAAAAGACAGCAAAGTCACCCGCCAAGAAGGCCGCAGCCAAGAAGCCGGCGATCAAGAAACAGTCGGCAATCGGTCCGGTTCTGCCCGCAGCGGACGACGAAGATTTCGATCTGATCGAACGGCCGACAGCCCCGGCCAAGGCCAGGGCGGGTGCAAAACGCCCATGATCCGGCAGGGTTGCCTGCATCTGGTAACGGCACACATCCGGGGAAACGCAATCGGGTACACGCCGGCTTCATAGCGGCCTGCGGCGCCCCTAGAATGGACGAGTTCCCCAAGAGGTGCGCCTGCGATGCCGATCCTACCCGTCACCCTGTCGCTGGCCCTGACGCTGGCCTTGCCGATGCCTGCGCTGGCCGAACCGGCATTTGCCCCGGGCAAGTACGGTGAGCCTTTTGTCGTGCAGGGCCTTGTGCAGGGCTGCATGGCCGAGGAAGAGGGCGAGTTCTGTGTCGTCAATGCCGAAGGCTGGCGCTGGATCATCGACGCCACCGGACCGACCCCGCCCGAACTATCGCCTGCTGACCGTGCTGCCGGTGAACGCCCCGGTCGGGATGACCGGTGACATGATCGAAATGGGTGATGTCACGGTTGTCACCGCGGTGTCCGACCTGACGGCAGGGCGCGACCCCCACGCCCGCCTGCGCGCACTGATGCAAGGAACCTGGACCTTTGGCAGTGGCGAACAGATCGTGCAGATCGACGGTTCGGAGTGGTCACAAACGGTGGACGGCGAATTGCAGTCGGTCTCGCTTTTCCAACTGCGCGACGATTGCGGTGACGGGGTGGCCCAAACCGGCACGGTCATCACTCTGGCGATGATGGGCGGCGACCCCGAGCAGGTGCGCTGCTATGGCGTGCTCGAGGCAACGCTGGACCTGCTGGTGCTGCGCGATACCGCCGGTGAGGGCGACCTGATGATGACCCGCCTGCCCTGACCCGTGGCGTCAGGGGCCGGTCTTGTGACCACGCGGGTTGATCAGCCGCGCCATCAGCCCGGCAGTGCCGATCATGCCCAGATTGCGACCGTTTTCCTGCACCACCATATCGGTGATGCCCTGCGACATCATCTCCATGATGTCCCTGACCGGCGTGTCGGCGGGCAGGGGGCGCGAATGGGCAGTGGCCTCGCCCTTTTGCATCACGTCGCGCGCGGTCAGCACACCCAAGGGGTTCATGTGTGCCACGAAATCGGCGACATATTCGCTGACCGGGTTGGCGATGATCTCGCGCGCGGTGCCGCATTGCACGATGCGGCCGCCCTCCATCAGCGCAATGCGGTCGCCGAGCTTGAACGCCTCGTCCAGGTCGTGGCTGACGAAGATGATGGTACGTTTCAGCTTGGCCTGAAGGTCAAGCAGTTCGTCCTGCAGGCGCGACCGGATCAGCGGGTCCAGCGCCGAAAACGGCTCGTCCATCAACAAAATCGGCGCATCCGTGACAAAGGCCCGGGCGAGGCCCACACGCTGCTGCATGCCGCCCGACAACTCGCCGACCTTGCGGTCGGCCCACTGCGACAGGTTCACCAGCGCCAGTTGTTCGTCCACCTTGGAGCGGCGCTGTTCCGGCGTCTGGCCCGCCAGTTCCAGCCCCAGACCCACGTTGTCACGCACCGTGCGCCACGGCAGCAGGCCGAATGCCTGAAACACCATGGCGATGGTGGACAGCCGCAGCCGCCGCAGGGTGGCAGGATCGGCATGGGTGACCGAAGTCATCTTGTCGCCGTCCAGCACCCGCACTTCGCCCCGGCACACCGGGTTCAGCCCGTTCACCGCGCGCAGCAGGGTCGATTTGCCCGACCCCGACAACCCCATAAGCACCAGAATCTCGCCGTTGCCGACCGACAGGCTGCAATCATGCACACCCAGCACCTGCCTGGTCGCGTTCTGGATTTCGGTGCGGTCGCGGCCTGCATCCATCAGAGGCAGGGCTGCGGCGGCGTTGTCGCCGAAGACGATGTTGACCTTGTCGAATTCGACCGCGTTCATCGGCATGTTCATTTGCGTTCCACCCGCAGCATCCGGTCAAGCAAGATGGCCACCACCACGATGATGAACCCCGATTCGAATCCAAGCGCCGTGTTGACCGAGTTCAGCGCCCGCACCACCGGCACCCCCAGCCCGTTCGCGCCGACCAGTGCGGCAATCACCACCATCGACAGCGACAGCATGATAGTCTGGTTCAGTCCTGCCATGATCTGCGGAAAGGCCCAAGGCAGTTCCACCTTCCATAACCGCTGTTTCGGCGTTGCACCAAAGGCGGTCGCGGCCTCGAGCAGGGCCGTCGGTGCCGTCGATACCCCCAGATGCGTCAGCCGGATCGGTGCGGGCAGCACGAAGATCACCGTGGCGATCAGGCCGGGAACCATGCCGATGCCGAAGAACACGATGGCCGGGATCAGGTACACGAAGGTAGGCAAGGTCTGCATCAGGTCCAAGACCGGCACCATCGCCCGGTACAGACGCGGGCGGTGTGCTGCGGCAATGCCGATCGGCACGCCCACACCCATGCAGACCACACAGGCCGACAGCACCAGCGTCAGGCTTTCGGTAGTGTTCTTCCAGTAGCCCTGATTGAGGATGAACAGGAACCCGATCACCACTAACAGGCACGCTTTCCACGACCGTTGCAAATACCAGGTCAGCGCCACAAAAATGGCAATGATGACAAAGGGATGCGGCGTCTGCAACAGCCAGAGGATGCCGTCGATCATGCCTTCAAGCGCGACTGAAATGGCATCGAACAACCCGCCCATGTTGGCGTTCATCCAGTCGAAAACCGCCTTGGCCGTCTTGCCCACAGGGATTTTCGTATCGGTCAGCCATTCCATCATGCCGGTACCCGCCTCATCATCCGTTCACAGTTACCCTGCGGGCTGGGGGGCCCGGGGGGGCGTGCAGCCCCCCCGGCCCCTGACGCAGGACAAATGCCTACTGCAGTGCCGCTGCCACTGCCGCCTTGGCGTCGCCGCCATCCTTGGTCGTCACACCCTCCAGCCACGGCTCCCAGGCCGCAGGGTTCCCGGCCAGCCAGGTTTTCGCCGCCTCGGCCGGATCGGTGCCGTCGTTCAGGATGGCCCCCATGATCTCGTTTTGCATGGCCAGCGTGAAGGACAGGTTCTGCAGCAGTTTGCCGGTGTTCGGGCATTCGGCAACATAGCCCGCACGGGTGTTGGTATCGACGACGGCACCACCGAGGTTCGGGCCGAAATAGTCGTCACCCCCGGTCAGGTAGGTCATCTTGAAATTGGCGTTCATCGGGTGGGGTTCCCAACCAAGGAAGATGATGGGCGCATCGGCCCCCGCGCGGGCCACTTCGGCCAGCATTCCCTGCTCGGACGATTCGACCACCTCGAACACGTCCAGACCAAAGGCCTTCGCCTCGATCATCGACAGGATCAGGCGGTTGCCGTCGTTGCCAGGCTCGATCCCGAAGATCTTGCCTTCCAGCGCGTCCTTGTGGGCGACGATGTCGGCGAAATCCTTGATGCCAAGGGCCGCCCCCGCCTCATTGGTGGCCAGCGTGTACTTCGCACCTACAAGGTTGGTGCGTACGGTCTCGACGGTTTTTGCCTCGCGGTAGGGGGCGTAATCAGCCTCCATCGTCGGCATCCAGTTGCCAAGGAAGATGTCGATGTCACCCCCGGCAAGGCCGGTATAGGTCACCGGCACAGACAGCAGCTTGATCTCGGTCTCGTACCCCAGTGCGGTCAGGATCAGGCTGGTGGCGGCAGTCGTGGCGGTGATGTCGGTCCAGCCGACATCGGAAAAGATCACCTCGTCGCAGCCTTCGGCGTGGGCGCTGCCCGCAAAGGCAAAGGCGGTGACAAGCAAGGCGGAACGGAGGGTCATCATTTGCTCCCTGTTTTTGTTGATTGACGAGTCAATAAACTTCACGCTTACTCGGTTTGGCAAGTGTTTTCTCATGGGGCCGCACCGACGTGCCGAAGTTAGGGATGGAGCCTATCCGAAAGGCGGCCCTCGTCAAAGCCACGATCATCGAGATCGGGCGGGCGGGCAGCCTTGACGTGACCGTGGGCCAGATCGCGCGGCGTGCGGGCATGTCGACGGCACTGGCGCACCACTATTTCGGCGGGAAAGAGGCAATGTTCCTGGCCGCGATGCGCCATGTCCTGACGCTGTACGGGGCCGAAGTGCGCGGTGCGCTGGCGGTGGCGCAGGGGCCGGAGGCGCGTTTGCAGGCGATATTGGCGGCATCGTTTGGTCGGTCGAACTTCCGGCGCGAGGTGGTGGGGGCCTGGCTGAACTTCTGGGTATTGGCGCAGGGCACGCCACAGGCAAAGCGGTTGCTGGCGGTGTATCAGCGGCGCTTGCGGTCGAACCTGCGGGC
>Ga0105045_10003032_pt1 | contig 14311 bp, 11 predicted proteins | sample MAT02_FD_78089 | JGI IMG/M metagenome (GOLD analysis project Ga0105045, IMG submission 78089) | Freshwater microbial communities from Lake Fryxell liftoff mats and glacier meltwater in Antarctica - MAT-02 (megahit assembly) | ecosystem: Environmental > Aquatic > Freshwater > Ice > Liftoff...
ATTAGCTCGATCGAGTATTCAGGCCTGCAGACGACAACGTTTACTAGCCCAATACCGTTCGGCAGCGGAGTATTTAAAGAGCAAACTAATAGTGTAGCTTTCAGTTGCTCGAGAAGAAATTTCTCATTCGTTCAAAAAACCGGATCGACTCCCGAAGGGCCTTCCTCACATTTTAAAGTGTGCTTCGATCAAGATCTTTGGCAATATTTTGATTACGTTTCTCAAAGATTGATTGTCTCGAAGGCAGTTCAGCAAATAGGAGTTGCCAGAGGAAGTAATTTGCTATTTCTCCCATTTACGAATTTCATATTTCCGAATGCCGGAAATAGTCAACTTTCATTGCTAGATATTCTGTCCGATTATGGTTCGCTTGGGTTGTGGCAAGCGGCGTTATCGAACATAGTTAAAGTGCAACAGGGGTCTGTGACGCTGCCTGGGGATTCAGTTGAAGTTACCAGCGTATTCGCTAGCCCGATCGCTGGTGATCCTCCGGGAACGTTAGTGACAACTTTCTCTGTTGCTGATGACATGTTCCCAATAATAAAATGGACGTTGTCATTCGGCAAAACAATCGCAGAGTATTCAGTCAGCCAACTTCATGAACTTGATGTATCGGGTAGCCCATTGAAGCTGCGGATACCCAAACAGGCGAAAATTAGAAACTACGAAAATGGCGTCGAATCACAACATACCCTGATTGAGATTACTGGAGTTAAAATTAATCAGGCTGTCTCCGACGAGTCGTCCTTTAGCCCAAGTTCCGCAGTTTGAGAATGCCGATATCGCAGCTATGCGGGTTTGCGCGCGTTTCTATCGGGCTTTCGGCGCTACATTTTCGATAAAGTTGGAGTGGCGGGGGGTCCAAAGGCCTGTCTAAAGGCCTTGACATTCTCTCGATTATTAGTTTGGGTAAGGTTCCTATGAAACAAAAGCTACAAATTACCAGAATCCACGCCCTAATTGCTGTTTCCATCCTAGCAATAACAACAATTTCCAATGCTACATCACCGAATGGTTCCAGTGCCGCTTGTGCAGCTCCGGATCTTTTTCTAGCTGGCTGCGATGAAACTCTGCCGTGTCAACACAACATAAATATGCTATCTCAGGTTTCAGGTGGACCAGGGCAAAACTTTCTGAGTGGGAACAGCAAATGTGGACTTGCCATCGCTCCCGTTGAATGTGGAGGTCAGACCTTCATGTGTGGACCTCGTAATGCTGTTGGATCTCAGCAAGCAGAGTAGTTGTAATGAGACCAATAAGCTTACATTTTCCGCAAAATGGTGTTGTTTTGTTGGCCTTGGGAATCCTGAGCGTTTCTAGACTTACTTTCGCTTCGGACGTGCCGGACTCGGTCTTGCAATCCATAGCGCATCTCGAAATGACTGCGTCCCACTCCTATTCAATGCGGCGCGAGGTCATTGCTGGCAACAATGCGGGTGATTACACGGTTGACTTTCGCTGGCGGGAATCCGGTTCTCGATTCTTTTGCGATTGGGAGCAGCATTCCGTTGACGGCTCATCGATCAAGTATCGTGCAGCTTTTGATGGGCAACACTTTCAAACCGTCGATGAAGATTCAACTCGGACGCTCTACGTCTCCAAAGGACTCAATCCCGAAAGAATCATTTTAGGCGCAGAAGAATTCATGACTAGCCCGTTCAGGTTTGCATTACGCTATCTTGAGCCTAATAATAATCGCTATCCCTCGGTGAAATCGTTATTGTCACCGGAGACATTCCGTGTTTTAGCAGGAATGGCGACCTCTGTTGAAACGCATCAGATTGTTCGTGACGGAAAGCCGTTTACTGAGATATTATTTTCCGGCTGTATGAACAAGCGCACGGGCGAATCGGAGAGCATTATAGTTACATTTGATAACTCACGCCAGTTCTATCCAATGTCTTATTCCGTATACACCGCGCAGGGAAAAACTATAATGAAATATGAGGTAAAGCAACTCTCTGAGGCTGTCGCGACAGGTGAAGCAAATGTTAAAATGTATTTTCCCTCAATTGCGGAGGCATCATACTTTGGCTCTAAAAAATCTGGCTACAGTGAAAATCCAACATTTGTCTACCGATATTCAATTAGTAATTTCGAGTTTATGCAGCGAGATGAGGACAACGAGGACGAATTCTCTTTTAACCCCGCGGAGTTCGATCTCATTTACGATGAGGATACAAAAACCGTTATCAGTGTGCCGAAATAGCCTTATTGACCCGGCAAACAAATGTAGTGACATATGTAATGCGCCGGCAGCGTAGAGAATATGCTCGACCTCGAAGCAGGAGGCAGTTCGTTTAGGCGACTTGTTTGCCATGCGCATGGGTTCTTGAGGTTGGCTTCCAAGTTTGCCTGTGTGCGAGGTAATAGGTTCTCGCTTAGCGAGGCTTTCAATTCGCAGTTCAAGTAGTCGTCGGGGTTGTGTTCTGGGCTGTAGGATGGCAGGAATGCCAGTTCGACGACTTTACTGTGCCGAGCGACCCACTCCTTGACGAGCTTGCAATGGTGAACACGCAGATTGTCCACGGTGAGTGTGATCTAGCGTCCGGCATCCCGGACAAGCCGTCCCGTGAACTTGATAAAGACATCCGGTTTGAAGCTGTCATGGTAAACCATCCAGCGCACTTTGCCCTGGTTGGTGACAGAAGTGTGAGCGAAAACCCAAACGTTATGGGAAAGCACCGCCTAAGCCACTTGAAGGTGGCGGTTCTCAAAGCCTTTCGCAAACGACGTGCCGCCAAGGGAAACATTTTTGAGCATGACGACGCGACCTTCCGTTTGCGAACTCCGCACCATGGTCGCTTGAAAACGTCATCCTCTTCCATGCGACGTAAGAGCTTTTGGGGATGCTTCGGGCTAATCCCGTTAAGGACAATCCCTCTGGCAGTTCACTTCGATTCTTTCACATGCAGGATATACGGCACTGATATCTCGCCCAGTTTTTGATCGCTGAACTGAACGAACAAACGTCCTGAAAGATCCCCCGACTTACCGGCAGTGTTGAGAGAGTAATTGATGGTGCTTTCCGACGAATTCGATGGTGAGGAACCGAAGTCCAACGCGAGGCCATCTGGGTCAGGCTCGGCACGAACAGACAAAATTCCAGCACTCCGCCCATCAGGCGCTCTAAAAACGAGACTCCCGGTTTTTGTCGTCCCCGGAGGAAGAACCCCAAAAAAGAGCGTCTTTGGTTTCACCGACACCAATCCTTTGATCTCGCCTCGCACGGAGATTTCCCGTCGAGCGAGTTCGTCACCGGTAGAGTTTGTGAAGATCGTTGATACATGTGAATTTAGTGGCCCACCTGGAAGTAAACCGGGTTGAAGCGCGACTGAAATCTGCCAGTGATCATTGTCTCTTTTGTCAATCGTCGCAAGGATTGACGGGTTCCCGCTTTCCACAATGACATCTGCGAATGGGATTGGTTGTGTGCCTCTGGAAACGGCAAGAACACGTTCGAGCGGTTCCGCATCCACCTTCACGGTGCCGAAGTCAACATAGCCAGGAGTAGCATTCGCAACAAAAAGGCCAACAGCTTGAAAGTCCACTTTTGTTTTTCCAGTTCGCGGAGACGCTGATGTTTTCTCTGACCACTGAACGCTAACGCTCGATACAAACGCACCTCGACGTCCTTGAGGCGAGAGTTCGACACGGAGAGTGGAGTTCCCTCCCGGTGGAATCACTTCATCTGCAACCGTCGCCGCAGTGCAGCCGCAAGAGGCGGCGACTTGGTCGATAGATACGGGATATCGCGATCTATTGAAAACAATGAGTTCTCCTGTTTTTGATTCCCCTTCGTTAATTGCACCAAGATCTACGTGAGATCTCTCGATCTCGAGAGCAGACGTCTCAGCATTCGACGATGGAGAGGTGGCCTTCTTGCAGCTTGAGGTAAAAAATGCTGAGGCAATAAGCAGCCCACAAAGCGTGAAGCGTTTACATTTTGATCGTTCCATAGAATGGGATTTTTATCTTCTGTGTTTTATTGGATTTCGCACGGACAATCACATACCCTGCAACTGTTTGTGGAAGCAACTCTCCTAATGTTTTAGGTGCGATAATGACTCGAGGCGGGCTGGTATCGTCCACACGAGCCGTCATGTAGGTTGGGACGACCGCTTCGATCTCTATCCCCGAGATGTTGAAGTTGCCACGTGAAGCTAGAGCAACGGACGAACTTTGCTTGGCGGCCGTCCAGTCGATTCGGAGGGAAGTCGGACTCGCGTAAAGATCGCCAACAATGGTGCCGCTCACGGGAACCTGAAGTCCGCCGAGCATCGACTTTCCTTTGTTGGAAAAGCGCACAGGAACTTCAAATTGAAATCCGCCAATCGGGAGGCGTTCTTTTTCGACCAGCAAATCAATCTGCCATTCACCATCTCCAACTTTGGAAATCGCCGCTTGTCCGGGGATCGTTTCGGGCACGAAGACGTGGTCGGTGGCATTTGCCTTTGTGCTCCGAACTCGAATGGAATACCGCAGTCCTCGATCTGTATCATTTCCTACAACTGCGCTTTCTGCGTTCGCAGCGACAGGCAAGGGAGAGCCCAAAAACGAGGGCGCAAGGTGCCAAATTGCAAAAGCCCGAGCTTCCGCGTCCGGCGCCCAGTTCCGATGGCGAAAATGGTCAGTTGCGCCCGAAACTTCCCCGGCCAGACGATCCCGCAAGAAGGACGGGACGGACTGATCGAGACCTCCCGCATCGTAAAGAGCCATCGTTCCGAAGACGCTATGCCACGGAGCCCCGAGTAAATGCCCCAGCGTGGACAGCGCTTGTAGGTTTGCCGCTGCATCTGGTCCGCGGTCCGGCGTGACGACGAGTAATCCCGTAACAGTCGCGGAAAGACGGGCCGCCTCCAATCTGTGCTTGGCTCCGCCGACGGTGGCGAAACCGAGGACGCGCGAGGGATCATATCCGGCAAACTCATAAGCGAACTGGCCGGCGGCACAAACTCCGGTCAGGAGCAAGGGAGCCTGTCTGAGGTCATCGCGTCCCGTCATCTGCGCGAGGGATTCCACAGCTTCCAGCATCCCGCGACCGCTTCCTCCATCGGCGTGAAACCACATCTTCGTCGCATCTGCTGAGGGAACGATGGAAACGCCAATGAGAGCTGCGTCGTAAGCGAGAGCGAGAGCCACCCATTCAGCACTATGAGCGAGGCGCCTCCCGTTCGTGCCATCCGGGTGGAGAACCACACAAAGAACATTCCGGATTCGCTCGCTCGGTGGCAACCAGCACTGGACGGCAATGTAGCGAAAGTTGTCTTCCCGCGTGCCCTCGATTTGACATTCGATGGGCGAAGGTGCCGCAACGACTAAGGACTGCTCCGAAGCCCGTATGGCATCTCCAGAAGTGCTCCAGATCGCAATCGTTGCCGTTACAATGAGTAACCTTTTTGAGCGAGCGAGGAGCGTTCTCACAAAATAGTCTTTTTGGAAACCCATGCGATAAACGGAATCCGGAGTTGTCTCTTTGGGATTCCTGAAAGCATCACTTCAAAATAACCCGATTGGTTGCCAAGGCCCTTCGAGGCATCGAATCGACAGAGCAAAACCCCGTCTCCTCCGCTAACAACCTGCGCAAACGCGGGATGAGACGAGCGTATGGAACTCACCTCCAGAGGGGTATCCGTACCGGATGAAAGCAACACTTTCATCTCAGTCAAAGAACCCCTCGGAATAACCCCAACATAGAGGGATGATGGTTTCGCTTGGTAATCGGTGATTATTCGAGCCGTGACGGGAAAACTCGCCGTTTCACGGTCTTGAGCGATGAACTCGATCGAGGATCTGAATACCCCGGGAGAAAGCCCTCCCGGAACAAGCTTCAGAGTGACAGTTTGATGCCTTCCCGCGTTGGGCTTAGGCTCGATCACCTCGAGCCTTTTATCCTTTGAGCGAAAAATGCCTTCGGCGTCTGGAGGCAGCGTAACCACAAACGTTTTTTGAAAACCATCCGTGTTTCGACTAATGTCAACACTGCCGAATTCCAATGGCGAAAATACTCTCGCGGGGGACTGGTCGTCTTTACCTCCCGAGCGCGCAAACTCCGTGAGGTCGCTTGGTTGAACAAACGACTCCCAGACGCGCACAGAGCGAGTGCCAGGGAGCCAAGCGGCACCTAACTCTGTAGGATCACCAATTTCTCGTTTCGGATTCTCCAAGCACCGAGCAATACCGAAACGCTCAAACTTCCCAGCCCGAGCGCTCGTCTCTTGCAACGAAAGTACATCGGAAAGATAGGCGAAAACCAGCGCTCGAATACTCGGTGAGGATCCATGCCCGCCCTGAGGCTCGAGCGCAAAAGCCCAGCGGGATTTGCCGACGGCAGGCGCTAGAAATGCCGATGCGGTGCTCTGAACGCGTCCTGACAGATCAAACTCTCCGACGATGAACAGTCCCGGGACGGTGAATGCCTGAGCGTTCTCCGTTGTGGAAATTGGACCGCTTTTGATTGAAACAAAAGCCGCGACGGCGTCAGGCTTCCAGCACGTAAAGTTATACGAAAACATCGCTCCAGCGGAATGACCGACGAAAATCAGCGGAGCATCCCGCAAATCGAACCGCCCTGACTTTTCCGCGAGATCATTGATCATACCCACAAGGGCCTTTCCCGACCCTCCCTTCGCATCTTCGTAAGGTTCGCCGTCTCCCCTGAAGAAACATCCGAGCAAAGCGAGCTTTTTTTTCTTCGCAAATTCCCTCCACCCTCGATCCTCAATCGCAGATCTCCCGTCAGAATCCGTCCCGCCCAACACGATCACGATGGCGTTGATTGTCGAAGACTCCTCCGGAATCCACAGCCTAGCGCTCGCTTCAAAAAAATTATCATCCTCGCTGGGGGACAAGCTGGAATCAAAAACGGATGATGCTGACAGCACCATTACGGGGCAGAGGACTAGAACGACAAAAAGTAGAAAAGCGGATATTCGTCCCTGTCTCATATCATCGCTCAATCTTGGACGTTTTCTTTTCAAATACATTAGAGATAAAGCTCTCGGCAGCTTCCAACGACAACTGGGCTACTCGCACACGTTCCAATTTCTGGCCATCGGCATTGAGAGGCTCTGAGTCTAGCTTGGGTGTGGGTTTCGGGATGACAATGACTTTCGCCAATTGATTGCGCTCGCGGCATTTTTCAACGAACTCCCTGACCGTTGTAACGATCTCAGCAGATGTTTTGGCTTCATCAGACGTCGCGACATCAATTAGGGGGTATTCGTCGAAGACGAATACGACGGGAGCCCCCATGCGGGCACCCGGAGGCAAGTTCGACTCATCGAGCGTATCTCGGGGAGTGAACTCAAGCATTGCAACTGCTTTTGGCAAAACATCTCTGTTTCGAGCGACGGCGTCCCAAGCCAAGTTGCCTTTCGGTCCGTAGCCAATAACAGCCATGGGAAATTTCTCGAGGGCAGTTGAATCCTCGTAAAATGTCATCGCCGCCAAGAAGTCAACTGAATCGGTTTTTTTTAGTTGAGGTGCAATAACGACGTAACCCAAACCTGCGAGGAAATAGATATTGTCGAACATATGTTGCAGCTCCAAGATGTTGAATGCTTGCGAGTAAAGTATTACGCCCTTCGGTTTCCCCATTGGAGGAAGACCCACGAATGCTTTCGCTCGTTTGACCCCACCTGTAGGTAGCGTTACCGATTGCATCTGGGCCGGGACGTTCTGGAGGCACTGTGCGAAAGCTTTCGATGGCAAGTACTCCTTCAACTCATTGGGCATCTTTTTGGCTATCTCAGATCCCGACGGGTAGATCCGAAGTGGCTTTGAGCGATCCCTCACAAACGGCCACTTTGCGCGGTTGTATTTGCCGGTCGAGTCAAGCGAGTCAACAACCCCTCGGAGGAACGAACGACTTGCCAAGTCGGCAATCACACTTTGAGAATGGTAAAAGTTGCCCCCTAGTCCTCTACTCCCGTAATCTGGTGGAAAGATATTGAATGAAACGTTCGCATCCTGTTGGAGCAATCGGTTGTAGACGGCCTCGTAAGAACTTTGCATGGCGTCTCCCCGTGTGATTGATAGAAACCATGCGGTATCGGAGGTCTCGTTCGGTGGCGTGATGTGGGGGCCGCTTTGGATCACGGCAGCGGCGACTTTGTCCGGAACGGCCGCAGCAATGTTCTGAGCAAACTGCCCACCTTCAGATACTCCGTAAAGCAACAGTTTCTTCTCCTGGAGCTTGTGCCTCTTTTCGATTTCAGCTTTCGCCCGAAATACAAGGTCGACCCAATCGGAACCTCCATAAGCATAGTATTCTCGCCGATCTGAGGACATATCCGGAGTCGTTTTGATGTGAAAAGTGAAGGCAGTGTATCCGAGCTGGTCTGCAAACGGCGTCAGGTGCCCATGCAGGGAACTCTTTTCTGTGAGTGCCTTACCATCTACGATTTTCTTCCGCTGGGGCTGAATCGCGCCATGGTAGATTCCCAACATGACAACATTACTGGCATCTGGTCCAGGTCGTGTTTTTGACTGCATCGGTACTCGATAAACCACTTCCACCTCTGGGTTGTTTACGAGTTTGGTCTGCAACTTGAACGAACCCTCATAGACGTAAAGGCCTTGTGCCGGTCGTTGATCGAATGACTCTGGGAGCTTAATCGCTGGCGAAGCAAATCTTTCTTGGAGCAAGTCCTCCAATTCTTCCGACGTTAACTGGGGTGTCTCAAAAGGCCGAAGTTGTTTTACATTTGCGGATCGGGCAGGTGTTGCCGGAGCTCGAACCGCTGATATTGGGGGTTGGAGGACAGGGATCTTCGGCAAATTGCTCGCTTGCGGTTTTGGAGCGGCAAGCTCTTCCTGAGATTTACTCGCATCCGCCGGAGCAATTTGATGAGATAGATCTGGAGTCACCGACGCTTTCTCGTCTTCACTGATCGGTGCCGCAGGCCGTGTTTCCGGGGAGTCTGATGCAAGGTTGTTAGAAGGTGGCGCGCCCTGCTCTTTCGATTGTGACACTTCTTCTTTTGCTTTCGTCTCCTCACTGGCGGCTATCGGTTCTACCTGCGTTGAGTCTGTAGGCAGAATGGTTTCAGAGGCGGCCGCACCAATTCTTTGTGGAGACCCAGGCGGGACTCCCCGCTGGCTCAATGCGGCATCGGCGATTGGCGAAGCAATCTGATTTTTAGCAACGCTGTTAGGTGGCAGGACGAAAAGACTTCTGAGCATCCACCCCGCCACCACCCCGAGCAGAACGAGAGTTAGTGCGGCAATTAGCTTCTTCTGTAAGACCCACTGTTCGAACGCCAACATTAAGCATCGGCAAGCCGACACTATTCTCGAGAACAATATCCTATTGAGAATCGTGTAGGGAACATCTGACCCGTGGGCGACGATCACGTCCGAACTCGTCGGAGTTCCGCAACCAACTACTTCAGCCAGAGGCTGGAGGTGATCATCCCCTTCCACGCGCACTTCCACATCGCCGTCTAAACACCCCTCACTTACGAGATATGCAATTTCTTCCCTCGTAAATGGTCCAACCTCATCTCCCTCCCGCCAAAGCCCAATATTTTCAATAGTCGACCACTCCAGTCCATCCTCTAGCCTCGCAATCGTTTGAGGATCGATATGCCCATTCTGAAGCATGACGAAAACCTCAATCCATGAATACGGACCAGCTTCGATCTCGTCTTGCAGCAGGTAAAAGTTCATAATTTACTCGGAATACCTTCGCTCGAAACAGTGCCCCAAAAGTTGTCGGGACAATTTCTGAAGCGACCGCGTTCCGGCCACTGCCAGCCTTCAGGGCACCGGAGTTGGAGCATAAGGCGGGATCTACTCATTGACGGACGTTTGCACTTTTGAGGTTAAAAAAACTGATGCAGCCAAGGTTGCCAAAACATGAACGCTCAACACAGCCATGCCCAAAGGATAGGGAGCAAGCCACGTTTCGCTCGATTGGCGAACCACTTCAAAGTAGCGCGTATCTTGGAATGTTTGCAGATACCCGCTCCAGCCCCAATACGCTGCGATGAACGGGCGGCAAATCGTGCTGAGCCATTCGGGTAGGGCAAGGGCAGCACCGGAAAGCGGAAGCTGAAACCCCACGAGGTAAATCGCCAACAACGACGCACGTTCCGGGGTGGGGGAAGCCGCCGAAATTGCAAGGCAAGTCGTGCTCATCGCGAGCGTCGTCGCAAACAGAATCGCAAATTGATCCCAAAGGTCGCCGGGGAAGCCACAGAGTGTTTTGACAAACCAAGCCATCCAGAACGCCTGCACGGCACAGAGGAGTGCGATTTGCAAAAACTTCACGCCAACGTAGGCGCTAGGTGAGAGCCCGGCGCGGAGTTCCTTCGCAAGAATATCGCGTTCTTTGGCGATCTCACGTGCGCCGTTGTTGGCACCAATTAGAGTCAAAAGAATCACCTGAAACATCGCCAGCCCGGAAATGAGCGACGCTGCCTGAAACGACTCTTTCAGGTAGAAGAGTTGCTCCTGAAGCGTCCGCAGGACATTTGTCTCCAAGGATAGCGTCTGGCTCCGCACTTGGGGTAATCCACTCGTAGCGAACACCGCCACCAAAAATGGAAACGTGAGAATCAAAGCGATGTGAAGAATGAGCTGGCTGCGATCTCGCCAAAACAACTTGGCCTGCCGGATGAGAAGGGTTGGAAACTGCACCCAGCCCCCCGGGGGCGGCATGGACTTAATCGTCAGCGATTCGCTCTCTGCATCATCGGGCACTTCGCACGCGGGCGAGCCGTCAGCGGGAAAATCCTGAGTCTGGTAAATGCCAAAAAGTTCCGCGACGGAACCCACCTCATGAGAATCAAGCAACGACTGATAATCACCAAAATGGATCAACCGCCCTTTGTGCAGAAAGAGAATCGCGTCGCAATAGTGGAGGTTGTTGGTCGCATGAGTCACGAGCACTACCGTCTTGGACATGTTGTGCGCCAGATCTCGCAACCAGGCCATCATTTCCAAATCCGAAAAGGGATCCAGCCCACTCGTAAGCTCGTCGAGGAGAAGAAATGCCGGATCGCCGATGAGTTCCTCCGCCAGAGCCATTCGCCGCATTTGTCCGCCTGAGAGCGTTCGGTATTCCTGAGGAAGCAAAGGAGCAATCCGGGCTAGCTCCGTGATATGTTGCGTCCACGCCGTGCGGCGATCCGGCGCGACTGAACGAGGTAGGCGAAGACTCGTGGCTGTTTCTAGATTCTCCGCCACCGTCAACTTCTCATGGAAAGCACTGAACTGCGGTAGATACCCGACCGCGAGCGGCAAATGCTCCTTCAATTCGTGCACCTCTTGACCTTCGAAAAGAATTTTCCCCGTCGAGGGTTCGATCAACCCTGCCAAACTCTTGACCAAGGTGCTTTTCCCACAGCCGGACGCTCCAATGACAGCGATGAAACTCCCTCGCTCGACCTCAATATTGATGTTCGAAAGAAGTGTCTTTTCCAGACCTTTTTCCCGAACCGTTACCGAAAGATTACGGATGCTGATAGCGTGCGACATATGAGAAGTCTCATTTCCGCTCACATCTTCGTTTCGAGCAATTTCTTGCTGAGGCGCTCAATGCCCTCGTTGGCGATCTGACTCGCAGGATACTGCCGCTGGGCGTTAGCGAACCACGTGAGACTGAAGCCCACTTCGTTACGCCCTTCGGCGTCTCGTGCCTTGTTAACGGCGGAGACGAATTCTGCGCTCCGCCCTGAGAGGTCGGCACGGAGTCGGTTGAGTTTTTTGTCGTCTGGAAGGTGACTTGCCGCAAGTTCGATGGTTTCCCAAGCTCCAAACGGATCGCCGTTAATCATCAAGATATTGGCTTTCTCGGCGGCGATCTCTGCGCTTTTGACGGCCTCAAGCGCGGCTTTCAATTGCTCGATTCGTTTGGCGTCATCTCTGACCGCCGGTGCGTATGCAAGCTGCTTTTCGAAAATTGCTCTATAATTCTGTTCTGCTACCAAGCGATCAAATTCAACCAACGACTGTGATTGAATGTCCTGAGTATCGAAGAATGTCAGAGCTTTGTCTTCGAGATCGGGATTGCCGGGCCAAGCTTGAGCCGCGGCCTGAAACTCATCCATCGCCAACTTCAGGTCGCCTTGCTGCGCCGCAAGCTTCGCTTTACCCAGGCGCATTTTACTCTCAAGCTTAACCGCGTTAACGAGAGCCATCGGCTTTGTTGTATCAAAGTCCGTCGCAGAAACTTTGATCTCCTTAGCAAGCAGTTCCAGACTGCCGAAGTCACGGGCCTCAATGAGATTCCGCATTTGACTCAATTTTTGGTTGAAATCCGCGACCTTTTCCTTTAAGGGGCGCTCGAGTCCAAGCAGCGCTATGTTCAATTCATTCGCCGAGAATGCCTGTTGAAGCCCGTCGCTCGCACCCGCCAGTTGACCGCGCTCAAGTTTGTAGCGGAACACATCTACTGAGGCCTGCACGTCACGATTAACTTCTAAAGCGGCGTTGACCTGCCGCGCCATGTCAGCCGGGTATTCCCCTTCTTGAAAAATCTTCCGGTAAAAATCGGCCGCTAAAACCACGTGATTGAGCCTCCCGGTATTAAACAGAGTGGAAATGTATTCAGCGAAATTTGCTTTCGCTTGTTCAAGTAACTTTTCTTGTTTGAGTTCGTTAAGCTTGATTTTCGCTCTCAATTCCAAGGATCTCAGATATTCCTCGGTGAGCTGAAGCTTTCCTTCCAGACCTTGGATGGTCGGTGGGGCTGTGTTTCCACCAGACGGCATCTGCGGCGGAATATTGTTGCCGTTGTTTGGTTGCCCTTGCGGTGAATTTTGCTGTTGTTTTCGTTGGGTCTGATTGAGTTTTCTCTGATACTCTAGTTGCTGTTGCATGACTTGCTCTGAGATCATGTCGGCATTTCGATTAGCGGTCTTAACACCGCCCTGAAGCTCCTGATTTTTCCGATCGAGGCTCGCCGTCGTCTGATCCATGGTCCAGATCGACTCAACCCGATTTGCCAACTCGCGACTAATTCCACCGTCGACGGTTGAATAGTCGGCCAACTCGTGGAGTTGTTTCCAAGCATCAAAGAGTTTGTTGTCGAGTAGAAGTCCCGAGACGGCTTTCATTTTGCCAAAGTAGGCATCCAGATTCTCTCGCTCGACTTGCGCCGTACCCAAATAGCGCTCAAATCGGCCGCGCAGCTGAGCATCTTCTTGCTGATTAGCCCCGACAGCATCTTCTGCTACGGCTTTGCCTTCGGCCTGTTGCGTCGCTCGCAGGGCTTGCTGCCCAGCGGTGCCGTCCTGAGGTTTTCGGTTAAAAAGGTAGTCGAGTGCCGCTGAAGTATCTGTCCCGCTAGGCGTCGGGCTGACGGCAGCTTGTTTTCTCTGATCTACCGGAGCATTAGCGGGCGTCTCCGCGACGGGCGGCTGAGGCGCAGTCGGCGGCGTTGTTTCCTGCGCTAGAGCTACCCCGGTTGCTACTACGAAAATGACTTTAATTTTTCCGAATGGAATTCGCATAAACGAGTCCTCCTTCTTTGACTTCGAGTTCTCCCTCGAATGATTGTCCCTTGGTAAAGTAGGTTTGTGCCAAGCTTGCGGGGATCATGACGACGATGGGGCGGGGATCTTCACGAAGGGAAAATACCATCAGCCGCCCCACACCTTCCTTCCACCCGAGGTCATTCTCCACGCGGAGGTTGCCGCGAAACTTGGAGCCAGCGAGGGACTTGTAGCTCTCAAGATACTTCCCGATGGGAAAAGGCTCCAACGTCCGGAGCGGATCGTTCAAGTAACGCGTCAGAAAAAATCCTCCGACGCCCAGAGCCACCAGAACTACGATGCCGAGCGAAATCCACATCGCAACTCGGCTCTTGCGCCGCTTGCGCAAAACGGGGCTCTCCGCATCGGAAAACGGTGAAAGAACCGGTCGTTCGCCGGATCCGCTGGTTTCATTTGCCTGCATGGCGTCGGTTATGTGCAAGATTCCTGCCGAAATCAAGATAAGATAGGAACAATAATTCGTTTTTATCGCACGCCGCATGAGCGTGGGATGGTTGACCAGTTTCGCGAGCTGCGGATCGCTTCGGTGGCAAATCGTCTCGACGTTATTTTCTATTTACGGCAGTGAGCGAGAGGTCGCCCCATTTTGCGTTTCTGCAACGAAGTGGCGGGCTAGGTATTCGTCTTTTATGCCCGGAGAAGCTTCGACTCCCCCCGCGACGTCCACTGCGCTCGGACGGACGATACGGACGGCTTGTGTCACGTTTTCGGCATTGAGTCCTCCGGCGAGAATGAAGCGGCGTTGGTTATTGGTGCAGACAAAATCCCTCGCAAGGTTCCAGTCTAGGCGCTGGCCTGTGCCGCCATAA
>Ga0105045_10003033_pt1 | contig 14310 bp, 12 predicted proteins | sample MAT02_FD_78089 | JGI IMG/M metagenome (GOLD analysis project Ga0105045, IMG submission 78089) | Freshwater microbial communities from Lake Fryxell liftoff mats and glacier meltwater in Antarctica - MAT-02 (megahit assembly) | ecosystem: Environmental > Aquatic > Freshwater > Ice > Liftoff...
CGCATCGCCGACCTCGAGCGGGTCGCATTGCTCGAGAAGCCGTTCGCGTCGACGCGGCTGGTCGCCGCCATCCACGCGTTGATCGGCGACAATGCCAAGCTCACCCCGCCCGCATGAGCGGGCATGAGCGGGCATGAGCGAGCATGAACGAGCATGAACGAGCATGAACGAGCAATGACGCGGGGTCGCCACGCCGCTCACGGCGGGATGATGAAGCCGGTGTTCCACTGGAAGCTGGTCCCGCACTCCTCGTAGGGCGTGAAGATCGGGGCCGCCCGCGGCCACGCGCTGCCCCAGCCGATCATGACGTTGTCCCGCGCAGCCAGGTAATCCGGCTTGGGAAACGGCTCGTAGCTGGTCACCAGCATCAGGCCGCCGCGCTGCTCCGAGATGTCGTCGGCGATGTCGTCGAAGTTCATCGCCAGCTCCGCGGGCAGGCCGTCCTGCGTGTAATAGATGTCGAGCTCGCCGGGGTTGAACAGGTTGTAGGGCAGGACCGCGGTGTAGACGCCGGCGCTGCCGAGCATATCGAGGATATTGTCGTAGTCGTACTCGAAGGTGACGTCGGCCTTGAGCGTCACCGGGTCCGACTCGAAGAAGTCGGTGCAGAGCATCTGCAACACCGGGATCTCGATCCCGATCGCGCCCGGTGGCGGGGAGCCGACGATGTCGTGCTCGTTGCCGATCAGGTGGCCGTCGTTGGGGTCGTAGTAGAAGATCGAGCGCTTGCTGAAGAAGCGGCCGACCAGCCAGATCTGCCACTTGCCATCTTGCACCGACAGCGGGTATTGGTTGAAGACGGTCGACGGGTCGTATTCGTAGGCGATATCGGGGCGGTACGGCAGGCCGTCGAATTGGGCGTGGACCGTGAGCTTGTTGGCGAGGCGGTCGAAGCTGATGTCGGCGCTCGCCGAGCCGTCACACATCGATTGCTCCTGGATCTGGTACTCGCGCGCGCCCGAGGTCTCGAAGCCCATCGGCAGGTGGATCGTGCCGGCCAACTGGGCGGTATCGGTGATCACGGTCTCCGACACCGGGAGCCCGCTGGGCACCGTCTTCGGCTTCAAGTCGCCCATGTCGAGCGAGGCCGGGTCCGTCAGCGCGTGGAGGAAATCGACCAGCAGCGGCACCTCCTCGGGGGTGATGTCCGCGTTGACCCCGGCGGGGTTGAAGTTGGCGAGGATCGCGGCGGTGTTCGGCACCAGAGTCGTCTGCAGCGGGGCGTCGATCTGGCTGATGTCGTAGTTCTGCAGCGAGGTGGCCGGGTCGATATAGTGGGCGACGAAGTCGCTCAGGTCCTCGAACTGGCCGGCGTGCCCGTAGGGGCCGGTGAGCGCCACGTTGCGCAGCGGCGCGGTGCGAAACCGGTAATTGTCGGCACTGGTGGTCTCGGCGCCGCGGCCGATGTCATCGTCGCGGAAGGGACCATCACCCTTGCCGGGTCCGAACTGCGGCAGCGCGATGTTGTGAAACTGCAGGTCGGACAACGCGGCTCCGCTATGGCAGGCCGCGCACTTGCCCTTGCCCATGAACAGCTCGGCGCCCTTGAGCTGATTGAGCGTCAGCGCCTTGTTGTCACCCTTGAGGAAGCGGTCCCAGGGGGTGTTGGTGGCGGCGAAGGCCTTGACCTCGAAGGCCGCCAGGGCGTTGGCGGCGTGGGCGAAGGTCATATCCGCGAAGTCCTGCCCCGGGTAGGCCTTCTCGAACATCTTGACGTACTTGGGGATCGCTCCGAGGCGCACCATGAGGCCGGACCACTGCTCACGAAACAGGTCGTCGCGGATCGTAGCGAGCTCGTTGGTCCCCATGACGCCACGCATCTCGCGGCGTGAAGTGACCGGGAACATCGCCTGCGCCCCGACCACGCCCATGCCGGCCTGAAACACCGCGATCATGTCCGGGCTCAGATTTGCGTTCGCGGGGGTATCCCATACGCCGTTATGGAGGTTGACGCGACCGTCCCAGAACATGGTGTCCATCGCGTGGAGGTTGAACAGCGGCGGCGCGTTGCGGGGAATGAACACGTCGTCGGGATGTACGCGGTCCTCCCCGAGGCCGACGGCCCCCTCCCCGATCGAGAGGTGGCGATCATCGTCGCTGCCGATCCCCGGGTCATGACAGGTGAGACACGAGATATTCTTGTTGCCGCTGAGGATCTTGTCGAACGCGAGCGCGCGGCCGAGGTTGGCGAGGGCCTTGCTGACCGGCGGCGGGGCGGGCATCGGCGCCAGACCGAGGCCAAGGGCGATCTGGCGGGCCGCGACGGCCCGCTTCTTCTTCGGCAGGTCGTCGGACCCGCCTTGCGCCTGGTAATGACGGTCCGAAACGGCGTCATCGAACTCGGCACCGCAAGCGCCCGTGAGACCGAGCGCGAACAGAGGAAGGACCACGAGGCTCGAACGTTGCATATCACCGCTCCTTGTTTAGCTATCCCCCGGGGCCCCCACATGGGTTCGCCCGGACACCGACCACCCTCAGAACAACTCCCCGATAGTGTCATTTTTTCGGTGTGCGGATCACGAGGATCACGAGGAATATGTTTTTTCCTAATACATGTAGGAGCCAGGCGCCGGGGGTCGTACGGCGAGGCGATCGATCGCGTGCGTGGGCGCTGTGCGCACGCCGCCCAAGTGTCGGTGCATTGCATGCACATCGAGTGACGAAGGTATGAACGGTCGGGGACAGCAGACCCCAACGATTGCGTCGCGGCAGCGGGGGTTCGCGCCGACATGCGGCCCTTCGGTACGCTGTGCCATTACGACATCCTCCGCTGCGAGGAGAACATCGACGACGGCGCCGTGCTGCCGGCGACGGCCCGCGGCGCCGACCTGATCCGTGCGGTGGAGGCCCGAGGCGCGGCGGCCGTGCACCTCACGCTTGCCCGTGAGCGGGCCGCCTCGATCCCCGGAAGCGGCTCAGGCCTCCCGCTCGCGGGATCTTCGGGCGCCGACGTCGGTGTCGCTGGCACGGTCAGAGCCCCGCGGGGGTGGTACGATCCCGGCGATGACGACGCCCGCGCCGGAGACTCGTATGCAGCTATGCCTCGAGGACATCTTGCGGGCTCGGATGCCCTTGTTCGACGGGCTGGATGCGCTGCTGCGGCTCGCGGAGGGGGTGCAGGAGCTGGCGGAGGACCGCGACGTGCGGCGCTTGGCGGAGATCCTGGCGCAGGCCGAGCACCTGCCGGTCGGGGCGGCGCGAGCTCACTGGAGCGCGGCGGCGCTGGCCCGGCATGACGCCGAGCTGATGGAGATCGAGCGCGGCAACATTGATGCGGCGCACTACTGCTGCCGGCGGTTGAGCGAGACGCTGGCGCGCCTCGGCGGGTGAAGCGACGCGGTTACGCGGGTTTTTTTGCGATCGTGGCGGCAGGCGCGAAGCTGTGCGGAGCGAGCCACGCCATGACCGTACGAAGCCTGTCCCTGATCCTCACAACGACACTGATCGCGGTGGCCGCCCCGCAGCTCGCCCGGGCGACCCAGCCCGAGGCCTCGGCCGGTGCGGCCGTGGACGTCGGGGTGGAGCCGCCGCCGGAGACGACGACGACCGCCACGCAGACGGAGAGCCCGCCCGCGAACACCGACAGCAATGACGCGACGAGTGTCCCCGCGCCGGTGGTGGTGTCGTCGGTATATGCCGGCATCAAGGGCAAGCTGCGGCTGCACTTCGACGTCGACTTCCTGGTCCAGCCGGGGCCCTACAATGATCACGGGGTCGCGTCGCTGCTGCGGCCGCAGTACGGGCTGGGGTTCGGCTACGGTGTCCACAAGAACATCGTCATCGGGGCCAAGCTGGCCTTCAACTTCACGCGGGCGCGCAACCGGACCGACGCGGTGCTCGACAACGATGTCCTCGATGTGGAGCGCCACTCGATCGGTTCGTTCGCGCCATACGTCGAGTTCCTGCCGATCGCGACCGGGCGGATCCTGCCGTTTATCGGGGTGCGGGCGGGGTTCGGCTGGCAGACGGACGCGGCCCGGCAAAAGGGTGACGTGCTCGGGGCGCCGGTCGACGTCGGCACGCGCACCAGCCAGCTCGGGCCGCTGGTCGGGCTCAGCGGCGGCGCGCACTTCTTCCTGACGCCGAGCTTCTCGCTCGACGCGTCGGCGCGGTTCGACACCCGCTGGAGCTTCGGTCGCACGCGTCAGCTCGGCGAGGGCGCGGCCGATCCGCCGAACTGGTCCCCGAGCGACTCGATCATGAACCTCGGGCTCGGGCTCGGACTCTCGGGCTGGTTCTGAGGGTCATCGCGCGGCGACCGGCGGCGCGGGGCGACTAGCGAGCCAGGCCTCGACCTCGCCGAGCTCGCGGGTCGCGGCCTTGCCGGCGGCGCGCAGCTCGTCGCGGGCCAGCTCGGCGAGGCCGTGGGCGCGGGCCCGGGCGGCGGGGTCGGCCCACAGCGCGCGTGCGAGGGCGAAGCGGGTGCGGGCGAGGTCGGTCGGGCTGCCGGCGTCGCGCAGGGTCAGGGCCCGCTCGAGGCGGGTGAGGGCCTCGGCCAGGCGACGCTGGGCCAGCAGCGCCTCGCCGAGGCCGGTCAGCGGGTAGGCGAGCGGCTGGGCGTCCTCGCCGAAGCTGGCGACGAAGATCGCCAGGGCGCGGGTGTAGTGCTCCTCGGCGGCGGCGAACTGGCCCTGGCGCAGCAGGGTGTCGCCGAGGTTGTTGAGGATCGTGCCGACGTTGGGATGCTGCGGGCCGAGACCAGCCAGCAAGATCGCGTGAGCCTGCTTGTAGGCGCGCTCGGACTGCGCCAGTTCGCCGCGACGCGAGTGCAGCTCGCCGAGGTTGTTGAGGGCGATGCCGACGCTGGGGTGGCGCTCGCCGAGCTGGGTCCGGTAGATCGCGCTGGCGAGGTCGAGCTGCTGCTGGGCGCCGTCGAGGTCGCCGCGGCGCACTCGCAGGTTGCCGAGGTTGTTGTGCAGCGCGGCCTGCTTGAGCGGCTCGGGGTCGGCCAGGTGCTGGCGGAGGTCGATCGCGTGGGCGAGGGTCTGCTCGGCCTGGGCATGATCGCCGTCGTGGATCTGCAGCAGGCCGATCGCGCTCAACAGATCGGCCTCGCGGCGGCGAGCCTCACCGGCGCCGTCCTGCGCGAGGCGGGCGATCTGGGCGCGGGCGTGGCGGACCCACTGGTGCGCGGCGGGGGTCGAGTGCTGCATCGTGCCGCGGATCAGCTCGGTCGCGGCGCGGGCGGCGATGGCGTCGCTGCGCGAGGCCTCGGCGGTGAAGAAGGCGTCAGCGAAGGCCCGCTCGGCGGAGAGGTGCTCGCCAGTGTGCTGCAACAAGCTGCCGTGTTGCAGGTGGGCCTCGGCGTGCAACTCGGGGTCGCCGAGCGCGGCGGCCTGCGCGAGCGCGGGCCCGGCGATCGCAAGGCCGGCGGCGAGCTGCATGGTGCGCTCGAGCGCTGCGGCCATGGCGAGTCGATCGCGGACGTCGCGGATCACGGCCGCTTGCTCGGCGGCGGGCGGCGGGCGCTCTGCGAGCAAGGCAGGGATGTCGGCGCAGCGGGCCAGCGGCGGCAGCCCGGCGCTGGCCTCGGTCGCGTGCTCGACGACCCCGGCGTCGGCTCGGGCGAGCACGTCGACGAGGGTGCGCAGCTCGGTGTGCGCGCGCTGCAGGCAGGCCATGCGGCGGTCGAGCAACGCGGGCGACTGCTCGCCGCGCAGGTAGGTGGCCTGGCAGGCGTCGCCGTGCATATGCACCCACGCGGCGGTGTAGGCGTCGAGCTGGCGGGCGACGCGGTCCCAGACGTCGTCGGCGTAGGTGACGTGGGTGGCCCGGATGGCGGCGGCGACCTGTTCGCGGCGGGTGGTGTCCCAGACGCCGACGAGGTTGTCGGCGGCGCCGCGACACAAGCTCTGGCCGACGCTGCGGGCCTGGTCCAGGCTGCGCAGCAGGTACCAGCGATAGCCGATCGCGCCGCCGGCGAGCAGGGCGAGGCCGGCGAGCGCGAGGGCGATCCGGCGGCGTCGACGGGTCGGGTCGCGCGCGAGCTCGGCGAGCAGGGCGTCCATGTTCGGGAAGCGGTCGGCGGGGTCGCGGGCCAGGCCGCGCAGCAGCAGGCGACGCAGCCAGCCCGGGAGTCGGCGCTCGCGCGGCTCGTCGGGGACGGTGGCCAGCAAGACCTGCTGGCGCAGGCTGCCGAGGCTCTCGCCGTGAAACGGACGCTGGCCGTAGAGGCCCTCGTAGAGGCTGACGCAGAACGCGTATTGATCGGTGAGCGCGGACGCGGGGTCGCCGAGGAACTGCTCCGGCGAGAGGTAGGGCGGGGTGCCGGTGACGGCGCCAGTGCGGGTGAGGCGGGTGTTGAGGTCGACGGCGGAGCGGCCCGAACGCGAGGGCTTGCGCTCGAGGTCGGTGGTCTCGCGCTCGCCGCGGTCCTGCGCGAAGGCGAGGCCGAAGTCGAGGACGCGCGCGCGGCAGTCGGCGTCGACGATGACGTTGTCGGGCTTGAAGTCGCCGTGCACGATGCCCTGGCGGTGGGCCGCCGCGAGGCCGCGGCCGGCGGCGAGGAACACGGTGATGATGTCCCGGCGCGCGCGCGAGGTCCCGAGCCAGGTCGAGAGCGGCAGGCCCTGGACGAACTCCATGGCGATGAAGACCTGGTCCTGGTAAGTGCCGACGTCGAACACGGCGACGACGTTGGGGTGCGAGAGCTTGGCCATCGCCTGGGCCTCGCGCTGCAGGCGGGCGCGGCCGAGCTCCTCGAGCTCGCTGCCGGTGAGGTTCGGGTGCAGGAGCTTGACGGCGACCTTGCGGTCGAGCTCGGGGTCATAGGCGGCGTAGACGACGCCCATGCCGCCGGTGCCGAGGCGATGCAGGACGACGAAGCGACCGAGCTCGCCGGGCAGGTCTGCGCGGGCGTCAGTCGCAACCTCGCTGGCTGTCGCGGGCTCCGCCATCTTCGCCAGAGTGGCCCGACGCGGGCGCCGTGTCAGCTCTTTGTATCGGCAAAAGTTCGCGCTGTGACGTAGCCACGGCGTGTTTCCGCCCGATCCACGGGGTCGCGGTGTTCGGCCCGAAACTACGGTGATAGCCGACTAACATCGTTCTAAGCGACGCTCACATCCTCTGCACATGGATGGGTGGCGGTCAGGCGAGCGCGGGCAGGGCGGCGAGGGCGGCGCGCAGCAGGTCGTCGTGGGTGAGCATGCGGCGGTCGAAGACGGCGAGGCCGATCGACGGTCCGGGCGCGACGCGCTGGCCGTCGATCGCCATCGACGCGGCAGCGACGGCGGCACGCAACGCCTCGGCCCGCGGCGTCGCAGCAGCGAGGTCGAGGCCGGGGAGCACGAGCGCGAACTGACCGGGCCCGTGACGGCCGAGGATCTCGTCGTCGCCAGTCACGCGACGGGCGGCGCGCGCGGCCTCGCGGAGCACGAGGTCGTGCGCGGGTCCAGTGATTGCGATGCCGCGGGCGGTCCGCGGGGCGAGGTCGAGGAGGACCAGCGCGAGCGGGCTGGCGTGGCGACGCGCGTGGCTCAGCGCGCCGCGCAGGCATTGACGGAGGTATCGCTCGTGATGGACGTCGGTCAAACCATCGAAGCGGTGGAGGCGATAGAGCTCGTCGAAGTGGGCGCCGTCGAGGTCGGGGCAGCGCAAGAATTTCAACAGGATCCCGCCGATGCCGACGAGGGCGCCATGCTCGAGCCGGGCCTCGCTGACCGGGTGGAAGTCGACGTGGATGGCGCCGGCGGAGCCATGGGCGCGGAGCGTGACACCCTCGGCGTCACAGGTCAGGACGGCGTCGTCGTCGGGGCCGAGGGTGACGGCGCCGGGCTCGAGGTCGAAGCGCTCGCCGGGAGCGTGGCCGTGGATGACGACGAGGGCGGCCCGCTGGGCGGGCTCGGAGGGCGCGTCCTGCAGATCGATCTCGAGGGTCTCGTCGTCCTCCGCGGGCGCGTCGGCGAAGGCGTCCCGGAGCGGCGTGCGACGCTTGCGGCGGCCCAAGGTCGCCGCGTCGGACAGCAGTGGCAGCAGCTCGGAGGTGAGCGGCGCGTCGAACTCGAACAGGCCGCGCGTCAGCTTGCCCCACAGACCCGTGCGCTTGGCGTCGTTCGACATGGCTCTCCGGGTCGGGTCGAGTCACATGCAGGGCGCCGAGTCGCCCTTGATGTGCGGGCAGTGGGTCGCGGGGTCGATCGTCGCGGCGGTGAGGTGGTAGATGCGACACGCGAGGGTGTCGCCGCCGATGTCGCTGGCGTCGTACGGCTCGGAGGCGTCGAAGCCGGCGCAGGCGACGATGCAGGCGTCGTTGTCGGGCCAGGCGTCCGGGCAGGCCTGGTCGGCGATCGCACAGAAGCCCTCGCAGTTGCTGCCGCAGGCCATGTCGCCGCCGGGCCCGGCGTGGGTGCAGTGGGTGTCGTCGGCGTCGGCGGCCACGGTCGCGTGGTAGATGCGGCAGGCGAGGGTGTTGCCCATGATGTCGCCCGGAGTGCCGGGCTCGTACGCCGCGCACGCGCCGAGGCACATCTCCGGGCTGCCGTACTGCGTGAAAGACCCGCCGCAGTTGGTCTCGATCAACGCGCAGTAGCCCTCGCAGTCCTCGGCCGGGAGTCCCGTGGTCTCGCCGCTCTCGCTGCTGGTGGCCGGCTCGGTGGTCGCGCCGGTGGTGGTCGGTGTGCCGGTCTCGGCGGTCGTGGCGGTCGTGGCGGTCTCGGCGGTCGAGTCGCTGCCAGTGGTGTTCGGGGCGCCGCCAGTGCTCGCCGCGGCAGTGGTGCCGCCGAGCGTGGCGTCGCTGTCGTCACCGGTGTCGCCGCCGTCGTTTTTAAAGCAGCCGCCAGCGGTGAGCGCGAGCAGGAGGGACGCGGGGAGCAGGACTCTGGGGGCTCGGCGATGCATGAGGACGTTCCGTATCGATGTAGAGGCCGCCCAGATGGCCCAGGCAGCGGCGCACAGCCTCGCGGTGCGCACGCGCGATGTCAATCCCCCGCCGCTCGTTGTGTGCATGTGCAGTGGATTTTTCCCATCATCGACTCGGCTTGAGCTTGGCGATGAGCGCGTCCTGGATCGGTGTGGCGATCCTGTGGATGCGGGCGGCGTCGTGAAACCAGCCGCCGCGCCAGCGCCAGTCCTGGACGCCGGTGCGGTCGCGGGCGGCACCGCCAGCGTAGACGCGGAGGTTGGCGAGCAGCGCGTCAGGGTCGAGGTCGATGCCCAGGCCCGCGCGACCGACGGCGCACAGCTCGTGGCCCAAAGCGGTGAGCTCGGCAGCGTGCGCGCCGAGCACTCCGGCGACGTCGAGGCCGAAGCGCTCACACAACATGCCGAAGGCGGCGCTCCAGATCGCAAGCTCGAGCGCGGCGGCGGCGAAGGCCTTGCGGCCGACGACCTCGGTGCGCAGACCGAGCGACTCGAGCCACAAGGCCATGGCGTTGGCGTGCGGCCCGGTGAAGCGGCTGACGCCGCCGGGCACCGCCTGGCCGCCGGCCTCGCGCACCGTGAAGTACAACAGGCCGCGGGTGTTGCCCTCGAGCCCGTGGTCCTCGAGCCAGGGCTCGAGCACCCCGGGCTGCATGAAGACGAGGTCGGTGCGCCGGTGCCTGGGCACGCTCGCCAGCACCGCGGCGAGGTCGTCGTTGCGCACGCACACGGCGATCGGGTCGCCGGCCGGGTCGTCGAGGGTCGACCAGCCGCGCTGACGCGTGATGACGGCGCAATTGTCGGCGCGCGCGAGCAGGCCGCCGACCTTGCCGCGGCCGATGACGACGCGTCGCGGCGGGGTCTCCTCAATGGCGAGGTCGTCGGCGAGGTCGTTGTCGGGGTCGAGGTCTGCGCGCATGCCGGCGGCGACGATACCAGGCCGCGGCGACGCGGGTACACGTATATCGGGAGGGTCTCCCTGCGGTAGCGAGCTACTTCGCGGCCGGGCTGCGGGCGACGACGAGAAGCACGACTAGCGCGATGAGGGCCGGCAAGGCCTGGATGAACAGGATCGATCGGATCGCCGTGAGGCCGCCGAACACGCCGGCCACGAGCACACAGATCAGGAAGAAGGCGCGCACGCGCAGGGACCAGCGCAGGTCGGCGATGAAGAAGGTCCAGAGCAGGCAACGGCGAGGAAGCCGTTGTAGAGGCCCTGGTTGGCGGCCAGCGAGGCGGACTCTGCGGCCTGCGCTGCCGTGCGATGGAAAGTCTTGAGGCCGAGCGGGGTCTCCCAGAGGAACATCTCCAGCGTCATGAACCACAGGTGGAGGAGCGCGATGACTGCGGTGAGGACGGCGAGGAGGGCTCTCATCGTCGCCATCGTACTCCCCGGCGGGGCGGGGAAAGATAGCGAGGAGCGTCCGGGCGCGAAAATAAAATGCGACGGAGGGTAATTGATCGGGCGCGTCGTGGAACGAGGTGAACATGGCCCGCATCCTCGCCCTCACCGCGCTCCTCTCGCTCCTCTCCCTCCCGATGGTCGCCGGCTGCGATCCCGACGACGCGGCGGCGCCGACCGCCGACGTGCATGCGCGGACCGACCGAACTCTGAAGGTCGACGCGCGGGCGCCGGCCGGGACCTCGAAGGTGCGCTTCGTGTTGCTGTCCGGGGACGTCGGCGAGGCGCCGGCCGACATCGATGCATTGACCGAGGACCCGCCCGCGGGGGTGACGGTGCTGCGCCGTGTGCTGCTCGGCGGCGTCGATGCCACGCGGCCGGCGAGCCTTCGTGACGTCGACGAGGGCAACTATACGGTGTGCGCGGCGGTCGGGCTGGCCTCCGGATCGCAGGCAGGATACGAGGCGAAGGTGGAGGCGGCCTACGCGGCGGTCGGCGGCGGGACGGAGCTCGACGCGGACAAGCTCAAGGCGGCGGCGGAGTTACTCAAGAAGGACCCGGAATTCGTGGTCACGAAGACCGACTGGAGCGCCGCGCCGCTGCGTTGCCAGGCGGTCGAGGTCACGGCGGACCCGGCGAGTCGCCAGGTGACGCTCGAGTGACCGGGGCCGAGGTCGTCGCGGAGCACGAGGCGCGCAGGCGCGCAGGGTTCGCCGCGCAGGGAGACCTTGTACGACCGGCGAGCCTTGACTAAAAAGGATCGAATATGTCGACACGAGCGTCTGGCCTGCTGGTTTTGCTTGTCATGTGTGGCTGCGCCGACGGGGGTGGCCGCGCAGACGCCACCACGCAGGCCATGACGCAGGGCGCGACGACTATGGTGACGGTGACAGGCGGTTCGGCGACAGCGACCGAGACGACGGTGCCGACCACCAGCGGTGATGACAGCGACGCGACGGCGAGCGCCGGCGGGAGCACGGGAGGGCTCAAGCTCGACCTCGGCGTGACCCCGGACATCGGCGAGATGGGCACCACGGGCGAGTGCGCGGCGCAGATGTTGACGCCCGAGGTGACCTCGATCGGGGTCGATATCATCGTCGTGGTCGACACCTCCAATTCGATGCAGTCGGCGATCGCGGCGGTCGAGGCGAGCATCAACGTCGACTTCGCCGGCGTGCTGGCGAGCAGCGGGGTGGATTATCGGATCATCGTGGCGGGCGACTATCCGCCGGGTGCTCAGCTCTCGATCTGCATCAGTAAACCCCTGTCGGACACCGACTGTAACCCCGGGCCGGCGGTGCCGGCGGTCACCGAGCGCTACAAGCATTATGACGCGACCACCGGATCGGGCGCGTTCCTCGACAATATCGTCGCGTGGTATTCGCTGCCCGACCCGCACGGTCTGGCACCCGGCGGGTATCAGGACCTCCTGCGCGACGGCACGCGCAAGGTGTTTTTGGCGATGACCGACGCGACCAGCGCGTCGGGCGATCCGGCCGCCGGTGAGGCCTTTGACGCCGCGCTGCTGGCCTTGAACCCGCCGCGCTTCGGCACGCCGGGGGACCGGCAATATCTGTTTCACGCGATCGTCACGATGCCGGTCAATGACCCGCCCGACGGGCCATGGCTGCCGGCGGACCCGATCCAGGGCGAGGGTGGGTCGATCCAGAACGTCAGCGTGATCACCGGTGGCTGGCGGTTCCCGCTGTCGCAGGTCGCGGACTTCGACGTGCTGTTTCAGGAGATCGCCAAGGACGTGGTGGCGACCACGCCGATCGCCTGCGAGTTCCCGATCCCCGAGCCGCCGATGGGGATGATCGACCCGGACACGATCGAGGTGGATTACAAGATCGGCGGGGCCGACCCGGCCAAGGCGCTGCATCAGGTGGTCGGCCCGCAGGCGTGCCGCGGGGACGCATTCTACATCCTCGACGCGAAGGTCGTGCTGTGCCCGCAGGCCTGCGCGGAGATCCAGGCCGACCCGCAGGCCGAGCTGGCGGTCCGCTACGGCTGCGACGTCGGCTTCGACCCGCAGGGATGAGGCGAGCGCGAGCGTCAGTGGACGACGACCATGCTGCCGGGCGCGCCCTCGTGGGCGTTGACGCCGTGCCAGCCCTCGGGGACAAAGGGGGTGGTCCAGTAGAACAGCCAGCGCGCGTCGCTCGGGCCGAGGTTGACGCAGCCGTGGCTGCGGCGCTCGCCGAACTTGCTGTGCCAGAAGGCGCCGTGCAGGGCGTAGTTACCGTGAAAGAACATCGACCACGGGACGTCCTGGATCGAGTAGCGGCCGTCGGAGGCGGTGTTGCCGTCCATCGACGACGAGATGTGCTTGGCGGTGATGCGAAACTTGCCGGTCGGGGTCAGGAAGGACTCCTCGTCGTTGCCGCGCTTGCCGGAGGACACGAGGGTCGCGTACGCCGGGACGTCGCCCTCGTAGGCGACCAGCAGTTGGAGCTCGAGGTCGACGTCGATCCATCGCTCCCAGGGCGCGACCTCGGGGGGACGGACCGCAGGACGGGCCAGGCGAAGGTCGGCCTTGCGGACGAATAATCCCTCGGGGGTGACGAGATACGGACGGCCGCCGATCTCGACCTCCTCGCTGAAGGCGAGGAACTCGCGGTGGCCGAGCCGCCGCTTCCATTGCAGCGAGCCCTTGTCGTTGCGCGCGGAGGCGGCGGCGGTCTCGGACATCACGAAGCCGAACGCGAGCCGGGCGTTCGCTGGGACGGCGCCGCCGTGGAAGTCGCGGGTCTCCTTGCGGTAGGTACGGCCGGCCGGGATAAAGCCGCCGCGCGTGGTCTTCCACCACTGCGCGCCCTGTGAGCGGACCTTGTCGCCGAGCGTGACGACGAAGCCGGCCTCCATGAAAGGTGTCTGGGAGTTGAGCGGGAGGCGGGCCCGCTTGCGCGCGAGGGCGCGGTCTTTCTCGGCTTGCTCCTTCTTACGCGCCTCGGCCCGCTTCCTGGCGGCGGCCTCACGTTTGGCGATCTCCGCCTTCTCCTCGGCGGTGAGCTCGACGGGCGGCGGGGTATCGAGGTCCTCGATGCCGGGCAGAGGGGCCGGCTCGGGCGCCGCGGCTGCATCGGCTGCATCGGTGGCGGGCTCGGCGGGTGCCTCGGTCTTGGGCCTGGGCTTGGCCTCGGGCTTGGGGGTCGCGCTGGCGGCGGCGGCCTCCTGTGCGGCCACGACGGCCCGGTAGCGCTGGCCCGCGAGCATGACCTCCTCGGCGTCGGGGATCCGCCACCACATCGGCGTGCCGTCGGCCGCGACGACGCCGTAATCGTAGGGGATCGGCGCGTCGGTCCTGGGCGGCGGTGGTGGCATATACATATATGGGGCCTTGTCGGGATCGACGATCAGGCCCTTGCTGGCGCACGCGAGGCCACCAGACGGGAGCGCGTGAAAGCCGTTCTCACAGCCGGTCCCGCGATCGTCGATCTTCGCGGTGACCATCGTGCGGCTGCCGATCCGCAGGTACCCGAGGCGCGGGGAGCTCAGGTCCGGGGTCGAATAGACGGCGACGACCTCGAAGCCGGCGAGCGCGTGTACCGTTAGTTCGGCGGCGGCGGGCACGGGCAGGGGCGGACGGATCGCGCCGAAGTCGGGCGGCGGTGCGCCCAGGGCCTGCGTGGCGGGCACCTCGACGACCAGACCCGCGGGCGGCTCCGCGGGGACCGCGACGGGCGTGGTCGGCGGGATCGGCTCGGTGCGAGCAGCGATGGGCGCCTCGGGCTCGGGTCGCGGGTCGGCTGGCGTGGGTCGATCGCAGCCGGCGAGCTGCGCGAGCAGGGAGACGAGCAGGGGGATGACGCGGCGGCCGAACACGCGGGCGACTTTGGGCCGCGAGCTCGCCGGATGGCAACCGCCCCGGCGATAAAATCGTCCGGGGGGCGCCAGGGCTCAGGTCACCATCATAGGGAGATCCACGCGGCCAAACTCCGGTGAGCGCACGGTCTGGCGGCGCCCGGGCGATCGCTCTGGACGGCGAGCTGCGCCGTCGACTGGGCGCAGTCACGATCTTCGGTCGGCTTGCCCGCGGACCCGGCGGGCCG
>Ga0105045_10003034_pt1 | contig 14309 bp, 8 predicted proteins | sample MAT02_FD_78089 | JGI IMG/M metagenome (GOLD analysis project Ga0105045, IMG submission 78089) | Freshwater microbial communities from Lake Fryxell liftoff mats and glacier meltwater in Antarctica - MAT-02 (megahit assembly) | ecosystem: Environmental > Aquatic > Freshwater > Ice > Liftoff...
CCCGCTGGTGACTTGTGGCACATCGCCGAGCGGCGGCAGGACGTGGTGCACGGCAAGTAGTTCGGGACTGAAAAACATATTTGCTATTATGTTAAAAAACGTTCGCGTGGGATTCGGACTGTATTCCATTTACGAATCCGCGAATGGCTAGGCTGAACGTCAACATCCCCCGGTGTAAAACAGGGGGCTTGCAACGCCCCATGAGCGCGGCCCGCGAGTGAAAGCCGAATGGAAGCCATTAGTCCTGCGTTTCCAAGCTGCCCACCAACGAAAAACCCTGGTTTCTCAAGGAATTACCGAGAAAAAACCAGGGTTTTGGGGCAATGAGAGCGCTGGGGCTCGAACCCAGGACCCAGGGATTAAAAGTCCCTTGCTCTACCAACTGAGCTACGCTCTCATGTTCTTCGAATTCAGTACTAAGTTTTTGCTTCCGCCTCAACCAGGTTCTCCCAAAAGCAATACGATGATATTACCAATGTCACCGAAATTTTGAAGGGGTTCACTTTATGCTTTGTTTTTCATCACTTTGCGTTTCCGAAAATGCTCGAATGCAGAACTACCCCGTTTTTTCCGTCTATTTCTTGCTTTTCCGCCGCTTTTCGTTGGCTCTCGTCCTTTTCCTACTCACGCCAGATTTTCAAAAATCATCCGCTTTCGCCGGCGCCACCGCCAGCAATTGGGCCGTCGTCGTAAATGGTGATTCCCTCAACTCCCGGACAATCGCCAATGTTTATTGCTTCGCACGCAATATCCCTAGCCGAAATGTGATCGTTTTGTCCGAAATCCCTGACTCCGATCAAATCACCGTCGATCAGTTTCGCGAATTGATCCTATCCCCTGTGCTCAAAGAAATCGAAGCTCGAGGACTTACTAACCATATCCAAGGTATCGCCTACTCCGCGGATTTCCCGACCGCCATTGCAATCAGTTCCGATATCGATTCAGTGCCAAACAAATCGCCCTACCTTACCCCAGTCGGCTCCATCAATGGTTTGACCTATCTGTTTCGATTCGTCCTCGCGAAAAACCCGAACTACATCGGATTCGAATGCAATCTCTACGCGGCGCGTTCTCCAAGCCAATTGCTACGTTCGTTGGTTTCCAGTCCCGAGCAAGCCAAACAACTAGATGATTTCCTCGAACAAAAGAAATTCGAGGAAGCCGCCAAACTCCTCGATTCCATTTGCGAAACCCTCGATAAAGATCTGCTCTATCCCATGCAGTATCTTGCAGCCCAGCAATGGGCGCTAGCCGGCGACCGCAAACTTGCACTCAAAAGAATTGAGCAATCGATTCAAGGTGGCTGGGCTTATCGTGCCCACCTGCTCGAGAACCCAGCGTTCGCTAACCTTTTCGAAGATAAAGACTTCAAGCGGATCGCAAAACGCGCACCGGAACTTCCTTTCGACTATCTGCCAAGTCGCGGATTCGATGCTCGGACCTTTTACAACGGCAACACCCTTGGCTGCAGCAATCCACAGCAGGGTGTTTCCTACATGCTCTCAACGGTACTCGCGGTCACCCGCGATCTAGGGATTTCTCAATTCGAGGCCAAGCAGAATCTGCAAACTTCCATTAAAGCGGATTATAGCCATCCCAAAGGAGCCTTCTACTTTACCAAGACTGGGGACGTTCGAACCACAACAAGAGAGCCTAACTTCTCGATCGCGATCAACCGACTCCAATCGCGAGGCTTTACTGCCAAGATCATTGAAAAAGATCTGCCACCTCGCGGGGCTGAGTGCTCTGGCGTTATGTTTGGCACTCCGCAGTTCGATTGGAACGATAGCGGTGCCAAGCTTCTGCCAGGCGCAATCGCCGATAACTTAACCAGTCTCGGAGGTGCCATGACGACTACGTCACAAACCAAAGCGACCGAACTTCTTCGTTACGGGGCTGCGGCTAGCAGCGGAGCGGTTACGGAACCGTATTCCATTCAACAGAAATTTCCTCACCCGATGATTCATGTGCACTACGTTGACGGACTGACTGCAGCCGAAGCGTTTTATAGTTCGGTCCTTTGCCCCTATCAGCTCCTCATCGTCGGCGATCCTTTGTGCCAACCTTATTGCACTCCTCCTCGATTTTCAATTGAAACGAAAAGCGATAAGGACTTGGAAAACAAACCGATCGTGCTAACTCTCAAAACAGAAGAATCGAAAGCGACTTCCGAACCCGAAGTGCTCCAGTGTGTGCTGGATGGCCGGCTTCGAACTCAAGCGCCTTTTGATCCAAACTTGCAAATGCGTTTCGACAAGTCCGACATCGGCGCCCACGAAATTCGATTGATTACGAAAGCAGCTAAACCAATCGAACAACGATTCGAGCAAGCGTTTTGGATTTCGATCGGCAAAGAAAGTGAGCAGATCGAGCTCGTTGCACCAAGGGACTGGCAGTTAACCAGCGGCAAGCCACTCGTCGTCTCCGTCGCTCGCAAAAGAGAATTTGGCGATATCAAAATCGTTCATGACTTTGACGAGGTCGGGACGTTGCTTAGCAGGGAAACTTCGCTTGAGATTTCTCCATCCAAGATCGGATATGGCCCTGTGCGACTTCATGCCGAATATCAGGCGGGAAATGGGCAAACTGTTCGGAGTTTGCCTGTCGTTGTGCAGGTAGATCCCTAGAGGCAGTCATGGCTACATCCCAACCCGAAGCGTGAGCGAGGGGCCAGCGGCAATCCCTCGCATACGCTTCGGGTTACGAATTTACGGTTCGGAGAACCGTGCTACACTTGCCCATGAACGTAGCCTTTTGGAGCTAGTTGCTTTACTCCGCTTTTGTCTTTGGACCAGAGTCCTGTTCGCGTTACGAACGTTCCGATGCGTGTCAGGCGCACACCTTGAATCTCGCGTGGTAATGAGGATAATTTTTCTTGCGGAACGGCCAGCAGCAATTCGAAATCTTCGCCGTCTCCCAACGCATGCTCAAGCGGACTTCGGCCAGATGTCTTTGAGAGTTGTTTGGCTTCGTCACTGATTGGAACTTGATCTAGCCAAACCTCTGCACCGCATTTGCTGGCGACGGTCATATTAAGCAAATCGATACCAAGTCCGTCGCTGATGTCCGTGGCGGCCGAGACTGCACCCAACTGATGTAGCTCCGTGGCTAGCTCAAGTCGTGGCTCGAACGTCAGGTGTTTGCCCAGGATGCTGCCTCCTAGTTTCCCAGTTACCACAATCGCATCCCCCGCCGAAGCACCACTCCGAAGCCAACTGCCCTCAGTGGCGACTTTGCCCAGCGCAGTCATGTGAATCACTAGCGGACCGTTCCACACGTTGGTGTCGCCGCCAGAGATTCCCACGCGATATTTATCGGCCAACTCGTAGACCCCTTCGAACACGGCTGCAGCGATATCGCCAGCGTTTTCCTTGGGTAAGCAGAGGGAAAGGAAGACGGAAATCGGCGTGGCGGCCATGCTAGCTAAATCGCTCAAGTTGACGGCCATCAGTTTTCTGCCTGCCGCTTGGGCTCCACATTCGGTTAGAATAAAATGGGTTCCATCGCAAAGTGAGTCCGTTGTGACCACCAAATCCGATTGGGCCGAATCCAACGACTCCGAGGCGATCAACGCGCAATCGTCACCAATTCCCAACTTTACTTTGGGCAATCGGGCTGCTCTTTGTTTGACCCATGCTATAAAACTATGTTCCATCGGCGCTGCTGCAAGTTCCAAAAAGTGAAATACGCGGAATGAAATCCAAATTGAACCAACACTCAAAACGATTTGCGATGCATTGTGTCCCATGCAACCAACTCAAGGCAAGCGGTCAAACCGTCATTTGTCGAATACGATGGTCAGCAACAGCGTTTTTGCTTGCGATTTCCACACTTTTCAGTGCCAAAATTGGTCAATCAAACGACGACGTTCCGGAGAAGTTTAAAAAGGAAATCAAGTCCTGGATCGAAGACCTTGGCTCCGACGATTACTCGACAAGACAAGTTGCCACCCTGCGACTCAACAAATGCACCGAAGACTCGATTCCGTTTTTGGCCGAAGCGGCCGGTACAGCGACTGGTGAGAAGTCCGATCGTCTGTTTCAATTTCTCTCGTCCATCGCTTCGGACCCTTACAGTGATTCTGGCAAACTCGCTTTCGACTCGTTGAACGAATTGGCCGCCTCAAGAACGACTAGCAAAGCGATCCGAGCTGAAAAGATCCTGCAGGTCATCGGCGCTGAACAACGCGAGGCAGCGATCCGATCGCTCGAAAATCTTAAAGCATCTTTGAGGGATCGCGAAATCCAAGTCATGAGCGGTAAGTTTTATATGAAACAACCACTCGTGATCGACAGGAAGTTTACAGGAACAGCAGAGGATCTGGCTTGTTTGAAGTGGTTGTCGGACATTGAGTTTGTCCGATTAGAAGGGCCACAAATCAGTCGGCAAGTATTGAAGCATGTTATTACACTCCCACACCTCAAGAAGCTTCAACTGATCGAGACCAATCTTAATGTTGAAGACTTGGCTGTTTTGAAAGACGCTCCAGACTTGGATTTGTTGGAGTTCGTTTATTCACCGATAGGCGACGAGTCAGTCGATCTACTTTTGAAATTGCCGGTATGGGGCAATCTTTACTTGTTTGGCACGAAGCTTTCGTCAAGCGGTCAACAATCGCTGAATTCTCAACTTGATGGTGTCGAGTTGTTTTTGTCCCGCGGCGGTTTTTTGGGTGTTCAAGCGCTCGGGAATTCTGCTGTCATCGATCAAGTGGTGCGCGGCGGTGCGGCCGAAGCTGCTGGGCTAAGAAAAGATGACAAAATGCTCTCGGTCAACGGCGTTCCTATTCAATTGTTTGAAGACCTTCGAAAGCAGCTCGCCAAGTTTGCAGATGGTGAGACAGTGGTCATCGAAATGGAGAGAAGAGTACCAATCGGCGAGGGACAAAATAGAGAAAACCCACTCGAATTCCCTCAATTGGATTTCCAAATGCGAGGTAACTACGAACGAAAGAAGTTTCAAGTTCCAGTGACGCTTGGAAAACGCTCAGACACATTCCGAGACCGGTGATGCGGGATGAGATTGAATTTTGGAGTACGGGCGACCTGACCCGTTTGAGAAAACTTGCGACAAAATGGTTTTCTGAGAACGGCCGCAATTTGCCTTGGAGGTTGACATCGGATCCTTATGCAATTTGGGTTAGCGAAATCATGCTGCAACAGACCCAAGTTGCAACCGTCATTCCCTATTTCCATCGCTTTTTGGAATCGTTTCCTAACGTAGTCACGTTGGCAACAGCCGCTTTAGACGATGTGTACCGCCTTTGGGCAGGGCTGGGTTACTACCGTCGCGCTAGGCAAATGCATGAAGCGGCCAAGGTGGTGAAAGAAGAACACGCTGGAGTCTTCCCCACGGACTTCCAGAACGTCCATGGTTTACCTGGCATTGGTCGTTACACCGCTGGAGCAATCCTGTCTTTTTCGGTCGACCAACGTCAGCCTATTGTGGAAGCCAACACGCAACGACTCTACGCGCGCTTGTTGCATCTCAAACAGGAAACGTCGTCCAAGGCAGGGCAGGCGCATTTATGGTCCTTTGCGGAGCAAGTTCTTCCGAAGCGAAAAGGTAGCGGCAGTATCAATCAAGCGTTAATGGAAATCGGCTCGCAAGTATGTCTACCGAAGAACCCGCTCTGTTTGATTTGTCCGCTGAGCGACCTTTGTCCTACGTTCAAGTCCGGTTCACAAGCGACGATTCCGGTGCCCAAAAGACCGAAAGAGTTTACGGACCTTCGCGAAGTCGCTTTGGTGATTCAAGATAAGAAAGGTCGGATCTTGATGCGACGTTGTGCTGCGGAAGAACGTTGGGCTGGCCTTTGGGATTTCCCGCGATTTGACGTTACGCCATGTAGGACGGCTGCATCGGAAGCCGCACACGCTGCAACGCAATTCCGTGCGCGTTTCGGCCAATCGATTTTGATTGGCCGGAAGATTCATGAGCTTAAACATTCCGTGACACGGTATCGGATCTTGCTCCAAGGTTACGAGGCAGAAATCGATTCGTCGGCGCGAGCCAGGTGGAATGTGGATGTAGAAACCGTTTGGTCGGATGCTGAAGAACTATCAAGCCTTGCGCTCAGTTCATCCGGCAAACGGCTATGGAATTGGGTATCCCGTAATAGGGGTGATTCAGTGTAGCACGGCTCTCCGAGCCTTGACTCATCGTAGCAGGCACATTCCATGTGCCGTCGGCAACTCCTGGATCGGCCACTTGATAGCAGCAACATCACAACCCGAAGCGTGAGCGAGGGGCCATTCGCGATCCCTCGCAGCCGCGTCGGGTAAAGTCACGGCTCGGAGAGCCGTGCTACACTTTTTGCCGAGCTACACTTGTTGCTTTTCGAAGCTCAACATCAGTCGAATTTGCTCGTAGGGCACGGACTGCTCAAGATGTTCGAAAATCGGCTTTAGCTTTTCTCGGCCAACAGCGTCTGCGGCTGCGAGAATGCGTTTTTGCTGTTCTATCGGCAACCAATTGTCGATCGAAGGAATCTGCTCGTCCTGCATTAGGTCGAGCAGATGCGACACGACCGTTCCGACTGTAATTTCGGCCCGCTCTGCGATCTCCTCAAGCGACTTACCCTCACGAAGCAACGGATAAGTAATCGATTTCGCGCCCGTTCCGCCCACGCGAACCGACCTCGGTTTGGTTAACTGGTTCTCTAAGCCCTTCTTCCAGTCGATATCCATTTCGACCGACGCAGCTTTGCAATGTTCCTGGATCACTGCCAAAAACGTCCTGCCGTAGGTGTTCAATTTTACGTTTCCAATGCCGGCGACGTTCAACATCCCTTCTAAAGTCGAAGGCCTTGTGGCACTCATTTCGAGGAGCACGTTGTCGGAGAAAATAACGAACGGCGGAACCTTTTGCTCGCTGGCCAGATTGCGACGGATCACTTTCATTTTTTCGAACAACGCGGAATCAGCATGGGCCAACGCGTCGCTCGGCGATGCTGCTGGGCGTCTCTCTTTGGCTGAGCTTTTGGTTGCATTTCGAATGAGTCTGGGCTCAGCATCGCTAAACAAAATAGCCTTGGAGTTCGCGTTGAGCTTGAGAATCGGATACTCGGTTCCTTCCAATTCAAGGGCTCCCTGGCCGATGAGTTGATAGACCCAATCTCTCAGTTGCGCTTTTGGGGTGTCCTTGAGCAAGCCATAGGTGCTCAGCTTGTCATGTCCTCGTTGCAAAATGATTTGCGTCTTGGCTCCTAGCAGGATTTCAACCACGTAGTTGACGCCGAATCGTTCTTGTACGCGAAAGACGCAAGACAAGATTTTTTGAGCAACCACTTTGGCGTCGGGCACGTCGTCCGTATCGCCCAAACAAATGTCGCAAGCGCCGCACGATTTGTTTTCATAGAATTGCCCAAAGTATTCCACCAAGGCCCTATGTCGACAAACTGGAGTCCGGCAATAGCGAGACATCTCCTCGATCTGAGTACGCGCTGCAGCAATGATTTCGCTGCGAGCGCCGGCTTCGATCAAGCTTGATTCGGTAATCTTCTTGAGCGTCATTTCGTCCGCAACGCTGTGAAACAAAACGCATTCAGCAGGTAGTCCATCGCGGCCCGCTCGGCCTGTTTCTTGTTGATAATGCTCAATCGATTTAGGAATCGAAGCGTGAACAACGAACCGAACATTGGACCGATCGATACCCATTCCAAACGCGACGGTTGCCACCGCCACATCGACCGCTTCGGTCAAGAACGCTTCCTGTGCAAGCTTGCGTTCTTCGTGCGACATGCCAGCGTGGTACCCAACGGCTGAGATGCCTTTTCGTTGCAGATAGTCCGTCACAGACTCGACATCCTTGCGGCGCAAGCAGTAAACGATGCCGCCTGATCCGCGGTACCGATCGCAGACTTCACGGATTTGAACTTCGAGATCTAGTTGTGGCAAAATGCGGTAGGTTAGGTTCGGGCGATCGAAGGAGCTGACTAAGACTCGCGGGCTCTTTAGTCCTAGCTGGTCAATGATATCCTGTCGCACCTTCTCCGTTGCCGTTGCCGTGAAGCCATGCATAGCCGCTTTGGGAAAGGAAGTTCGAAGACTGCTCAGCTGCCGATATTCTGGACGGAAGTCATGGCCCCATTGCGACACGCAGTGCGCCTCGTCAATCGCGATCGTGTGGACGTCGTTTCCCTCAAGGAAGCGAACGAAATCTTGGTTGGCCAATCGCTCTGGCGACACGAAGAGCATTCGCACTTTGCCGGAGCGAATGTTCTGAGCCGCATCGCGTTTTTCAGAAGCGGTGAGTGTGCTGTCGATTCGAACAGCGTTCACACCAACCTGCTTGAGTGAGTCGACCTGATCCTTCATGAGCGCGATCAGAGGCGACACAACAATCGTCATGCCTTCGCGATAGATCGCGGGCGCTTGGTAGCAAAGCGACTTTCCGCCCCCCGTCGGCATTACGACCAACGTGTCGCGTCCCTCAAGAATGGATGCGATCGCTGCGTGCTGCGAGGGTCTTAGGCTATCGAAGCCCCAAATCTCCCGAAGCAACGAATAGAATCGGTCGGGTATGATAGGTGTGGGTTGCTTGATCGACGCAGTAGTGACGGTTGAGGGCATGATGTTTCCTTGCGTTGAAAATTCCGATGATAGCAAACTGGGAGCGAGAGAGAATGATGCAAATGGATTCTGTCCATATCTTGGCCGGCGGTCAGAGTAGCCGATTTGGCGAGAACAAAGCCCTCGTCTCAATATCGGGAGAACCGCTGATTGTACGCCTCGCCAGCCAACTTGCCAGCGAAGGCTTCGGCGTAACCTTGGTTGTCCAAAAATTATCCGATTATTCTGAGTATGGGATTCCGTCGATTGAGGACGGGGTAACAAACTCGGGTCCGTTGGCAGGGGTCTTGGCCGCCATGCGCGCGTCGAGTCAGCTTGGCAAGGAATGGTGCTTGATCAGCAGTTGCGACATCTTAGACTGGCGCGCGGAATGGTTTCCTGTTCTAAAAACAGCGATCGAATTGAATCCCTTAGCACAGGCAGCGATTTTTTCAGGGGAAGGACCGGAAAGTTTTCGCCCTTTTCCGGGGCTTTATCGTTCAAGTCTCGAGAAAATAGGGGGGGTTTTGTGGCGCGAGGGGGGCCGTTCGATGAGAGAATTCCACCGGCGAATCGACGGAAAAGTCGAAAAGTGCTTTTTGGAGCTGGATTTGCGCCCTAAAACATTCAATACCCAAGCTGAACTGAGTCAATTGCTCAGCGAAAAAAGCTGAATAAGCGTTTCTGATGGTGCCGTTGCCCTTGACGATTACCATCCATCGGCTTTATTTTATGGGATTCTTGGAAAAGGGTAGGAAATGCCCGATGGTGGCCTGGTGTTTGCACAAGGCGACCGGCCAGGTGAAACGCGCCGATGTAGCTTCAATTGGTAGAGCACCGCATTCGTAATGCGGGGGTTGCGGGTTCGACTCCCACCATCGGCTTCCAAAGTCAGTCGACAAAAATTTATTGGGGTCCCAAAGAGCATATGGTTCAAATGACAGTAGACATTCGAGAGATCGTTCTTTCCAACCAGACGTTTGGCCCGCAGGACATTGATCGGTTGGTGCGAAGCATTGAAGACGATTTGACCCAATGCGCGTTGCTTCGCGATGCAGTTCATGAACTACAACAAACACCCAATCCGTCGCCAGCGACGCTGACACGATTGGGCGTTTGCATGTACCTCATCGGCAAATTTGAGGACGCGGAAGCGACGCTCAAGCAAGCGGACGGCGGAGCTTTGGCTCAGTTTTACTTGGGCAAAAGCTGCTTCCAGTTAGAGGAATACGAGCGTGCGTTGGGGTACTATGACGCGGCTGAGAAAGCGGGCTACACACCGGAATGGTGTCAACTGTCTCGTGCCGAAGTGCTTCGCTATGTTGGTCGTAAGGACGACGCCCTCAAGCTCTTAGATAATATTTTCGGTGCCGTTGAGCAGCACGCAGAGTATCCATTTCAGCGCGCCGCCACCTTGGCCTCGATTGGCGGAAACCTAACCGAAGTGATCGCCTTGTACCAACGAGCACTTCAAGTAAATCCGCGGCATGCGGGTGCTTTGTTTGGCTTGGCGTTGGAAAACGATCGAGTTGGCAATGACCAGCATGCCTTTGAGCTGTATCAACGTGGTGCGGGAGTGATTCCATCGCACATCGGCACGCTGCTCAATTTGGGCATCATGTACGAAGATCGCAACGACTATGCCCGCGCACAAGCTTGCTACAAACGCATTTTAGAAACACAGCCGGATCACAAGCTGGCTTTGTTGTACCTCAAGGACGCCGCTGCTGGCGGAAACATTCTTTACGATGAAGATTCGCAGAAGAAGAACGAGCGATTGGCTCAGTTGCTCAATGTGCCAGTCACCGATTTCGAACTCTCGGTGCGATCCCGAAATTGCTTGCAGAAAATGGGTATTAGAACCCTGGGCGATTTGACGCGTGTTTCCGAACAGACCTTGCTGTCCAGCAAGAACTTTGGAGAGACATCGCTGGTCGAGATACGCGAAATGCTCACAGCTCGCGGTTTGGGACTAGGTCAGTTTTCGCACGAAAAGCGAGAAGCGGATCCACCTTTGGACGTCAGCGGCATGACGCCAGATCAGCAAATGCTTCTGGATCGACCGATCTCCGAGCTCAATCTTTCGGTTCGTGCGAGGAAGTGCATGGTTCGATTGCAGCTCAATACGATTGGCGAGCTAATCCGCAAGACGGGCGATGATCTGCTGGAGTGCAAGAACTTCGGAGTGACCAGTTTGACCGAAGTGCGAGAAAAGCTTGAGATCATGAATCTGAAGCTGCGCGGCGACTAATTGAGTTGCGGGTTGGCTTAGGTTTAGGCGAACGCCCGGTCGGACACTTCTGGAAACATCGCCCCTTTCACTTCGCTACTTTGTTTTTTTTGGCCCCCGACGAGCTTGACTCATCGGACTTGACTTATCGGAGCCTAAGGTTCGTAGCTAGGCAGCATCTCCCTGGAAACATCCGTATCCCTTGTCAGGCCAGCGCCCTGGGCGTTGGCCTGACAAGGGGTACGGGCAGTGGTTGACAGGTTTAACTATAATCCATGCCCCTTAAGTCCGATGAGTCAAGCCAAATTGCACTCACGTTGTAAACTGTAAGCGCTAGCGTCGGGCCTGAATTGATGGAAAAGTTGGTTAAACTGCAGCCCCTGGCTATCGACGTCGGATCTCTCACCTCTAAAGTGAGTACCGTTGGGGGCAAGCCCACAGTGGCGTTTCTAAACCGAGACTGGCCCATCGGCCAAAAGGGGTGGGGGGGAGGATCATCACGGTTACAAAAAACCCGGCTCCAAAAACTCGCATCTTTCGCCTGAACTCTATTCTTAACTCTTACGTAGCCACAGGTTGTCTGGACGTTTTCGTCGACCTGATCGTCAAAGATGCGTTGTTCGACAATCGAATCGCGGTATACTCGCAATCTGGCCTGGAGCGGAGTTGCAACTCCGTCACGGGGTATGTTTCCTCAAAGATACAACAGTTGACTTAAATATGGCTGAACCAAGTGCTAACTCTACAGTGATGATTGAGGCTGATGGGTTGTCCAAGTTTTACGGTCCTTTCGCAGCAGCTCGCGGGATATCGTTCAAAGTAAGCAAAGGCGAGTTGGTTGCCTTCTTGGGCCCAAACGGTGCGGGCAAAAGCACGACCATGAAGATGCTGACGGGATACTTGGCACCAAGCGAAGGGGTGGCTCGTATCGCTGGTCACGATATGTTTTCGGACCGAATCGCTGGCTCGGTGCGTCTGGGGTATTTGCCTGAAAACGGCCCGCTTTACCCAGACATGACTCCCTATAGCTTGCTCAGCTTTTTTGCCGACGCCCGCGGGATGGCTAGCGACTACAAAAAAACACGCATCGAAGCGGTCATCGAATTGTGCGACTTGAAATCCGTTGTCCATAAGGCCATCAGTAAGCTATCAAAAGGGTTTCGGCAAAGAGTCGGAATGGCTCAAGCTCTTTTGCATGAACCCGAAGTGCTCATTCTCGACGAACCCACCGCCGGCTTGGATCCAAATCAGATTCGCGAAGTGCGAAACACCATGCGTAAACTTGGTGAGACCAAAACGATTCTGCTCTCGACTCACATTCTTCAAGAAGTCGAGGCAATGGCTTCACGTGTCATCATGATCAACGAAGGCCGCAAGGTATTCGAAGGTACCGTCGCGGAACTCAAGACAGTTAAGGGTGACCTCTCATCCGCGTTCCACAAGCTAACTGGCGCTGCACCTTAAGTTGCTGCGATCAATGAAAAGTTGCTGCGACATCTGGAATGTTTATTGCAGCTTGAAACGAAGAAAGCGTTGGCAAGACACTTGTTGACGCGAAACTGAAACGCAATCAAACAACGACTTTGTGATTAAGGAATACTGCAAGTGGCTCTCGTTCTCACCGCATTGGTTAAGCTGTTAGTGCTCGACCTCGTTTTCTTGTTTGTGATGCTCGCGCTCGTCGTTTTGCTTGCCAGTGGCCGACGCGTTGCCTATGCCGTGTTGAAAAGAAACTTCTACGGTTACTTCGCGAACCCAACAGGTTATGTGTTTTTGTGCTTGTTCGTTCTGCTAACAAGCATGGCAGCGTTCTGGCCAGATGAGTTCTTTAGCTCAAATCTTGGAACGCTCGGACAGCTGAACAAATGGTTTACTTACATCATGATGTTCTTCATCCCTGCCATCACAATGAGCATCTGGGCTGAAGAAAAACGTCAGGGGACAGACGAGTTGTTGCTTACGTTGCCAGCGGATGACTTCGACATCGTTGCGGGTAAGTATGTGGCAGCGACTGCGATTTACACTGTTTCTCTGCTATTTTCCCAACTTTCGACGTTTATGGTGTTGGCCTTACTGACCCAAGGGGAGATTGACACCGGGTTGTTCTTTACAAACTACCTTGGTTATTGGTTTATCGGCTTAGCCATGATCTCCATCGGGATGGTCGCTTCGTTCTTGACGAGCAATTTGACCGTCGGATTTATTCTTGGGGCACTGTTCAATGCACCGTTGGCGTTTGCATTCATTTTCGACAATATATTTGCGTTCTTCTTCGGAGCTGGTTCCAATCGCAGCGTGACTCGCGAGATTAAGAACTTTGGTATTCAAGAGCGGTTCGATGATTTCGGTCGCGGAGTATTGAGCTTGTCGGGGATGTCGTATTTCTTGCTAGTGGCCGCCTTTGGAGTTTACTTGTGCATGGTCTTAATAGGCAAACGGCACTGGAGTGGTGGACGTGATGGCAACTTGAAGCTAGGTCACTTCCTACTTCGAATCGTTTTGCTTGGTGTGTTGGCATTTTTTGGCAGCATGCTTTTCCGGAACAAGGATCTACTTCGAAAAGACGTAACCGAGAACCAAGTGAGTTCGCTTTCGCCGGTCACAATCGAAATGATCAAGACGCTGGGTCGGGAGCGAGATATTGTCGTCGACGCTTATCTTTCGGATGAAGTGCCAGAGCAATATGCCAGGATTAAGTATCAGATCGTTTCCTTGTTAAAGGAATTCGAGTCGACGGCAAAGGCATCCGGCGTTGCGATGGACGTTCGGATTTACGATACCATCCGCCCGTCCAGCGAAGAGGAAAAGATGGCTGAACAGCAATACGGTATTCTTCCTCAGATGATAAGCGTACGCGAGCGAGGCACTTACTCGGATCAACCTGTTCTTATGGGTGCTGCTTTCCGTAGCGGCCTCCAAAAAGTGGTGATCCCGTTCTTCGAGCCAGGAGTCCCTGTCGAGTACGAATTGGTTCGCTCCCTAACGACCGTTGCAAAGCCAGCACGCAAGAAGCTTGGAATCGTAAAGACAGACGCAAAGCTAATGGGCGGCTTCGATCAACGAACATTCCAATCGCAACCACAACATCCAATTGTTGAGGAACTATCGAAACAATATGAAGTCATTGATGTCAACCCATCCTCACCGATCGACACCGAAAAGTACGATGTCCTACTTGCTGTGCAGCCATCGTCGCTAGGTCCCGAGGAAATGATCAACTTCACCAACTCAGTGACTGCAGGCATACCAACTGCAATTTTCGAAGACCCAGTTGTGGTGGCCTTCGACACGATTCCTGGGACTGGCGATCCGAAGCAGGCTCCTGGCGGCATGATGGGAATGATGGGTGGCGGCGGTGGAGCGCCGCCTAAAGGGGATATTCGTCCGCTTTGGCGAGCGTTGGGGCTTGAGATACCTGGACGAGCTGGAATGCAGGGCGGTTTTTCGCCAGATCTTTGCTGGCAAGAATACAATCCTTACCCGATCTTAGAACAGACCTCCCAAGCGACCGATCTTTGGATTTTCGC
>Ga0105045_10003035_pt1 | contig 14308 bp, 10 predicted proteins | sample MAT02_FD_78089 | JGI IMG/M metagenome (GOLD analysis project Ga0105045, IMG submission 78089) | Freshwater microbial communities from Lake Fryxell liftoff mats and glacier meltwater in Antarctica - MAT-02 (megahit assembly) | ecosystem: Environmental > Aquatic > Freshwater > Ice > Liftoff...
AACTTCTTCGATCTTGTAAATTCGGCCAGCATAAAACAGAACTCGCTCGCTGAGTGTTGTCTTGCCCGAGTCAATGTGAGCACTGATGCCAATATTGCGTAGTTTGGTTAGTTCCATACTCCACCCAGCGTTGTGCGTCCCAGATTTCCCGAAACGCAACCTAAAAGGAAACAAAAATCGCCCAGCGGATTCCGCCACCAACGTTGGTAGCGGACGGCTGAGCGTCAAAAACGGTTGTATTCAACCAAAAGTGTACAATTCCCAAGCTTTTACGAAAGAGCAAAAAGGAATTCCGCACCCGCCTTGCGCGAAAACTATTGATTTCTAGAAACTTCTCGCGGAACACGAAAATCTGGTTTCGCAACTCCGCCGAAAAAAATCTGGCCTTTTACCGAATCGCACTCACTTTTTTGGCGGAACAGCGCAAAAGGCCCGTTATTTGTTAACGGAACGGCGCAAGCCGTCCGTCGGTTACCCAAGCGTTGAGTGTCCAAGAAACTCCAAAAAACGCTTCGAAACCGGAGGGCTCGAGCTTTTAGGCCACAAAAACACAATCGAAAGTGAGTGCCGGTGCGTTCCACAACAGAGGGAAACTTTTACGGGCAAAAAACTAGCTTGGAAGTGCAAAAAGCCTACAGGATAAACCCGTGGGCTTTTTTTGATGTTCGAATGCTGCTCGGTCTAATCTACTCAGCCAAGGCTTTCTCGATTACAGCCAACATTTCTTTGGAACCTGGCTCGACACCGGTCTTGAAACGACCAACGACATTGCCCTTGCGGTCGACGATGAATTTCTCAAAGTTCCAACCTACCGGCCCCTTGCCTGCTGGTTTCGTTTCCTGAGCCGTCAAGTAGGCAAAAAGCTCGCAAGCCTTTTCAGAACCGGTATCCTTAACGTTGGCTTTTTCGAGAAGATCGAAAGTTACATGGTATTTGCTGTTGCAAAAGTCGCGGATTTCTTTGCTTGTACCAGCTTCTTGGCCACCAAATTGGTTGCAAGGTACACCAACAACGACAAGTCCTTTTTCCTTATGGCTTTCGTATAACTTTTCAAGTGCTGAATACTGAGGTGTTGCACCGCACTTGCTCGCGACGTTGACAAAAACGATCACTTTACCAGCATACTTACTAAGATCCGCGGTTTCACCTTCGAGCGTTTTCACCTCGAAAGAAAGAACCTTGGGTACTTCTGTTTTCGGTGCGTCCGCAGCTTGTGCGGCAGAGATTGGCGAAAGCTGCTTGTCGCCGTAACCTGAAACGATTGCCATTGCTGCAATACCTGCCATAAGAGTTTTACGATACATCGACATTCTAAAGGTCCTCAATACTGGGTTTGGAGAATTGAATTCAAATCGGGGAAATGGACCGTTAGATTGTAGCAACTGGACAAGCAGCGGCGATTGGCAAAATCGCCCCAGCCAGCAATTGGCCGATAAAGCCATTTGCTTACCAAAAGATTGGATGCGTAATCGACTTGGTCTGCTAAGCCCATCGCGTCGACGAACTTGCGTTACGCGAACTTGGGCCTTATGCCCAATTTTCGCAACATGCTTGGTGTGCTACCAACGAGCCACATGTCAACAGCCGCCTTACTTTTCCGACTTGACCCAAATGCGATTTGCTTGCTATATCTCTGAAGTTCAAAGCAAACCGATGGTGATTTGAGGCGGACGGATCCATGCAACGAACCAACAAAAAGGGCACAATCGTGCTTCTCAAAAGTTGGCACGCAACCGCCATCTTCTGGATATGCATCACGTTTCCCGTGGGTTGCACTCGGCCCTTTAAAGACCCAACCGCGCCTGGACTTTTCGCCGCGAGTCGCGAAAAACTGTTCCCCAAAAAAGAGATGGGGCAAGATCGTCTGTGGCGTCCCGATCTCGCAATCATGCCGTTTGCCGAATTTCAGGATGAGGATATCGTCATTAAGCATGTTCGCAATTGTCGCTATCGCACCGAGACCGACTACGACGTTAGGCACTACGATATGCGGTTTGCACTGGCTGATGTCAATCGTATCGACTTCTTGATCGTCCCATTCCAAAACAATTCGCTGCTGGCCCATACGATGTTTAGCTTCGGACTTCGGGATGGCCGTCACTTTATCATCTCGGTCGAAGCAAGACTCGACTATGGCGCTTCGTACTCGCCAATTCGCGGTATTACGAACAAGTTCGAATTGATGTACTTGATTGGCGACGAACGAGACCTTATCCCGCTTCGAACCGAAGCTCGCAAAGCAGAGGTGTATTTGTATCCCGGCAGAGCCACTCCTGACCAAGTGCAAAATCTGCTCGTCGATATGCTCGAACGGGCCAACCAGTTGCAGCGTGTCCCTGAAAACTACGAAACGATCAACAATAACTGCACAACGAACTTGGTAGATCACATCAATAAACTACGGCCGGGAAGTATCCCTGCCGATTGGCGAGTGTTGCTTCCAGGACATTCCGATCGACTTGCCTATGAGCTTGGGCTGCTGGATGTCGTCGAACCGTTCGAGCTTGCTCGCGAGAAAGCTCGAATCACTTCGGTTGCCAACTTGTACAAAGACAGTCCTGACTTCTCTGCGAAAATTCGCGAGCATGTTAGATACTGAGTGTAGCACGGCTCTCCGAGCCTTGATTTTATTATCGTCGCCTTTCGCTCCGCGAAAGCACGCTCTAGTAACGCTACTTTTGCGGAGCAAAAGGCGATAATGTTTTGCACCTCGCGAATAAAACCACAGCCTAACCGAGCCGTGATTTCCATAGCCCTAAACGTGAGCGAGGGACTGTAGCTGGGCCCCACGCTCACGCTTCGGGTTGTGATGTTGCCGCGAGGCGTAGTCATAAAAATCAAAGGTTTTTGAATTGCGGACGGCACATGGCATGTGCCGGCTATTATAAAGGTACGTTGTTCAACGAAGTTACCGGTACAGCAAATGCATTTCGCGAATCCTCAAAAATTCGCTGACACCGTCGCGGATTGCGGGCTCAAGCTCTTCACCCCCTCTTCCATCCAGTAACAGTTTTAATATCGCTTGATTGCTGAGCAATCGATTGAGGCTCTTAGTCTCCCAGGCCGTTGGATACAAACGTCGCAAGGTGGCCGCCAAATTCAAACCGACTCGTACCGGCTCGATCGCTTTCCGCTCAGTAATGATAATATTGACCCCTTTGCATAGTTCGCCAGGATATTTGGTCGCGGTCGGCGTGAATTCAATTGGCACGAAAGTTACGCCAGGCATTTGCAACTGGTTTAATGACTTAGCTAATTCGCGACCATCCATCCACGGCGCTCCAACGACTTCAAAGGGCGTATCGGTCCCTCGTCCGACAGAGACATTGGTTGTTTCGATCAAGCCAACGCCAGGATAGAGAAGGGCTTCGGTAAGGCTTCGCATGTTTGGCGACGGGTTCACCCATGTCAAACCGGTCGCGTCCCAATAGTCCGCGCGCTGCCAGCCTTCGCAGGCTATCACTTGTAGGTCCAAATCCAATTTCAATTCCTGTTTGAACATGCGCGCGAGTTCGCCAATCGTCATCCCATGCCGCACTGGCAATCGATGAAAACCGACAAACGATTCTGACTTGGGATCCAACATGGGACCAACTACATCGAGGCCATTGATTGGATTCGGACGATCGAGCACGACAAATTTGCGATGATTCGCCGCTGCCGCGATCATGGCTTCGCCCATCGTTGAAATGTAAGTATAAAACCGAGAACCGATATCCTGGATGTCGAAGACGACCGTATCGATTTCGGCCAACATTTCGGCAGTTGGTCGACGAGTCTCTCCATAAAGGCTAACAATTTTGGTGCCAGTCCCTTTGTCCTCGCTGTCGGAAACCTTTTCGATGTCAAGCTTCCCCTCGAAGCCATGCTCAGGACTGAACAAGATCTTCAGCTTGACATTCGGAGCATTTTGGATGAGCTTGACAGCGCTTTGACCGGCCTGATTGCGGCCCGTGTGGTTGGTGATCAGGCCAACGCGCTGGCCTGCGAGTTCGCGAAAACCATTTCGCTCCAAGATATCTAATCCAGTGAGTACGGGAGCACGCAGCGGAATGCTTGCCGGCTTTGACTCACTGAGCGAAGCGGCGACGACGTTGAGAATCTTTCCCGCCAATGGGTTCACTAGCCCTTTTCCGTTTGGATGAACTCGATTGCTTAAAAAGATGAAAAACAGATCTAAGTCCGGATCAATCCAAAGCACATTGCCTGTGAACCCGCCGTGCCCAAAGGCAGAGGGACTCAATAGGTCACCTCGATTGATCGAAAAACTCGTCCGTTTATCCCAACCCAGCCCGCGGATTCCGCCCGGTACCGAATATGCTTGAGTCATGGTTGCGACCGTCGATGGCGAGAGCACTTTTGCTGGGGCTTCTCCCTTTCGCAACATCATTTGGGCGTAAATAGCAATGTCTTCAGCAGTTGAAAACAAACCAGCATGCCCCGCGATGCCGCCCAGCGCATAGGCCCGAGGGTCGTGCACTTCGCCTTGCATCCAGCGCCCCTCGCGTTGCTCAGTCGGTGCGCATTTGACCTTAAGTTCTTCTGAGGGCAAAAAGCCAGTATGGTTCATTCGCAAAGGTTGGAAGATTGCCGCGGTGGAATATTCTTTGAGCGTTTTGCCACTGAGCTTTTCGACGATCTTGCCGAGCACGATGAAGTTGACGTCGGAGTATTTGAACGCGGTCCCAACCGGTGTGATGAGTTTCAATTCGCAGATGCGTTCCCAAGCTTTCTCGGGGCCATCTAGATAGTCGGACATCGCATTGTCCGCAATCAATCCACTTCGGTGCAATAACAAGTCTTGAACCGTGATCGTTTCTTTTTCGTTTTGTCCAAAGGATGGAAAAAGAGAGGAAACTTTATCGAGCAAACTTAACTTACCCAGTTCGATTAGCTGCATGACACTGGTCGCGGTCGCAACAGGCTTTGTGATCGATGCCATATCAAAAACTGTGCCCACCGTCATGGGCTCGATGGATGGCTCCAAACGCTTGTTGCCGTAAGCTTTCAGCAGCAGGAGCTCGCCCTTACGTCCCACGCAGAGAACGCAACCTGGCATCTTCCCTTCGGAAATCCCGGTTTGAACGAGACCGTCGATCATAGCGACCCGATCGGCTGTCATACGGACCAATTCTGACGATGCTGCAATTTTTGCCGACGAGGCTTCCTGGGCACGGGCAGAAGCACCGGAGAGGCAAGTAAGCAACGAGAGAAGGAATGCCGGAACGACAAGGCGACTGGTCTTATACGAAATCATGAATTTGATCTTTCGAGTGATGGGCCGGCAAACGTTGAAATCACGAGTCCGGAAAAGTACGTTGTTACCGAACCAAAAACGGCCAATAAGGTGCTAGCGATTTTAACATCCCACAAGGGTAGTCCAAACTGAACGAAAAGCATCACGCACAGTCCGATGGTCGCCCCGCCTAACGCTCCAACCTGATTCGCTCGCTTCGTAAATGTCCCGAGTGCGAAGAGGCCAAGCAATATGCCAGACGAGAAGCCAGCAATCGTCAATGCGTTGTCGATCACACTTTTGTTAAACGTGCTTGCCCAAATACCGATAGCAATTTGCAAGCCGCCAAAGAAAACCGTTAGCAATCGAGTCGTCCAAACTTGCCTGCTTTCCGAAGGGACGACGCGGCAGCCTGGCAGCCATAAGTCGCTAACCACGGACGAAGCCGATGCGCTGAGCGAACTAGAGAGAGTGGACATCACTGCCGCCAAAATAGCTGCCAGCATCAATCCGATCAGTCCCGTGTTTGCCGGGAAAGAATGGATCATGAAATGGGAAAAGATCGCGTCGTTTTTAATCCCCACAGGCAAGGTCTCTTGGGTCGAGTAAAAGCAAGCCAACAGCATTCCAATGAAAAGAAACAGAGCGAACTGGGCGAAGACCACGATCCCACTCCAAAGAATGGCGCGAGCCGCATCGCGTTGGCTGCGCGAACTCAGATAGCGTTGAACCATCATCTGGTCCGTCCCATGCGACCCCAACGATAAGGCCGCTCCACCGATTAAGCCTGCCCATAGCGTATAAGGCTGCGTCAATGAAAACTGCGGGTCAATGAACGTGAACTTACCTTTCGCTTTTGCGTATTCAAAAAAAGTGCTCCAACCCTCTGGCAGGTAACTCACGATGACAAAGACGGCGGCAATACTGCCAAACATGTAGATCACAAATTGCACGCAATCATTCCAGACGACCGATCGCATACCACCGAAGTAAGTATAGAGCATGGTGATAACGCCGATGGTGATCGCGCTCCAAACCAGCGGCCAACCCACCAACTCCTGCAGAACCATCGCAGCCAGAAAAAGCCTTAGTCCGTCGCCTAAATTCCGTGTGACCAAAAAGAGGACAGAAGCAATTCGTTTGGTTTGGATTCCAAACCGAGTCCCGAGAATCTGGTAGGCACTCATCAGCTTGCCTTGGAAATATCCGGGCAAAAGAAAAAACACGACCAGAATTCGACCGAGGATAAAGCCCATTGCCAACTGCAGGAACTTGAAACCAACGTCTCCAAAGCCATGCCCTGGAACGCTCAAAACTGTGGCCGTACTGGTTTCTGTGGCCACAATCGAACCGAGAATGGCCCACCATGGCAGGTTTCGATCTCCTAGCAAATACGCTTCCACCGAACTGTTTTTTCCGCGAAATCGCAGTCCAATAACGACCGACGATAATACGCCAACAACCAAAACAACGATATCGACGATTCCAAGGGGGAGACTCATCCGTTTCCTTTAGGTAGGGTATGATCAATTCTACGAATTATTTTGCAAATAGGCAGACGAATTCAGGCCACATCATAGACTACCACAAACGAATTTTCAGCATCAACCCATGCAACATCTTGTAACGGAACAGCCCAACGCAACTTCGGCCAGCATCGATACCCTTTCTACCCTTGAAATCGTTCAATTGATGAACGCCGAAGACCGCAAGGTGGCTTTCGCAGTAGAACAGGAAAATCCATCCATTTCCAAGGCGGTTGACGTCATCGCGTCACGAATTTCAGCTGGCGGAAGGCTTCTCTATTTGGGAGCTGGGACATCAGGACGTTTGGGGGTCCTCGACGCTTCGGAATGCCCACCCACGTTTAACACTTCACCGGAAATGGTCGTCGGAATCATTGCCGGCGGCGTAACTGCCTTGACCTCTGCAATCGAGGGTGCCGAGGACGATTCGGAGTCCGCGGTGATTGACTTGAAAGCTCGTGGGCTTTCCAGTCGAGACGTTTTGGTTGGCATCGCATCGAGCGGTCGTACTCCTTATGTCATCGGCGGTCTGCGATATGCTCAATCGCTTGGCACATATGCCATTGGCTTAACATGCAATCCCGATTCGGAACTGAACCCGTGTTCCGATCTTGTGATCGCACCGGTGGTAGGTCCCGAAGTGATCAGCGGCTCGACGCGGCTCAAGGCCGGGACCGCAACCAAAATGGTGCTCAACATACTAACCACCGCAACCATGGTTCGGCTGGGGAAGACCTATGGCAATTGGATGGTAGATTTGCGTGCGACCAACGTTAAGCTCAAGGCACGGAGTATTCGCATCGTGGCGGCCATCGCGGGCTTGAGCGAACAGCAAGCGGCCGAACAGCTTTCGCAGTGCGACGGTGAAGTGAAAACGGCGATCGTGGCGTGTATGCGAGCCGTCGATGCAGCAGCCTCTCGCGAGTTGCTCAAGCGAGCGGAAGGCAAATTGCGACTAGCACTCGAGTTGCCAACATGACCGTGGATCAACATAAACGCAAACGCATTCTCGGTGTCGACGGCGGTGGTTCGAAAACCATCGCGTGGATCGCCGATGTTGTGCCCTCTGCTGGCAACCGAAAATTTGAGTTGGTGGTTATCGGACGAGGTCACGCTGGGCCAAGCAACCCGAGGTCCGTTGGCTTCGACGCCGCATTTGCTAATCTTGATGCAGCAATCTCAATAGCTCGAGGTCAAGTGTCCGACCCGACTTTTACCATTGACGCCGCGTGTTTGAGCCTTGCTGGAGCCGGACGAAGCGAAGAGCAAAATCGCATTCGAGAATGGGCTGAAGCAAACCAATTAGCCAAACAAACCATCGTCGTCGACGACGTCGAACCGTTGCGATTGGCAGCCATGTACGAACAAGCTCAGTCGCAGGTCTCCAATGCCGCAGCCTGGGATACAAGCATTACGTTGGTGGTTGGCACCGGCTCAATTGCTTGCGGACGAAACGGGGAAGGCCGCTCTGTTCGCGTTGGCGGTTGGGGCTTTCTACTCGGGGACGAAGGGAGCGGGTTTTCTATTGGTCTGGCTGGCTTGCAGTCACTTTGCAAAGCCCATGATCGCGCAGAAGTCCCGTCGGCATTTCAAGAGGCCTTGCTACATCGGCTAGGGCTGAGCACTCCCACGGAGCTGGTACGATTCATTTATCAGACGCCTTTGCCAAGAGTCCAAGTTGCGGAACTAAGCGAAGTGGTGATCGGCCATGCTGCGAACGATCCTACGGCAGAAAAGATATTGGGGGATTCGATCAAGGCAATGACCGAGTTGATTGCCAACGCAGCCCAACGACTGGAGCTGGCCCATCGATCGTATTGGCTAGCATTGAGTGGCGGTGTCGTCAGCAATCACGCTATAGTCGTTGATCGCCTAATGCATGAGTTGGAACGCAAGCAGCTTTCTCCGGTAGCTCAGCATATCGTCCGCGAGCCAATTTACGGCCCACTAGTCGCAGTTTCCTATTTTAGTGAAATCGCGTAAGGTAAAGTCAGTTATGGAAAACACGTGTTGAATTCAGTTTTATGCAAAAGCCGAGTTTTGAATGAATCGTAGCCAACCTTTAGGAATCGCTTTATTGACGCTGGTCGCTTTGTTAGCGATCCGGGTAGACGCACAGCAAGAGCCGACGGAGGCCGTTGTCAAAATCAGTCGCGATGTCGTTTACGGTGAAGAAACTGAACCGATGCATCGCGCTGACCTTTACCAGCTGAAATCGAATGTGCCGGCCCTACTGAATCCTGGAATTATTCTTATTCATGGCGGGGCTTGGTTTGCTGGAGATAAGACCAACGATATCCTGCATGCCAAAAGGCTCGCGAATTTGGGCTTTGTTGTCATGGCCATCAACTACCGCTTGGTACCCAAGCATCCGTTTCCAGCGCAGATAGACGATTGTTATCTCGCACAGGAATGGTTTAATTCGCATGCTGGGGAGCTGGGAGTCGATCCCGACAAGGTTGGCGTATGGGGATACTCTGCTGGCGGGCATCTGGCGGCTTTGATGGCAACGAATCCAAAGGATGGATTACCGCGAATCAAAGCAGCCGTCGTTGGTGCAGCCCCGTGCGATTTGACATTGTTACCCGAGGACAGCAAGATTCTTTCCAGTTTCTTAGGCGGGAGCCGTGGCAAGGTTCCGCAGCGGTATCGAGATGCATCTCCTGTAACTCACGTCAGTTCCGACGACCCACCCGTGTTTTTGTTTCACGGCAGCAAGGATTGGTTGGTACCGCCTGTCATGTCCAAAGCGATGCGTGACGTATTGGAGGAAAAAGGGGTGCCTTTTGAATACGTTGTCGTGGACAAAAAAGCGCATCTGATGACTTTCATTGATCACGAGGCAACGGAAAAATCGTTTTTATTCCTAAAAACGCACTTACCCAGAGTTTTGAGCACCCAACCGCCGAAGTGAACTGAGGCGGCAAAAGCGAATTTCAGCAACAGAAATCGAACGCCGCAGCATAGAATAGGGGAGCCGATTTAATCCTGTTTTTAGAATTGTTCGAAAACCAACCCAATGATGTTGCATCGAAAGCTTTGTCACTTCGTCGTTGCTGTCGCCTTTGCCTTGTGCTGGACAGTCGTAACATTTGCCGATGGTGAAACGCATGGCGAACCGCCGGCAACCGCGACCGTCGAGCGATTGATCCAGGGCTTGAATGATCCAAGCTATCGAATGCGTCGTGAGTCGTTTTTGAAATTGTGCGATCGTTCGATCCCCTTGGATGCATGGCTAGAAACCGAGTCAAGGAGCAATGACAAGCAACGCGCCGCTTTGGCGATGTGGCTAAAGCGAGTACGACGATCCAATGGCAGTTTGGCCGACCGTGCTGCGATCATGCAAGACTACGAAGCGTTGCGAGCTTCGGGTGACTCTGGTGACAACAAGGTTGATGTTTTGGACCGCTACATCGCAGAGGGTCGATGGGAAGGACTTCTTGAACTGGTCAGCCTGCTAGAGCCCGCCATTCGTGCCGAATTGCTTCGCGACGATGAGCGCCTGCAATCAATCGTCCAGAGAGCTTGGAAGTCTGACAATGAATCATTCGTTCCGCGATTGCTCGATCTGCTGTTAATGCCGACTGAGCGTGTGCACGCGAATCGACTTTGGAGATCGCTGGAGTTGCCTGAGGAATGGTCCGTTTCTCAAAGTCAGACCTTACCCAGCGTCAAGGTTACTGAACTTGAGGCAAATGGGCAAATGGATGAAGCCATCAAGCTCGCAGAAAAGTCATCGTTGCGCAATCTTGTCGAGCCGATCTTGATCCGTTCAAGCCAATGGGACCGATGGCTAGCGATTGATCAAAGGCGAACTCCGATATCGAGCGGAGAGAACTTCGACCATCAGCGCGCTGCGATCTTGCTCTTGTTGGGACGACTGGACGAATCAAATAGCGAGTTGGACAAGATCCTCGAAGGACCAGAAGCCCTAAATCTCTCTAGTGGGAGTGCCATCTTGTTACTCGCGCACGGACGAACGGCGGAATTTGAAGCTTATGTCAGCGAGCAGCCCGAACCTACGTCTTTCCAAGTGATGCGTAGTCTCGGCGATATCCATGGTGCCTTCAAGCAAATTGGGTTGGACGACTTATCGTTGGACGCCGTTCGAACTTGGCTTCGCACCAAGGCCTATTTAAAAAGGCACGTACAGGAATCACGAGGATCTGAAAGGAGACTGAAGGAACTTCAGTTAGCTGACTATGCTGACATGTTTTTCCAAGTTGGCTTAAACGAGCAAGGAGAACTGATCGATTCGTATTTGGTCGAGCGAATGAAAAAGACCGAAAAGTCGGATGGTGCGACCACGTCTGCTTGGATGCCACTCTTCACTCAGTGGCTCTACATGAACGAACGCGAGAAAGCAGTTTTTCATTGGAAGGAGTATTTGGCCCGCAACTCGCAGCACAGGCTTAAGTCAAAAACTGGGCTACCCTACCAACCCGAGAATGAAGAAAACGGTCCGTTTGAACTGTTTTATAACACTTTCCAAATTGCATCTCCAATAATCTTTGAGCACCTGTTCTCAGCTGCGCTGGATGCAGAGCTAGAACACAACAAGGGAAATGGTGACGAAAACGCGGATGCAATTCGTATAAAGGCGATTGGGCTGGCCATCGACGAAATGGAAGATTTGCAGGCAGGGAGGCTGCCAGCGAATTGGGATAGAAATCGTTCGATGGTAGAACTTCGAACAGCCGTTTATTCGAAATCCATTCAGCACGACTTATCCGAAACTGTCCTTGAGGAACTCGCGAGTTTGTTCGACATATTGGGGGAATCGGAATTAGCGATCGAAACCTTAGACATGGGGGCACACCATGCGACAGCGAGACAAGCCAAGGCGGATTACTTGGTTCGCATGGGCAAGCTTGACGAAGCCTGTGACATTTACATAGATGAGTTTCAGAGGAACTCCGCCGATGTCGGCTTGCTGATCAAATGCACGGAGACGCTCGAGAAACTTGGTCGCATTGGCGAAATGAATCGGTATCGATTGCAAGGACTTTCCTCGCTTTCGGACAGTCGTTTTTCAGTGTCGGTTTTGCCCAACAAGCTGGCTATTCAGATGGCGGAACAAAATTGGCCGCGAAACAAAATGGAAGATTTCACTCTTTGTAGGCAATTTGGCGAGTTGGCAAAGACGGATTTATCGCTTGCCGCAAGGGCTGCCACCTATTCTCGCATCGAAGTGTTGATGCGAGTCAAGAAACAGTGGTTGAATGATGGAGTCGACATCGACACGTCACTGTTGTTTTTTGCGAATGCATTTGAGTCGTTAATTTTGGAAGCCATATCGAAGAACGATCGAGATTTGGCGGACAAATTGGTTCGAATTGCATTTCGTTGCAAGCCACAGGACATAGACGTACCAATCGTGATCGTTCCCGCGGCAGAGCGTGTTTTTGGAAAGGAATTGGCAGACGAGTGGTTCCACCTTTATTATCAGCCGTTAATTAAGCACTTGGAAGAGTTTCCGCACGACGCTCTCATTGGCAACAATACGGCTTGGCTTGCGGCACTATGCGATCGGCATTTGGAGCACGCCAAGTTGCTTGCCAGCAAAGTCGCGGTAAGTAATCCCGACGCGACTTACTTGGATACTCTGGCGGAGATCGAGTACCGGCTCGGAAACGTTGAGCGAGCGATTGAGTTGTCCGAAAAATGCTTGCAGATGGAACCCAAAAACAAACAGCATCGCAAGCAGCTCAAGCGATTCCGTGCTGGAAGTTTATAGAGGCATAGAGTCATGTCGATGAAGATTGGAATTCGCGCCTGGATTGATTTTGCTTTCCGCAAAATCTTCGGTAAACCTGAAAACGAGATTTGTATAGTTAGCCTCCTGAATGCTGGTCCTAAGCAAAATGTCTATCGAAGATTTGGCTTTCATGGCGACGCAATTGCAAAAGCGTCTTCGCGGCCGGATGGCCTAGCCTAACATTTGGTCGGTCACGTGCGAGCAAATCCCTCCCAATTGGACTATTTCATAAGGTTTCTTCCGGTTAGTCTTATGGCTCACGCCTCGACACGAATAAAGCGATGAGCAAAATTGAAAGCCTTAGTAAAATCCAAACGAGACATTGGGCTCGAACTCCAAGACGTTCCTTTCCCAAAAATCGGCATCAATGATTGTCTAATACGGGTTGAGAAAACCGGAATTTGTGGCACCGATTTGCACATTTACAACTGGGACGCTTGGGCTCAAAAGACGATTCCTGTACCGATGGTCGTCGGCCACGAATTCGTGGGGGAAATTGTCGAGGTAGGCTTGAATGTTACCGATTTTTTCCCTGGCGAAATCGTTTCAGGCGAGGGGCACGTGGTGTGTGGTCGCTGCCGCAATTGCTTGGCGGGCCGCCGCCATCTTTGCAAGGACACTCAGGGAGTCGGTGTGAATCGAACCGGAGCTTTCGCCGAATATATTTCCCTTCCCATGACCAACGTCTGGCACCATAATCCAAATATCGATCGCGACATTGCGTCGATTTTTGATCCGCTTGGCAATGCGGTTCACACTGCACTTAGTTTTGATTGTCTGGGCGAAGACGTTTTGATCACGGGCGCCGGCCCTATCGGATTGATGGCAACAGCTGTGGTTCGCCATGCAGGAGCTCGTCATGTGGTGGTTTCGGACGTCAACCCGTTTCGACTTGAATTGGCCAAACGCATGGGTGCAACATTGGCTGTCGACGCGCGAACCAGGACGATGGCTGACGTTCAGGAAGAGCTTGGAATGCGAGAGGGGTTTGATGTTGGGTTGGAAATGTCAGGCGCACCATCCGCTTTGCGAACCATGCTGGCCAATATGTGTCATGGTGGAAAAATTGCCATGTTAGGTATCCCCTCGGAGCAAATCGCAATCGACTGGAATCTAGTGGTCTTTAACATGCTGACCATTCGAGGAATCTATGGTCGCGAGATGTACGAAACCTGGTACAAGATGTCCGTTTTACTCGATAGCGGTCTCGACATTTCGCAAGTCATTACGCATCGTTTCCACTACTCTGAATTTGAAAAGGGATTCGAGGCAATGCAAACGGGCCAGTCGGGAAAAGTGATCTTGGACTGGTTGAAATAGAATCTCGCGATTGCGAACCATCCGCCGTATGTTCAAAACGCATTTGTCCAACTACTTGAAACACCATCGCAAATAAATGACCGATAGAAAACTTTTGGTGACCGCTGCCCTGCCTTATGCCAATGGACATATCCATTTGGGGCATTTGGTCGAGTACATTCAAACCGACATTTGGGTTCGCTTCCAAAAACTCCGAGGCAACAAGTGCCTGTTTGTTTGCGCGGACGACACGCACGGAACCGCGATCATGATCCGTGCTCGCCAAGAGGGAAGGTCCGAGTCCGAACTAATCGGCGACATGCAAGCGGCGCACGAACGGGACTTCGCCGGCTTCGGCATCGCCTTCGACCACTATGGCAGCACCAACTCTGACGAAAACTATGAGCTCTGCAAAGATATCTGGCAATCGCTTCGCGCTGCCGACCTGATTGCCGAACGGGATGTAGAGCAGCTCTTTGATCCAATTGC
>Ga0105045_10003036_pt1 | contig 14304 bp, 8 predicted proteins | sample MAT02_FD_78089 | JGI IMG/M metagenome (GOLD analysis project Ga0105045, IMG submission 78089) | Freshwater microbial communities from Lake Fryxell liftoff mats and glacier meltwater in Antarctica - MAT-02 (megahit assembly) | ecosystem: Environmental > Aquatic > Freshwater > Ice > Liftoff...
CTCTTGGGTGAAGAACATGCTGTACACATCGGCTTGGCGCGAGCCACTGTTGGCGTAGCTGCGCAGGCCGTCGCGATCGCTGAACCAGAGCAGTTGCTTGCCGCCATTCACCCATTTGGGCCGAAAGTCATTGTAGCCGCTTTCGGTCAGGTTGACCATTTTTTTGGAACCGTCGGCGGCCAGCAACACCACTTCGCTATTGGCCATTACGGGCGAATACTCAGCCATCAGCCATTTGCCATCGGGGCTCCAACAGAAAAACTGGTCGCCATCACCCATGTAGTAAAGCTCATTGGGGGTGAGCAGGGTGCGCATTTGCTTGCTTGCGATGTTCAATATGTTGAGCGAGCGGCGATTTTCAATAAACGCCACTTCTTTGCCGTCGGGCGAATATTGGGGCTGGTAATTTTCGTTCGCGTTGCTGATCAAGGCTTCCTCTTTGAGCAAGGTGGCCGCATAAAAGTAGGGTTCTTCGGCCCGTACTTTCTTGGTTTGGTAAATGTGCCAAGACCCATTGCGCTCGCTGGCATAGAGCAGCGTGCCGCCATCGGGCGAAAAGCTGACAAACCGCTCCTGCTCCGGGGTGTTGGTGATGCGCTTGGTCACGCCGCCCTCTACGGAAGAAACAAAAACCTCCCCCCGTACCACGTAGGCCACTTCTTTGCCACTGGGCGATACGGCCATTTCGCGCACATTACCACTGATGGGGATCACGCGCAAGTTGTTGTTCTTGCTTTCCATGCGGATCACCACCGGTACTTTGGTGGGTTGCCCGCCGGGCTTGAGGGTATATAGCTCCCCATCATAGCCAAAGCAGAGTGTACCATCGTTGGCCGCGCTCAAAAAACGGACTGGGTGGGATTTGAAAGTGGTCACTGCTTGGCTTTGGGCGGGGTTGTCAATGCTCATTTTGTGGACATTGAACGTACCGCTGGCCTCGCTCAAATAGTAGATCGTTTTATCGTTGTCAGCAAAAACCGGGTTCCGATCTTCACCCTTGAACGTGGTGATCATCGTGTGCTTGCCAGTTGGCTGGTCAAACAGCCAAATATCGCGGGTAATGGCTGACGTGTGGTGTTTGCGCCATACGTTCTCGCCCCCTTTTTTGTCATGGTAGATCATCCGTTGGCCGTTTTTGCTCACTTGGATGTCTTCAGCGGGCACTGTCCAGATTTGGTTCACGCGCCCACCGGCCACGGGCACTTGATATACCTCTGGCTGGGAGCCCGTCGGGTACTGGCGGTGGCTGGCGGCATCCAGTCGCTGGCCCCCGAAAATCACTTGTTTGTTGTCCGCGCTGAATGCATACGGATACTCTTGGCCGGAGTGAAAAGTGAGCCGGGTGGGGTCGCCGCCTTGCACATCGATGACAAAAACATCGAAGTTGCCAAACCGATCCGAGGCGAAGGCGATCTGGGATCCATCACGGCTCCACACGGGCAGGTAATCATGGGCCTCGTGAAAAGTGAGCGGCTGGGCCGGGCCTCCACTGGCCGGGACCACGAACAGGTCGCCCTTGTGGGCAAAGGCTATTTTGGATCCATCGGGCGAAATGGCCGAATAGCGCAACCAATCGGGGTTAACTTGCGCGGCCACTGCACCAAAAACTAAGCAGGCCGCCAATACTAAGGAAAGTTTTCTCATGTGAAAAGTTTAAAACTGGGCAAATTAAAGCAAAAAATGCTTTGTTGTACCTACTTGACTTGGTAGGGCTTTATGCCGAGCTAATATTTGCGGGCCGACCGATGGCCACCGATTGTTTTTAAAGACAAAAAAGTTATATTTGATCCAATTTGGCCCCGCTACTCTTTAATTCAATGCTTAGACCTAATTTTTTCTCCGTTTTTACCAGTGTAGCCGGATTGGGCACCGCTTTTTGTTTGGGACTGGAGCACGGGATTGTCAAGGATGTCACCACCATTGTGGGCGGTACACTGAGTACCTGGGGCGGCAACTCGCTCTTTGAATTGCTGCGCAACCGCGCCGTCAAAAAAGAGGAAATGCTCAATCACCACCTCCAAAAAACGTTGAAGGAAGCTCATGAATGGGCATTGGCTCAATTGGCCAAAGAGTATCAAAAAAATCATGTGTGCGATCCGACCGAGCTGGCGGAGTTGAACGCCTATCTGATCGGGATAAAAAAGTTGGGCGAAGCCGAATGGATGGGCGAAGTGGGCCCCGCATTGTCACAGGAGGATGTATTTAATTACGTGGAAGGCAAGCAGCCAAATATCCGCCAGTTGATCGCCGATCGGATGCGCTTCACCCTGGGCCCCGGCACTGATGCCTACGAAATGCCGAAATACTATACTTTTTTGCTCGAGCACTTGCCCGGCAAAATGGCGTATGCGTTTAGGGAAAAGATCAAGCATGGCGGCGAGGCCAAGAACGCACTCGACCTGCTCTATTTTGAGTCGCTCCGCGAGGGGGTAAACAAATTGCTGGACGGCCAATTCGACCTCAAACAAGGCCAAGCCGAGCAGCAGCGGCTATTGACCGAGCTAAAACAGTTGCACGGCCAAAAGCAAAAGGGCAAATCCAAATGGCAACCCTCCAGCGATCCCTATGCCCAGGCCATGACCTCGGCACTCGAACGTTTGGATGATGGGCTGCTGGCCCGGCTGGATGAATTAAAAGTGGCAGTGGGGGTCCAAACCGCCAAAATAGATCGCACCCATGCCGCCGTGCGCGAAGTGGGCAGCCAGTTGATCGCCGAGACGCAGGCCACCCGCCGTTCGGTGGTCCGGTTTCTGTGGATTACCGCTGCGCTGGTGTTTCTGCTCTACATCGGCCTCAATTCCATTGCCCCCAAGCCCTTTGCCTGCACTGTCGCGGTGCGCGCAATGCTCGCCAATCCCAATTTGCCCTTGACAACTGGCCGAGTGACCTTGCGGTACGGGGCCAAGGTCGAAGTGTTGGAATTGGCGAAGGGGGAAGTGATTTTTCGGGACATCCCGCCCAACTTCGCCTCCGACAAAGTCAAACTGCGGGTGGAGGCGCCGGGCTTTCTCCCCCTCGATACCACCCTTGTCCTTGCCAATAACTTTGTCGATTTGACCCTCCGCCATGACAATAGCTTGGGCAAATTGTATGGAGTGGTGATTTACAACGGCTTGCCATTGGATGGGGTGCAAATCAATGTCCAAGATCTCCAGGCCGTAACCGATGCCAGTGGACGGTTTGCGCTGCGCATCCCGGCCAGCCAACAGCGCACCAAGCAACGGGTGCGGGCCGCCAAGGCAGGTTTCCAGCTTTGGGACTACGAAAGCCCGGTGTTGCCCGAGGAAATCCAGATCCTTTTGGTAAAACAGTCCCAATAAAAGGATCGGTGCTATTGCATTGATTGCTCCGCAAAAATTAAACTGTCAAAGTAAATAACCGAATTTATTTAATTGATTTTCAATGGCTTGAATTCTGATTGTGTTACGCTAATTTTGCTAGGATACTATAAAATGGATGATTGGTTTTCTGGGCGCTGGCCCAACTTCTAGTGCGTTATGAAAAACTCGGTTTTACTCCTGTCCCATCTTTTTGTTACCTCCTTGGCCGCCGCCCAAGTGCAATATGGGCAAGTGCGCCTGCAAAATTCGGGCAAGGTGCCCATTGCTGGGGTGCAAATTATTTTTGTGGATGCAGTCCCCACCATTTCCGACAACGCCGGGAAGTTCAAGCTGCTCTTCCGCGATAAAAAGCCGGGTGATCTGATTTTTAATGAGAAAATCTTCAAAACTGGCTATGAACTGGTCAACGGTGCGGAATTGGAGGTGCTCAGAATCGGCAATACCGACGCATTGGGCCGGGACATTATTTTGGCCAAAGCGGGCGACTTGGAAATTGCCAAAAAAAAGTACTACGCCATCTCGGACAAGGCCCTGACAGCTGGCTTCGAGCAACAGAAAAAGGCGCTTCGGGAAGAATTGACCAAAGCCAAGCTTGATCAAGAGGCATTTATTGAGCAGTTCAAGGAAATCCAGACGCAATACGAAACCCAAAAAAAGAACTTGGATGTGTTGGCCGCCAAGTTTGCCCGCCTCAATTTTGACGATGTGAGCCAACTCTACCGCGAAGCCTTGGCCCTTTTTGAAAAGGGGAATATCGAGGGAGCCTTGCAAAACCTCAAAGAGTCAGATTTGATTGCCCGGGCCAACAAAATCATCCGCGAGGAGGAACGGTTGGGCGAGGCGCAAACTGTACTGACCAAACAAAAGCAGGAGAACCAGCAACGCCGGACCGAAACCATCCAAGCCCTGCAATTCCAAGCCGAGCTTTCCCTGTTGCAGGCCGAACTGACCGAAGTAGAAGCGGTGTACGATCAGTTGCTGCGCTTGGACAGCGGCAACTTGGACATGGTGGAGCAAATAGCCAAATTTTATTTTGATCGCAACGAATACCGCAAAGCGATCCACGCCTATTCGCTCCTCATTGCCCATCCCCAGGCCCAGAAATGGCGGAAAACCGTGGCTTATGGACGTTTGGTCGAACTCTGCATCTCAACCAATGATTTGCCCGGGGCTGTCCGCACTGCGGGACTGAACCACGGCCTAAGCTTGGTAATGCACCAAGAAATGCAAGAAAAAGACCGTGTTGGGCCTTATACCAATATCTACACCGACTGGTACCTGGCCGAGTCTTTCCGGACGCTGGGAATAGTCAACGAAGAGATGGGCAAGCCCGATAGTGCGTTGGTTGCCTTCCAGCGGGCCGACCAACTGCTGAAGCAGGCCCATGCCACTTATCCCCAGGATTTGTTGATCGCCCGCAGTTTGATCAATGTTTACCAAGCGCTGGGCAGCTTGTACATCCAACTGGACAGCATAGAGACGGCGACAAAAATTTTTGCTGATCGCCAACAGTTGGCCCAAGCGATCCTGCTGCTCGATCCCGAAAGCTGGGAGGCCATGGACAATCTGGCCAGTTCGTTCATTGAGCTGGGCAATGCCCAATTCCGTATGGGCAATCTGGAAGAAGCCCTCCAGCATTTTCTGGTGGCGGCCAAGCAATACACCGGGTTTTGCGAAAGTCAGCCTGAAGACATATGGCTCAAGGGCGGTTTGGCCAAGGCTTATTTGGGGCTGGGCGACACCAACGGTGCACTTGACAGCGTGGATCTAGCCTTCATTTATTACAGCGAGTTTCATCGCCTGACGGAAGAGTTATATCAAGGATATCCACAAAATGCCATTTTTAAAGAAAACCTGGCCATCGCATCTGCTCAATTGGGAAATATTCACACCAAACTGGGGAACGTTGGGCAAGCCCTGCAAGCGTATGAGGAATACCATAAGTTGACTAGGGAGCTATACTTGGCCAACCCCCAGAGTTGGCGGGCCAAAGAGGTGCTGGCCAATTCAGTTCGGGACTTGGCCCAAAGTAGTCTTGACTCGATTGGGCTGGCCCCCCGGGCGTTGGCCCAGTTTGGGGAAGCGGCGCAGCTGTATGCCGAACTGGTTCAACATCAACCCCACAATCAGCGCCACCGAGCGGATCTGTCCGCGATCCACCAAGACATTGGCGACGTGTACTTGGCACTTGCCCAACCCACTCAGGCAATCGCGCAATACGAAGCCAGTTATCGGCTGGCCCAAGAGCTGGTCACACAGGCAGATCCAAAGGAAAGTTACCTCTATGAGTTGGGCATTATTCTGGACAAGCTGGTATACACGCTCGAAGTCATGGGCAACTACGGCCAAGCCTACCATTATGCGCTTGAATTGGTGACGCTGGCCAAAACCAGCCCCTTAGACCGTTCCTTGCCCGGGATGTATGGTGATGCGGCATGGTATGCCTTGTTCAATAAGCAATTTGGCGAAGCCGAAAAATATGCGCAGTTGGGCTTGGCCATTGAGCCTTCCCTGCCTTGGCTGCAAACCAATTTGATTTGGGCCTATCTTTTTCAGGGCAAGTTTGAGCAGGCCAGAAAGAACTTCCGCTTGGTCAAAGCACAAGCGGGCAACCGGCCCACGGTTTTGGAAGAAACTTGCCTGAGCGATCTGCAAAAATTTGCCAAAGCGGGCATTACCCACCCCGATGTTAAAAAATTTACTGAATTGTTGACAAAAAAATAAGGCCCGGTTTCACATTCGTGCTGGGTAGGCTTCGGTTTATTACCCGTCAAGCCTACTTTTTGGTAAGTTAAAAACCGGTTTACCAGTTATTTACATGAATAAAGGTGGCCAAAGGGCGAGGCACGCGGTGTCCGTGCCTCGCTTGGATGGACGGCCAACCGTGCTTTACCGAAGAGAACTAGATCAAGTCAACCAGTTTTTCAAATACTTCTCTGGAATGGGTCGGGAAGTTGGCGATCCGGATCTGGCTGTTCTTGAATGGCCCATACCCGGCCCCGGGCACGATCCCGTGCAACTTGCATTTGGCGATAAAATCGGCCGAACTTTGCCCCACCAGATTGGCCACGATCACGGTCTTGGAGCGGTGGGCGGCTTGTTGCACCGCAATTTCATAACCGGGCTGTTTGGCCAAAGTGGCATACAACAGCGCGGCTTTGTAGTCCGTTTCCTGCCGGATGGCCTTGATGCCCCGCCGGTTCAGGTCTTCGGCCACTTTGCCCAGCAGGTAGATCCCCAACATATTGGGGGTTTCGGGGGTTTCGTTCTTTTGGCCGTTGCTCACCAGCGCGGGGATGGTGTGGTAGGTGCCGATGGACAGCCCCTTGGTCAACATCGATTCAGCTTTGGCCACGCAGCGATCGTTGAAAATCCAAACCCCTAGGCCAGCGGGCAGGCCAAAGCACTTTTGCACCGAGAAAAACAACGAATCGATGCGGGAGAAATCCAAGTCGGGATATGGTGCCGACGATACCGCATCCACCACAATGAGCTTGTCGGGGTGCTGTTGCCGGAGGGCGTAAATGTCGGACAGGGGCATCATCACCCCCGTACTGGTTTCGTTCTGGGTCAGGCAGATGAGTTCCGTTTCGGCGGGCACCACCAACTGATCCAACGCAAAGCCCAAGCCCGGTGCTACTTCATACTTGACCGCTTGCCGTTTCAACTGAACCGCGAACTCATGGAATTTTTTGGAGAAACTGCCATTGACCAAGTGAAAAGAATGGGTTTCGCAGAGGTTCTCAATCACCCGTTCCCAGATTTCGGTGGCCGAGCTTGTAAACCCAATGTGAAAGTGGTCGGGGATGGCCATTAGTTCCCGCAATTGGGCTGTGGCGTGGGCAAAAATCTGTTGAAATGCCTTGCCCCGGTGCGAAATTTCGGTCACGTGATCGCGCAGGGCTGTTTTCAAGTGATCCGGTACGGTGTAATAGAGTTCCGAGGGCCCGGGGGTAAGAAAAGAGATTTTGGTCATGGAATTGGTCTGTTTATTAGTGGATTAGCCAGCGGCAACGGGCCTAAAACTGTGCAGCATTTCGTAGAGCAAGTGAACGGGCAGGCCCATTACATTGAAATAAGATCCCTCGATCCGGGCAATGCCGATCATCCCGATCCATTCTTGGATGCCATAAGCCCCGGCCTTGTCATAAGGCCGATAATGCTCGATATAATGGTCAATTTCTTCGGTGCTCAGTTTTTTGAAAGTTACTTGGGTCACGTCCTCGGCCACACACTTGCGCTGGGCGGTCAGCATGCACACGCCCGTGATCACGGCGTGGGTGCGCCCCGAGAGCAAATCTAGCATTTGCCGGGCCTCGGCTGCATCGGCGGGCTTGCCCAGTGCTTGATCGTTGCACACCACTACGGTGTCGGCCGTGATCACCAATTCATCCCCGGCCAAGGTGCCCGCAAACTCGCCAGCCTTCAGGTCGGCCAAGTAGGCGGCCGCTTCCATGGCCCCGATGGTCGGCGGGATGGACTCATCAATGGGGCGGATCAGAACCCGAAAATCCAGCCCCAGTTCTTGGAGCAATTGCTGGCGGCGCGGCGACTGTGAAGCCAATATTATCCGGTAGGGGAAGTCGGTCGTTGACATGGCCACGAATTTAGCGAAAAACTGGGCTTCTTTTTTGGGCGAATGTTTGGAAACGAAAATTTTACTTTTACATTTGTGCCACAATTAATGTTTAAACATTAATTGTTTCAACGATAAATATTTTCAACATGGTAACTACCCTCTGGGCGATCGATCCGGCCCACTCCGAACTCCAGTTCAAAGTAAAACATTTGATGATCACCACCGTCACTGGCTCGTTCACCAAGTTGAGTGGCACGGCCCAGACCGATGGCAATGAGTTTCAAAACGCCGCCATTGGCTTTACGGCCGAAATTGGTTCCATCTCGACCAACAACGAACAGCGCGACGCGCACTTAAAATCAGCCGAATTTTTTGATGCTGTCCTGTATCCAGAACTTATTTTCGTGTCAACTTCCATGACAAAAGTAGAAGGTGAAACCTATAAACTGGAAGGCAACCTTACCATGCACGGCATTACCCAGCCCATAGTGCTCAATGTAGAACAAGCTGGGATCCAGAAAGATCCGTGGGGAAATGTCAAAGCTGGATTTGAACTCAGTGGCAAGTTGAGCCGGAAAGATTTTGGCCTGACTTGGAATGCCCCCACCGAAACTGGCGGGGTGCTGGTGAGCGACGAAGTGAAACTGTTGGCCAACATACAATTGGCCGTGCAATAATTGATTGGGTCTGCTTACCAATAATGAAGGTTTCAAACCTAAGGGACTGTACCCAAGGTTTGAAACCTTGCTTGTTAGCGCCGCTTTGGGTGTTGACACTGCTAGGAGAACCGTTTGCGCCAAATACTCTTGCCCTTGGTGCGCAGGCGATAGGCCGCCGAGAGTTGGAAACCGCCCATCCGGGTACTGCTGGTGCTGGCAATGGGGTTGCCACGGCTCACAAAACGCAAGTCCAGCTCCAAACGGCTCAGGTTGAAACCAAACCCCACCATCACCGATCTAAGGTTATTGTTCAAATCGGGTACCGAGGTGGACACTCCACCCGTTTCGGTGCGGGCATCGATGACCTGCCCAAACACGGGCCCGCCATACACGCGGAATACCCGCACCAACTGAATGCCCAAGAGCAAGGGCACGTCGATGGAATTGACCCGGAGGTCTACTTGCTCGCCAGTGAGTGAAGTGTAGCGCCCACCGCTTTGCGCATAGAGCAGTTCAGGCTGGACAAAAAGGCCCAACACAGGCACTTTTAGGCGGACAAAACCACCAGCCAACAAGCCGGTACGGTAGGTGGCATCGCGCACTCCACTGGGCAAACGCTCCAAACTGGACATGCTGACCCCCACCCGGGGGCCAAAGGAGATAAATTGGGCCTGTAATCCCTGCGCACCGAGCAGGAAGCTGAGCAGTAGGGCGAATGCGGATAGGTGTATGGATCTCATCTTGTTCAGGAAAAGCGAAATATTGTTGGGTCAAAGACTGGGGAAGGAAACGATTGGTTGCTCACAAGTAAAAAAAAGTCGATTTATTGCCTACTTTTGAATGTCAAAGGCGACACTCGGTCGGGCCGGCTCACAGCGCTGGCCCGCAACTTCCTGATCAAAAGCAGTTTACAGGCTTATCACTTAAAAATCACGGCTCCCCATGCGCAAACCTCAAAAGTGGGAAGATATTTTGCAATTTGTGGTCGTCGCGCTGGGCATGGTGATTGTCAATTTAATCGCAGGCAATTATTTTTTCCGAATTGACCTTACCGAAGAAAAGCGGTTCACCATTGCGGAGGCCAGCAAAAAAACCTTGGCCAACCTGACCGAACCCGTTTACATTGAAATTTATTTGGCCGGCGATCTCAACGCCAGTTTCCAACGCCTGCAGCAAACAGTGCGCGAGACCCTTGACGAGTTTGTCGTCTATAGCGGCAATAAGGTCAACTATACCTTTATCGATCCAGCTACGGCCAAGAGTGAGCCGGAACGGGCTGCTTTCTACCGCCAACTGGCGGGCAAGGGAATCGCCCCGACCAATTTATATGACAATGTGGAGGGCAAAAAAATCCAAAAAATCATTTTTCCGGGGGCTTTGGTGAGTTATGCCAACCGCGAGACTGCCGTCCAATTGCTCAAGGGCAACAAAGCTGCTTCGCCCCAAGCGCAGCTCAACCAGTCGGTGGAAGGGGTGGAGTATGAGCTGATCTCGGCCATCCAAAAACTGACCAGCCGCGACAAGCCCCGGGTAGCTTTCATTGGCGGGCACGATGAACTTACCGGCGCACCACTGGCCGATCTGACCAGTGCGCTGGATGAATTTTACCTCACCGAGCAGCTTGATCTCCGCAGCCAAACCCTCGACGAAGTAGCGGCGGCACTCATTGTCCAGCCCAAAAAACCTTTTTCGGAAGCGGAACTGTTCAAGCTCGATCAATTTGTCATGCAGGGAGGTAAGGTGCTGTTTTTTATTGACAAAGTGCAAATGAATTTGGACAGCATCAGCCGGGGAGGGGCGTATGCCTTTGGCTATGATCTCAACTTGGACGATATCCTGTTCCGCTATGGGGTGCGGGCCAACTTGGACTTGATCCAAGACCTGCAAATGGGGCAAATCGTGCTCAACGTGGGCAACATGGGCAATGCCCCCAATATCCAGCCCGTGCCTTGGCCGTACTATGTGATGGTAAATAAATTTGCCAATCATCCCACCACCCGCAACCTCAATGCCATTTACACCCGTTTTTTGGGCACGATCGATACAGTCAAGGCAACCGGGATCCGCAAAACCGGGGTTTTGTTCACCAACCAGTATTCCCGGGCCAGGCGCGCGCCCATGCTCGTGAGCCTCGATGAGCTGAAAGCCGACCTTGATCCCAAGTTGTACGCCCGGCCATATTTGCCCGTGGCCTATTTGCTGGAGGGGAAATTCACTTCGTTGTTCAAAAACCGGTTTGTGCCCCCGGGACTGCCCCAACAGGCGATCTTGCCCGAGAGCAAACCAACCAAAATCCTGCTTTGTTCGGATGGCGATATCCTGACCAACGAAAGGGATCGGCGGTCGGGCCAGCCGCTGCCATTAGGCTTCGATCCCCTCACTGGCCAAACCTTCTCCAACAAGGAGTGGTTGCTCAATACCCTCGCGTACATGCTCAACGAGGACGGGCTGATTAACACCCGCCTCAAAGAAGTGAAGCTCCGGCCCCTGGACAAAATCCGGGTGCAAGAACAGGCAACTTTTTGGCGGGGCTTGAACCTGCTCCTGCCCTTGGGCTTGGTGTTGGCCTTTGGGCTGTTCAAGTTCTGGTGGCGCAAGCGTAAATATACTGGCCAATGAGCAAGATTGCGATAGGGCAAACCCTCACCAGACAGTCTATTTCTGGGCATAAGTGCTCGGAAGCAAAGCGATTGGACTGGTTACAAAACCTAGTTGAAGATTCAGGAGGGCTAACCAACCCAAACTATTTTATTGCCCCACAATGACTCTTCCAGTCAAATTGGGCAGCGCAAAATTTGTGCTACCGTTACCGCCATAAATAGTCCCTATAATAGCAAACAAAGCTGTATTGCTTGCTATGTTTAATAGCTGCCCATCGCAGGGCAGCCAAGCACCGCCGCCAGGAATATTTCCCGCAACCGCTTGGATACTACCAATGCAAAAATCAGTACCACCCAGGTTTGCATTGCTTGGAAAAATACCTGATACTGCAATGTAATATCGAATAGCGGCTGTTTGGGTGGGTACTTGCCAACTTCCATCACCGCGAAGAAAAGTCGTACTGTTGGCCGTGCCCGTCGCGTTAACTTTGCCTACGCCAATGGTGGTGTTGGCAATGTCGGCATTAACAATGGTTAAGTTTGCAATTTTTGCAGAGGTAACAGCATCATTGGCAATGGTGGTGGCGGTGCTGCCGGCGCTGGTCGTAACATCGCCGGTGAGGGCGGGCATGCGTCCTGCGGGCAGTGTACCCGTAGTGAGTGTTGAGGCATCAGTGGTGGCATTTAAGGAAATCCAGGCCACGCTATTGAAAAAGTAAAAGCCTGCGGGGGCATCGGTTTGATAGACCAACAGGCCCGTTGCAGGACTTGCGATCAAACCACGTTGTGTTGCATTCATTCTTGGAATGAGCATACCCTGCGTGGTGCTTCTCACATCAAGAATGGCGGAGGTGGCGGCTGCGGTGCCATCGGTATTGATCGCCATTGACTGGGCGTTTGACGAATAGCCAAATCCAATGGCTATCAGGGTGGATAAAATAAAGTGTTTCATGAGATAAGGTAGCTAATATGATGATGTAATTTAATGAGCAAAAATCAGAATTGCAATTTTTTATATATCCGTCCCAAGGTGCTCGTCAATGGTAAATCTGGCTGCGCGATAGACCACCTCAACCAAAAAGTGCCAAGCCCATCGCGGGGCTTGGCACTTTTTTGGTTGCCATTAGCGTGCTTCCTTGACGGGAGCACGCGCAGGTGGGTAGGCTAGAAACCGTAGCGCACCCCAATCTGGATTTGGTAGGGCAAGTTGGAAAACGCAGTGGCTTGGCCAAAAGCCCGGTTCACGTTGTAGGCGTACTGGGTCCGGCCTTGGGCCTCCGCCAGCGGATCTATGCCAAGCGCTTGCAGCAATACTTGGTTGCCACCGGGGACTACTTTGTTGCGCCCCCAATCGGGGTTCAAGAAGTTGAGGAAGTTAAAACACTCCGCGATCACTTCCAAGTTTTGGCTGCCCAACCATTTGAACGTGTTTCTGTCCAAGGTGTAAGAAATGCGGAAATCGACGTTGTGGTTCATGGGGTTGAACACGGCATTGCGCGGGGCAAAAGTGCCCAGGTTATCTTGCAACAATCCGGCGGCCAAGTTGTCGGGATTGTTCAGCACGGCATCCATGCCGTCGGCCACGCCGCGCTCAAAGGGTGTTGCGCTGGGATTGGCCCGGATCACCGCTGGATCAAACACAAACGCACGTTTGTTGGTGTTGATCAACAACCCAACGCCATCGCCCACAATGTCGCCAAATATCAATGGGGTCCAGGGGTTGCCTTGGATGCCGACATAGCGGAAGCCCATTCTGAACCCGAGTATTTGGGGCGAAGTGCCGAACACGACAATTTTATGGCGGAAATCGGTCCCGGCATTGCCCCGGTTCTCCGCAAAGTTGCGGGGGTCGCCGACGATCTGGGTCAACGCCGAAGTACGGGCAATGCAACAATTGTAGGAATTGTTGTCCTCGGTGCGGTTGTGGGTGTAGGTGACATTGAGACTGCCGCCTTTGGGCAGCAAAAGGCCAGCTTCAAAAATTATCCCCCGCTGCCACACACTTGTCAAGCCGTTCAGTTCCAGCACGCGGCCCAATTGGGGGTTTTGGTTTACATCGCGGGGATTGGCAATCGGGTAAGCAATGGCCGACGGGCGGGCGGGGTTGGCGCGGGCTATCCGGGCCAGTGGCGCATACACGGGGCGGTTTCCTTCGTTGGCCAGCACAAACTCAGGATTGGTCTTTAGGTTGCGATCAATGTACACGTAATTGTTGATCGTGCGGGCTAAATAAGCATTTACGCCAACAAACAATTTCTTGGCAAAAAATTGCCGGAACGACAAGTTGGCCTTCCAAGTGGTGGGGGCTTCAAAATTATCCCCGATGATGTTGATATAGGGCACACTCTGGCCCGCTAAGTCGGCCCCGGGCACGCTGTTCGGGTCTTGGCGATAGCGCACAAAATCTGGCCGGGGCACATTTGGCCCGGTGGCTACTATGTCGGTGAGGCGCGTACCGGTTTGCTGCATATTGCTCAACTGTGCCCAGTGGACAATGTTGGCCGAGAAAGCACCCAGCCCAAACTTGAGCACCGAAGTTTGGTCGCCCTTGAAATCATAGGCCAGTTGGAGCCGGGGCTGGATATTGTTCAAGTCGCGGGCAATGACGTTGGTCGATTGGCCCAAGGTGTTTTCCAGCAGCGGGTTGCGATCTGGCCGGGTCAAGAACAGCGTCGCGTCCCAACGCACACCCGCTTGGATGCTGAACTTGGGCGAGAGGTTGAAATCGGCTTGGCCATAAAGTGATACATCAGCCGAGGTCATTTTCAAGAAGGAAGCAAAGCCGCTTTGCGGATTGGTGGGCGACAGGCGGGTGTAGGTCGTGGCTTGGCGGTTGGCCAGTGCATCCAAGTTGGCAAATTGGAACAAGCCACCCTGTTCGTTGGTGTTCAGCGTATTGGTAAAGGTCATGATGTTGTCGGTCCCGAAGGTAAGGAACACTTTGCCTTTTTGCCAATAAACATTGTCCACTACCTGTAACTGGCGTTCGCCCTGCTCTTCCGGGGCAATCCGGTTGCCACCAAATTGGAATATCCGCGACAGCGTGCCCACGCCCTCAATGGGCGAAGCGATGGTTACCCAGCCACGGGGGGCCCGGGTGTTGGGCTCAAAATTGCGCTGGGCCA
>Ga0105045_10003038_pt1 | contig 14300 bp, 11 predicted proteins | sample MAT02_FD_78089 | JGI IMG/M metagenome (GOLD analysis project Ga0105045, IMG submission 78089) | Freshwater microbial communities from Lake Fryxell liftoff mats and glacier meltwater in Antarctica - MAT-02 (megahit assembly) | ecosystem: Environmental > Aquatic > Freshwater > Ice > Liftoff...
CGCACCGACGCGTATCACGCGTGCGGCGGATTCGAGCCGATCGCGCTGATGGAGGACGTCCGCCTGTCAGCACAATTGCGCCGCGCCGCGTGGCCCGCGCTGGTCGATGCCACTGTGACGACCAGCGCCCGGCGATGGGAACGCCGCGGCGTGGTCAAACAAACGCTGCTCAATTGGAAACTGCAGCTAATGCACGCGATGGGTGCTTCGCCAGACTCACTGGACCAGCAGTATCGGTGAGAGCGTCATACGACGCTCTCACACTCGGCGTCGTTGCCTTTATCGCTTCTTGAAAATCGGTCCGGCGTAGATCGCCGAATCGCCGAGCAATTCTTCGATGCGGAGCAATTGGTTGTACTTCGCCATCCGGTCACTGCGGCTGGCGGAGCCAGTTTTAATTTGTCCCGTTGACATCCCGACCGCCAAATCGGCGATCGTCGAATCTTCGGTCTCGCCGCTGCGGTGGCTGCTGATGCTGGTGTAACCGTTGCGATGGGCGAGCTGGATCGCGTCGATGGTTTCGGTCAGCGTGCCGATCTGGTTCACCTTGATCAGGATGCTGTTGGCGATCTTTTCGTCGATGCCGCGTTGCAACCGCGTGACGTTCGTGACGAACAAGTCGTCGCCGACGAGCTGGACCTTGTCGCCGACTTTTTCAGTCAGCTTTTTCCAAGTTGGCCAATCGTCTTCACTGCATCCGTCTTCGATGCTGCAGATCGGATACTTCGCGACCCAGGCGGCGAGGAAGTCGACCATTTCTTCGCCCGACAATTGCTTGCCGTCGATCAAATATTTTTGGGTCTTGGAGTCGTAGAATTCGGTGGCCGCGACGTCGAGCGCGATGCTAATTTGTTCGCCAGGCTTGTAACCGGCCAACTCGATCGCTTGCATGATCAAGTCGAGCGCTTCCTGGTTGCTGCCCAGGTTCGGTGCGAATCCGCCTTCGTCTCCGACCGAGGTGCTGTAACCCTTGTCGTGCAAGACTTTTTTCAGGTTGTGGAAAATCTCGACGCCCGCACGCAACGCGTCGCTGAATCGCTCAAACCCCAGCGGCATGACCATGAATTCTTGCACGTCGACGCTGTTGTCGGCGTGTTGACCACCGTTGATGATGTTCATCATCGGCGCCGGCAGAATGCGTGCACCGCAGCCGCCGAGGTAACGAAAAAGCGGTTGGCCGGTGCAGTTCGCGGCGGCGTGTGCGACGGCGAGCGACGCACCAAGGATCGCGTTGGCGCCGAGTTTTTTCTTATTGGGGGTGCCGTCCAGCTTGATCATTGTCGCATCGATTTCGGCCTGCTCCAGCGCACTCATGCCCAGCAGCGCGTCCGCGATTTCGCCATTAATGTTTGCGATCGCTTTTTGAACACCTTTGCCCATGTACATCGATTTGTCGCCGTCGCGAAGCTCCCACGCTTCGTGGGCGCCCGTGCTCGCACCGCTGGGAACGGCCGCGCGGCCCGTACTGCCGTCCACGAGCTGGACTTCGCACTCGACCGTCGGATTGCCGCGGCTGTCGAGGATCTGGCGGGCGTGGATGTTTTCGATCAGTGTCATGCTTTGGGCGTCCATAGGAGAAGAAAATCACTAAATTGAGTTGTCCGGTTGGAAGAACGACGGGCATTTTGTCCAATGCGGGCCGAAGTGACCAGACGACGAACAACATTCATTTGTCCCGCGACCTCTCTTGGAATCAAAATCCCGCATGTTTACTGGATTAGTCGAAACGATGGGCCTCGTGACCGCGACGATCGAAAACTCGCCTGGCCGAACGCTGCGCATCGAAGTCGGCGACGTGATGCGAGGCGATCTTGGAATCGGTGACAGCATCGCGATCAACGGCTGCTGCCTGACCGTTGTGGCGATCGGTGTCGACGGCGTCGATTTCGAAGCGGGCACCGAGACCCTTTCGCGAACCAACCTCGGACGTCTCCAGCCCGGCCACCGCGTCAACCTCGAACGCAGTCTCGCGGTAGGCGACCGAATGGGCGGCCATTACGTCACCGGCCACATCGATGCGCTCTCAACGGTGATTTCGATCGAACCCGATCCGCCATGGGCAAAGTATTGGTTTTCGGTTCCCGGCCACCTCGCCAAACAAATCGCCTCGAAGGGCAGCGCGACGATCGACGGGATAAGCCTGACCGTCGTCGACGCCCTGGCGGATCGATTCAGCGTCGCGCTGATCCCGCACACGCTTTCTGTCACGACGCTCGGGACCCGCGCGGTCGGCGACGAGATCAACCTCGAAACCGATGTCCTGGCCAAATACATCCAGCGGCAACTGACGGAGCGAGCCCAATGACCGAACGACAAACCAGCCGCTACCTATCGGACCGATTGGCCGCCGCGGGGCTGCGTCCGATGAGCCGCTTCGGCCAAAATTTTCTCATCGATCTAAACCTCGTCGACTTGATCGCGCGGTCGGCCGAGCTAGACAAAATTTATGACGTCGTGCTGGAGATCGGCACCGGCGTCGGTTCGCTGACCACACGGTTGAGCGATCAAGCGTGCGCGGTCGTCACCGCCGAGATCGATCACAACCTGTTCAGGCTCGCTTCGGCGGAATTGGCCGGACGGCCCAACGTGCGAATCATCCAGGGCGACGCGCTGAAGAACAAAGGCACGATGCGTCCGGAGCTGATCGCATCGGTAAAAGAAGCGATGTCGCGGATCGGACCGGAGTCACGGTTTCTGCTCGTTGCGAACCTGCCGTACAACGTCGCCACACCGATCGTCAGCAATCTGCTGCTGGGCGAACCGTCGCCTGCCGTCGTCGTCGTCACGATCCAAAAAGAGCTGGCCGATCGAATGATCGCCGGACCAGGAACGAAAGATTACGGGGCACTAAGCGTTTGGATCCAAACGCTGTGCGACGCAAAAATCGTGCGTGAGCTGCCGCCGACCGTGTTCTGGCCGCGACCAAATGTGACGTCCGCGATCATTCGCCTGGACCAGGATTTCGAACGTCGCGCGGCGATCCCCGATCTGCGTTTCTTTCATGAGACGTGCCGCGCATTATTCTTTCACCGTCGAAAGTTTTTACGCAGCGTCATCATCAGTGCCATGAAAGACCGGATGACCAAAGCCGATGTTGACGCTGTTATTCAAACACACGGCTACCAAGCGGAATCGCGAGTCGAACAATTGACCGTCGCCGAAATCGGACTGCTCATCGAACGCCTCCGCGTCGCCGTCGCTGTTTGATCAAGCGATGGTTGGGAATGAATTTTACGATTTGGCTCGAAGCGATATGCATCTGAGGAACCCTCCCGCTGCGCGGACAGGGTGAAATACCGGGTGAACAACACCTTAAAAACCGCTCGACCTCTTTTCGATCGTGTAAAACGCCTCGCGTTGCGGTACTTGATGCGGCGAACGGTTATCATAGACGACCGCGTTTCCAACGCTTTCCCCCCTCCTGACGCTTATCGGTTGATTCACATGACTCGCTTTCGGGTTGCCTTGGTCGGTCTTATCGTGCTTACTTCGTCATCGTTTTGCAAAGCGGATGACCTGTCATCGGTGGTTGCCGACGGTGCCGAGTTGAAACAGGTGGTCAGCGATTGCGTCTTCACGGAGGGCCCAGCGGCGGATTCAGCCGGGAACGTTTATTTCACGGACCAACCCAACGACCGCATCGTTCGAATCGGCATCGACGGCACGATCGGTGATTTTATGCGTCCGAGTGGACGATCCAATGGAATGTATTTCTCGCCGGACGGAAAATTGATCGCCTGCGCGGATGAGAAAAACGAGATGTGGTCGATCGACGTCGACGCCAAGACGCGGGAAGTCCTATTTGCCCATCTTGATGGCGAACAACTCAATGGACCCAATGACGTTTGGGTCCATCCCAGCGGCGTGATGTACTTTACCGATCCCTATTACCAACGCCCTTGGTGGAAGCACAACAAGGCGCCGCAATCGACCCAGTCGGTTTACCGCGTCGATAAGGACATGACGATCACTCGTCAAGACGAAGCGTTCGTTCAGCCCAACGGGATCATCGGTGACCCCCGGCGCAACCGTTTGTATGTTGCTGATATCGGCGACCGGAAAACGTATCTCTACACGATCGCGGCGGACCAAACGTTGACTGATCGCAAGCTGTTTTGCGAGGAAGGTTCCGACGGGATGACGGTCGACACCGCCGGGAATGTTTACTTGACCGGCGGCGAGGGTGTTACGGTGTTTGACGTCGATGGCAAGCGGTTGGGGGTAATTAAGGTTCCCAAGTCGTGGTCGGCCAACGTTTGCTTTGGAGGCAAAGATCGCTCGACGTTATTCATCACGTCGATGGACAGCGTCTACACGCTCGCGATGAAAACGGCCGGTTTGTAAAGCATGCGTTTACAGGTAGCGAGAGATTCGGCGGTTGGTCGTGTCAACGATCAACGAAGGAGGCGGTGTCTCAGTGGGGCGTCGATGATCCGCGACTCAATCGAGCGGTGCTGGGCGGTTGATTTTCGCAGATGCGGTCGACGGGGTTGCCTCCGGCCGTGGTGGTGGTTCGGTCGGTGCCGGCGTCGTCGGAAAGTCCGGATAAGCGTTCAATCGATACAGAACCGCTTCGGCGTCGTTGCGACACAGTAGGAAGCTGCCCGCGATGGCTGGGATGTTCCACGTTTTGCTGGAAAGCGCGTCGATCGTCGCGAGAATTTTGAACTGCACCGGATCGGCGGCAACGAACGTCACGTCACCGCTTTCGGTTTGCACGATCAACACGTCGCCGACCTGAATCACATGGCCATGACCAAATTGTGCCGCGCGAGATTTTGGCCACAATCGTGAGCCGTCGCGAAGGTCGATGCACTCCAGCGTTTCATCGGACAGGGCGTACGCGATTTCACCGTCGATGCAGGCGTGCGTGAACTTCGTTTTTAAGATCCGGTGATTGCTCCAAACTTCGGTCACGTCCCATCCATTTGATTCCTCATTTTTCGCCACGGTAAAGCGTGCGCTGCCGACGCCGTAACCCTTTGCGGCCAAGAAGTCGGTGGTGCCGATGGCGAGCGCCGAGGCACAATTCGCGCCGCCATTGCTTTGACCTTCCCAAGCGGCGGACCACAACGTTTTGCCGTCGGCGAGACCGTGGCCCGAGATCGTCGACTCATTGACGGAGACAACTTGGTCGACGCCATCGAACGTCATCTTCATCGCCGACGCATAGCTGATTTGGTCGTCACCGCCGGTCCAACGCACTTCCCCCGAAGCCGCGTCCAGCGCGATTAAGCTTCGACCGGCGAGCAAATCGCTGTCCGGCGATGCGCCACGATTGCGACCGAATGGGACGATGCACAGTCCGTCCACAAGCAGAGGCGACGCCGCACGTCCCCACGAGATCGCGGCCTCCGATTCCGTTTGAGTCCAGCCGCCGAGGGCCAACAAATCTTGTCGCCACACGACCTCGCCGCTCGCCAAACGGAGGCATTTCACGATGCCCGTTGCACCCTGCGTGTAAACCATGTCGTCGACGATGGTCGGTGTCGAACGCGGACCGATTCCACCGGCAATGTTCTCATGACGCGCAGGCGTTTTGGATATCCATATCAACTCACCAGTGCCGAGGTGATACGCGGAGACACATTCATCGGCTCCGCGTTGTTCCAACGTCACGCAGTGTTCGCCAAGAATCGAAAATCCGCCCCAACCTTCGCCGATGTTGATTCGCCAAATCGGATCTTTTCCCGATGGCGAAGGGATATCGAAAATCCGCTCCGTGATCACCGCATTGCGGTCTGGCCCGAGGAATTGAGGAAACGCAGATTCCGCAGTGACGACCGCGTCGGCCAACTCGCTGGGGACGATCGTTTCTTTGAGCTTGCTGGACGATTTGAAACGAGATTCGACGATGGGCATCATCGCGCCAGAAAACCCCCGCAACCGAAACAATGAAATCGGTAGCATGACCAGCACGAGGCCAACGCCGAGCGCAATCGCGGTCGACGTCCGCCGCGCGAGGGCTCGCAGCGACATGATCGAAGCCAACAACAATCCAACGGCGCCGCAGAAAAACGCGAACGTATTTGACATGCCCTGATCATTCAGGACGTTTTGCGTCGCCGCGGCGATCGCAACGCCAAACAGAACACCGATTAACAGCAAACGTTTCCACGCGATTCCACGACCTCGCACGGGCACGGGCGGTTGGGAAGGTGACCCGGAGGTCGTCATTTTCGTCATTGAATTCGTCTTTCGCCTATCACCGCGCCGTGCTTCGGTTCCGCATTCGTGCGTCGCATGCCCATGCTGCGAAACCATCCATGAAAAAGGAACCGATCTTGTCCGGCACAATCAACACGCGACCAATCAAATGGACATTGCCGCATTGGTCAGCAATGGTACCAAAATGAGATCCGCGTTTCGGCACACAATGCGTCTTCTCGCCACGCGGGCAGGGCGAGATGCCTATAAACGCCTTACAGTTTTGGGATCGGGCGTTTGGGTGCGTTGGGGATCATGCGTTTTTGGTCATCACTTGGCGCTGCGGGGTTGTTGTTATTCCCCGGATCCATGGCGGGCTGCGGTGCGAGATCGGTGAATTCTTCGACCCATTGCCAACCGATCGGCGTCTTCAATTCTTCCGAGGCGAGCAGAGCCCAGGGCGTGCCGGGGTGATGCGAGACAACGGACTGGAGCAGTTGCTTCGCCAGCGCCGCCTCGCGTTCCCATTTGCTGCCCACGGAGATCTCGTCGGCGGGCTGCAGCACCCAGGTGTTGTTGGCTGGTTTGGTGAAAACGATGCCACGTTTCAATTTTGCCAACATCGCATTGTAAGTTTCGGTACGAACCTTTTGGGCCAATACGCGTCCGAAGGCGAGGTCATACCCCGCACGCCACCTGGGCGTCGATTCCGCATCGCGAACCGCCATGCCTGGTTCGAGCACGGCGGACAACCGCGAAAGCGCCGGTTCCAGCCGCGCGGCATCCTGTTGGGCACGCGTGAGATCACCAACAAGATTCGCTTCGTCACGTTTGACAAATCGTACCTGCGGTCGATCGAGCACCGGCGCGACCTGCATGGCAGCGTTCGTGAGCGCCGTTCGCAATGGGCTTTCTTTAACTTTACGCAGGTATTCCTTTGGCGGAACGTAATCGGGTTGGTATCTCGTCATGATCACCGGATCAAAGAAATACTTAAGGTCGGCCGAGAACGGCTCGATCTCGTTCCGATTGACGGCTCGGTTGACGTTTCGGTTGGGGTGAACGGTGAAATAGATACCGCCCGTTTCGAAACACATACGAGTCAGCCCGTACGGACCAAAGCCCGAATCGATGATCGGTTCGTCCTGAAAATTCGCGGAAAACCCTACTTGTACGGCTTCCGACATGATCGTTTCGGGGCCCTGGTCAACCTCCGCCCACTGGGGTGATTGGTCATACGTGGGGTCGGGATCAACATATTTCACAAGCGTATGTTTGCGACCAAACGGTGCGGGGACACCGATGACGTAGACGGGCATCGCCAGTTCGCGACATCGTTTGATCGATGATTCCAAGCGGTCGATGTCGTCGCCGCGTTCGTCGGTCACGACGACCAAAAGGACGTTTCGAAGCGGCCCGTTACTGCCGCGTTTTTTGCGATACGTTTCATACTGATCCGCCGCCAATTCGACTGCCGTAAAAACTTTTTCGGTGCCCGAGACGTCAACGGGAATCGCGTCCACGATCGATTTGATTTCGTCCAATTGAAAAATCGGCTCCTCCGTGAACAGCTTGACGTCTTGGCCGAATCCGATGATCGAGGTCAACAACGGTACGTCTTTCAGTGATTGCTTTTTGAAGCCCTTGCCGGCGCTTTGCTCGACGATCCCCAGCTCGTGGTAAATCTTGTCAAAACGCGAACGGATTTCTTTGCGTTGTCGGTGCAGCGACCCGCTCTGGTCAAACAACCAAACGACCAACGTAGGCCGGTCTTCCAAGGCCTGAAGAATCTCAAAGGTCAATCGATCGACGGCACCCGCGGCGCCTTCAACGCCCTGACCGACTTGGCCTTTTTGGTTTTTTAATTTGTCCAGCGGCGCAACCGGATTAGAGAACAGGTGATTGACGATAAAGTCACCCTGCACATCGGTTTCAATCTCCACGGGGCTGGGGATCTCCGCGATCTCGGCGAACATCTCCGCAGATGCTTCGGCCATCGCAAAATCGCCCGTGCTTGCCGCACCGACTTTCTCCTGCATGACTTCGCTGTACGTGACCTCATCGACGATCTCGATCGGATCGAGCGTTTCGGTCGGCGACGACACAATCACGATCGCTTCGGGATCTTCGCGGTTTAATATCGGAGTCAGTCCCAACATCACGATCACGCATAGGTGAACCAACAGGCTGCCGACGAATGCGAACGACTCGTCACCAAACCAACCGGCATCATCCTCAAATTCTTCCTCGCCCCATGTTTGCACGGGACCGTCGACGGAGGCGTCCGTCGACGCAATCGCCGTTATTGCGGATGGACGCGGCGTGCGATCGGATGCCAACGAATCGATCGCGACCGCCGCCGGAGCGTTTGTCGACATCGCGTCGTCATCGACTAAACCGGTATGCATTTGTTGTCCCAAGTCATGTTACAAGCAGCAGAACCGATCAATATGCCACGGTGCCGACGCATAATCGTTTGCCGGAACCATCGAGCGGGCTTTGTTCCCTAGACATTTTCATCTAAGTAGCCAACACTTTCAACGCTGCTACGGGGGACATGAACCCTTAAAGCAAAGTTGCAGCCGATAAATCTCCTCGTTTCGGTCAAAAGTACCGCTCCGAGACGCTCGTTCCCTTCACCCCGCTTATTTCATCTTGTCTAACCCTCGGCTCATTGCAATCGGCGACATCCACGGATGCAGTACGGCGTTGCGGGCGATGATGATCGCCATTGATCCACAACCCGAGGACACACTGGTGTTCTTGGGCGACTACGTAGACCGGGGGCCCGACACGCGTGGGGTGATCGATCAATTGATCGAGTTGCAATCACGCACGAACGTCGTCGCAGTGATCGGCAACCACGAAGAGATGATGTTAAAAGTCATCCGCGGTGAACAAGCGTACCAGGCGTGGCTGCAATTTGGCGGCCTGGAGACGCTGGACAGTTACGGATTTGATGGCGGACTGGAGTTTCTGCCGCCCGATCACAAGGCATTCTTTGACTCGATGGTGAATCTTTACACCGAGGATAATTTTTTCTTCACGCACGCGGCCTACGACCCCAATCTGCCGCTTGAGGATCAACCCGACGACATGCTCCGTTGGCACTCACTTCGCGACGGGATTCCGAGTCCCCACCAAAGCGGCAAGATCGCGATCGTTGGTCACACCGCAGACAAAAAGGGCGATGTGCTCAACCTGGGACATCTTATTTGCATCGACACCTATTGTTACGGCGGCGGGTTTCTGACCGCACTGGATGTTCGCAACTTGGCGATTTGGCAAGTCACCATCGACGGGTTTTTGCGATAAATTGCGACCGGCATCGTGTTGGCCGGCCCAGCGGATCACGATTAAGCATCGGTCGCGGAGCTGATATTGGCCGTTTTAGAGGGCGTGAATTTTTCGGGCTTGGTGGATTCCCAGGTGATCATTTTGTCGAAACGATCTTGCATGTTTCGAGTGATCCCGGCCAGTTCTTCATGGTGGTGCATCATGGTGTCGCGGCACTTACCCTTGCTGCGGGCTTCGACGTCGGCCCGCAAACTCTTTCCATTCGTTCGAACGTAGCCGCTCATCAAAATCGATTTGAGCAACATTTCAATTCGATCGCTTATGTCGTTAGTGTCGCCATTCATTTTCGCGCAGCAGATATCCGCCAACGCGTCTAATTGTGCTTCGATTTCGATATTTATTTCAGCCATGAAAGTTATCCGGGATTCGGCGGTGAGAGTTCGACGTCGAAACGGGACGCAAACACCATGCCGCGTTTTGGATCATCCGATCAGCGAACTATCCGGTCAATTTTGCCAACACAAAACCGATCGCGATCGCGACGAGAAAGAGGAAACCGAGCCCCACGCCGATCAGCACGGGACTGGACGACGCTTTGATCGCGGGGATCGCGGCGACCGGCTTCTTGGCGACGTTGGCGGGTTTGGTCGTGGCCCCTGAACCTCGCTTGACCGCCGATGTGTTTGTTCCCAGCACGTCGCTGCCCAAGCCAGACCCGGTTGTCGACCCGGTTGCGCCAGTCGTCGACCCGGTCGCTCGCTCGATCTTTGATCGATAGCCAGACTCGATTTCCAGGTCGAGAAAACTGCCGCCGAACAGATCACTCGCGCCAGGCTTTGGCGTCAGGGTCACCAACCGGCCGCTGTCCGACGATGACAGCCCGCTGCCGCGAACGACGGCTTCGCGATCGATCGCCATCGTGTCGTCTTGCTTCGCATTGACCGTGTCATGCTGGATCGTCGATTGCGAACGCTTGCTTGACGATTCCTGCGTGCCGCGTGACCCCTTGCTTCCCCCACCGGCGGAGACGGTTCCGGCGGAGACCGTTTTTCGCACCGGCACCTGCGCCGCGAATTTGCGCAACACCTCGGCTACGTCCGCCGCGGACTGGTAACGGTACGCGGGATCCTTTTGGATCATCTTGACGCAGATTCCTTCGATCTCGCCCGGACAATCCGGACGCAGCTTTTTGATCGATGGCGGCATCTCGTTCTGGTGCTTCGCAATCCTTTGGGCCAATGTCCCCTCAGGAAACGGCGGGCGTCCGGTCAACAGGTAATAAAGCGTGCAACCAAGTCCATAGATGTCCGCGCGGTGGTCGACCGTGTGGCTGTTCAACGCCTGCTCGGGGGCCAGATAATCCGCCGTGCCGAGCACGTTCTCGTTGTGGGCGACGGTCAACGATTGGTCTTCTTGGGCCGCGACGAGGGCGAGCCCCATGTCCAGCAAGCGGACGCGTCCGTCGGTATCGAGCAGCAAGTTGGCGGGTTTGACGTCGCGGTGGATGACGCCGCGTTGGTGAGCATGGTGCAAGCCGTCCGCAGCTTGGGCGAGCAACGACGCGGCGTGGGCGGGGTCGAGCGGTCCGTCGCGACGGACGAGAATTTGTAGGTCGACGCCATCGACGTACTCCATCACGATGTAGTGCGTGTCGCCTTCGTTATCGATGTCAAAGGCGTTGACGATATTGGGATGATTCAGCGACGCGATCGCTTTGGCTTCCAATTGGAAACGGGCCAAGTAGGTTGCGTCTTTGACTCGGGTCCGCGGCAACACCTTGATCGCCCGCTTATCGTGCATCCGCGTGTGCTCGGCCAAGTAGACGCTGCTCATGCCGCCACTGCCGATGTGGCCAAGTAATTTGTACTTGCCGAGAAAAAATCCCTTGTATTTGCCGACCAGCAATTTGTCCGTGTGCCACTGGGTCACCAAACCCGCGTGACGCATCATCGCGGCGATCTTAGCGGGGTCACTGGGCAATTTTTCGCCGTACTTGTCCTTCAGCTTCTTGCGAAACTTGAGCAGAGCAGCAGGCTCGACGAGCAGACTCCTTTCCACAATTTCCAAAAAACGTTCGGAGGTGACTTCGGCGGGCATCGACGGGGCCTATGGCGGATGCGAATGAGCGACGTGAACGCAGTTTTCGGGGGGCAGCCAGATCACACGGTATTCATTGACCGCGACACACGCCCAGTGTAGCAACGTCAGGGCCATGTCGTTAAACAAGCTGTCGTTATTACAATTTTTTTAAAACTTAGTGAGGGCGGAAGCGATTACCGAGTACAAAACGAATGACGGCAAGCCGCAATGGCTGGGCATGATGGCCAAGCACTGGACGCTCGGCACCGTGAAAACCCGACTCGCCCATCACACCGGTCACGCCGCGGCAGCCTCCATTCATGAATATTTTACCGTTCGCCTGACGCAGCGTTTGGCGGGCGTCGCCGAGCAACGGTGCGTCTTTGTGACGCCCGACGACGCGTGTGCAAGCCTCGGCGATGCCATCGATCAATCCTGGCTGACGTCCCCACAGGGCAGCGGCGATTTGGGCGCCCGGATGGCAGCGGCGTTTCAGTGGATGCTGGGTCGCGACGGCCAACAGGCATCAAATGCCATAATTATTGGCGCAGACTTGCCAACATTGTCCCCAGCGGACCTCGACGACGCGTTCGGTCGCTTGGCAAAAAATGATCTGGTGTTGGGACCTGCGGTCGATGGCGGCTATTACCTGATCGGGATTCGCGGTCCCTGGCGACCGGAGCATGCGACGTTGTTTCGCGGGATCCAGTGGAGCACCGCGTCCGTTTTTAAGGACACGTGTCACCTGGCGAAGTCGTCGCGATTGTCCGCATCCATCCTGGCGATGAGGGAGGATATCGATACGCTTGAGTCGCTGCAGCGGTTGCTGGCCAGTGGTGAGGCCGACCATGAATTGACGCAAAGGGTGTCAACGATCCTCGCCGGTTGATTTATAAGTCTTGATTTTTATGCGCGTCGTAGTCATCGGTGGCGGAGTGATCGGGTTGAGTACCGCGTGGGAGCTGGCCCGACGTGGCCACCACGTTTCGCTGCTTGAACGCGATCAACCCGGGCGAGCAACCTCATGGGCCGCGGCGGGGATTCTGCCCACCGCGAGACTGGAAACCGCCACCGACGCGGTCGAGCGTCTCCGCGGGATCAGCCACGCGATGTACCCGGCCTGGTGCGACGAGCTTTACGCAAACTCGGGGATCGATTGCGGGCTGCGGCAAAATGGCGGCGTCTATTTGGCCAGCAGCCCCGGCGAAGCGGCATCACTGGTCGCGGGCATGTCCTATCAACGTGACCTGGGGTTGGACATCATATCCCTGACGCCCGCCACGCTCGCAGCCCTGGAACCGTCTCTGAAGACTTGGGCGATGTCGTCCCAGTTCAAAGCCGCGACGTTCTCGAAAGACGAATGGCAGGTGCGTCCGCCGGACCTTTTGGCGGCTCTCGTCGCAGCGTGTCGCCTCGCGGGCGTCGAGATCAATACGTCGACGACCGCTAGCGTCGTGATGGAACAAGCAGACGCGGTCGCGACGACAATGGACTCCGCGGGAAACGTCTCCGTACACCACGCTGACTGGATTATCGTTTGCGGCGGTGCGTGGTCAGGTCTCATTTCGCAAGCTTTCGGACTTGCTCAAGGCATCATCCCGGTACGTGGCCAAATGCTGCTCTACCGTTTCGATTCGCCACCGCTGAACCGCGTCGTCAACGAGGGGCACCGATACTTTGTACCCCGCGACGATGGACACATTCTCGTGGGCAGTTGCGAAGAAGAAGTCGGGCTGGTCAACGGAACGACCGACGAGATGCTGGAACCGTTGGCCCGATGGGCCCAATCGATGTTGCCATCGTTGGTCGGACGCGAGCCCGTAAAACGTTGGTCGGGATTGCGCCCAGGCACCTTTGACGGATTTCCGATCATTGGTACGTTTCCCGGCATCCGGAACCTGCAAATCGCATCGGGCCACTATCGCAGCGGAATCCACCTCGCCCCCGCGACCGCACGCATCGTCGCGGACGATCTTGAGCAGGTCCCCGGAAGACCTCGATGGGACGAATTCGGGGTGGGGCGTTTTTTGATTCGACACGCGGAACGTAAATGATGATGACGGTGGAATTGAACTCCGAAAACACGCTTGACCCACCAGGACGAATCGCCGTGATCGGTGCCGGTCCGCTGGGGATCGAAGCGGCCCTCTATGGACGTTTCCTCGGTTACGAAGTCACCGTGTTTGAATCGCACCAAATTGGATATTCGCTGCGGCAATCGATCGATGCACCGCTGCCGATGTTGCCTGATCGTTGTTTGTCGCCATTGGCGGTCTCAGCACTGAAGGCACACGATGGTGGGATCGTGACGGCCGGTGACGTGACGCTGCCCACGACCACGGCCGCTTGGGTTCGCGACGGATTGCAACGCCTGGTCGACACCGATCTGCTGCGCGACCGTGTGCGATGCGACCACCGCGTCGTCGCGATCAAACCATGCGACGTCGACATGGACTCAGGTGCAACCGATGGTTACGCAGAGCACGATGAGGCCGACAATGCCGAAAATCCTGAGGGTGATTTTTATGTCGATGGCGACGTTCCTCCGGATTATGTCGTCGCGGTCGAACATGACGGCGATGTCACGGATCACACGTTCGAATGCGTCATCATCGCGATCGGAACGGGCGACGCCGCGGCGATTGACGGGCTCGGCAACCTCGACGGTGCGGCCTACCTGTTTCGCATCGGTTCGACGCGCGGTGACGATGACGAAGCGACCCTGCACCGGGGTTGGCACGACATCGTTGACGTCTTTGCCCAATTGGGCGGACGTC
>Ga0105045_10003039_pt1 | contig 14299 bp, 21 predicted proteins | sample MAT02_FD_78089 | JGI IMG/M metagenome (GOLD analysis project Ga0105045, IMG submission 78089) | Freshwater microbial communities from Lake Fryxell liftoff mats and glacier meltwater in Antarctica - MAT-02 (megahit assembly) | ecosystem: Environmental > Aquatic > Freshwater > Ice > Liftoff...
GGCCAGCTGACTGCCCGCCAGATCGAGGCCGCGCGTCGTTCCATCAGCCGTTACGTCAAGCGTGGCGGCAAGATGTGGATCCGCGTGTTCCCGGACAAGCCGATCACCAAGAAGCCGATCGAGGTCCGCATGGGCTCGGGCAAGGGCAACGTGGAGTACTGGGTCGCGCAGATCCAGCCTGGCCGGATGATCTACGAGATCGAGGGCGTCACCGAGGACGTGGCACGCGAGGCATTCCGCCTGGCCGCCGCCAAGCTCTCGGTCACCACCACTTTCGTTACCCGGACGGTGCGCTAATGGAACTCAAGCAACTCCGCGAGAAATCAGCCGACCAGCTGAACGCCCACCTGACCGACCTGCGCAAGGAGCAGTTCTCGCTGCGCATGCAGCAGGTCACCGGCCAGCTGCCCAAGACCCATGAAACCCGTCGGGTTCGCCGCGAGATTGCTCGCGTCAAGACCTTGATTGGCCAGCCTCAGCCGAGCAAGCAGAAGTAAGGACCGAGCAGATGAGCGAAAACCAGGAAATCAAGTCCGACAAGAGCGGGCAGCGCACGGTCGAAGGCCGCGTGGTGAGCAACAAGATGGACAAGACGGTCACCGTGCTGGTGGAGCGCCAGGTCAAGCATGCGCTGTACGGCAAGTACATCCGCCGTTCCAGCAAGCTGCACGCCCACGACGCCGACAACGCCTGCAACGAAGGCGACCTGGTGCGCGTGGTCGAGATCGCGCCGCTGTCCAAGTCCAAGAACTGGCGCGTGGTGGAAATAGTCACCCGTGCAGCCGTCTAACAGGAGCTTTTGAATCATGATCCAGATGCAGAGCTACCTTGACGCTGCCGACAACTCCGGCGCCAAGGAACTGATGTGTATCAAGGTGCTGGGCGGCTCGAAGCGCCGCTACGCGCACATTGGCGACATCATCAAGGTGACCGTCAAGGACGCCATTCCGCGCGGCAAGGTCAAGAAGGGCGAGGTTTACGACGCCGTCGTGGTGCGCACCCGCAAGGGTGTCCGTCGCCCGGATGGTTCGTTGATCCGCTTCGACGGCAACGCCGCGGTGCTGCTCAACAACAAGCAGGAGCCGATCGGCACGCGCATTTTCGGGCCAGTGACCCGCGAGCTGCGGTCCGAGAAGTTCATGAAGATCGTATCGCTCGCGCCTGAAGTGCTGTAGGAGCGCCCCATGGGCGCGATGCTTTTGCAATAACCTCCGGTCGCCCACAGGGCGCTCCTCTAGGATTCAATGCTATGAACCGTATCAAGAAGGGCGACCAGGTGGTCGTCATCGCCGGCAAGGACAAGGGCAAGAAGGGTGATGTCGTGCGCGTGGACGGCGATCGGGTGATCGTCTCCAACGTCAACATCATCAAGCGCCATACCAAGCCGAACCCGCAGGCAGGCGTTGCCGGCGGCGTGGTCGAGCGTGAAGCCTCGATGCACATTTCAAATATCGCGCTGTTCAACCCGGCTTCCGGGAAGGGTGAGCGTATCGGATTCAAGGTGCTGGAGGATGGACGCAAATTGCGTGTGTTCCGCTCCAGCGGTGAGGCGCTTGACGCCTGAGGAATGAGGTCATGACCACCCGTCTCGAAAAGTTCTACAAGGAAGAGGTTGTTCCGAGCCTGACCAAGAAGTTCGGCTACGACAACCCCATGCAGGTCCCCAAGATCACCAAGATCACCATCAACATGGGCGTCGGCGAAGCCGCGACCAACAAGAAGATCCTGGAGAACGCGGTTGCCGACCTGGCCAAGATCACCGGCCAGCGCCCGATCACCACCAAGTCGCGCGTGTCGGTTGCCTCGTTCAAGATCCGCGACGGCTGGCCGATCGGCTGCAAGGTAACCCTGCGCCGTGCCCGCATGTACGAGTTCTTCGACCGCCTGGTCAACGTGTCGCTGCCGCGGGTGCGCGACTTCCGCGGCCTGTCGGCCCGTTCGTTCGACGGCCGTGGCAACTACAACATGGGCGTGAAGGAGCAGATCATCTTCCCGGAGATCGACTTCGACCAGGTCGACGCCCTGCGCGGCATGGACATCGCCATCACCACCAATGCCAAGACCGACGCCGAAGCCAAGGCGCTGCTCGAAGCATTCAAGTTCCCCTTCCGTAACTGATCCGCGAGGAAACCAGACATGGCAAAGACATCAATGGTCAACCGCGACATCAAGCGGGCGAAGCTGGCCAAGAAGTACGCAGCAAAGCGCGAAGCGCTGAAGAAGACGATCTCCAGCGCCGCCGCCAGCTATGACGAGCGCATGGAGGCAGTGGTCAAGCTGCAGAAGCTGCCGCGCGACTCGTCGCCGAGCCGCGAGCAGAACCGTTGCGCGCTTTCCGGTCGTGCACGTGGCGTTTACAGCAAGTTCGGCCTGGGCCGGAACATGCTGCGCAAGGCGACGATGAACGGCGACGTTCCGGGCCTGCGCAAGGCCAGCTGGTAACAAGCCAGCTCCACACTCGAAACGAAATTCGCATAGCGCGGATATCGGTGCTACTCAAAGGCAAACACAATGAGCATGACTGATCCCATCGCCGATATGCTGGTCCGCATCAAGAATGCGGCCGCTGTGGGCAAGCCGACGGTGAAGATGCCGTCGTCCATCACCAAGGTGGCCATCGCCAACGTCCTCAAGGACGAGGGCTACATCGCCGACCTGCGCGTCACGGCCACGGAGAACAACAAGTCCGAGCTGGAGATCGTGCTGAAGTACTTCGAGGGCAAGCCGGTCATCGAGCGCCTGTCGCGCGTGTCCCGTTCGGGCCTGCGCCACTACCGCGGCAAGAACGACCTGCCCAAGGTGCTGGACGGCCTGGGCGTTGCCATCATTTCCACATCCAAGGGCATCATGACCGACTCGCAGGCGCGCCAGGACGGCGTCGGCGGTGAAGTCCTGTGCTTCGTGGCGTAAGGGAGAAGCCTCATGTCACGAGTAGCCAAGCAACCAATCACCGTGCCCAAGGGCGTGGACCTGACCATCCAGCCGGACACCATCAGCGTAAAGGGCCCGAAGGGCGCCTTGTCGATGGCCAGGCCCGCGGGCGTGGACATCAAGCTGGAAGACGGCGTTGCCAGCCTGTCGCCGGCGACCGCCGAGCATGACGCCATCACCGGCACCATCCGCGCGATCGTGGCCAACATGGTCAAGGGCGTGTCCGATGGCTTCGAGCGCAAGCTCGACCTGGTGGGCGTGGGTTACCGCGCCGCAATGCAGGGCAAGGACCTGAACCTGTCGCTGGGGTTCTCGCATCCGGTGCTGTTCAAGACCCCCGATGGCATCACCATCACCACGCCGACGCAGACCGAGATCCTGGTGCAGGGTTCGGACAAGCAGCGCGTCGGTGAAGTGGCGGCCAAGATTCGTGGGTTCCGTCCGCCGGAGCCCTACAAGGGCAAGGGCGTGAAGTACTCCGACGAAGTCATCATTCGCAAGGAAGCCAAGAAGGCGTAATGCGGGTCCCTCCGCAGAAGCCCGGCCATCCGTGGCCGGACCTTCCAATAAGCCCATCCGCTTCCCAAGGACCCAGACCATGAGCATCAAGAACACCGCCCGCCTGCGTCGTGCCAAGAGCACCCGCGCCCACATCCGCAAGCTGGACGTGCCCCGCCTGTCGGTGCTGCGCACCGGCCAGCACCTGTACGCGCAGCTGTTCACCGCCGATGGCGCCAAGGTGATCGCCTCGGCCAACACCCTGCAGGCCGACGTCAAGGATGGCCTGAAGGGCAGCAAGAACACCGACGCCGCCGCCCGCGTGGGCAAGGTGATCGCCGAGCGCGCCAGGGCCGCGGGCGTCGAGAAGGTCGCCTTCGACCGTTCCGGCTACCGCTACCACGGCCGCATCAAGGCGCTGGCCGACGCCGCCCGCGAGGGCGGCCTGAAGTTCTGACATTGAAGGGCAGGGGGTTCGCCCCCATCCCATGACCTGCCGGTACGGGCTGTACCGGACGCGCCACGACTTCTGCTCGTGCCCGCGGTCCACAGCACCATCCCACAACCATAAGCGGCCCAGCCGTAATCAACCCATCATCCAGGAATACGAAAATGGCAGAAGAACGTGGACCACGTCGCGATCGCAACCGCGACGACAAAGTAGACGATGGCATGATCGAGAAGCTGGTCGCGGTCAACCGCGTCAGCAAGACGGTCAAGGGCGGCCGCCAGTTCACCTTCACCGCATTGACGGTGGTGGGCGACGGCAACGGCAAGATCGGCTTCGGTTATGGCAAGGCGCGTGAAGTGCCGGTCGCGATCCAGAAGTCGATGGAGTACGCGCGCAAGGGCATGCTCAACGTCGACCTCAACAACGGAACCCTGTGGCACCCGGTCAAGGCCGGCCACGGCGCGGCGCGCGTGTACATGCAGCCTGCGTCCGAGGGTACCGGCGTGATCGCCGGTGGCGCCATGCGTGCGGTGCTCGAGGCGGTCGGGGTGAAGAACGTGCTGGCCAAGGCCGTGGGTTCGCGCAATCCGATCAACCTGGTGCGCGCCACGCTCAAGGGCCTGGGCGACATGCAGTCGCCGGCCCGCATCGCGGCCAAGCGCGGCAAGAAAGTGGAGGACCTGAACCATGACAGCAAGTAAGTCCGGCGATACCGGCACCGGTACCGTCAAGGTCCGCCTGGTGCGAGGCCTGCGTGGTTCCCAGGGCATCCACCGCTTGTCGGTGAAGGCACTGGGCCTGAACAAGATCAACGACGTACGTGAACTGAAGGACAGCCCGCAGGTGCGCGGCCTGATCAACAAGGTCCACTACCTCGTGCGCGTCGAGGAGTGATCGATATGCGTCTCAATACATTGAAGCCGGGCGAAGGCGCCCGCACCGACCGCAAGCGCGTCGGCCGTGGCATTGGCTCGGGCCTGGGCAAGACCTGCGGCCGCGGCCACAAGGGTTCGTTCGCGCGTTCAGGCAAGGGCAAGATCAAGGCCAAGTTCGAAGGCGGCCAGATGCCGCTGGTCAAGCGCCTTCCCAAGGTCGGTTTCCGCTCCAAGCAGAAGCTCGACTGCGCCGAAGTCATGTCCTACCAGCTCGACAAGCTCGAAGCCGGTGAGATCGATTTCGCCGCGCTGCGCGCCGCGCGCCTGGTGCCGAGTTCGGCCAAGCGCGCCAAGATCGTCAAGAAGGGCGACCTGTCCAAGGCATTCGTGCTGAAGGGCATCGCTGCGACGGCCGGCGCCAAGGCGGCGATCGAAGCGGCCGGCGGCAGCATCCAGGAGTAATAGCAGGATGGCGCAAGGCAAGGCAGGCATGGGCAGCGGTCTGGGCAAGTTCACCGAACTTCGCCAGCGCCTGCTGTTCGTGGTCGGGGCATTGATCGTCTACCGCATCGGTTGCTTCATACCGGTGCCCGGCGTGAACCCCGACGCGATGCAGGCGATGATGCAGGCGCAGGGCGGCGGCATCGTGGACATGTTCAACATGTTCTCCGGCGGCGCGCTGCACCGTTTCAGCATATTCGCGCTCAACGTGATGCCGTACATCTCGGCGTCCATCGTGATGCAGTTGGCCGTGCACATCTTCCCGACCCTCAAGGCCTTGCAGAAGGAAGGCGAGTCGGGGCGGCGCAAGATCACCCAGTACTCGCGCTACGGCGCCGTGGGCCTTGCGATCGTCCAGGGTGGCAGCATCGCGGTAGCGTTGCAGAACCAGGTCGCGCCCGGTGGCATGCCGGTGGTGTACGCGCCCGGCATGGGCTTCGTGCTCACCGCCATCGTCGCGCTGACCGCCGGCACCATCCTGCTGATGTGGATCGGTGAGCAGGTGACCGAGCGCGGTGTCGGCAACGGCGTCTCGCTGATCATCTTCGCCGGCATCGTGGCCGGGCTCCCCGGCGCGGTCATCCAGACCGTCGAGGGCTTCCGCAGCGGCTCGATCAGTGCCATCGCGCTGATCCTGATCGTGTTGACCGTGGTGGTGGTGACCTACTTCGTGGTGTTCGTGGAGCGCGGCCAGCGCCGGATCACGGTGAACTATGCTCGCCGCCAGGGCGGGCGCAACGCCTACATGAACCAGACCTCGTTCCTCCCGCTGAAGCTGAACATGGCTGGCGTGATCCCGCCGATCTTCGCCTCCAGCATCCTGGCATTCCCGGCGACCCTGTCCATGTGGTCGGGGCAGTCCGGCTCGGCCACTGTGCTCCAACGCATCTCCCAGGCGTTGGCGCCGGGCGAGCCGCTGTACCTGATCGTGCTCGCCTCGCTGATCATGGGCTTCGCCTTTTTCTATACCGCCCTGGTCTTCAATTCCCAGGAGACGGCCGACAACCTGAAGAAATCGGGCGCGCTCATCCCCGGGATCCGGCCCGGCAAGGCCACCGCCGAGTACGTCGACGGCGTCTTGACCCGGCTGACCGCGGTTGGCTCCCTGTACCTGGTGACCGTCTGTCTGGTGCCAGAGCTGATGCGCACCCAGATGGGCACCTCGTTCTACTTCGGTGGCACCTCGCTGCTGATCGTGGTGGTGGTGGTCATGGACTTCATTGCACAGGTCCAGGGGCACCTGATGTCGCACCAGTACGAGGGCCTGTTGAAGAAGGCCAACCTGAAAGGCGGCTCGCGCGGAGGTCTGGCGCGTAGCTGAGCAACCTGCACAGCGGAGTCCTTCCGCGAAGGCAGGGGCCAAAGGCCCCGGCATTCAAAACATGGGCGGCCCGCGCGGCGATCTCGCGCACGGGTGAGAACAGGCCAGTCCTTGCGCGAGAGTAGCGCTGGGCGGGGCGGGCAGGCCGGGTTCATCCGGTCAGCCACCCCAGGCCGGTTCCGGCGCCGGAGCATGGGCACACTCCCCATGCCGGGCTCCTGCCAGCCTCACGGCTGGCAGGGGCTTCCCAGCAACCCGAGATCTTGTTAAAATTAGCAGTTCACTCCGCCGGCTTGCACGGGATCTTCGGGTCCGCCTGCGCTTCGGCCATCAAACACAGTTTTGGAGAATCGCGTCATGGCGCGTATTGCAGGTGTCAACCTGCCTGCCCAGAAGCATGTCTGGGTCGGTTTGCAGAGCATTTACGGCATTGGCCGTACCCGGTCGAAGAAGGTCTGCGACACCGCAGGCGTTACTTCGTCCACCAAGATCCGTGACCTGTCCGAGCCGGAGGTCGAGCGCCTGCGCGCCGAAATCGGCAAGTTCATCGTCGAAGGCGACCTGCGTCGCGAAGTGGGCATGGCGATCAAGCGCCTGATGGACCTGGGCTGCTACCGCGGCCTGCGCCACCGCCGCGGCTTGCCATTGCGTGGCCAGCGCACCCGCACCAATGCACGCACCCGCAAGGGTCCGCGCAAAGCCATCAAGAAGTAAGGGGCGCACATCATGGCCAAACCGGCAGAGAAGAAAGTCAAGAAGAAGATCAAGCGCGTCGTCACCGACGGCGTCGCCCACGTCCACGCTTCTTTCAACAACACGATTGTCACCATCACCGATCGCCAGGGCAATGCACTGTCGTGGGCCACTTCGGGCGGCGCGGGTTTCCGCGGTTCCCGCAAGTCCACGCCGTTTGCCGCGCAGGTGGCTGCCGAGAAGGCCGGCCGCGCTGCACTGGACTACGGTCTGAAGTCGTTGGAAGTGCGCATCAAGGGCCCAGGCCCGGGCCGCGAGTCGGCCGTGCGTTCGCTCAACAACGTTGGTTACAAGATCACCAACATCATCGACGTTACGCCTATCCCGCATAACGGTTGCCGCCCGCCCAAAAAGCGTCGCGTCTAAGGAGCTGAAGAGAAATGGCTCGTTATATTGGTCCCACCTGCAAGCTCGCCCGCCGCGAAGGCGCCGATCTTTCCCTCAAGAGCCCGGCGCGCGCGCTGGACTCCAAGTGCAAGCTGGAGCAGAAGCCCGGCCAGCACGGCGCAACCGCCCGCAAGGGCAAGCTTTCCGACTACGCCACCCAGCTTCGCGAGAAGCAGAAGGTCAAGCGCATCTACGGATTGCTGGAGCGCCAGTTCCGCAACTACTACAAGAAGGCCTCGACCAAGAAGGGCAACACCGGCGAGAACCTGCTGCAGTTGCTGGAAACCCGCCTGGACAACGTCGTCTACCGCATGGGCTTCGCCATCACCCGGGCGTCCGCCCGCCAGCTGGTTTCGCACCGCGGCGTGCTGGTCAACGGCAAGTCGGTGAACCTGCCGTCCTACCAGGTAAAGGCCGGTGACTCGATCGAGTTGTCGGAGAAGGCCCAGAAGCAGCTGCGCGTGCAGGAATCCCTGACCGTGTCGCAGCAGATGGATCTCAGCCCTTCGTGGGTTGAAGTGGACTCGAAGAAGTTCACCGGCGTGTTCAAGGCCGTGCCTGATCGTGCAGATCTGCCTGCGGACATCAACGAAGCGCTGATCGTCGAGTTGTACTCGAAGTAATCCCATCACGAACCTCCGGATCAGCCGGGGGTTTGCAGGAGACCCCGCAACATGACGGTTACCACACAGCAGGTGCTGCGCCCGCGCGGCCCGCAAATCGAACGCCTTGGCGACAACCGTGCCAAGGTCGTGATCGAGCCCTTGGAGCGCGGTTACGGCCACACCCTGGGCAACGCCCTGCGGCGCGTGCTGCTTTCCTCGATCCCCGGCTTCGCCATCACCGAAGTCGAGATCGACGGCGTGCTGCACGAGTACAGCACCATCGAAGGACTGCAGGAGGACGTGCTGGAGGTGTTGTTGAACCTCAAGGACGTGGCGATCCGCATGCACACCGGCGATTCGTCCACCCTGACCCTGAGCAAGCAGGGTCCGGGCGTGGTCACGGCCGCGGATATCCGCACCGACCACAACGTCGAGATCCTCAACCCCGACCTGGTGGTCGCCCACCTGACCAAGGACACGGCGCTGAACATGCGCCTGAAGATCGAGCGTGGCTTCGGCTACCAGCCGGCCGCCGCGCGCCGCCGTCCGGACGAGGAGACCCGCGCCATCGGTCGCCTGATGCTGGACGCTTCGTTCTCGCCGGTTCGCCGCGTGGCCTACGCGGTGGAAGCCGCGCGCGTCGAGCAGCGCACCGACCTGGACAAGCTGGTGCTGGAGATCGAGACCAACGGCACCATCGACGCCGAGGAAGCCGTGCGCACCGCCGCCGACATCCTCAGCGACCAGCTGTCGGTGTTCGGTGACTTCACCCACCGTGATCGCGCTGGCACCAAGCCGGTCCCGACCGGCGTGGATCCGGTGCTGCTGCGCCCGATCGACGACCTGGAGCTGACCGTGCGTTCGGCCAACTGCCTCAAGGCCGAGAGCATCTACTACATCGGCGACCTGATCCAGAAGACCGAAGTCGAGCTGCTCAAGACCCCGAACCTGGGCAAGAAGTCGCTGACCGAGATCAAGGAAGTGCTGGCACAGCGCAGCCTGTCCCTGGGCATGAAGTTGGAGAACTGGCCGCCGGCCGGCGTCTCCCAGCACGGCATGCTGGGGTGAGCCCGCGCGGCTTGCGCGGCACTGCCGCGCGCTCGGGCGAACGCCCGGCGCGCTGCGCCGGGCCGGGCAAGCGGGGAATTGAAGCGCCAAAGGCAAGTCAGTAGCACCATCGCAACACAACGCCGACGCACCTGAAGGTGCGGGGCGATGCCCGATCAGGATGAACGGGCTAGGGCCATCCGCAGTCCAGGCAACAACGCCATGAAGGCGACAGCGAACCTCAACGGCACCACCATTAACCAGGAACCACGACCATGCGCCACCAGAAAGCAGGCCGCAAGTTCAACCGCACCAGCGCCCATCGCCAGGCGATGTTCAGCAACATGGCCGCTTCGCTGATCAAGCAGGGCCTGATCCGCACCACCCTGCCCAAGGCCAAGGAGCTGCGCCGCGTTGCCGAGCCGCTCATCACCCTGGGCAAGGTCGATGGCGTCGCCAACCGCCGCCTTGCGTTCTCGCGCCTGCGCGACAAGGAAGCCGTCGGCACCCTGTTCACCACGCTTGGCCCGCGTTACCAGGGGCGCCCGGGTGGTTACCTGCGCATCCTCAAGTGCGGTTTCCGCGCTGGCGACAATGCGCCGATGGCTTACGTGGAGCTGGTTGACCGTCCGGAGTCCGCGGCGCTCGCCGCAGCCGAGTAACGTCGACCTGCACAGGCCATACCAGGGACCCCGGCGCTGCCGGGGTTTCTCGTTTCTGACCCAGGCGGCGATAATGGCCGCCATCGCCTCCCGGGATCACGCATGAATCCGTTCAACTGGTCGTTCCGCGCGCAATGCTTTGCAGGCTCCCTGGCGTGCGCGGCCTTGCTGGGTTTCGCGCTGTACAGCCAGTACTTCGGCGGCCTGCTGCCCTGTCCGCTGTGCAGTTTCCAGCGCGGCGCATTCGTGGCGCTTGGGCTGGTGTTCCTGGCGGGGGCCCTGCACGGTCCCCGTGGCAGGCGCAGCCGCGGCGTTTATGGCGTGTTGGCCATGGTGTTCGCGGCGCTCGGTGCTGCGATCGCCGGGCGTCACGTCTGGCTGCAGAACCTGCCTGCCGACCAGGTGCCAGCCTGTGGCCCGGACCTGTCCTACATGATGGAGGCCTTCCCGCTGGCCGACGTGCTGCGCCGGGTGTTCACCGGCTCGGGCGAATGCGCCGCAGTGGACTGGACTTTCCTGGGCCTTGCGATGCCAGCCTGGAGCCTGGTGTGGTTCCTACTGCTTGGGCTCTGGGCACTGCATGCGGGCTTCAAGCGGCGGGGCCGAGGGCCGAATTGACGCGGCGCATCAATCTGGCACCATGACGCTTCACCAAGGAACCAGCATGCGCCCCATCGATCGCAACCTGAAAGCCGTCAACCTGCCCGCCGACTGGGCGCCGGATACCTGGCGCTCACGCACCGCGATGCAGATGCCGACCTATCCGGATGCCGCAGCGCTCGAATCGGCGCTGGCGGAACTGCGCCAGTTGCCGCCGCTGGTGACCTCCTGGGAAATCTTCTCGCTCAAGAAGCAATTGGCGGAGGCGCAGGAAGGCAAGCGCTTCCTGCTGCAGGGCGGCGACTGCGCCGAGAGTTTCACCGATTGCGAATCTAGCCTGATCTCCAACCGCCTCAAGGTGCTGCTGCAGATGAGCCTGGTGCTGGTGCATGGACTGCGCCTGCCGGTGGTGCGCGTGGGCCGGTTCGCCGGGCAGTACGCCAAGCCGCGCTCGACCGATAGCGAGACCCGCGATGGCATCACCTTGCCCAGTTACCGCGGCGACCTGGTCAACGAGCCGGCCTTCAACGCCGCCTCGCGCATCCCCGACCCGCGCCGCATGATCAAGGCGCACGCACGTTCGGCCATGACCATGAACTTCGTGCGCGCGCTGATCGACGGTGGCTTCGCCGACCTGCACCACCCCGAGTACTGGAACCTCAACTGGGTCGGGTATTCCTCCAACGCCAACGAATACCAGCAGATGGTTACTTCGATCGGCGATGCGGTCCGCTTCATGGAGACGCTGTCCGGTTCGGAAGTGCACAACCTCAACCGCATCGACTTCTACACATCGCACGAAGCGTTGTTGCTGCCGTACGAGGAAGCGCTGACCCGGGAGGTGCCGCGCCAGTGGGGCTGGTTCAACCTGAGCACGCATTACCCGTGGATCGGCATGCGCACTGCAGCGGTCGATGGGGCGCACGTGGAATACCTGCGCGGCGTGCGCAATCCGATCGCGCTCAAGGTGGGCCCTTCGGTGCAGCCGGACCAGTTGCTGCGGCTGATGGACATCCTCAACCCCGAGGACGAGCCGGGGCGCCTGACCTTCATCCATCGCATGGGCGCCACGGCCATTGCCGACAAGCTGCCGCCGCTGCTGGATGCGGTGCGTCGAGATGGCCGCCGGGTGCTTTGGGTGTGCGATCCGATGCACGGCAACACCGAAAGCACCAGCAACGGTTACAAGACGCGCCGGTTCGACAACATCCGCGGCGAAGTGGAGCAGTCCTTCGACCTGCACGCGGCTGCCGGCACGCGCCTGGGCGGCGTGCACCTTGAACTGACAGGCGAGGACGTAACCGAGTGCACCGGCGGCGCGCGTGAGCTGACCGACATCGACCTGGAGCGTGCCTACCGCTCCACCGTGGATCCGCGCCTGAACTACGAGCAGTCGCTGGAGATCGCAATGTCGATCGTGCGCAAGCAGAACCAGCTGGCGACGGTTACTTCCACCCGCTGAAGGCTGAAGGCTGGGGCACGCCCCAAGCCTTTCCTGGGTCAGGGTTGCCCGGATTGGAGCCGTTCCAGGTACTGCGGTGCCCGACGCGCGCGGGTCAGCTGCTCGTATGCGAAGGCAAGCTCCACCAGCCGTGGCTCGCGCCAGGCCGTGCCCATGAACACGATGCCCAGCGGCAGTCCGTTGCTGTGTCCCATCGGCACGGTGATGCTGGGGTAGCGGGCCACTGCCGCTGCGCCATAGCCACTTCCAGGGAAGTCGTCGCCGCGCGCATGGTCGATCGGCCAGGCCGGTCCGGTAGCCGGCGCCACCAGCGCATCCAGGCGCTGCGCGCGCAAGGCCGCGTCGATGCCTTCGGGCCCGGCCAGGCGTCGTGCCCGGGACCGAGCGCGGATGTAGGCGTCCTCGCCCAGCCCGCCGCGCGCATTGGCGCGTTCGAACAGTTCCTGGCCGAAGTGCGGCATCTCCCGTTCGCGGTGCTGCAGGTTGTAGCCGATCAGCTGGCTAAGGGTCTGCAGGGGCGCATCGTTCTCACGCAGGTAGCGCTCCAGGCCAGACTTGAACTCGTACTCGAGCAGCACCAGCTCGTCCTCGCCCCACTGGCCGTCGGTGGGAAGCTGCGCATCGACCACGGTGGCGCCGGCCTGGCGCATCACCTCCAGCGCCACTTCCATCGTCACGGCCACGTCCGGGTGCGCGTCCAGTGGCGTGCGCAACACGCCGATGCGGGCGCCCGAAAGGGCGCCGGGACGCAGGCGACTGGTGTAGTCCAGGGTGGTGTTCCAGGTGATTCCGGCGGTAGCCGGATCATCGGGATCACGCCCGGCCAGGACCGAAAGCAGCAGGGCCGCGTCGGCGACGCTGCGGGTCATGGGCCCGGCGGTGTCCTGGCTGAAGGAGATGGGAATGATGCCGCCCCGGCTCACCAGTCCCACGGTCGGCTTGATCGCCACGATGCCGTTCACGGCGGCAGGGCAGATCAGGCTGCCGTCGGTCTCGGTGCCGATCGCCGCCGCGGCCAGGTTGGCAGCCACCGCCACCGCGCTGCCCGAACTCGAGCCGCACGGGCTGCGGTCCAGTACATACGGGTTGAGGGTCTGGCCGCCACGCGCGCTCCAGCCCGAGCTGGAACCGGTGGAGCGGAAATTGGCCCACTCGCTCAGGTTGGCCTTGCCCAGGATCACCACCCCGGCATTGCGCAGGCGCTGCACCAGGAAGGCATCGCGCGCCGGGCGGAAGTCCGCCAGGGCCAGCGAACCGGCGGAATTGGTCATGGGCGTGGCCGCGATGTTGTCCTTGAGCAGGATCGGGATGCCATGCAGCGGCCCGCGCGACTCACCGGAGCGGCGCTCGCGATCGCGCAGCGCGGCCTCGGCCAGCGCCTGCGGATTGACCTCGATCACCGCCCTCAGCCGGGGCCCGGCCTGGTCGATGTCCGCGATCCGTTGCAGGTACGCGCGGGTCAGGCGCTGGCTGTCCAGCTCGCCGCTGGTCATCAGCGCCTGCAATTCGGAGATGTCCAGTTCGGCGTAGGCGAACTCGGCCGGCTCCTGCGCATCCACCACACTGCCGGCGCCAGGCTCGCCGGCACGGCAGGCCGCAAGGGCCGGCAACAGCAAGAGGATCAGGACGATCAGGCGCATGGGAAGGCGGTCATGGCACGCAATGGCCAACGATGGCACGAACCAGCGCGCAATGCGCGTCCTTGCCGCCACTTCGGAGCACAAAGCAGGACGGCGCCATTGGGGCGCCGTCCTGGTGTTGCGAGCCGGCGAGGGAGGGTATCCAGCCTGCCTGGCGGCGGACTCACGCCGCGCGCGAAGCCCGCTTGCGGTCACTTTCGCCCAGGAACTTCTTGCGCAGGCGGATTTCCTTCGGGGTGACCTCGACCAGCTCGTCGTCCTCGATGAAGTCCAGCGCCTGTTCCAGGGTGTACTTGATCGCCGGGGTCAGCTTGATCGCGTCGTCCTTGCCCGAAGCGCGCATGTTGGTCAGCGGCTTGGTCTTGATCGCGTTGACGGTCAGGTCGTTGTCCTTGGAGTGGATGCCGATCAGCTGGCCCTCGTAGACATTGTCGCCTTCGGCCGCGAACAGCTTGCCGCGCTCTTCCAGCGGGCCAAGCGAGTAGGCCGGCGTGGCGCCTGCCGCGTTCGAGATCATCACGCCGTTCTGGCGCTTGGCAATCGCGCCCTGCTCCCGCGGGCCGTAA
>Ga0105045_10003041_pt1 | contig 14297 bp, 8 predicted proteins | sample MAT02_FD_78089 | JGI IMG/M metagenome (GOLD analysis project Ga0105045, IMG submission 78089) | Freshwater microbial communities from Lake Fryxell liftoff mats and glacier meltwater in Antarctica - MAT-02 (megahit assembly) | ecosystem: Environmental > Aquatic > Freshwater > Ice > Liftoff...
CCTCGAGCAGCTCGAGCACGGTGTAGAGATCCTCGCCGTCCCTGTCGTGGGCCAGGACCCGCACGATCGCCGGATGATCGATGCCCCGCAGCACCTCGGACTCCTGGACGAAGCGGCGCTCAGGGTCCGCATCGCGTGACTGGAGCAGCTTGACCGCCACCTGCCTTGAAAACTGCCGGTCGCGCGCCCGCACGACAACGGCTCCGCCGCCAGCGCCGAGGCGGTCCAGCATCTCGAAGCGACCCCCAAGGCACCTTGACTGCTCGCCGCTGGTCGTCTGGTCGTTCTCGTCCATCATCACCCCCTCGGTCTACAGGGAGGAAAATCTTCGAGTTGGCAAGCACCAAGTTCAGGCCACCTGAACATTCTCTCTGTCCCTGCACTTTTGTGTCAGGCCGAACGAGCGGCGACATCTTCGCCAAGGTCATCGACTTCGGGATCGTAAAACTCGAGCGAGGATCGACCCTCGCCGCGCCCGAGCACGCCCCCCAGGAGCCCGCCGGGCGACTCTCGGCGACGTCGTGCTCGGCACGGTCCCCTACTACTGCGGCCACGAGGGCCGCGAGGGGCCGTACAGCTTCGTTGGTGGCCCCAAAGTCGACGACCAGGTTGTTGAGGAACTCGGCATATAGCGGGCGGTCGTCGGCGACGCGCTCGACCATGGCTTGCGTCAGTCCGGCGTCTTCCACGGCCGCGGAGGCTCATGAACACTGTTCAGTCCTGGCAATGAAGCCGCCGACCGGGCACGCTCCCACGCTCGGGATCCGATCGTTGATGACCAAGCAAGGCGCCCTCGAAGAGCTCATCAAGTCGATGTTCAACGACGCGGAGCTCCGCTCGTTCCTCGGCCAGATGCCAGACACCGCGCCGCTCCTCGCCGGGCTCCCTGGCGGTTCCGCATCGCCGCTGCAAGTCATGTTCGAGACGATCCAGCTCCTCGAGCGCCACGAGATCATCGACAGTGAGTTCTTCGCGGCGCTGGCAGCGGCGAGGCCGCGGCGGCAGAAGCAGATCCAGGAGGTCGCCGCGCTGTGGGGACTCAGCCTGCCGGCCGCGAGCGAGACCCGGGCACCCACGAGTTCGAGTTCGACGCCACCAAACGCCGCGTCGACATCGGCGCCCTCGCCCTCCGTGCCAACGCCCAACCTGCGTGCCCCATCTCCATCGTCCCTACCCACCGACGTGGCGATCCTCATCGCCCTCGAGGAGGAGTGGAAGGTCTTCTGGAAGATCGCCGGTGAGCCGGGTGGCGTCAAGGATGACTCCGGCGGCTACCTGTACCACTTCGAGGTTCCGACGGTGGCGGGCCGGCCCTACCGCTGCGTCGCGCTCTTCATGGGCGCCATGGGGCCCGGTCAGGCGACACACGCGACCGCCCGGCTGCTCGCAACGAGGCCGATCACGCTGGTGAACATCGGGATCGCCGCCGCCATTCACGACGATCTCAAGCTCTGCGACGTCGTCTTCGCCGAGCAGGTCGATGATTTCCTGTCCACGGTCAAGGCCGTGCCGAAGGGCAAGGATGGGTGGGCCTTCGAGCTGCGCGGGAACGTGTACAGGACCACCCACGCGCTGGTGCAGGACCTGATCAACCTGCAGTTCGCGCACCGCGACGCGTTCACGCGCTGGCGCTCCGCCTGCGGCGCGGAGATGTCCGAGCGCGCCGGCCAGTTCGGCAAGGCGCTCGAGGCGAAGCATCTCCGCGACGCGCCCGCGATCACCAACGTCCACCTCGCCTCGGGGCCGGTGCTCGCGGCTGCCGAGGCATTTTCGACGTGGGTCCGTACCACCCGGGATGGGCTGCTCAAGGCGCTCGAGATGGAGGCCGCGGGCATGATGCTCGGGGCTCATCAGCAGGCCGATCCGGCGCGGACACTGGTGCTGCGGGGGATCTCGGACTTCGGCGACGAGCGCAAGGCCCAGACCGATCGAGACAGCGGCGGCGCGTTCCGCCACCTCGCTATGTTCAACGCGACCCAACTGCTGTGGGCAATGCTGCATCAGGGCCTCCTGCCCCGGCACGAGCCGATCGCCGTGCCGCCACAGGAACGTGCAGGCCCCGGGCCGAGCGAGCGGGCGACCAGCCCCGATGGCGCTGCTCCTAATAGTGAGCCGCACGACCCCGAGGTCGACCCTCCCTGGACCGACTGGACCGACGTGGAGCGACCACAGATCGAGAGCATCCTGACCACGACGTTGCGTGACGCGCCGGTGCTGTCCAGGAGCCTCGAAACACGCCTTGCTCTGCGGCTTCCTAAACCGGTGGGTCCCCTCCCGGACGATGTTCATGCCCGCGTCGCCCGGCGAATCGTCTCGCTCGGCAGGGGCTGCGCGCCAGCGCTGGCGCTCGCCGAGGACTGCTGCCGGGCGGTATTTGGCGACAAAGCGGAGGCTCGTGGCGAACAACGGGAGGCCCGCAAGCTGCTCGAACAGTGGTTGCCGCGCGGGTATGGGGGCGAGGCCCGCGTGGTCCTGCTGACGCTCTCGGCTCCTTCGAGTTCAAAGGCCGCGCAGCCGGACGCCAGGCACATTGAGGTCGGGACGTTGAGCCCGTTCATCGCGGAGGTCCATGTTGCCCGCCTCCACGGGCGCCCCGCTGCGTTTGCGACCCGCAACGCCCTCGTGGACGGCCAGCGACGGCCCCAGGTCGAGGGGCGTGCTCGCTTGCCGACGCGCTCGGCGGGCTCCGAGATCCTGACGGGCGATGGCATCGCCCGGGCGATCGTCCGCTCGGCCTTCAAGCGCTATCTCCTCGAGCCGACCACGAGCGATGCGATGGCGATGCTAAATGTGGTCACGGAGCTCGAGACGCAGATGGAGCTCACGGGTCTCCGGCACTACGTCGTCTTCACCGGGAAGGAGCGCTGCGACGAACTCTTTGCGGCGGTGATCCAGCGGCTTGGCGAGATCTTTCCCGAACTGCAGGTCGTCGCCCTCGGCGAGGTGCCCGGGACCACCGACGCCATCCCCGAGCACATCCGCCAGGAGACGAAACTACTGACATACCTCCGGCGCATCTTCGAGGATCATGGGACCGACGACGATGACCTCTGATCCGACGCGAGCAGGGACAACCTTCATGGACGCAGACCCAAAGTTCCCCATCGACATCCACAAGCACGCCGAGCAGAGGATGGAGCTCCCGGCGGTCGGGGGCCTGAGCAAGACATGGCATCGCTTCGACGCCGTCAGCCTTCAGGCGATCAACGTGGCGATCGCCGCGGGCCGGCCGCTGCTCGTGCGAGGCGAGCCGGGCACCGGGAAGAGCCAGCTCGCCCGGGCTGCGGCCGCCCTCCTCGGGCGGCGCTTCGCGTGCAAGGTCGTGGACGCGCACACCGAGGTCGCCGACCTGTTCTACTCGTTCGATGCGGTCGAGCGGCTGGCCCGTGCACAGGTGGCCGGGGCCCTTCGGACGGGTGATGTTGGGGTCGACGAGCTCATGGACCAGCTCGACGAGGGTAACTTCCTCCGGCCGGGGCCCCTGTGGTGGGCCTTCAACCAGGCGGAGGCCGCAATTCAGGACGAGAAGTATCGTCGGCGCTGTCACTCGAGGAGCAAGCCACATCCGACCGGGGAGCCCCAGATGGCAGCGGGGGGCGGCTACGTGGTCCTGATTGATGAGATCGACAAGACGGACCCATCGGTACCAAATGGCCTGCTCGAGGCGCTCGGTCAGTGGACCTTCGGGATCCCGGGTGGCGGCTCGATATGCCTCGATGAGGCGAGCGTGCCGCCCCTCGTCGTGATCACGACGAACGAGGAGCGTGAGCTGCCGGGTGCATTTGTTCGTCGATGCATGGTCCTCCAGATTCACCTACCAACCGACGATAGTGACCTGCGGGCCTGGCTGTGCCGACGGGGGAAGACACATTTCCCTGATCTCGCCGATGCGCTGCTGGATCAGGCCGCCGGCCTCGTGAGCAAGGACCGTCGAGCGGCCCTGAAGCTCGGGATCACGGCGCCGGGGCAGGCCGAGTACCTGGATATGCTCCGGGCGGCGAGGGACCTCGGGCGGACTGACACCGATCGTAAGCGGCTCCTCGATGAGATCGCCATCTTCGCCCTGAAGAAGCACCCCGATCTGCATCCGGGTGCGGACAAAGCGCGACGCTGACCCGCGTGGAGCGATGCGTCCGATCATCTCACGCGCTGATCTCCTCCGTATCGCCGCGACCCTCGGGGGGCAGGCGGTCGCGGTCGCGGCGCGTTCGCTCGGTTACGAGGTTGAGAATGATGTCGTACCCCGGCCATCGGCGGACCCGCCAACTCAGGGGACTACGCCCGTCGATGGCGTCGAGTCAAAGCCGTCACCCGATCGATCCGTTGGTTTCTGGCAGCCGCGCTCGGTCGAGTTCCATGACGAGGAGGCCCGGCGAAAGCTGGCTCAAGCGACGGTCCGCAAGGAGCTGGCCGCCGAATTGGAGCGGCCCTGGGAGGGCAGCGCGGACGAACCGCCAGAGACGCCGCCGCTCTCGCCCTGGCGGCGGACAGGCCCTCAGCTCCAGCAGGCGCTGACCACCGAGCAGGCCAGCCGACGTGTCGATGTACCTGCGCTCATCCGGCTGTGGTGCCGGGGCGCGCACGTCGCCCGGCTGCCGAGGCGGCACCGCCGGACCTGGGTGCCGACGCTCGTGATCGTCGATCGCCCGCTGCGCCTCGTGCCGTTCTGGGATGACCAGGCGATGGTTGTCCGGGAGCTCCGTGGAGTCCTCGGCACGCAGGGGCTGCTCGTCCGATTGCTGGCGGACGGTCCGCTGTTCAACACCGGCCGCGCCGAGAGGTTTTGGCGTGACCCGGCGTGGGTGGGGATGCCGGTGCTCGTGCTCGGGGATCTCGGCTGGTACGGCGGTGATGATGAGCGCGACGCGTGGCTCCGGCTGGGCCGTGAGCTCCGGCGCGCCGGTCAGCGGCTCCACGCGCTGGTGCCTGTGCCGCGCTCGCGCTGGACCGAGCCCCTCGCCCGTGATTGGCGGGCAATGGCCTGGGAGCGGCCGACGTGGGGTGGAGGGGGCCCCGCTGATCCCGGATCGCAGGAGGGGCGAGCTGCGCGGGTGCTCGGGCTCCTGGGGGCGGCCCTACGGATCGAGCCCGGGCTGATCCGCGTCACCCGTCGGATCCTTCCGCGGGACGAGGCCGATGTCGGGACCGAGGCGGATGTATGGGCCAGCCCGGAGCTCGGCGAGATGTTCCCCGAGGCGCGGGCGATCATCCCCGAACAGGTCGAGGCGCTCCGCCGGGCCTTCACGTGTGACACCAGCGGCGAGGAGCAGCGGCAAGTGATCGCGGCAATGCGGACCTGGCACTGGAATCGCGAGCGGCAACCGGAGGCCTGGCACCTCGAGGTCCTGGCGATCGCGCGCGCGCAGGCCGAGCTCGCGGAGAAGCCTGTGCCACTCTCCCCCCGAGATGTGACCCGGGCCGAAGGCTTCATGACCTGGCTCGCGGGGGACGTCCGGCATGCACCCACGACGGACGACCGCGCAGCGGCGCTTCGGGGGTGGTGCCAATTCGTGAAGGACCAGGCGCGGACGCTCTGGGCCCGGGACACACCGACTGGCGAGGCCCTGCAGATCATCGGACGCAGGGTCGGCGGGATCGCTATCCCCGACGCGGACCCGCGGCTCCGGGCGCTCGCGGGGGTCGCGGGTGACGGCGATCCGGGGTCATTTCTGGTCCGACAGATCGGCGGAGAGCTGGAGATATCACCGGACTCATCGGCATCGGCACCCGGGAGCGCGGTGACGGGGATCCTCGCCGCGGATCCCGTGCTCTTCCTTGTAGGTGCTGGACTCGGGGAGCGCGAACTGTCGCTGGGTCAGCGTATGCGCGTGAAAGCGCCGCCCGTGGCCGCGATCGAGCTACGCAGCGATCGGATGCGCATGCGGATCGAGCCGCTGACGCTCCCGGAGTGGGCGTCGGCGATCGGCCGCGACCCCGCCGGGCTCTGGGTCGAGGTGACGATCAACGGGGTCGTATTCCGCATGCGCTGGATCCCGCCGGGGCGCTTCCTGATGGGCTCGCCCGCGACGGAGCCGGACCGCTGGGATGACGAGGGCCCGCAACACGAGGTGGTCGTGAGCCGCGGCTACTGGCTGGGCGAGACGCCGGTGACACAGGCGCTCTGGCAGGCAGTGATGGACGGGAATCCGAGCCGCTTCAAGGACTTTGCGCGGCCGGTCGAGAACGTCAGCTGGGACGACGCGCAGGACTTCATCAAATTCCTCAATGAGCCGCCCGAACCGACCGATGGGGACGAGGAGGCCAGGGAGGACGAGGACGGCGAGCACTTCCGGCTGCCGACCGAGGCGGAGTGGGAGTACGCCTGCCGGTCCGGCACGACCGCGGCGACCTACGCCGGGGCTGGTGAGGCTGCGCTCGACGCCATCGCCTGGTGGTCCGGCAACAGTGAGCGACAGACCCATCCTGTCAGGCAGAAGCAGCCGAATGCATGGGGCCTGCATGACATGCTAGGCAACGTGCTGGAGTGGTGCATGGACGCATGGGGAAACTACAGCACAGACGGCAGCGTGTCTGTGGATCCCATGACAGTTGGCAGCAAGGGCGTTCACCGGGTCAACCGGGGCGGCAGCTGGGTCGTCGACGCGAGGAACGTGCGCGCCGCGTTCCGCAATGCGTACCGCCCCGACTACCGCGACGTCGGCCTGGGGTTTCGTCTGGCCCGAGGTCAGGGGCACCAGGGCCCGGAGGGCCAGCCGCCCGGAGGGCGGTAGGTGTGCTTCGCGCGCGGCGGGCATGCGAACGCGGAGCGCCGAGCTGCCGCCGCGCGCGAAGCACACCGAAAATAAATTTGGGTATAAGGTCAGTGCATGCGCATGCACTTCGTCAGCGTCCCGGTCTTCGACGGGGCCCCCGCTGAGGCGGAGCTCAACCAGTTCCTCGCAACACACCGCGTCCTGGCGATCGAGCGTCAGCTCGTGGTCGACGGCATGCGCAGCACCTGGGCGATCTGCGTCAGCCATGTCGAGGGTCCCGCGTCCTCGGGCGCGTCGCCGTCGCCGTCGCCGCCAGGCGACCCCGGTAAGCGGCGCGCCGCCGCCGTCGACTACCGCGACCTGCTCCCGGATGACGAGTTCCAGGTCTTCGTCAAGCTGCGGACGCTCCGCAAGCTGCTGGCCGACCGGGAGGGCGTGCCGGCCTACGCGCTCTTCACCAACGAGCAACTCGCGGCGATGGTCCAGGGGCAGGTGCGCAGCATCACCGATCTGGCGAAGCTGGACGGCGTCGGCAAGGCGCGGATCGAGAAGTACGGGGCCGCCTTCGTCGGCGTCCTCTGCGGGATCGAGGACCCCACCATGGCGTCGCCGGCCACCGTCGATGAGAGCGCGGACAGTGCGACGTAGCCACGTCCGCCTCGCCGATGTCGCCGATATCGAGACCCTCGCGCGGGCGTTCTGGAGGGCCTCGCGGGGCAAGCGAGGGGGCGCCCCCGCGGGTCGCCTCGCCGCGAACCTGGATGTCGAGCTCGCGCAGCTCGGTGCGGAGATCCTGGACGGCTCGGTATCCCTTGGTCGCGCGAGCGTGTTCCAGATCCACGATCCCAAGCCGCGGTGGATCCACGCCCCCTGCTTCCGCGAGCGGATCGTCCACCACGCGCTGATGGAGCACCTGGGCCCGGTCCTCGATCGCACGCTGATCGCCGACACCTTCGCCTGCCGCGCGGGCAAGGGCTCGCTGGCCGCGACCATGCGGGCGCAGCAGCATGTGCGACGATATGCCTGGTATGTGAAGACCGACGTCCGCGCATACTTCGCGAGCATCGACCACGCGATCCTCCGTGCGGCGCTCCGCCGTATGATCCGCGATCCCGGCCTGCTCGCGCTCTGCGACCGGATCATCGCCGCCCACGAGGCGGGCCCGGGCCGCGGGCTGCCGATCGGGGCGCTGTGCTCGCAGCACTTCGCCAACTTCTACCTGGGCCCGCTCGATCGCCACCTGCTCGAGGCGCTGCAGGTTCAGGGCGTGGTCCGCTACATGGACGATGTGGTCGCCTGGTGCGAGAGTCGCCAGCGGGCGCGCGAGGTCCTCGCCTCCGTCCGCGACTTTGTCCGGGAGCACCTCGGCCTTGAGTTGCGGCCGTCGTCGCAGATCCAGCGCAGCGCGTGCGGTTTGAGCTTCCTCGGCTTTCGGGTGCTCCCGGGGACGCGGCGGCTCTCCCGGCGGCGACGGCGGCGATACGCGCAGGCCAGGCTCGGGCTTGAGGCGTCGTTCGCTCGCGGGGCGATCGACGCGCGGGGGCTGCAGGCCGGATCCTCGGCCGCCCTGGCGATCACGGCCCACGCGGACGCGGCCGCCTGGTGCCGCGAGCAGCTCCGCCGCCGACCGCCGCCGGACGTGTGATGAACGGGACCAGGAATCGGGTAGGATGCGGCCAGGTGCGGGGCCCCGACAACCGCAACGACGACCTGGGCTTTCGTCTGGCCCGAGCGCAGGAGCACGCCGGAGGGCGCGTCCCTGACCCGCCCCGTCACCTGTCCGCGGGCCCTCGCGTCCGCGGCGAACAGCAAGCGGACACCGGCGTGCTCGTAGCCCGGGCAGGGGCCCGGGCGAGCGCTCGCCGGTGGTCCATTTTCTCGAAACCCGTGCGACGGGGAGGCGGACAGTGAGCGCGGGCCGCCGCTCGCACCCGCTGGCCACCGGCTGCCCGCCGGCCTGGGCGAGCAGCTGGGGGCAGGACCGTCGCGGGGTCTTCGCGGGCTTCATCGTCGGCGGGGTCGAGTACCGGATGCGGTGGATCGCCGACGGCTCCTTCCTGATGGGCTCACCGCCGAACGAGGTGGGCTTCCCCGACGAGGGCCCGCAGCACCCGGTCACGATCAAACGACCGTTCTGGCTCGGCGAGGCCCCGGTGACCCAGGCGCTCTGGCAGGCGGTGATGCAGGAGAACCCGAGCCATTTCAGGGGGCCGGAGCTGCCGGTCGAGCAGGTGAGCTGGGAGGACTGTCAGCGGCTCTGCGCACGGCTGGAGGGCTTGATCCCCGGGCTCGGCGTGCGGCTGCCGAGCGAGGCGGAGTGGGAGTACGCGTGCCGGGCGGACACCACCGGGCCGACGTACGCCGGGGAGGGCGAGGCCGCGCTCGATGCCATCGCGTGGTGGTCGGGCAACAGCGAGAACAAGACTCATCCTGTCAGGCAGAAGCAGCCGAATGCCTGGGGCCTGCATGACATGCTGGGCAACGTGTGGGAGTGGTGCAGCGACTACATGCGCACATACAGCAGCAAACCAGCAGTAGATCCCATGGGTGCTGTACAGGGCGCTCACCGGGTCTACCGGGGCGGCAGCTGGTTCTTCGACGCGAGGTTCGTGCGCGCCGCGTGCCGCTTTGCGAGCCACCCCGACGGCCGCAACGTCGACCTGGGCTTTCGTCTGGCCCGAGGTCAGGACTAGTCAAGCAGCAGCGAGCCGGAGGCGAGGGCCAGCAAGGCGGGCGGCGTCGGGTGGCTGGCCTGGCGAAGGCGGAGCCCGCCATGCCAGCCACCCGTCGCTGCCCGCCGATGGTCGGGTCAAGAGGTCACCGCCGGTCCGGGTCAAGGGACTGCACTCGCCCAGCTCGCTGGAGACCACGCTCCTGCTCGAGGGCCTGCTCGCCGCCGCCTTCACCCGCCTGCATGCCGAACGCCCAGCACGCCACCGCCGAGGTCGAAGCCGAGCGAACTCCGTCGCCGCGTGTAGCGCGCGATTGCCAACCCGTTGCCAAAAATGCGGCACCACGCGGCACCACGCGGCACAGCGCCCCCCTCAAAACGCCCCAATTTGCGAGAATCCAGCCGGACGGCGGAAGGGGGGCGGTCTGAGAGGGGAACAGTGATTCCCACTTAAAAACGCTTAAGCGCAGCCGCAGCGCCGCGCGCTCGTTGTATGCCTCGGCGAACCCGGGCAACAGCGTCACGGCGCGATCGAGATCGGCGAGCGCGCGCTGGAACATCTCTGAGGTCGGCTCACCGCGGCGCTGCGCCGCCCGCAGCGCTGTGCTTTGCAAATCGGCGCGGGCGAAGTGGGCGGCGGCGAGGACCGCCCTCACGGGCTCGGGCAAGTCGCTTTCCCCGGCCGTGGCGATGATGGTGTCGTAGTCGCCACGCAGGTAGTAGCCTTGGAGCGCGAGCACCAGCTGCTCCGTGTGCAGCTCAGCGTCGGCCATCGGCGGCTCGCCAGCGATGAACCACTTCTGCGCCGCGTGCAGACGTGAGCGTGCGACCGCCGTCAGGTCGAGCCCATCGCCGTGGACCCCCGAGGGGAACGCCGGGATGTCCGCAAGCGTCGCCAACCCATGGGCGAACGGGTCGCGCAGCAGCGGCGGCACCTCAAGCCCGAGCGCACGGAACAGCGCGATCATGAAGCTGTCGGCGTCGTGGCCACCGATGAGGTACGTTTGCCGCTCGTTGCCCGTGAGCAGGCGTTCGGTCACGTCGGGGCTCGGTGGAGACTCGCGGTACCCGACCCAGTACAGACCGTAGTTGAAGCGCTTGATCGCCGCGAGCCGCTCGAACACCGGGTCGTTGGCGCCGCTGTATCCAAGCACGATCCAGGGGCGGCCGAGGTTCGCCTCCTCGAACACCGGCTTGAGCCGCCGCGCATTCCGGGTGACCTCGCTCTCCGTGTTGAGCTGGACGAACCCGCTGTGCTGGCCGTGGAGGAAGAAGATCGCCGGATCGTGAACCATGCTCGCGTCGAACTTCCCCAGCGCCGTCACGTCGTAGACGGCGGGGTAGACGTCGTAGAGCGCGGTGCAGCGCACCGACAGGTTGTCGAAGTTGGTCGTCAAGATCCGCCCGATGTAGCCGCTGCGCACCAGCCAGCCGAGCAAGAGGTGGGTCCAGTTCAGCTTCGCTTCGCGGACGAACCCGGCGATTAGATCGTGTCGATTGCCGTCCGTGATCTCCTGCATGACATACGGGTAGGTCGGCTTTTGGGCCCGCGCGTGCGCGTCCGGGAAGCGCTGGCGGATGGCGTCGACCATGCCTTCGGCCAACGGTACGCCGGCCGTGACCGATGCTCCGGCACCGATCAGCAGCGCAGCGGAGCGCCCCCGGGCCTTCGCCTGGACCAACGCCTGAGCTACGTCGTTGACACTCCGCGCACACACCGGGGAACTTTTCACGAGGACTCCTGACCCGAAGTATGCCCGAAGCCCGTCCCCTTGGCGCAAGGGCGCGCGGTCCTCGGGAGAGCGGTCCGCGGTCAGTTCGAGTGCAGGAGGATCTGGCCGAGGTGCTGCTCGCCAGAGCGATCTGCAAGCGGGCTGGCCGTCGCGGAGCGCGTCCTAGCGAGCTGGCTTGACCGATACGCGCAGACCCGCCACCCTCACGACGATGGCGCGACCGATCGATCGCAGCGACCCCGCCCAGGCCACGGCCGTCCTGACGGAAATCCTCGCCGACCTGCAGCAACGCGACGCGATCCTCCAGGCCTTCGCCGAACTCGCCGACGTCGCCGCCGGCATCAAGCCCGCCTCGTGGTCGATCACCCTCAAGCCCGGGCATATTCAGCTCAACGTCGGCTCCATCCTCGTGCTCCGGGTCAGCGGCAGCGGTCTGCGTTTCGCCGGCCGCGCCGAGTCCACGCTGCCGGACGAAATCAGGACCCATGTCGAGGAGACCTCGTCGTTCAGCATAATTCCGGGGGTAGTAATCTGGAAGCTCCCGCTGGCCGTCGCCGGTAACGCGGTGAACGTCAGATGGCTGACCCGCGAGGCCCGTGTCGTAGCCGGCGGCGCGGCCTCCACCCGCGGCCCTTGGCGACGCGCCCACTCCCCCGGTTTCGTCACGCTGCTCGAGCAACGCCTCGGCCGTCGACTCTCGTGGGAGCCGCCCAGTGACAAAGACCCGCCCGCAGACAAGGATTCGCCCGCCGAACCCGGCCTCCTTGAAGCCGCCATCCGCCACACCAAGGCCCAGCCCTACGACCGCCTCGTCCACCGCAGGCGAGCGATCGACGCCGCCCGCGTGCTGATCCGCGGCAAGCTCGGCCTCTTCGATGCCGACGACCTTCGCCGCCTCCTCGGCCTGTTCAACCTGGATTTCATGGGCGGCCGCGACAAGCACAACCGTTTCGCCACCGGCCTCGTCGGCAACAACGCCAACCTTCTGGTCGCCCAGCTGCCTGCCGTCAACGCCGCGATCCGTGAGCTGTGGACCGCCGACGGCGCCTGGATCGCTCAAAATCTGACCGTGCTCCGTCGCGGCGGGACCCTCCCCGGTGGCGGCTGGCTGTTCCCGACGATGATCCTCCACACCCTCGACCCCGAGCGCTTCCTCCCGCTCACGGACGCCATGGCCGAGGGCCTCGCCGCACTCGACGGCGGCCCGGTCGTGTCCCTGCGCACCGGCCTCGGCTACCTCGAGTTCTGCAAGCGAACCCTGACCCTGCTGACCGCGCACGACATCTCCTCGCACTACAGCGATCTCCTGTTGTGGTACGGCCAGCGTACGCGCGAGCCCGAAGCCGAAGCCGAGCCGTGCGCATCGCCGACGACTGCACCGCCTGCACTGCCCGATCCGCCCCGCCTCGTAGGTGCAGGTAGGTCCCAAAACTTCGTGCCATCCGCCCGGCCAACCGGTGTGGCCGAAGCCGACCCCGATGAGCCCGCCCCGTCGCGCTCATCGCCGACGACTGCACCGCCTGCACTGCCCGATCCGCTGCTCCTCGTAGGTACGCCATCCGCCCCGCCACCCGCTGCGGCCAAGCGCGGCTCGGTCGGCTGGCTGCACCTCACCGACCTCCACCAGGGCATGCAGGGTACCCGCGGGCTATGGCCCAACGTGATGAGCCTCGTGTTCGACGACCTCGCCAAGCTCCACGATCTGTGCGGCCCGTGGGACCTGGTGCTGTTCACCGGTGACCTTACGCAGCGCGGCGACGCCGATGAGTTCGCCGAACTCGACCGCACGCTCGATCGCCTGTGGCGACGGTTCGAACAGCTCGGCTCGAACCCGAAGCTGATCGCCGTCCCCGGCAACCACGACCTCCAGCGTCCGAAGCACTGGTACGCCCCCGTCCCGCTCGCGCTGTCGCAGTGGCATAGCCACCGCGAGCTCCGCGACCACGTCTTCGACGTCGCCGACAACCCCTACGTCCTCGAGCTCCGCCGCAGCTTCGCCGCCTACACCGCCTGGGCCGCGCGCGCCCCGTGGTTCGTCCGCGACGGCGTTAGCTCCGGGGTGATGCCCGGCGACATCGCCGCCTCCCTGTCGCTCCACGGCCTCGACATCGGCGTCGTCGGCCTCAACTCGAGCTTCCTACAGCTCACCGGCGACTACTACACCGAGAAGCTAGACATCCACCCACGCCAGCTCGAGGTCTGTGGCGACTACGCCCCCGAGTGGCTACAGCGGCACCACATCAACCTGCTCCTGACGCACCACCCGCCCACCTGGCTCGATCCACGCGCTCGCCAGGAGTTCCACCACGAGATCGACTCTCCGGGTCGGTTCGCGGCGCACTTCTTCGGACACATGCACGAGGGGGCTATGACCGCGACCCGCCACGGCGGCGGCCTTGCGCGCCACACGATCCAGGGCTCCTCGCTGTTCGGCCTCGAAGAGCACGACGGTCCGCACGGTCGCAAGATGACCCGCCTCCACGGTTACAGCGCGGGCCGCTTCGAGCCGACGACGGCCAGCGGTCCGCTTGATGCTGTCCGCGTGCGCATCTTCCCCCGCAAGTTGGTCACCGGCGGGAGCACCCGACGCATCGCCCCGGACCACACGGAGTACGACCTCGACGATCGCAACGGCTTCTCGTTCGAGGTCCCGACGGTGAAGCGAGCCTGATGCGCGGCCGCTCTGCGGCCGCAACCCCGCGGCCCGACTCCGTCTCCAGCCCGTCTCCAAGACATCTCCGCGCGCCGGTCCCGCTTGGGGACTCGTGGGTCGCCGGAACCGCTCAGAACCCCTGTTTGGGAGCGCGCAGCCCAACTGTCGCGGTTGGGTGGGGGTTCTGATACGGTGTCCGGGTCTCCAAGATCAACACCAAGACGGCGATCGAGGAGGGGCGCTATCGGGTGGTCGGCGGCAGCCCGTCACGGACGTCGGTCAACCTCGAGGGCGACGTCGCGGTGTCGAGCCGCGACCCGGGCGGGGTGACCAAGATCGCCGCAAAGCCCGAGAACTGCCTCGACGCCAACAACGACGGGGTCATCACGACGTCGACCGGCCCCGGCGACGTCAAGGCGCTCGGCCAGGACGAGTGCGTGGTGTGGACCAAGATGATCCCCTCGCCGGGCTACGGCTACGGCCCGCGCGCGACGGCCTGGGACGGCGGCGTGCAGGACCAGGAGACG
>Ga0105045_10003042_pt1 | contig 14295 bp, 10 predicted proteins | sample MAT02_FD_78089 | JGI IMG/M metagenome (GOLD analysis project Ga0105045, IMG submission 78089) | Freshwater microbial communities from Lake Fryxell liftoff mats and glacier meltwater in Antarctica - MAT-02 (megahit assembly) | ecosystem: Environmental > Aquatic > Freshwater > Ice > Liftoff...
AGACTCAGATGACTACAGACTCAGATGACTACAGACTCAGATGACTACAGACTCAGATGACTACAGACTCAGATGACTACAGACTCAGATGACTTATAGACAATGTTCGATAGTAGCAGCCACCGATTGAGAGAGAGTGGTGTAATCGTATCCTCCTTCAAGGCCAAAGAGTATCGAGTGAGTGAGCTGTAGGCAATAGTCTGTGAAAATGCCATAGTCTTCGGGCTGGAGCGCGATGCTTGCCAGGGGATCAGCCTGGTTAGCATCATACCCGGCACTGACGATCAATAAATCAGGTTGAAAGGCTTTGAAAAATGGCATGATTTTTTCTTCAAAGCGGCGTTGATAGTCTGCCCCCACGCTCCCGGCAGGCAGGGGTAGATTGAGCACGTTGCCATGTAACCCGCGCTCACCCGAGGCTCCGGTTCCTGGATACTGAGGAGATTCATGCAGAGAGCAAAAGGCAATGTGGGGGTTGCTTTCGACAATTGCCTGGGTGCCGTTGCCATGGTGTACATCCCAGTCGAGAATCCCTACCCGCTGAATGGCAGGATGCTGAAGCGCATAATGAGCGGCGATCGCTGCATTTGAAAACACACAAAACCCCATGCCTTGGGTGGGCAGGGCGTGGTGCCCTGGTGGGCGAGCCAACACAAAGGCTGGCTCGCCGCTTTGGCGCACTTGGTCAACGCCATCGAGCCATGCACTTACCGCCAACAGGGCGGCCTCATAACTGCGGGATGACAACACCGTGTCAGGATCAACATGGCCACCGCCCTGGTTGGCTAGGTATGCCACTGCCGCTACATATTTCTCGGGATGAATAGCGTAGAGCGCTTGGGTGAGTCGATCCGTTTGCGCGTCGGGTGGGGTGGGCGATCGCCACTCTAGTTGATCGGCCCAAGGCACCGTCTGCAATAAAGCTGTGATAGCGCGCAGCCGGCCTGCATTTTCAGGATGATAGGAGCCAGTATCATGCTCCAAAAACAGGTTGGAGTAAAAGATCGGGAACATAGGGGAAACCGAGGGAGGGCTGGGCGTTTGTGGTGCATCTTGCGTTAGATCTTATGTGGATCTTACGTGAACTTTTGCGGGATGGTGATCGCCACCCGGAGAGAACCCCATAGCGCGGAGGGAGAGGGGGCGATCGCCCCATACCCACACCCTATCTTCGCCCCAGAAAAGTCCTCCCCTTATGCTATAATTAGCAAGGCTCTAATCCTTGCATGACAGGATTTTCAGCCTATTTCTTTAGGCTATGTAGCTGGCGCTTGCAGTTCAGTCTAACCAGCCTCGTTCTTTAATGCCCTCGGCGGTGTTAGTGTTGCCAATGCTACGAATCAGCCAGCCTGGGTTGGAAGTCCGCCGCTGAGCTAGGTCAAACGGGAGCAGGCGGTATCGCCGCACGGCACCAAATGCCTTCCCAAATGCTTTGACTGGCTCTCACCGTGGGTTTAATCGGCGGCTCATGTGCCTTGATTTTGATTCGTGCTGATTCCGACTTGTTCTGATTTTGATACTGGAGACTTTAGCCCATGACCTTTTCCCAGGAACCGCCCCAGGATCGGATCGTCCCCATAGACCTGCGCCTGGAGATGTCCCGGTCTTACCTGGAATACGCCATGAGCGTGATTGTCGGGCGAGCCTTGCCCGATGCCCGGGATGGCCTCAAACCCGTCCATCGCCGGATTCTCTACGCAATGCACGAGTTAGGTCTCACCCCCGATCGCCCCTTCCGAAAATGCGCCCGCGTCGTCGGGGATGTGATTGGTAAATACCACCCCCACGGTGACCAAGCGGTTTACGATGCGTTGGTGCGCATGGCTCAAGAGTTCTCCATGCGATCGCCCCTCGTCGATGGGCACGGTAACTTTGGCTCCGTCGATAACGACCCCCCAGCGGCCATGCGATACACCGAATGTCGCCTGCGCCCCATCACAACCAACGCGATGTTGCGCGACATCGAAGCCGAAACCGTTGATTTCAGCCCCAACTATGATGGTTCTCAGCAAGAACCTTTGGTGCTGCCGGCTCGTGTGCCCCAACTTTTGCTCAACGGCTCTTCTGGTATTGCCGTGGGCATGGCCACCAATATCCCGCCCCACAACCTCGGCGAATTGCTCGACGGCCTCATTGCCTTGGTGCACAACCCAGAGCTGACCGAGCAAGAGCTGATGCAGTATATCCCCGGCCCCGACTTTCCCACGGGGGGGCAAATCTTAGGAATCACCGGCATCCGCGAAGCCTACCTTACTGGGCGCGGCAGCATCACCATGCGCGGGGTCGCCCAAATCGAAACCATTGAGCGGCGGGGGCAAGCAGATCGAGAAGCCATCATCATCACCGAACTGCCCTACCAAACCAACAAAGCGGCGCTGATCGAAAAAATCGCCGATATGGTGAACGAGCATCGCCTAGAAGGGATTTCAGATATCCGAGATGAGAGCGATCGCGATGGGATGCGGATTGTCATTGAGCTGCGGCGCGATGCCTATGCCCGCGTGGTGCTCAACAACCTATTCAAGGCGACGCCGCTCCAAAATAACTTTGGGGTGAATATGTTGGCGTTGGTTAACAACGAGCCGCAAATGCTCACCCTGCGCAATTCGCTGCAAGTCTTCCTCGACTTCCGCATCGAAACCATCACCCGCCGCACCCGCTACGAATTACGCAAGGCCGAGGAGCGCGATCACCTCTTGCAGGGCTTGCTGATTGCCCTCTCGAACCTCGATGCCATTATTGCTCTGATTCGGCGCGCTGCTGATTCTCCCACCGCAAAACAAGGTCTGGTTGCAGAATTCCAACTGTCGGAAGTTCAAGCCGATGCCATTTTGCAGATGCAATTGCGCCGCCTCACCGCCCTAGAAGCAGAGAAAATCCACCAAGAACATGATGAGTTGCAGATCAAAATTATCGATCTGCGCGACATTTTGGCGCGACGAGAACGGATTCTGCAAATTATCGAAGAAGAAGCCATTGTTCTGCGCGAATCCCATGTAACGCCTCGGCGCACGGTCATCGAACCCGATGAAAGCGAACTGCGCGACATGGATTTGATTGCCAACGAGCAAGCGGTTATTTTGTTGACCGAGCAAGGCTATATCAAGCGGATGCCCGTCAGCGCCTTTGATCTGCAAAACCGCGCTACCCGAGGCAAAGCCGGAGCCCGCATGAAGGAAGAAGATGGCATCGACCACTTCCTTACCTGCAATGATCACGACAAGCTTTTGTTCTTTAGCGATCGCGGCATTTCCTATTCCCTCAACGCCTACCAAGTGCCCACCAGTTCCCGCACAGCGCGGGGGATGCCCATCGTCCAACTACTCTCGATTTCCCGCGAAGAAAAGATCACCTCCATCATCCCTGTCACAGAATTTAGTGATGATGAATATCTGGTGATGCTGACCCAAAAAGGGTTTATCAAGAAAACCCAACTCTCGGCCTTTTTCAACATTCGGACCAACGGTCTCATTGCGATTTCCTTAGAAGAAGAAGATCTGTTGCGCTGGGTGCGGTTGGCGCGGGTAGAAGATAGCATTATCATTGGCTCGCAGCGGGGGATGACTATTCACTTCCGGGCTGACCACGACCAGTTGCGCCCCCTCGGTCGCCCCACCCGTGGGGTGCGATCGATGAAACTGCGCAAGGGTGATGAGCTGATCAGTATGGACATCATCCCTAGCCAGTATGCTGAATTGGTGGCCACTGCCGATGGCGATGTGGAAGAGGCAGAAGAACTGGATGAATCGGCGGCGGTGCAGGGGCCGTGGGTGCTTGTAATCACCACGGCTGGGCTGGGCAAACGAGTTCCCATTTCCCAATTCCGCCTCCAAAAACGGGCTGGACTAGGGTTGCGCTCCATCAAGTTTCGTCTCGAAAATGATCGCTTGGCCTCCCTCCTCATTGTCCATGAAGGGGCAGAGATGATGTTGATTACCGGACGGGGAATCATCATTCGGCAATCGGTTGATGCCATTACTAGCCAATCTCGCGCTGCCACAGGAATTCGGGTACAGCGCTTGGATGAGGATGATGCGATCGTGGCCGTTGCGTTGGTGCCACCCTCTGGCGAAGAAAGCGCAGAGGCAACGGACGAAGAAAGCACAGAGGTTACTTTAGATGTCGCTGCCAGTAGCGTTCTGGATGCCGCCCCCGAACCCTTTGAGGTCACCGACCTCCCTGAGGATGAGGTCACCGACCTCCCTGAGGATGAGGTCACCGGCCTCCCTGAGGATACGGAACTTTCAGATAGCCCTGAGCCAGAACTTGACGCAGAATCGGATGACGAGGCCTAGTCCTCGGCGGCGTAAATTGACCCACTACGAACAAGGGGCTTCAGCCCCTTGCCTATTCTTTGTTGGGTGTGGGTCAGGTTTTTTGAGGCTTTGGGTTAGGGCTTGAGGAAGGATGAGAGGAGGGGGGCGATCGCCCCTTCTATCCTGAAACATCCCTAAGGCAACATCGGCTGCACCAGATCCCATTTGTTGCCGTAGAGATCGAGAAATACAACGACTTGGCCATAGGCTTCTTGGCGGGGTTCTTCGATGAACCGCACCCCATGGGATTGGAAGTGGTGGTAGTCATCCCAAAAGTTGGCCGTGTGCAAAAACAGAAACACCCGTCCACCGGCTTGGTTGCCGATGCACCCTTGCTGGGCAGGGGTTGTGGCTTTGGCCAGCAGCAACGACGCCCCCCGTTTACCATCTGGAGCTACCACCACCCAACGTTTTTCGTTCCCCATGGGGGTATTTTCTAGGATTTGGAAGCGCAGAACGTTAGTGAAAAAGGCGATGGCTTCGTCGTAGTCGCGCACCAGCAAGCTAACCGTGGCAAGGGTGTGAGGCATGGGGAGTTAAGGGTAGAAAACAAAATTTAGAAGTTTGCTAGGCCAGAAATTTTCAAAGCTAGGAATCTTCAAAGATGCGGAGATTTTAGATCAGCCGCTAGCGCCACAAGTCCCAGCAGACCCACACCTATCAGACGCGCACCTTGGGACGGGCATAGGGGGAGCGATCGCACGGCAAAAACAGTCCTCGTCCGGCGATCGCCAACATTTCGCCCTGCCGCCAAACGACCTCGCCCCGAGAAAGGGTGATCTCCGGGTATCCGGTGAGCTGCATTCCTTCGTAGGGGGTGTAGTCAACGTTGTGGTGGAGTTGAGCATTGGTTAGGGTGAATTTCCGTTGGGGATCCCAAATCACCAAGTCGGCATCGGAGCCAATGGCGATCGCCCCTTTGCGCGGATATAGCCCATACAGCTTGGCCGGATTAGTCGCCGTCAGCGCCACAAACTGGTTGAGATCGAGCCGGCCTTTGCCCACGCCTTCAGAAAACAGCAGCGGCAAGCGGGTTTCAATGCCGGGAATACCGTTTGGGATGTAGGGAAAGGGGGTGCGATCGCCCTGCACCTGTTTCCCCTGGGGGTCTGCGTAGCGGAAGGGGGCATGGTCAGACGAGAATACCTGAAACACCCCATTGACCAGGCTATCCCAAATCACCTGCTGGTTAGCCCGGTCACGCGGGGGTGGGCTGCACACACACTTGGCTCCGGCAAACCCCTCACCGCCGAGGTCTTCTTCGGTCAAAAAGAGATACTGCGGGCAGGTTTCGGCATAGATTTTCAGCCCCCTATTTTGTGCCCACCGGATTTGCTCCACCGCTTCTTTGCCAGAGACATGGACGATCAAAATGGGCACATCCACTAGCTCTGAAAGGGCGATCGCCCGATGGGTCGCTTCCCGTTCCACCACCATGGGTCGAGAGGTGGCGTGGTAGCGTGGATCCGTTTGTCCGGCGGCTTCTAATTGCTCCACCATCCAGGCAATACAGTCTGCATTTTCGGCATGAACCATGACAAACGCGCCTTCTTGCCGAGCCACGGCCAACACCGAGAGGAGTTGATAGTCGTTGAGCTTCAGGTCGTCATAGGTCATATAAATTTTGAAGGAGGTGTAGCCTGACTGGATCAGGGCCGGCAACTCGTGGCGCAACACCTCTGGGGTTGGGTCAGCCACAATCAAATGAAAGGCATAATCTGCGACAGCCCGCCCAGTGGCACGGCGATGGTAATCGTCCACCGCATCCTGAAGCGAGCCACCCTTAAATTGACACGCAAAGGGAATCACCGTGGTGGTGCCGCCACACACAGCAGAGCGGGTGGCGGTGTAAAAATCGTCAGCCATCACCACATCTCCCCCCATGGGTTGATCCATATGGCAATGGGCATCGACTCCCCCCGGTAGCACGAGTTTTTCGCTGGCATCAAGGGTTTCGGCAGCATCGCTTAACTCCGTTGCCAGTGCCACAATTTTGCCCGATCGAATGCCGATATCGCAGGTCATGGTGTCGGCAGCCGTCACAACAGTGCCATGGCGAATCACTAGGTCAAAGGCAGGCATGGTAAACCTCTCAGGGATAGATCTGCGGGGAGATGAGGCGGATTGGAAGACGGTTTGGGGGGCTTTGTAATGGATACGTTACCGCATCTAGGAAACGGATCTCCGTGGCTTGCTGGAAGGGTTGAATGTCAAGTAGAGAAAGGGGGAGGAGGGCGATCGCCCCTTCCCCTCCCAACCATCGCCCTCCTCTTCCTAAAAGGATGTGCTTCTGACCCGGCAGGATGGCTAAAATGACCACAGTTGGCATCATCGTCAGGGCTGCCGTCAGCCTTGATCCTCCAGCCAGTCTCCAGCCATCTTCACTAGGGTTAAGCGTAATTTATGGCATTCAAACAAGGGCGAATTTTTGGAAAGCGGGGACAAGCCTTACTCAAACCCCTGAAGCAGTTATTGCCTATCGACCCCCCGGAGCAGGAAGAAGATTCATTATTTGAGTATTCTTACCATGAACCGGGAGCCATGCCAGGCACCCTCAGCATCGAAGACGACGCGCCCCCCCCGGTGATTACGCTGATCGACTACGCCGAAGACAATGCCATTCGGCTAATGCTCGACACCCCGGAAGAATGCATTCCCTACCTCGATTCGGAGTCGATTTCGTGGGTCGATGTCAAGGGCTTGGGCAGCGAAGAAGTATTGCAACGATTGGGGCAGGTGTTTAGCTTGCATCCCTTGGTCTTAGAGGATATCGTGAATGTGCCCCAGCGCCCCAAAGTTGAGGAGCATCCAGACCAGTTACTGATCATCGCGCGGATGGTGACCCTACGCGACTCTGGCCATGGCTTTGTGAGCGAACAGGTCAGCTTTATCCTTAGCCACCATTACCTCCTATCCGTGCAGGAAGAACCAGAATATGACTGCTTTGGCCCTGTACAAGAGCGCATTCGGCTGAACAAAGGCAATATTCGCAAGCAAGGCCCTGATTTTCTAGCCTATTCCCTGGTAGATGCGATTATCGACGGATTTTTCCCAGTTTTGGAAGCCTACGGAGAAGCTTTAGAAGAATTAGAAGAGGAAGTCGTCGCCCAACCCAACCGCCAAACCCTTGAAAAAATCCATGGCATCAAGCGAGAATTACTCTCGCTGCGGCGCGCCATTTGGCCGCAGCGAGACGCGATCAATTCTCTGATTCGGGATGGTAGCCCGTTAGTTAGCGAGGAGGTGCGGCTGTATCTGCGCGACTGCTACGACCATACGGTGCAGGTGATCGACATGGTAGAAACCTATCGCGAAATTGCCTCTAGCTTGATGGATGTCTACCTCTCGTCGGTCAGTAACCGGATGAATGAAGTGATGAAGTTACTGACGGTCATTTCTAGCATTTTCATTCCCCTGACGTTTATTGCGGGGGTCTATGGGATGAATTTTAATACCGCTACCTCTCCTTTGAATATGCCGGAGCTGAACTGGTATTGGGGCTATCCGCTCTGCTTACTGGTGATGGGAACCGTCGCGGGGGGGTTGATTGTCTACTTCTACAAACGCGGCTGGTTTGAGAATTTTTCGGGAGCTGAGGAGAAGTAATCGCGGGTCTGAACCAGGGGGCTGAATCAGGGGGGTCGGAACGGGGTGGAGGGGGGCGATCGCCCCTCCCTCCCTTCCCTTCCTTCCTTCCTTCCACTAGCCGACTTTAGCGCGGAAGCTGTTGTTGGTCATGGTAAGCGGCATACACGCCCTGCACGTTATACCAGTTGAGGAATACCCGCGCAAGTTCGAGGGCGAGTTGGGGTTTGCCTCGGTCAATTAGCCATTGCAGCGCGGGGGCAAGGGTGCGTTCGTTGAGGCGTCCGCCCAGCGACAGCAGCCCCCAGAGCAACCGGTGCAGCCACGTCATTTGGATCATCAGCCGCACATCCCACGTAGGGTGCTTTTGATAGAATAAGACACCCATGCGCCCGCGCTGAATTTCTTGGTCAATCAGCCTAGGAATTTGCTCTAACGAAAAGGGCGGGTGCCAGTGGTAGCCAACGGCCTCAGGACATTTCACGAGCTTTAGCCCCCGTTGCTTGAGGCGCACCCCCAACTCCAAATCCTCCCAGCCATACAGTTGAAAGCGGGTGTCAAACAAGCCTACGTCTTCGAGCCAATGACGGGCGATCGCCACATTGCCCGTGGCAAAATAGGCCGCCGAAAAGTCGGTGACCTTGAAGGGTTCGGCAGTGGGTTCGTCAAAATTGCTGGTGTTGATCACACGGCCATAGGTAAAGAGGCGATCGCTCCCCAACTGCCGCTGCTCTGCCGCCAACGTCACAGCATGAGACTGCAAAAACACCTCCGTCACCACCAAATCGCTATCAATAAAGATAATCCAGTCGCCCTGCGCCGCCTGTACCCCCAAGTTTCGAGCAGCAGCGGGGCCTTGGTGATCTTGCTGCAGCACCCGCACATGGGGAAACTCGGCGCGGCTATGATGCAGCCAATCTACGGTGCCATCGGTCGAGCCATCGTCTACCACCACTACTTCATAGTCTTGGATCAGACCTGAGGTTTCCCAGACCTGCTGCTCCAGTGCCCGCAGACATTTTTCGAGAATCGGCTGACGGTTGTAAGTCGGAATGACAATACTAAAAAACACAGCAAACGCTTTTAAAGAAAAAGCAAACCGGATCCAAACGGAATCCCTAAGAGTATTCCAAAAAATGATCGATCCCAGTCAAAGGCTGCTCTAGGATCTCACCTCAAAAAAGGTCAGACAGGATAAGATGCCTTTGCATTGGAGCATTCCCAGCCAAGTTCCAAAACAGAATACTGCTGGAAACAGACGGATCTAGCGATAGACTGACCTAGAAATCGGACATCACTGCGAGATTCCCAGATTGCAGCAAATCAGTGCTAAACCCCTCAGCTACCGATTAACCCTCATTTTCTAGGATACGAACGCCAACAATGGGCGCATTAAACCGGAAGGTTCGCCCCTCTAGCTCTAGGGGAGTTCCGACTTTGACTTTATTGCCGCCCAAAACAGGGCCATCTTCATTGATTTGGGCATCCCCAGACAACGTGATCAGCATGTCGATGGTGTAGTTCAACTCAGGACGGGGATCATTTTGCGCCACGACCGAGCCATCGGGCTGCGGCACCGCCACGGTCCGGGGAAGAGACTGCACGGCCACCATTTTCAAAGCGCCGTAGGGCTGGTTACGAATAATCACATCCACCGTTTCTGATTCGGAGATCGATTGTAGCAGCGCTTGGGGATCACGCACCGTTAGGCCCCGCACCATGCAATCTACTTCCACGACTTGGGTCTCGCTGTTTAATTGGGCAACAGAGGTGCCAGAGGTGCCAGGAAACAGAAAAATCCCTCCGATGACCATGAGGATGACCAAAATGGCTCCCAAATCGAGGAGGTTGAGTTTGCCAAACAGTCTGCCTTTCGAGTCCAGAATAGCCATAGTCCTTGGGGTTGAGATAACGAAAATTAGAAGCAGCCCAGCATGATGACCCACATGACGATCTGAGGATGAATCGCGGGGTCAATTGCTCTTTGAAAGCGTAGCACGTCTGTAGGTGCGGAATGCCTTCGATAATTGGAGCTAATCAGTGCCCTCAATCGCGGTAGAACGCCACCTGATTCCCCCCAAAATCCACTGGCTAGCGGTAATACTTACCATGGGTCAAGATAGATTTCAGCCTATTCAACCAGCGCCACGGGGGGATGTTGAGCCAAGACATGCTTGAGATAGTAGCCGGTGAAGGAATTAGGGACAGCCGCCACCGCTTCGGGGGTGCCTTGTGCGATGATTTCACCGCCGCGATCGCCCCCTTCAGGCCCTAGGTCAATCACCCAGTCGGCACACCGAATCACATCCAGATTGTGCTCAATCACAAGGATCGTGTTGCCCATGTTTGCGAGCCGTTGCAACACATCCAGCAGTTTGTGAACATCGTAGAATGACAGCCCCGTGGTGGGTTCATCGATCAAATAGAGGGTTTTGCCCGTGGCGCGGCGAGACAGTTCTGTGGCCAGCTTCAGCCGTTGGGCTTCGCCCCCCGACAATGTGGGAGCCGTTTGCCCCAAACGAATATAGCCCAACCCCACATCCACCATGGTTTGCAGCTTAGCAGCGGCCTTGGGGATGTTGGTAAAAAACTCCTGGGCTTCCTCCGCCGTCATATTCAGCACATCAGAAACAGACTTGCCCTTGTACTTTACTTGCAGGGTTTCGCGGTTATACCGCGCCCCTTTACAAACCTCGCACTGGACATAGACATCGGGGAGGAAGTTCATTTCAATGACATTGACCCCCTGCCCGCCGCAGGCTTCGCAGCGTCCGCCTTTGACATTGAAGGAAAATTGCCCGGCCTTATAGCCCCGCGCCTTGGCCTCGATGGTTTCTGAAAACAGATCGCGGATCACGTCAAACACCCCGGTATAGGTGGCGGGGTTAGAGCGGGGGGTGCGCCCGATGGGGGATTGGTCAATCACAATGGCCTTGTCGAGGGCATTGAGACCTTTGAGGCTGCCGAGGTCTTTGGGCTTAGGAACTTTTTGCCCAAAATAATGTTGCAGGGCGGGGTAGAGCAATTCATTGATCAGCGTAGATTTGCCAGAACCCGAAACCCCGGTGACAGCCACAAACTTGCCCAGGGGAATTTCGACATCGAGATTTTTGAGGTTGTTGCGGTGGGCGTTTTTGAGGCGGATAAAAGAACCATTGCCAGGGCGGCGTTGGGCGGGTGTGTGGATGACGCGCCGCCCCGACAGATAGGCTCCGGTCAGGGATTCTTCGGAGTTCAAAATGTCGTCGAGTTGGCCATGGGCAACGATGCGCCCACCATGCACCCCAGCACCAGGGCCGATATCTACTAAATGGTCGGCGGCGCGAATGGTGTCTTCGTCATGCTCTACCACAATCAGGGTATTTCCTAGGTCGCGCAGGCGGGTGAGGGTGGCGAGGAGGCGATCGTTATCGCGCTGGTGTAGACCGATACTCGGTTCATCTAGCACATACAAAACCCCTGTCAGGCCTGCACCGATTTGGGTGGCCAAGCGAATGCGCTGGGCTTCGCCACCCGAAAGGGTCATCGCTGTGCGATCGAGGGTGAGATAGTCCAATCCGACATCCAGCAAGAATTGCAGACGCGCCTTCACTTCCTTTAGGGCGAGATCCCCGATTTGCTCCTGACGGGGGGTCATTTTCATATTGGCGACCCGATCGAGAGACTCTCGAATGGAGACACTGGTGAGATCTTTAATGCGATATTGGCCGAGGCGAACGGCCAGAGATTCGGGCTTGAGGCGATCGCCCCCGCACACTTCACAGGCTTGATCAACCAAGTATTGCTCTAGCTTCTGCTTGTGCATATCAGAGCTAGATTCTCGGTACTGCCGTTCCAGCATGGGCAGAACCCCTTCATAGCAGCGGTTATAGCCCTTCGCTTCGCGATACCGAGAATCGGTTTCGATATAGATTTTTTCATCAGAGCCATGCAATAACACTTGCTGTTGATCAGGGGTGAGGCTATCCCAATCTGACTGAATCTCAAACCCAAAGGCTTGGCCAACGCTGTAAAGCAGGGAGAAATAGTAGGTGTTATCTTTTTCAGACCAAGGGGCGATCGCCGCATACACCGGCAATTTGGGGTCGGGCACCACCAACTCCGCCGAAAAGGTGCGGAGGGTTCCCAAGCCGTGGCAATGGGGACAGGCTCCGTAGGGCGAGTTGAAGGAAAAGAGCCGAGGAGAGAGTTCCTCCATCACGGCTCCATGCTCTGGACAGGCAAAATTCTCAGAAAACACCAGCTCGACTCGGTTAGAGACGGCGGCGTGTTCCTCCTCGGGGTCATAGCGTCCGGCTGGCTCTGCAACCATCGCAGGCAACACCGCCAATTGCAGATCAGGATCGGTCGGGAAGACCACCACATTATCCACCTCTGGCAGGGTGGCATCGATCAGCGCAATCCCCTCCGAGCGCTTGAGACAGGTAGACAGGGAATCGACTAACCGCTCTTGAATCCCGTCTTTTTTTACCAGACGGTCGATCACAATTTCGATGTTGTGGGCGTTGTTTTTGGGCAGTTCAATATTGTCGCTGAGTTCGCGCACTTCCCCGTTGATCCGCACCCGCACAAACCCTTCCGCCGCCAACCCAGATAACAGCTTTTTGTGGGTGCCTTTTTTACCCCGCACCACTGGAGCCAAGATTTGGAACTTGGTGCGATCGGGTAAGGACATGGTTTTGTCTACCATTTCATCAATGGTTTGGGGCACGATCGAGCGATCGCACACCGAACAATGAGGCTCGCCCGCCCGCCCAAACAGCAGCCGCAAATAGTCATAGATCTCCGTCACCGTCCCCACCGTCGAGCGCGGGTTATGGGAGGTCGATTTTTGGTCAATAGAAATCGCCGGACTCAGCCCCTCAATGGCATCTACATCGGGCTTGTCCACTTGCCCCAAAAACTGACGGGCATAGGCACTGAGGGATTCGACATAGCGGCGCTGCCCTTCCGCAAAAATGGTGTCAAAGGCCAAGGATGACTTGCCAGAACCCGATACCCCCGTAAACACAATGAGGCGATCGCGCGGCAACTCTAAATCCACGTTTTTCAGGTTGTGCTGGCGTGCCCCTCGAACGCGAATGGTGTTTTGGGCGATCGCCGACAACTTACCGGCCTCCGCCAAGGAGTCATCCAACGCTGGGGACTGATGCCCATTACTAGACACAGAAGTACTAGACACAGAGGTACTAGACACAGAGGTCTTGCGTTTGGCCGACTTTGCACGCTGGGTCATAGCTTTTCCAGAAGGGCGGGATAAAAGTTCGCAACAGATTTTAACAATTCTATCGCTTTGCTCTCAGGTTCCGGGGGCTGGCACCAAGAAATTCCCGAATCTCCCAAACCCCTTCGGCAAGAATGCAGTTTAATTGTACTACTAACGACCCACTTTCTGGAGGGTTATTGGAGATGACGAGAATTGGGCTGAGGCTCTGGCAGGTCAGTGGGTGTTTGCAAGGTCTTTCGCGAAAGCAAGGGCTTGGGTGGGGCGATCGCCCTCTCAGCCAGGGCAAGCCTCTATCCAAGGATCTCGCCCATCCAGCCGTTCCCGACCCCACAGAGCCGCTGATTTGATTATTAAGCCTCAAGGATTTTAACCCCGCCTAACCCGAAACTAGGGGGTCACAGCGAAGGTATCGAGGATCTCTGTGCATTGCTCGCGGTAGTCGTCAAAGGTAGATTCGAGGGTGCGGCAGGTCAGCACATACCCCGTGCCATCGGTCAATGCAAATCGCTGCAATACACGGGTCGTTGGTTCGCTGGGAACGGTAGACTCGACTTCGGTTCCGGGTAAGGCTCCCACAGAAACCGCTGATTGGTCATGAATCACGAACCCAAAGGAGGTCATATTCTGCACGTTCAGATTGAGATAGGTGGCGGCATCTCCGGCAAAGGCTTCGGTCACCACGTTGACAAAGACCGCTCCATCGGGGGATTCATACTGAGCCACCAAGCTGACGGTGCCAAGGCCCGGCTGCGGATAGTTGGTCTCTACCCAGCTTTCAGGCAGTGCAAAATACCAGCGATCGCCCGTAATGTCCTGCACCGCTGTTTGCGACTGCGCCACAGGCATCGAGAGACCCATCGCTAAGACTGGAGCGGTGGCGATCGCCGCACTGAGGAGGAGAGCATGGTTCATAGGATCTGACCCAAAGAACGAAACGACCCCTCCAGTATGCCTGCCATCCCAGGGCGATCGCACCCACCCGCCTTTAGAATTATAAAAACTGGAGGATTACAAAAACTGGATGCAGTTGCATCTGGGTTTTGAGAATCTTAAGGTCTTGAGGATCTAAGATCTTGAGAATCTAAAACCTTGAGAATCTAAAACCCTGATGATCTGCCATGCGCCAGAAAAAGCAGGTGTTGATGATGCAACTGTCCAGCGATGGTA
>Ga0105045_10003043_pt1 | contig 14290 bp, 9 predicted proteins | sample MAT02_FD_78089 | JGI IMG/M metagenome (GOLD analysis project Ga0105045, IMG submission 78089) | Freshwater microbial communities from Lake Fryxell liftoff mats and glacier meltwater in Antarctica - MAT-02 (megahit assembly) | ecosystem: Environmental > Aquatic > Freshwater > Ice > Liftoff...
CAGGCAAACCTCAACCTTGTTCGTCAGGCATCGACTGCGGAACGAACAAACACGTCAAACTAAGAAAGCAACATTACCGGCATCTGAACGCGGGTGCAGACCAGCATTCACAACGCTCACGATCGCGCACCCTACTGTTGAGTGCCTCCGTACTTTGACGGCTGCCCCGGCACCAACCAATCGATTTCAATTTGGCGGCAACCCACCTCGACGAAAGGCCGATCGACTTTCCCGACTCGATATTCAGCTCGGTCAGGTCTGCCGTCCACCATTTTGAGCGTCCAGTTTGCGCCGCAGGCCCCACAGTCCGCACGAAAACCACTCTCTGAAGCCCGAAAATCTGAGAGGGAAATGGTATTGCCACATACATGGCACAACCCCAGCATCTCAGCCAACTTTAGCGCCTCATGTAGCCTTGCCTTTGTGCGTTCGTTGGCAGAACCCCGTCCTACAGCCGTCCCGATCTCAATCCGAGCGTTGGACCTCAACGGCTCGCAGAACTGGATGCCGTTGCCCGCCTTCCGAACCTTCGAGCCCGCCGCGGCCAAAATGGCGGCTTGGAGGTCCGCCGGAACGGGCGTGACGTGGAATGGGTAACGACTCAAACTCTGCTTAAGCAACCACTTCTCGATAGCTAGTCGGACCCTCTCCACCGAATAGAACTGAAGTGGATTGAGGACGCTGTCGTCTCCAGAGTCATTCTCAGCCGCCTCCGGGTGATGGCAGAAAAAGACGTAGTAATCGTCGCGCTGGTCTACCCAGTCCAGTCGGCCATGCCGGCCTGCCACGATCGTCAGGTGGTCGAGCAAGGTCACTCCGTTGAAGAGTTCCAAGTTGCAGCTCCCCTTCTGGCCTGCGATTCGCAACTCCCAAGGGCCGAAGGCTGCTGCGACGCCCGCATTACTCCACTTGACGAGTAAGCTGGCGGACAGAGCTCTTCGAACGAGCAACTCGATATAGCGCCCATACCGCTCGCCGAGGGCCCTTTCCGCTTCGAACTTCTGGCGCGGCGTCTTCATCTCCCGGTCGAACGCGGAGTGGGCGATCAGCCAGATTGGTCGAAGATGCTGATAGCGCAGATCGTGTTGCAGGATATTGGTGTTCCTGAGCGCGTTCGGGACCGTTAACTGTCGAGATACTTGAGTGTAGAGTCCCTTATGCTGCAGTTGCTGAACCTTTCCTCGCAGCTTGATCAAGGCATCATAGGTTTCACGGGCACGTGCTCCTGCTGCGGGGTTGTCGGCGAAGGACTGGCCCCAGAGTGTGCAAATGTCTTGGCGTAGCCGGCGGTCGAGTTGCTGCGCGTTTGAAAGCACTTCTGCTTTCTTGTGCTTTTTAAGAAGGTCAGACACATCACGGATCCTCGCCCGTAGCAGCTTCTGGAAACGATCGACCAGCCGAGCAAAGACGACGTTCTCATAAATGCCATGCTCGTCGTCGCTCACGAGTGCTTTGAGGCGAGCAGGAACAATCCCGGTAATCCGTCTGCGGCTCCAGTCCCGCGAGTTGGAGGCGAGCGCTGTCAGCGCGTCTGGCGCTAGCCTTCTTGCACGCGAGACCGGCAATACTTCGACGTCGTAGCGCATGTCGAGTCTCGGTCGCTGTGAAATGGACTGAAGGTGCCCTGCTTCTAGAAGATTTGCCAGCAATTTCTCGAAATGGAGCAGATCAACGTGCTTCTCGAGCTGCGACGGCATGATGGGAGAGGGCAACTCATCACCGTCTAGTTGGTCCGTTACTGCCCCGATGGCCTCGTCGATCTTCGGATCTGGCGAGCCGTCGGATTGGCCGTTGTCCACAGCGGCAAAGGTCCTCTCAGTTCTGTCCCCCGTCAAGGCACACTTGAGGCCACCATCACCCCAGAGCACGTCGCCCTTGTTCAGCAGGGTATGACCGTTCAGCGTGCATAGCGACAGTACCTGGAACCGTCCCGACTCAACAACGTCGGGCAGTTCTGCCTCTGATCCGTAGTAGCGGTCCCATACCTTCATCCGCCGCGCCCCAACCTCTGGATGTCCCATTCAATCGCCTTCAAGCATGAGCTGGGTGCGCCGCCAAGCTTGCCCTCGTTCCATACATCATTTAGCGCATCCTGAACTCGACGGAGGTCGTCAGCGCTCTTGTCGTGCCGTCCAGTGACCTTGCCGTCCCGGAACATTCGCGAGGCGAGCATGTGATCGAGCGCCATGGACTCGGTTCCACCGCACTCAAGCACTACCGGCATGAAGCGGATCATCTGCTGCTCCAGACGATTGCCCCATCCGAGGTCGAAGTCGTCATTCAGGATCTTCGTAAGGCGGCTGGCGTCGATGAACCCGAGCAGCTTCTTGACGTGAGCTTCGTGCTTCTTACGGGCCTGGTCAAACTGGTTCGTCAGGGCCTCGAAAGACCACGTCACGCTGTCTGCCGGTCGAATGATTTTTTCGGCAACCGGACCATGCTTCGGCAGTTCAAGGACAAACGCACGGTCATGGGTCTTATCGGCAAAGGCGTTGGTAGTTTCGTCGTGATTGGCCGTTCCAATGAACCAGACATTGGGAGGCAACCGGATCAGGCGACCGTCCTTCAAAAGCACGGGCGCGCCATTGACCGGCCGGGACTCCATGAGGGTTATGAACCGCCTCTCCTGGGAGACTTCCATTGCGGACAGGAACTCCGCGAAATACTGCTCTGGGCGAGAGAGGTTCATTTCGTCTAGCAGGACCACATGCAGCTTGTCGCTTTCAGCCTCCGTCTGCGCGCGATACAAGGCCTGCAGTGTGTCTTTCTCGTAGTAACGCTTCTCGAAGGCGTTGTAGTGGCCAATCAGGTCGGCCCGATCGCGCCAACCAGCCTGGACCGGGACCACCTTGCAGGTGGCCCCGATTGCCGCGCAAAAGGCCGTTGCCAGACTTGTTTTGCCGGTCCCGCTGATGCCCTGGAAGATGTGTAAGCGGCTCATCGCTAGGCCGCCCACAAAGAGTTGGAGAACTTCCTTGGAAAAGTGAAGCTGCTTGCCGCGCTCGGCGTACGCAATACGGGCCTGGAGATCGCCAACCAAGGCGGGCAGAAATGGCGCCGGCTCGGTAGGGACGCGGAGAGTCAGTTCCTTGTCCATGCGCGTCAGCTCAGGAAAGACAGTGCTGTCCTTACCTTGATCGACAAGTTCGTCCACCTGTGCGCGTAGCTCCTGTACGGCACTCCCCAACAACGCCTTGTGCTTCTCGAGCACGACGCGCATCGCTTCAGCGTTCTCCCGTTCGGTCACGCTGCGCTGCCACTGGTGCTCTTGCTGCCGAAGGCCGAAAACTTCGCCTCGCAATGCATCGAGGCTTTGCTGCAACGCATCGCGTTGCTTCCTGAGCTCCTTTGCGTCGTCTTGAGACTGGTTCGATAGCAGATCCTGCAATCTTCGATCGAGCTGCTTGCACTGCGCACGCAGAGACTCGTTTTCGTCCAGCAGGCGTTGGGGCTCGTCGCCAACCACTTGGCGAACTGCATCCAACTCATCCAGTTCAGCCTGCTGGTCTGCAATCACTTTGCGCAGCCGCTCAGCTTCTCGCAGCTGCCTGTTGAGGAGTACACTTTTTTCCTCGACGAGAGCCTGTGCCTGCGATCGCGCGTCTTCGTGGATGTTTCGCTGCCGTGCGCGGATGACCTCCTCTTCGATCCGAAGCTTTTCCTCGCGACGTCCGATCTCGACCACCTGCATCACGAGCTCAGTTTCCTTCTCCAGGTTTGACGCACTGTGCCTCTGCGCAAGCGAGATCAGGTGAGCCGCCTCCCGGCGTGCCTCATCCATGAGTTCCTGTCGCCGCAGGGCGGCTTCGGCCGGAAGTTGGTCGCGATGCCTTTCGAGGGTCGCGATCTGATCCAACAGGATGCCTAAAGACGCCTCACGCTCCAGAACCAGACCGCCTCGAACTTCTGCCTCCCGCAGCGCGAGCGCTTGCTTCGCCGCAACCAAGTCATTGCGTTGCTTCGAGTTTTCCTCGATCTCTTCTCGCAATTTTGAGGAGGCTGCAGCGAGCTGGTCCCGCTGTTCATCGAGGGAGATCTGTTCAGCCTTTAGACGGTCGCGATCTGTCGAGAGCGATGTACGTTCCTCTTCGTGCTGTGCCTCCCTCCTCTTGCATCCGTCGTAGACGTCCCTCGCTCTGGCACCGAGGCTCGCGAAGGAATCTATGAATGTGTTGAACTGACCTCGGTCCCCCTCTGGCAATTTGGCCGACAGGCCCCTTACCGTGTCTTCCGACCAGGCCGGCAAGTCCTCCCCCACAAGGGTGGCCACTTGGGAGGCTGACGCCATCAATCGGAGAAGGGCAGAAGGTGCCGGCGCGGCTGTAGCGGGCTGAGGAATCGCCTGCCGAGCCTGTTGATTGTTTTTCGGGTGTTTCTTTGCCATCTCTATTGGACTTCTTTGAAGAACTTCGAAAAGTTCGTACACCATGCGATCGCGAATTCGGCTTCGGATAGGGCGTGGTTTCTGTGCAGCCGCTTTCCACTGGCGTGGCTGCCCTTGTTACGCGTGTCAATCAGCGTGAGCAACCGATCCCATTGCACTTGGGCTTCGTCGAGCTCGCGGAATGGATGATCTTGATGGCTGTGCGTCGCCACTAGAGCGGCAAACAAGAGAGCCTTGAAGGCGCGATCGCGACGCTGCGCTGCGAGACGGATGTCGCGGAAGTTTTGCCCCGCCAACAGAGCCTTGCTGTTATCCGGCAATTCCGCCCGGATCGGTACCATGTCCAGCAGATCTTCCGCCGCCTTCCGGTTCTGCCCGTCGCGTGGCCAGACGATATCTCCCACAGGCCAGCGTTCCAGCGTCCACTGCATGAGCGCCTCGAGCAATGACCCACACTCCTGCATCAGGCTTCCCAACTCCTCCTGGGAGGAGTTTGCCGTCGCTTCCGTCCTGGCTTTTTGTCGTAGCACCCTCGCCAGGTGCTCCTTCAGCAGGGCCAGATGCGGCATGTTCAGTCCGGGCCATTGAGAGAGATGAAATTCGACGTCTCGATCGATCTGCCTCCTGAGTGCCTCCGCAGTTGTTGCGGACGCATCTGTGGTTGGCAATACGGTGGCTATGCGACCCATCAGGCCTGAGATGGAGTCCAAATTCTCTTGCAACGGCTCCCGCAGCCATCTCGCTGCCAGCGTGATCCGCCACGGATCTGTCACGAGCCACGGCTGCTGATCACCCGGCATGTGGATGATCTCGCACCACACGTACGCCACTGTGGGTTCTCCTCCGACAATTTCGATGTCGTCGCTCAGGATCTCAGGCACGCTCTCGCCTTCACCTTCCGCACGGCGCGCGTCTTGCAGACCGGTGCGCCAAGCCCTCAGAACGTCGGCTTTGCGGGGGGGACTTGCCTCATGCCTTCGCGGAAGTAAGAAGGGCCGAATCTCTCCGCCGCCCTCCCGGCTGTTGCGGAATGTCGGGAACTTCTGAGGGCCCAGCTCAAGGGGATTGATGTCTGGCAGATCACGGCTCACACGAGGGAGCCAGTGCCCGAACACGGAGTCTCGATAGGCGTACTGCAGAGTCAGCTTCCCTTGGGTGTCAATGCCGCCGGACAGGAGGCGCTCTCCTGCAGGCGTAACTTTGAACTGGCCATCGACCCACTGGTTCGGCATGATTTCATGGGCGAGGATGAAAGCAATCAGGCTCTCATCCAGGCACAGCAGCTTTGCGATCTGCTGTCGATCTCGGATTCCCGCCCTCAGCAGGCCGAGGATGCCTTCCTGGAACACATTCAAGCCACGGTTTGCCTCAGGGGCAAGGATGGCCCAAATCTCTACTGGCCACAGCAGCGAAGCTTGCCTTCCCTTGGGAAGCTTGTGCTCCCACCGGAGGTACCGTTCACCGGACACGGGCGGCCTCCTGGTCACAAAGCTCGAGGAAGGCGCACATCTCCGGTACAGCCTCCTTCGCCGAGTGGCCAGTGAACATACTTCTGTCACCAACTGCGACGAGCAAGCGCCGCTGTCGGCTCATGGCCACGTTCAATCGATTCGAGCTGCGGAGGTGGCCGTACTTGCGGCTAGCGAGTCGTTCGAATGCCTCCGGGATCTCGTAGTCTGAGCGGCGTTCCAGCTTTTGCCCGCTGCTTCTGACGACAGACAGGAAAACGACGTCAAACTCCTTGCCTTGGAAGGCGTCGACAGTGCCGACGCGAAGGCGCTCAGGGCATTCGGGACTTGACGCATGTTCCTCCTTGATGTGCCAGCCCTCTTGGCCCCGTGCAGCGATTCCGAGCTTTGCCAACTCCTGGAAGATCCGATCTCGCTGTGCTGCATAAAACGTGATCACCCCTATGCTTTGGCTCGGGGCGAGCTGCTCCAGCAGTCGTTTTACTTCTTGCGCTGTTCTAAAAGCCTCAGCTGAGCGGACTCGGCTGCCGGTCGGAAGTCTTTCGTCGCCACCCACTTGCGCAGGAACGTCCACCCACTGGCATACGACGCCACCGTAAAGGGGCACTGTCTCTGGAAAGTCGGCCTCCGTCTTTCCTGAGTACACCTTGTCAAGGCCGGCAGCCTCGTAGAAGTGCTCGCTGATGAAGTTGCCCAGCGTTGGGTGCATTCGAAATTGCATGTCCAACATGACGACCCGAGGGATCCCATCAAGGGCTTCACGTGCTTTGAACTGCCTCCAGAGCCGTTCGAACAGGCTGTGCTGATAGGTGTCGTCCTGGACCTGCTCCCCTCGCTCCCCACGAATCTCCTCTTCGATGGCCGGATCCAGGATGTGCGGCAGCTGTCGATGGTCGCCAACAAGAACGATCCTCCTTCGAGCCATGGCCATGGGAATGAACAGGTCCAGAGGATTGGCCCGGGCGGCCTCGTCGATGATCACGCTCTGAAACTGAATCGACTGAGCCGTGTCGGACGAGACGTTCTTCAGTTGCGTCATCATGCGACTCGCAGATTGCTGGCAGGTGGCGCCCACAATGCTGCTGTAGTTCTCCACCGCCCGCCGGACCCATGCTGGCTGTGAGATGAGGGCATCTGCGAACTGTCTGACTACGCCGAAGGCCCCAGCGCGCGACTTTGCCACTTTGGCTGCGAGTTCGGCCTGAAGTTCGCCGAGCAAATGTGCGGCGCTTTCTTCGAGCCTCGTTCGAACCTTGGCCGGCCGACGGTCCACACGTAGTTGGTCAAGAAGCGCGTCCCGGACAGAGCTCAGTTCGTCCAACTGCAGCGACGACGGTATCGATTCACTGGACAGTCTATCGAGGACCTCGACGTGCGAAGGCCCGCACCATTCCGATCCCTGCGCCAGTCGCAAGACCAACAAAGCGCGCCGCGTACCATCGTCGGCATAAGACTCTGGCAGCACCCTCAACGAACGGACTGCACGCGTCATTTGCTGTCGCTGCCCAGTCGATAGGCGGGTGGAGGCCGGAGCGACGGTTGCAATCGCTTCACGATAGGCAGCCCACTTGCTGCGCCAGTCGAGCGACGGGCGGATGCGGGCCTCCGTCGCGAGTTGGTCCAGCATATGCTCCATCAGGTCGAACTTCTGAGCGCGGCTATCTGCCGCAGCCCCGGCGACCAACAGTTCATTGAGCAAGCTATTGAGACTCTCCAGGAGTCTCGCGCCAGGTTCCACGGCTTCTAGGCGAGCGAGCTCTGCTTCCACCTTCGCGTGCTGCCCTTGGCGCCACGTGTCGACCGGGTCGGTTCCTTCTTGGCGCCTGGCGCCAACCTTCACTGCGGGCAGCCCGTACACGTCCGTTCGCCCCAACGCGTTCTCCACGGCGTCGTGCTGAAAGCTTGAGATCAGCACTTGCTGCGCGATCGCATGTCCCTCGTTGAGCTCGGCTAATCGCCTCTCGAGCGCGGCAATAACCTGCGTCTTGCCTGTCCCTGGGGGGCCAATGATCAGCGCCACGTCAGGCGTGTTCAGGGCAACCTTGATCGCAAGTTCCTGTTTGACCGTGGCCTTTCCTGCCTTGAAGCTCTGCCTGGCGTATGAGGAGAGGCCTTCGAGATTCGACTGTCTCTGCCTTGGCAGCGGCATGTCCTGTAGCAGCCGGTTCAGAGTCGGCACGCCCAAACCCGACTCGATGGCACGACGGGCACGGTCCCGTCGCTCCTGCTGTGTCCGATTACCGGTCAGCGAAAGATAGACGTAGCCCGTCGAAGGTGGCTCCAGCCAGTCGTCAGTTGGGAGTAGGAGGCCTCCCGATGTGAACTGCGGTCGCGCGCGCACCCGTTTTCGCTTGTCGACAGTGCTGAGGTCGGTATAGCGGTCCGATGTCCAGTCCGGCGCGGATTCGTCGATTTCGACTTGGTCATCGTCTGTCGCATGTTCGCGCCATGCATCCTGTAGTGTCGAGAGCGACTTTTGATCGATCGCCAAATTCCAGCCTCCGCCCTCTTGACTGATTGCCTGGCAGGAGGAGTAACGCACCGCGCTGATGGCAGCAGCGCGTGTCACGTCCCGGTGCCATTCCTTCTCGCTGTATAGCCGCCAAAGGTCCAGGTATGCGCCGTAACTGGTCACCGCGCTGTTAAGAAGCGTACGGTCGAGATGCGGTATGGCCGAAGCTGGGTCCTCCCCGTCTACGAAGGCAATCTGCCCTGCCAAGACGGCAATGGGTTCCATGGAGTTTCGCGGCCTCTCAGCCAGCCGATCAACAATGATGGGACCCTCAGCAGAACGTGTGAGGTCTGCTTGGTACCGTCGACCGTGAAGTTGCAACTTCCTGTCGTCGCCCCTGGCGTGGATGACGGCGAACACGCGTCCCGAGTCTTGCAGGCCGCTGGACAGCACGAACTCTTCGTTCAGCCATTCGACCGCATTGGGAACGGCCGGAAGCGCAATTCGGCCTTTTCTATGCAAGTCGTCGGCCACACGTTGGTCGACGCATAGGTCAAGCCGATTCAACGGTGTAGCGCTGACTGGAACCATGCACTTCAACGCGACCTGATTTGCCTTGGCCCGCACGAGAAGCCATAGCACGTCAGGGTTGGCAGCGTGGTGTTCCATGTTCCCAGACTGCGGCCCTGCTACGAGCCGAGCAACGCGGTCCCCCTGCCGCAGGAGGACGACATCTTGCTCAGCTCGCAAGAACACCTCATTGTTTATGACCCAGGCCTGTGGGTCGAACGATCGCTCCGCAGGGAGAGCGACAAGCACTTCGGGCTGCAGCAGGGGAGACTCATGCAACTGCATTTGTGCTCACCACGTCAGGCGCCAGACGCTATGCGGCGAAATGATCTGGCCTAGATGCAGCGCAAGACGGACGCCGCGGGCCGGTAGTTGAACGCGACCGCGTAAAGGCTCCAGTTGCTTGACGCCAGCGGTTTGCAGCGTCACGTCGGCGCCCTTCTCGACCCTGATGGTCAGAGCGCCATCCTGGATCCATAGGCAGGCCAACACCTGACTGTCGGGATAGCCGGCGGTGCCCGGCGGTGACTGTCGCAGGGCTACAGACATCTCGCCCACGACTTGAGCACATCCTGTTCGTATCCACTGGTCTGCTGGCTTCGCATCCTCACCAAGTAGGGAGCGGTGAGCGAAGATCATGTGATCCATGAGGATCGCCGTCTTCGATGCAGGCCTTGCTTGGCCGCAGAACGGGCACTCCATCCCCTCAGACCACAGAAAGGTACTGCCGCACCCATCATCTGCTTCCGAACAGTGGATCTGCAACGCAGCCGCAGCTTCCAGCACCTCTGCCCATTGCGCCATGGGTGGGCGCCGCTCGGGCTCATGCAAGCCATCCCGGAAGCAGTTCTGGAACAGCGTGGCCAGTTGAGGAGTGCAGACATAGTCCCGTGTGAGACCAGAACCGGCACGGTTTCGATCGTCGGTATCGTGATCAACCCATGGAACTTCCCCGCGGAAAGCTGCCACCTCGAGGTCGCTGTCCGCATCGACCAAGGCGCCACTCTTGAACGGGTGCAGGAGGGTGAGTGTCTGGAACGCCATGATTGCGAAGCTCCAGATATCCGTAAACGTGCTGATGCCGGACTCCCCACGAAAGATCTCGGGAGCTCCGTAGTCCGGCGTGTAGATCTGCAGGGTGCTGTTTCTGACCGCATACGTGAGGTTGTCACAATCGATCAGCCACACTTGGTCGTGCTCGACTGAGCCCGATACGAAGACGTTCTTCGGCGACAGGTCGCCGTGCGCAATCCCCAACCCGTGTAAGCGAGCAAGGACCCGCGCTAGCCGCGCAAGCAGGCGCAATCGGCGCGCGAGGCCGCCGGTCGCAAGGAAGCCTGCCAAACTTTCCTGGTCGAGCAGGTGCTCGTGCGCCTGCCTGAGAATTTCCTCAAGCGGGATGAGGCCGTCCATTAGCTCCATCACGTAGCCCGGTCGCGGCTTGGTGACCAAGGCAATCGGCATTGCGATGGGGAGGTCGTTCTCTTCGATTGGCATGCGCTGGACGGCGGCAATCTGCCGGCGCCAGGTTTCCGTTCTGGGGTCTCCTGCAGAGTGTTTGCTGACCTTCACCAGGAAGCGGGGGTCCTGTGTCGGACACACGATGCCTTGGCCGCCTTCTGCTATGCGTTTGCCCAACTCGTACATGCCGCCCTTGTCATCGAAGACGCGCTGCTTGCGTGTGGACTGGGCGTGGGTCTGCTCTGATGTTGTTGTCATAGACTTCCTTCAAGCCACGAAGATCGCGGCCAACGTCTTGTCGTCGGAGTGCCCAGGCGTTGCCCAGTGCATGAGCTCTCGCTGCAGCCACTTGCGACCTCCCCGCCTGGATCGCTTCGTGACCTCTCCGCGGACGGCGCGGGCAAACCCATCGATGAGGTTTCGCGGGATGTCGTCGGAGATCCCATCGGTCATCAGCAGAAGCGCGTCGCCCGGCTCGCCGAGGACGAGATCCCGCGTATGCCATGCAGACCAAGCCGTATCGACACCCATGGCCCGCGTTTCATTTCCAAAGCCGCTTCGCTCTGGTGTGAGAACCTCGGCTTGCCCGTTGATGAGGCCAACGATTACGCCGTCGCCAATCTGCCAAACGCGCGTGTACCCGTCAGCATCGCAGATTGCGAGCAAAAGGGTCGTGGCTGCCGTCGACTTGTCGGCCCAGGGAACCGCCTTCAACCACCGCCGGTAGATCCTAATGGCCACATCGCGTGCAGGCAGAGCGCGCCACTCGGTCGACCGCTCCCATGTTCGCGCTTCTGCTTGGGCCGAGCGGACTGCAACCTGCGCACCTCGTGCGCTGTGCATGCGAGATCCCAATCCGTCAGCGACGGCGGCAATCCAACCACCCCTCCAGCCCCTTACCGAGTGGGCATCTTGGCATTCTTCGTTCAGTTCCAGGTGCCCTGGTCCTGTCACGCCTGCGCCCACTGCGCGCAGCATCAGATGGCGTCCAAATCGATGTCGTCGTCGGGAATTTCGCTCATGTCGATGGTGAGCTGCTTGTCGGGAGTAGGGCTCGACGAGCGAGCCACCACGCTCATGGTGACTGCCCGGAAGAAGCGGCGGATGTCTTGCGCTTCATGGGCTTCAAACACCGGCGCCTCCGTGTCGTTCGCGAACTGCGCGAGCAGATACCTGTCTGCATCGGCACCGATCGCCATGGCTATGCGCGATGCCTTTTGTCCACGCTCGCTGGATTTGAGTGCGGCGAGTGGCTCTTCCCAGTTGTCGGTCGGTGCACCGTCAGACACGAGCACAAGTACGGGACGGTATGCGCGCGACGGCACGCGATCCTCGTCTTCCAGCAGTTGGTTGGCCAGTTCAAACGCCGCACCCATCGGCGTAGCGCCAGCTGCGGTGAAGGTGATGACTTCGTTGACAGCGTGAGCGCTGACTAGTGGGAGGTGGAGTTGAGCTTGTCGCCCACCGAAGGTAATGACTCCAACCTGGATTTCTGCGCGCAGCCGCGACTCGCTGGCGAAGCTCGTCACCATCTGCTTCACAGCGACATTGAGAGCCTCGATCTTTCCGCTTTCAGCCATGCTGCCGCTTACGTCGGCGAGGATGATCACCGGCAGGGGGCGAGCCTGCGGAGCAGCGAACGCTTTGAGCTTTGTCGCTACACCAAGCTTCTTGTCCGGGGCGGTTTGGGGGTTGTTCAATTTCTTGTCTACCTCGTTGCGGATGATGGTTGCGTTGAAAAAACGGCTCTCGTTGTCTTCGTTCATGCTGGCCCAGCCCATTTCGTAACCCTTTCTGTTCATGTGCAGTGACGGCTCACTCCGCGGCCATGGCGCCGGACACGGGGCGACGATTTGATCGCGTGGAGGTCATGACTGCGGTAAGTCGTTACGACGGAGCCGTCATGAGATACCAGCACCTGAATGCCGGCGAACGCGTCGAGATCAATCCCGTGTGCTGAAAACTTCTGGACCTCCTTGTGGCCGATGACGAAGAAAGTCACGCCCTTGGCATGGATCGTCCTTCCGTAGGTGAGCGCGGCATCTATGTCGTCCAAGCCAATTCCCCGCTGCCGCATGCGGGTGCTTGCATGCTTGCTCAGGGGGGGCAGGGCTGCGGCAGGGTTCGAAGCTTTCGCGTGGTTCAAGATGGTCTCCAATCTGTGTGCCATCTCTTATGCGAAGATCGTTCCAGATTGGTGGCGAAAGAAATCCTCTTAAATTCAACAAGTTACGGAGGTAGACCCTTGGTCAAGCATAAATAAACATACGTTTACGGTAAAACTTATTACCTCTCGTCAGCCCTTGAGTCGTTGCTCATCTGTAATTTGGCCAGCCGGTTGTCCAGCGTCTGGTAGCTTGAGAAGCCCAAGAGCCTTGCCGCGGCAGACTTCCGACCCCCCGCTTGCTCCAGCGCTCGGCTCATGTACAGCCTTGAAACCTCGTCAAGGACCTGCTGCAACTGAAAGCCGGGCGCAAGAGGGCGATCCATCAAGCCCGCGTCCTTCTGTGCCGGCCGCAGGATGGCTGCGGTCACGTCTGCCGATCCGATCTCCGCCCCGACCGACCAGATCGACGCCCGAAGGAGCGTGTGATAGAGCTCTCGCACGTTTCCGGGCCAGCTATGCGCTAGCAGTAGCGCCTGCGCGTCGGGGGTGACGATCTTTTCCTGAGCCTCAGGACGTCCGCGTGCGTCCGCATTGATCTGCTTCAGGAACGAGTCCAGCAACAGCGGGAGATCAGCCCCTCGCTCCCGCAAAGGCGGCAATCGCAAGATCCCGACGGCAAGTCGATGGAATAAATCCTCGCGGAACCGGCCAGTGGCTACATCGGCAATCAAGTCGCGATGGGTCGCCGCAATCACTCGTACATTCACTTTGACGGGCGAGGACTCGCCCACGGGAGTAATTTCCCCCGCCTGCAGGGCGCGCAACAATCGCACCTGAGTCTCGAGTGGAAGGTCGCCAACCTCATCTAGGAATAGCGTTCCACCGTCTGCCTCCAGAAAATGGCCCTTGCGATTCGAAGTAGCGCCAGTAAATGAGCCCCTCTTGTGTCCAAAAAGTTCGGAGTTCGCTAGGTCAGGCGGGATGGCACCGCAGTTGACGGCTAAGAAGGGCTTCCCAGTTCTGCTACTCGTCGCGTGGATAGCTTCTGCAAAAAGCTCTTTACCGGTTCCAGTCTCGCCCAAGATAAGAACTGGTATCTCGTGGACAGCAAGCCGGTGCGCTAGAGCGACTTGGCTGCGCACGACTTCACTGGTGTGGAGGATCTTGGCGAAGCGTGGACCGGCGTCCGCCGGCCCCGCCGCCAGCCTGTCAATGCGCTCACCCGAGCGCTTCAGGAACTCGGGTAGGAAGTCGCTGGCCAGATCGAAGACGAAGTCGACGGGCTCAAGCCCTCGTTCGCGAGAGGTTTGGATCAAGGTCGCTGGGAATCGGGTCTTCGCCAGAATGATCCAGATTGCCGCCATCGCTGGCGTACCGGGGCTGAGATGGAAGGTCAGTTCCACGTCATCCCTGGGTAGCCGAGCGTCCTTCAGATTTTTCGAAACCTCGGTATAGATCGAGGCGTAATCAATGGGACTTCGAAGTTCGATGCCGAAGAGATCGACCTTATCGTCCGGGTACCCGACCTTTTCGCGTAGCCAAGCGCAATAGCTACGGCTCTTTTCAAACGGATAGTTCGTTAGCAGGTAGATGCGGTCGTACCGTTTTGCGTCCGAGAGGGCCGTGGCGATGGGACCGAGACCGGCCCCCGCCTCCTGCTCGGCCGCTTCATGGTCCGTTCGACCGACCCAGGACACCAGCCAACTCTTCCTCGTCATCTCCAATCATAAGCAGCCGGCCATTAAACGTAACTATTTTTATCGACTCGGCACGAGCAACCCCTCTTTGTGAACGGTCACCCGCTTGACCGAGCAGTACATGTTGTTGACGTCGACCAGCGCCTCCAC
>Ga0105045_10003044_pt1 | contig 14285 bp, 13 predicted proteins | sample MAT02_FD_78089 | JGI IMG/M metagenome (GOLD analysis project Ga0105045, IMG submission 78089) | Freshwater microbial communities from Lake Fryxell liftoff mats and glacier meltwater in Antarctica - MAT-02 (megahit assembly) | ecosystem: Environmental > Aquatic > Freshwater > Ice > Liftoff...
CGAGTTGAAGTGCCACACCGGCCTGCTCAGTGGCGTTTCCTTCGGCATCACGCGCAGGGCCGAAGCGCGCCTCAAGGCCCAGACAGGGCATCGCGAAGAGATAGGGACGAGCGCGAGGCGCCACGATCTGCATCAGCGCGGAGGCGCCGAAGAAGAAGTGAAACGTCGTCGAGATTGGCAGCTCGGCGTGAAGCCCAAACTCCGGAAAGAGGCGGGGGACGATGACGTCATCGAGGTGCCAGCTCGAGCGATAGGTGGCCCATCAGGTCGAGGTCGTTCGTCACACCATGACGCACGGCGACACGCATGAGGGGAAGCGGTGTCACCGCATCGGCGACGCGGACGACCGGACCGCCAACGGATCCTGATACCTCGGAGTGACCGCGACCGAGCGTGCGCGCGAGGTTCAGAGAGCCACAACCAGCGAGGAACACGCTGGCCACGCAGAGCAGGCCAAGCGGCGCACGCGTGCGGTGGTTAGCCACGCACCTTGGGCTTCAACCCGACCTTGCCGTCCTGCACCACGACCTCGAACTCGATCTGCTTGCCCGCATGCTTCTCGCGAAGCTTCGGCAGCATCTTCTCCACGCTCGTCTGCAGCGTCTCGAACTTCACATTGTCGACGCGCTCGTTGTTCTGCTTTCGCGCGTCGAGATAGCGATCGTAGAGCGTGCGCATCTCGTCACCGCTGGCAGGGTTGGAAACTCCGCGCGTCAACGGAGGCGCCGATCGCGAGTGCGTCCCGGCAGCTTCACGTACGCCACCGGTGGCCGGTGTCGGCGGACGCTGAATGCGGGCGAGTTGCTGTGGTCCGGTCGCAGCGGGTGGCGGCGGCATTGGCACTGGCCCCCGGGCGCCGAGGCCCGCGCGAGGTGGTGGCAGCGGCGGCTTCGGGGGATTCAACGGACCTGCCGATGGCGCGGGTGCGGGCCTTGGAGGCAGCGGTGTTGAAGCTGTGTGCACGTCCTTGGACGCGGGACGCGAGAAGCTCTTCGGCTCGGCCTTGGCGGGCGGTGCGGAAGTCAGCGCACCGAGGATCGCGTCGAGATCGGAATCGCCAAACGAGTCGAAATCCAAACCGGTGTCGATGCCGGTGCTGGAGTCCACCTCCACGTCGAACTCGAACGTCTCCTCACGCGCCTCATCTTTGCGCGTCTGCCTCGCCTTCAAGCGCTGAAGATCGCGACGGTAGGTTCCGTCCTCAATCTGCTTGGCGATACGCGTCCAGTAGAGCCCGTACGTGCCGTAGCGCGCGATGAGCTGCTGCATGCGGAAGCGAAGCGCTGTGTTGCGTGGTTGCTCTCGCTTCAGAGCCTCGATCATGCGCTCAAGGTCTTTGCGCGCGACGCCGGGCTCAATGCGCTCGATGCCCGCAAACCACTGCTCGTAGAGCGAGCGAAGTCGCGAGAGCTTGATCTCGGTGGCTTTCAGTGCTTCTTCGAACTCCTCGGTGCCCATGAGGGTCGGCAAACTACCACCTAGGCGTGATGACCGGAACCTTTGAATCGGCCAAACGCTGCGCCTGGATCGCGAGCACCGCCTGGGCCGCGTTCTGGTCGCTCCATGACGCTGTCCCCTACGTCCACCTCCGCCTCCTACGCCGCCTTCTTCACACGCGACCACGCGGCCGCGCGCGCGCCGTCGTTGCCGAGCCGCTGGAATCTCATCGGCGCGATGCTCGGGATCGCAACGCAGCTCTGGTTCATGCCCTTCTGGGGAAGGCTGACCATCTTCGGCCTCTTCGTGCTCGCGCTCTGGGGCTACGCGATCGGCTCGTTCGTACACGCGCACTTCGTCCTTCCAAGACGAGGCCTAGAGGTGCGACTCTCGCCTCGCATGACGAACGTTCTGGTGACCGGCGGCGCGGGCTTTCTTGGTGCGCATGTCGCAGCGGCGTTGGTGAAGCGCGGAGAGAGTGTGGTCGTGCTCGACGACCTCTCGGGCGGCCTCGCCGAGCAAGTGCCTGAGGGCGCGACCTTCGTGAGGGGCTCCATCCTCGACGACGCGCTCGTTGAGTCCCTCTTCGCTGCGCATCGCTTTGAGGTCGTCTATCACCTCGCCGCCTACGCAGCCGAGGGGCTGAGTCCGTTCATCCGCCGCTACAACTACGAGAACAACGTCGTGGGCTCGATGACGGTGCTCAACGCTGCGATTCGTCATCACACGCGCCGCTTCGTCTTCACCTCGTCCATCGCCGTCTACGGCACAGGCGAGCTGCCGCTTCGCGAGACGCACACGCCGCATCCCGGAGATCCCTATGGCATCGCGAAGTACGCCGTCGAGCTCGACCTCGCCGCGGCCACGCATCAGTTCGGCATCGAGCACGTGATCTTCAGGCCGCACAACGTCTATGGCGAGCTGCAGAGCATGCGCGACCGCTACCGCAACGTCGTCGGCATCTTCCTCAACCAGATCATGCGCGGCGAGCCACTCACCATCTTCGGCAATGGCGAGCAAACGCGCGCGTTCACGTACGTCTCTGACATCGCGCCCTCGATTGCAGAATCGGGCTTCATCCAGCTCGGCGCGGAGCGCATCTTCAACGTCGGCGGAGACGTTCACTGCTCGGTCAACGAGCTCGCACAGACGCTCCTTCGCGTCACGGGGGGCGCATCCATCATTCGCCACGTCGAGGCCCGCAACGAAGTCACACACGCGTACTCCGATCACAGCCGCATCCAGCGCGTCTTTGAGATGAGCACGAACAAGACCTCGCTGGAGGAAGGCCTCCGGCAGACGTGGCTCTGGGCCAAGGCTCAAGGCGTGCAGCAGGCGCCAGTGTTCTCCAATATTGAGATATTACGCGGACTCCCGCCATCGTGGACGCGCTGAAGGAGTGTCGATCAATCGATGCTCTCTCGGTTGCCTGAGAGAGCATCGATTTATCGACGCTCCTAATACCGCTTTACGGGGTTTGGGAGCCCGAAGGGCCCCAACTGCTGAATCGCGGAAGCGATTTAGCGACAAGCTCTGAGTGCTGAAGCCCTGGCAGAAGCGGGCGTTGCTGGGCCTCGCGTTCATCGCGATCTACCTGCTCGGCATGCACACATCGGCGCTAACCTCGTTCGTCGCCGGGCTTGAGACGTCGCCCTCCGACGAGTCGACTTCGTGGTCGCTGCCTCCTGTGATCGACGGTGAGGTGCGCGTGATCGAAGGCCTCGCGTTCGCGCAGCCTGAAGGCAGCGGGCCGCTCCAGCTAGATCTCTATCTGCCTCCGACTTCGCCTCATTTGGATGCGATTCCGGTGATCGTCGGCTTCCATGGCGGGGGCTTCACGGGCGGCGATCGCGGGCAGTACGAGAGCTTCGCGCGCGGGCTCGCGGAGCGTGGCTATGCAGTCGCGAGCGCCGACTATCGCAAATACCCGGCATGGCACATTCAAGACACACTCGAAGATGCGCGATGCGCCGTCCGCTGGCTGCGTGCGCACGCGAGTGAGCATGGTCTCGATGCGACGCGCGTCGGTGCGATGGGACGAAGCTCCGGTGGCTATCTCGCGCTGATGCTGGCGACAGGCGATGGCGAAGAAGGCGATGGAAGCGCGTGCCCCCCTGCTTCTTCTGCAGTCTCTTTTGTCATCAGCGAAGCGGGCCCTACGAACCTCGACCCGCTGCTCTGGGAAGGCACCTGGCGTGGTCACGCCCTCCAAGGCTATTTCGGGGATGCCGACCCGCGCGCGCTCAGCCCGGCGATGCGTATCAACGCGAGGACGCCACCCGCCCTTCTCTTTCACGGCACCAGCGACTCGACTGTCCCCTATACGCAGTCACGTCTCTTCGAGGCGGGAATGCACGCTGCGAATCGCCCCGTTCGCATGGTGAGCTTCGCCAGAACCGAGCACGACCCGTTGTCTTCACCGATAGGTGAAATAGCCATAGGGCATTGGAGTCGCGGGCAGCGCGAGATCCTTCACTTTGTTAGCGAACAATGGCTTCGTTGAGCGCCGGCCGAAGACCCAGCAGGAGGCGATTCTTCGGCGTGATGTTCGCGGGGATCGTCTGCGCGTGAACCTTGTAGTTCGCGTGCCGTAGACGCGCCGCACGTGTTGCATCGATCGCCAGTGAGCCGTCCATCCAGCCTTCGAGCCCGCCCGTGTCGCAGGTCAAAAGCTCATGGCAGCAGGGCAGCACCGCGACGTTCGCCTTCGCGTTCATCGCATGACGCAACACCTCGTCGGTGAGGGCGCCGCACGCATGCACGGAGACCACGAGGTCGCTCGCCTCAAGCGGAACATCGGCGATGCGCGCGTCAATGCGATGCACACGTCCTTGCAGGCGCGGCCAGGTCGCGATCAACGCGGCTTCAATGCGTACTGCACTCGCAGGTCGCATCGGATCGACGGCGATGGCCTCCGGCGAAGAGTCGTCGAGCAAGAGCATCAGATGCGCGAGCAGACCATGCCCCGAGGCCATATCGACGACGCGCCCTCCACGACATCGCCTGCGCACCCGACGTGCGACTTCCCACGCCTCGAAGAGCTCTTTGCGCGGAAGGCAATCGGCCTCGCACACCGCACGCGCCACGCGGTCAAAGAGCGTGTCCTTCGTGAAGCGAGCGAGGTCGCGCGGGGAGAGAAGCGAGCGACTTCCCGGGTCGAATTCGCGGCGAGGGAAACCAGCAACGAATGTCCCCTGAGGGGAACCAGCAAACCGAGTCAGGGCAACATCCGACCGTGCACGCGGTCGCCAAGGCGTCGGTAGATGACGTTGAGGTAGTCCTGAATCGTGCCGTGGTTCGCAAGGGTCGCATCGAGGTGGTACTGGTACTCAACCACGGTGATCTCGGGGTGGCCCTCCAGCGGCCTTGTGACGAGTGAGCCCTCCATCAACGTGATGTTCGCGGAGCCCCAGACCTTTTGCCAACGCGTGGCCGTCAGCGTCGGTGCATCCTCCAACCCCTCAGCGACGCTGTGTCGCCAGCAGAGCCTGAAGTCGAACGCGAACGCGCCCGGGCCCACATTGAGCTGCGTCTGATAGTCGCCATCGCACTCCTCAGGCATCGGCGGATTGATCACCGCATAGCTGTTCACCGTCGTGTGATCGCGTGCGACCTCTGGGTCCTGTACCGCAACCCACACTTCCGCGATCGGTGCGTGAATGCAGGCGCGGGCATGCACCGAGTTCACCGTGCCGCTCTCATCCGTGAAGCGTGTGCGAACGAAGTTGATCGTCTCGGGACAGGGCGACTCGGGCGTCGCCGCCGGCAGCGCAGCGAGGTTCGTCTCCCAGGGCTCAACACCTGGTGGGAACGAGTCGACGCGGTTCCCTGCGCAGCCCGCGAATGCACTCGCAAGAAGCAGCACAAGCGAGGTCTGGTTTGTGGCGCGACGCATCAGACCATCGCTCCGTAATCTTCGCGCGCGATCGTCTCGATGCAGCGCTCGGCGTTCGCGCTGACCGTCCAGAAGGGGTTCGCGCAGGGGGTGCAGCCGGGGATGAGCGAGCCATCGACGATGTAGAGGCCGGGATGATTGCGAAGCCGGCCATAGAGGTCGGTCGCCTGCTCATGCACGCAGCCACCAAGTGGATGGAACGTGATCGAGTTGTTGAGATCAAAGAAGGTGGTCTCTTCACCACCGTTGACGCGGTTGAGCTGGGCGATGACGTTGTTCGTCGCCTCCTGCGCCTGCATGTCGTGGGCAGTGTTCCACTCCACAGAGACCTTCCCCATCGCTGCGTCCCAGCCGACCACGCCGCGCCCTGTGGGGATGCCGATGCCGGTGGAGATCAAGAGCTGTCCGCCGATGGGTGCCGGGCCGTTCTCCATCGAGAGTCGATTCTCGTGGTCGTAGAGCATCGCGCACGCTGGTCCCGCTTGGGTCGCTCCGGTGTCCACACCGACGTTGCGACGCGCCTTGATGTGGAGGCCATTGTTGCCGAAGCCCTCGCCCACTTCGTCGGGCAAATTGGGCAGTCCGCCCTCGGCTTTGGAGCGCCGAAGGATGCCGTTCGTGTTGACCGTTCCACACGAGACAAAGAGGCGACGCGCAAAGATCTGTCGCTCTTCGAGCACCATGCCGACCTCATCAATGCGGTGATAGACGACGCTGTAGCCATCAGGTTGCTGCGTGATCGTCTGCGCCCAGTGGAGCGGCCTCACATCGCAGAGGCCCGACATTTCGGCCATGCCGAGATAGGATTGATCCAATGTCCCTTTCGCGCCCGAGTTGAGACCGTAGATGTAGCTTCCCGTGATGAGCTGCTGCGGGATGGCGCCATCGGCCTCAAGGCGCGCCTTGTCGAAGTCGAACGCGCAGAGCAGGCGCTCTGATCGGTACCCTGCGCGCTCGGCTTGCTCAAGGAAGGCGCGCGTTGCCGTCCACTCCGGTCGGGCGAGGAGATCATCCGGCAGGCGGTCGGGATTCATCATTCCGCGCACCCTCTCGTAGTAGGGCGTCATCGTGTCGTAGGAAACCTGCGGGAAAGTCTCGTCGCTGAACTGGCGCTCGGGGCGCACCATCATGCCGCTGTAGACGAGCGAACCGCCGCCGACGCCTGCAGCGCAGACCACGTCGATGCCGTTGCCGTAGATGCGCTCGAGGATGCCCGTGTAGCGATCCATCGGACGCCGGAGCGGTGGGTAGCCTGGAAGCGGAATGCGTCCATCGAGCCAGGAGGCGCGTCGGTCCACGAAGCCCGGCGCCATGCTGGAGAAGGTGTCGTCGCCTGGGGCGTTCACCGTCCATCGCTTGCCGCGCTCAAGGACGACCGTGCGATGCCCGGCGAGCGCCAAGCGATGCGCGACGATCGAGCCGCCGAAGCCGCTTCCGAGAATGAGCGTATCCACGCGCTCTGCGCTCTGGCAGCCAAGCGTCCCGAAGGCGCTCGCAGCGGCGCCTCCAACGACTGCGGTGCGGACGAATGTACGGCGTGAGATGGGCAAATATGCGCGTTGGGCCATGGCGATGAGCCGACCACGCGCACGCGATCGCGGTCAACGATGTGCCTTGTTTCGCCAGCGGTTTTATGTTTGCACGAACAACTTTTGGACTTGCAAACACACACGTTCAAACGCACGACGGCGCTTTTCTCTCCGAGCGAAACGGTGATACTCGCCGCCCATGCGGCCACTCGCTTCAGCTTCGGCAATCCTCCTCATCCTTCAGGGAAGCTCACTCCTCGCCGCGGAGCACGCTCATGCGCAGAGCGCTTCCGAGGACGCGCAGCTGGCGGAGGCACGCACTCACTACGAGCGGGCACTCTCGTTCTTCGATGAGGGCCGACTTCCGGCTGCGCTCGCAGAGTTTGAGGCGGCGTACGCGAGCAGCCATCGACCCGCCATTCTCTACAATATGGGCAGCGTGCACGCGCGGATGGGGCACGCCGTGGAGGCCGTCGACACGCTTCGTCGCTATCTCGCGGAAGGCGCGAGCTTCATTGATGCAGCACGCCGTGAGGCGGTGGAGAACGAGATCGCGATTCAACAGGCGCGCATCGCACGTGTGCAGCTCTCGCTGAATGTGCCGGGCGCAGAGATAGCGATCGATGATGTGCCGATAGGCCAAGTAGGCACGGACGCGCTTCGCGTAAGCGCAGGCGAGCATGTGATCTCCGCACGGGCAGATGGCTTCGACCCCATTCGCTTTCGCTTCAGCGTCGCCGGATCGGAGCAGCGAACGATTGCGCTCGAGCTCAGCGCACGCGCCAGTGATGCCGGCCTGCTCGAACTCACAGCGAATGTGCCCGGCGCCAGCGTTGAGCTCGATGGGCACTCGCTTGGCCTCACGCCGATCGAGTTCCCCGTAGGCCTCTCGATGGGCTCTCACACCCTTCGCATCACGCGCGCCGGATATCGCGAACAAGAGCGCGTCGTCCTCATCGCCGCGAGCGCGCACGTCACGCTTGAGGTCGAGCTCGTTCCTCTGGAGTCACCGCCTCCGGGTGTGGCAACGCGCGTCGAGCTCACGCTCCCTTCGACCTCACACACGGTGCGCATCGACGGCCAGCGTGTCGCGGGCAATCAGCTCATATTGCCCTATGGTCTCCATAATCTCTCCGTCGAAGCCGCAGATATCGAGCCCATCTCAAGGCGCATTGATGTGCCACAGCAGGACGTGTTTGCGCTCGACCCTGACTACCAATGGACCACGAGCGGAAGGCAATCACGCCTCGCCGGCGCAGACTCGCAGCGCGTGAATGGTAGCGCGATCACCGGTGTGGGCGGCGCGGTGTTGCTCATCGGAGCAGGACTCCTCGTCGGTCGCGAGGTGTCCGCGGAGTCAAGCAACCTCGACCTGCGACGGTCAGCCTTCGGCCAGTTTGGCGCATGCATCCCAACGTCAACGCGTTGTCAGGAGTTCCTCGTGGCCAACCAGACCCGCGGGGTCGAGCAGGTTCCGGACGCGTTTGAAGCTCGCACCAACGAGCTCTTGAGCATCAACGAGGCCCTCGCGATCGCCGGCGGGGTTCTCATGGGAGCGGGCGCAGCCACCATCATCGGCGGCGTCGTGGTGTTCGCGACCGCCCCAAGCGAAGACGACATCGATCGCGGCACGACGCTCCGCGTTTCGCTCGATGTGAACCCGAGCGGGCTCTCGCTTCACGGCCAGTTCTGAGGGCTCGTCGGAGCGCACCGTGAGTTTCCCGCGAGGGAAACCAGCGAACAAATTCGTTCGCGACCACCCACGACCCAAGGTAACAAGCGCCCTTCGAGTCCTCGGATGAAGCAGAACGAATCACTTTGGCTGGGTGTTGGCATCGGATGTGCGCTGCTGCTCTTGTGCACGCTGTGCATCCTCGGCGCGGCCGCAGCCTTCTTGATGCGATCGACCGACCCCACGCAGGGGAACCCGTTTCAGCCCGTCCAGCCGCCCACGGTGGAGCCAATCATTCCGACGCAGCCGCCGATCGTCGGGCCGGCGCAGCCTGCGATTCCAGGCCTGTCCACCGCGGATGTGCGCCACGTTCAAGCCACCGTCACCGAGGTCAGCGGGCTCACCGACGTGGCTGTCGGCGCGTCCTGCACCGCAGAGATCAGGCGACATGATCGAGACAACGGCACCTTCTGGTGCAACGCACAGATTCGCTGCGGCGAGCGCCTCGTGTACGGAGGAGCGGAAGCTGGCTTCTTCGAGTGCGTTCTCTATGGCGGCGATCAACACGACGTTGTGGGCAGCGATCAAGCCACCACGGCCACGGACCGCGATGGAGCGATGAGCTTGAACACCGTGGGAGGTTCGCTCGAGGTCTGGGATGACGCGCAGGGTGCGCTGAGTGAGTTCCGACTCCGCGCGCAAGTTACCGGAGTGCAATGAGCGGATTTCTCCTCGGCGATCTGCTCGCGGTCGGCTGTGCCCTCGCGTGGGCGCTCGCCGTGCTTGCGTTTCGTGAGCTCAGAGACTTCGACTCGATGGCGGTGAACTTCTTCAAGAACGTCGTAGCGAGCGCGATGCTCTTGCTCACGATGCTCGCGATGGGTGTGCCCTTCGACACCGAGCGCAGCGCGATGGATTGGGGCGCGTTGCTGCTCAGCGGCTTCCTTGGGCTCGCGGTTGCCGACACGCTTTTTCTCGCGGGCCTTCGCCGCATCGACGCTTCTGTCGCGGCGATCGCTGACTGCGCCTACTCGCCCACCGTGCTCCTCCTCTCGACGCTGGTGCTGGGTGAAGTGCTCCATCCTGGTCTGCTGATCGGCGCACCGCTTGTCGTGCTCGGGCTCGCCATCGTCTCGTGGGAGCGATCGATCAGCACCGTCGAGAAGGTCGATCGCGTCGGATTCACGCTGGCTGTTCTCGGCGTCATCACCACGGCCATCGGCGTCGTGCTCGCCAAGGGCGCACTCGATCGAAGTCACCTCCTCGAGGCCACGACGATTCGTCTCTGCGCGGGCTCCGTCGGCGTGTTCGCGTTCGGCATGGCGCGCGGTCGCGTGAAGGAGCTGTTCACGCTCTTTCGTCCCCAGCCTGCATGGAAGGCCGCGTTTGTGGCCACCGTGCTCGGCACCTACGTGTCGATGTTGCTCTGGCTCGGCGGAATGAAGTACGGCAGCACCTCACGCGCAGCCTTGCTCAATCAGCTTGGCGCCGTGTTCGTGCTCGTCTTCTCCGCGATGGGCGGAGAGACCGTCCCGCTCCGCCGATGGCTTGGCGCGAGCGTCGCCATCGTCGGTGTCGCGGTCGTCCTGCTTGGATGATCTCAGGGCGCAGGCTGAACTGCACAATCGAGCGTGATCTGCACGCGCTCGGTGGCGCCGACTTCATTCAGGTAGAGCACCGCAGCGCGCGGTCCCCAGTCGGCTCCGGAGATCTGACAGAACGCATTCGTGCTGATCACGGTGGTGCCTACGGTGCACTCCAAAGAGCGCGTCTCCGACCAGTTCACGCCGCCGAGGGATTGACGGTTCGGCGCTCCAAACGTGCAGTGATAGGGCGTCTCGGGGATGATCACGCTGCCCTGCGATGCGCTGATTGCGCCGCGCGATGAGGGCGATGCGCCATGCGCCGAGACAAACACCGTCCACTCAATCGTGGTGCCCTCGACCGGAATGTTGCGCGGCCGACGACGACGCTGCGCCTCGCCCGGTGTGCTGGAGAGCAAGAGCGCAAAGGCAACCAAAGTAGGCACAACTGCATGACGCACGGGCAACCTCCACAAGCTCTGACGAAGCACGACAGGATTTCTTCGATGTCGCGAGTCGCAAGATAGCGCAGGCCCTCGTTTGCGGCCCTGGTCTCAGAGCTTGTCGCTCAATCGCTTTCGCGAATCAGCCCCTTGAGCGTTGTCAGGAGCGTCGAAACCTCGTCGCTGCTTTAGACCGTGTCTTCAAAGAGTCGGACCGAGCCTTGCCTGCGCGGAAGGAGCAGGCCGGGGCCTGTGACAGACGAGCACAGCATGCGGTTTCGCAGACAAGCATGGCGACGGGAGACTTTGAAGACACGCCCGAGCAATCAAACGTCTCTCCGGCATCACGCGAGACAAACTCGATGGGCCCGCCATCGCTGCATCGCCTTGATCGGGAAGGCGCTCGTACGAGCGGTCCCCTTGTCCTGCGTGGTCAGCCTAGACTCAGGACCATGCGCCGCGCGAATCGCCCTTCCATCCTTGAGTCCATGGGTCTGCTGCCGCTTCATCTGCGCATGCGCCAGGCGCGGATCGCCCTTGCAGGCGACGAAGACGTACCCAAGTCGAGGTTCGATCCGTCGAGCTTGCGCCTGCTCTCACCACGGCTCGCGCTGCCCTTCTGGCTTGGATACGACTCAGTTCCCCGCAAGGTCGTGATCACGAATCTGTTCAACCACACGCAGACTTCCGCTGCGCTCGGGTGGTCGGTGAAGCGAACGCAGGTACGTGATTTTCGCGGCAAGAGGCAGACCTACGACAGCCACAACGGCACAGACTTTTGCATCGCTCGCGGCACGCCTGTCCTCGCTGCGGCGAGCGGCTACGTGATGCGCGTCGTGAGTGAGTTTCACCGCGGCGGATTGAAGGTCGCGATTGATCACGGAGGCGGACTCATCACCTCCAGCGCGCACCTCGCTCGCGCACTCGTTCGCGAAGGACAAGCCGTGAAGCGTGGCGACGTGATCGCGATCAGCGGCTACAGCGGCCTCGATTCACTCGTCTCGTTTCCCTGGGGCATCCCGCACATCCACTTCAACGTCTGGCTCGACGGCCAGCCGATCGACCCTTTCGCACAGCTCGGTGGAGACGTGCGCGAGGAGAGCCTCTGGGTGGGCGGAGACCTACCGATGCCGGTGCCGACGAAGGTCACGCGCGAAGAGAGCGCGTGGTCCGAGTACGATCAAGCGCGCGTCGATGCGGTGATCCAATCGTGCATCACGCCGTCCACACGCATGCGCCTCGAGACCGTCACGCCGATTCAACTGCGTGGCGGCCAGGCCATCTTCGAGAGCAACTATTACCCGACGCGCTTCCCCGATCGCGCATCGACCCTTCGCGAAGTACACCCACGCACGCCTCGCCTCCATCTGCCCTTCTCCGAGGCGTACTTCGATGGCTGCGTCTTTCGTGACGAGCTCGAAGACATCGCCTAGCCCGAGCGTCAGCCCTCGATCTTGATCAGCGAGATGGCGTTGATGCAGTAGCGAAGGCCGCTTGGCGGAGGGCCGTCCTCGAAGACGTGTCCGAGGTGCGCATCGCAGACCGCACAGACCACTTCGACGCGGCTCATGCCGTAGGCACGATCCTCGTGATAGCCGACCACATTCGGTGCAACCGACTGCGTGAAGCTGGGCCATCCGGTGCCGCTCTCGAACTTCGTCGAGGAGTCGAAGAGCTCGGTCTTGCAGCAGAGGCATGCGTAGCGGCCGGCCGTGAACAGGCTGCACATCTTGGAGCTGTGGGCGCGCTCGGTGCCTTTGGCGCGGGCAACGGCATATTGGTCGGGCGTGAGTGCGGCGCGCCACTCGGCATCGGTCTTCACGACGCGTTGAGGCGGAGGCGGGCTTCCGCTGCGGGCGTATTGAAGAACGCCATTCCAGCCAAGAATCGCTGTGGCAGTGCTGTTTTGTTTCCCTTGCGGGAAAGCGGTGGAACTCATGGTGACCTCAGTGGGAAATTGGTTGCTGGTTTCCCTCACGGGAAGTTGGTCGCTGGTTTCCCTCACGACTTAGGAAGTGCGACGCGGGAGCTTCCAACCCGGCCGCGCGAAGTGACACGTGTAGCCCTGTGGATAGCGCTCCAGGTAGTCCTGATGCTCCGGCTCAGCCTCCCAGAAGGGGCCAACCGGCTCAACCTCTGTGACGACTTTTCCCGGCCAGAGACCGGATGCGTTCACATCGGCAATCGTGTCGATCGCGACGCGCTTTTGCTCTTCACTCGCGAAGTAGATCGCCGAGCGGTACGAGCTTCCAAGATCATTTCCCTGACGGTTGGCCGTCGTTGGGTCGTGGATCTGGAAGAATAATTCGAGAATGTTTCGATAGGGTAGCAATGCCGGATCGAAGACGATCTCCAGCGCCTCCGCGTGGGAGCCGTGGTTGCGATAGGTCGCATTCGGGACATCGCCACCGCTGTAGCCAACGCGGGTCGAGTGCACGCCCGGCATCTTGCGAATCAGATCCTGCATGCCCCAGAAGCATCCGCCCGCGAGAATGGCTGTTTCGGTCCCGCTAGGGAAACCAGCAAGTTCTTTTGTTCCCATATTTCAATACTCCGAGATGGTTGCTGACGATTCAGGGTGGGGTCTGTGGCCGCACGAGCTCAAACGGGAGCTGCAAGCTGTGCGAACGGGCGATCCGGGAGGAGGCTTCACTTCACGGAAAGATACGCACCCTTCCCGTTCCGCGCAGGCCAACGACGACCTGATCGTTCACCACCTCGAGACCTATCGGCCGGCGCTCCGGAGAGGTTGGGTAGCGGTTGGTGACGGCAAGTGTGTTGACGTTGAGGCGGAGGACTTCGTCGGTGTCGCGGCTGGCGATCCAGAGCGAGCCGTCCGAGGTGAACGCGATGCCCTCGGGCGCAGAGACGGCCGGCGCAATGATGATCTGCTCCATGAATGCGCCGGTCGTTCCGTTGAAGCGCATGACGACGAAGTTGGTGCGCGCGCTGACGTAGAGGTTTCCGTCAGGGCCAAACGAGATGCCCTCGGGGCTGCCGAGCAGCGGGTGCGTAGCGAAGGGCGCGGCCGCGCCGCCTGTGGGATCAATACGGACGACATTGGTCGTGTTGCGACAGCTCACGTAGAGGCCGCCGTCGGGGCCAAAGCGGGGCGTGTTGGGGCCGTCGAGGCCAGCGTTGGCGAAGAGGTCGATGAATGCCCCGGTGCTGCCGTTGAACCGCACGATCGCGTTGGCATCGCGGCTGGCGACGTAGAGATTTCCGTCCGGTCCGAAGTCGAGCCCTTGAAGGCCGGTGGCCATCGCGGTGGACGCGAACGAGGTGACGACCCCGGTGCCCTGCTCGACGCGGAGGACTTCGTTGCCAGAGGCGATGTAGAGGGCGCAGTCGGGGCCCACGCGGAGGCCCTCGGGGGAGAGATTGGTCGGGCCGAGCAGGACGCCTCCAGTGGGCAAGCCGAGCCAGCCTGGACAGGCGATGGAGGTGATGAAGCCGCCGTCGCCGGCTGCGCCTGGGCCCGCGTCAGTCACCTCGAACGCATCCATGCCACCATCGGGAATGAACGCATCGCTCAGTGCGTATGCGTCCACGCCGCCATCTGGGATGAACGTGTCGGGCTCAATGAGAGGCGCATCGACGCCGCCGTCCGAGTTCACATTGCTGGCATCAATGCTCTCTTGAGGTGAGCAGCCGAGTCCGAGGAGGGCGGCGAGAAGGAGCGAGTTTGTAGGTCGGAGTGCCATCGCACGCGAGATTGACTGAGCC
>Ga0105045_10003045_pt1 | contig 14281 bp, 9 predicted proteins | sample MAT02_FD_78089 | JGI IMG/M metagenome (GOLD analysis project Ga0105045, IMG submission 78089) | Freshwater microbial communities from Lake Fryxell liftoff mats and glacier meltwater in Antarctica - MAT-02 (megahit assembly) | ecosystem: Environmental > Aquatic > Freshwater > Ice > Liftoff...
CGATCGCGTCGCGCAACCGCGCGGACGCCGCATAGACCAGACTGCCCTCGATGCCGGTGCCAGTCACCACACACTCGCCCTTGCGTTCGAAAGCCGGAGCGTGGGCGGTCGCCGGCATGTGCAGCGCAACCGATTTAAGCGGCATGCCGGCGAAGCGCTGCGAGAAATGCGCGCTCCAGCCACCTGCCACATCGAAACCGCAGTTGCTGGGCATCAGTGGCGCAACCGGAATGCCACGCGCTCGCAAAGCATCGACCCAGACACCATCGGAGCCCAGCTGCGGCCAACTGGCACCCCCGAGGGCAAGCACCACCACGTCAGCGCACGCAACATGAGGGCCGTCAGGCGCTTCAAAGCGCAGACACACCGGCCCGTCGCCGCTGGCATCCTCCCAGCCCAGCCAGCGATGGCGCATACGAAACTGCACACCCGGACCGACTGGCGGATGGCGCAAGCGATGCAACCAGGCGCGCAGCAGCGGCGCGGCCTTCATGTCGGTCGGGAACACCCGGGCCGAACTGCCCACGAAGGTCTCGACACCCAGCGCGTGCGCCCACGCGCGCAAAGGCTGTGCGCCAAAATCGCGCAGCCATGCAGCAACCTCGGCCTGCCGTTTGCCAAAACGGGTCTCGAACACGGCTGACGGTTCGGAATGGGTGAGATTGAGACCCCCTTTGCCGGCCAGCAAAAATTTGCGTCCGACCGATGGCATGGCGTCATACAGTTGCACCGCCACACCCGCATGCGACAGGACCTCGGCCGCCATCAGACCGGCCGGCCCGCCGCCCACGACCACCGCGCGCCGCATCACGGTGACGCCTCCATGTCGGGCAGGTCGATCCACTGCCCGTCACCATTGAGAAACGCCGCGTACACCTGCTCGGTCGCATAGATCGCCTGCACCGCTGCGCGGTAGCGGCTCAGCTGCGCCACCAGCGCCGGATCTCGCTGGGGTGCAAGGCCGGATTTATGGTCCAGCACCCACCACGCGCCGCTGTCCTTGCGCTGCACCAGTCGGTCCAGACGCAGGACCTCACCGTCGACCACCAGTTCAACCTCATTGCCCTGCCAGGCAAGCAACTCCGATTGCCAGGCCCAGGCGCCGGGTCCGGCCAAAATGCGCTGCGCCATCGCTGCGGCACGCGCGACCGCATCCGTGTCCAGGGCGAATGTGCGGCGCACGGCCGCGATCTGCCGCGGGCTGACGTTGCCCCATTCGAGCAGTCGATGCATGGCTTGCCCGGTGCGCGCCAGGGCATCACGTTGCGGGTCATTTGCCGGCCGCTCGGCAGCCTTCGATGGGGCGGACTCGGTCGGCGCGGGCGGTCCCGGCGGCAGCTCCAGCAGTTCGAATGCGCTGCCGGAGTCCGAGCCGCGATCGTCCGTCGGTGTGCCATTGGCGTGTTGAGCCGGGGCGATCGGCTGCGCATGCGCGACCAATCGCCGCCACCAGCTGCCCGGGGCATCCCGATGCGGCTCGATCGACGAGACCACCACGGTGTGTCGGGCCCGGGTCAATGCGACATACATCGCGTTGAGCTCTTCACGCGCACGCTGGAGCAACTCATGGTCGCGAATCGCACGCGCGCACATCGCGGCGGCGGCCTCACTGCTGACGAAAAAGAACTGCTTCGGCTGCGGTTCCTGGGCCGGCCAATCGATCAGCACGCCCATGGTTTCCGACGCGCGCGGCGGCGTATCGGTATCGAGCAGTACCACCGTGTGGGCTTCCAGGCCCTTGGCACCATGCACCGTCAACAGGCGTACGGCCTGTGCAGTCATCGTGGCCGGTGCCATCACGCCGCCCGCCTTGAGCGTACGCACGAATGCATAGGGCGTGATGAACCGACCCCCGCCCACCTGCAACGAGGCCGCCAGCAAGGCCCGCAGGTTGGCCAGCACCGCCGACCGTTGCACCGCAGGCGCACAGGCGGCAAACCGCGCCAACACATCATGCTGACTGAAGATCGCCTGCAAGGCATCGTGGGCCGGCAGCCGATCGAGCCACGCTTTCCATCCAGCCAGGCGATCGCCGATACCTTGCAAGACATGCCCATCCGGCCAGGCTTGCTGCAACAGTGCAAGCCAGGGTGCCGGATGCGCGCGTTGGCGCATCGCCAGTTCAACCAGGGCCGCATCTGGCAGAGCGAACAATGGCGAACGCAACACCCGCGCCAGCGAGAGATCGTGGCGCGGTGACACCAGCACATCGAGCAAGGCGACGATGTCCTGCACCTCGCAGCAATCGATCAGCCGCGTGCTCTCGCCCACGTGGGCTGGTATGCGTTCGGCACGCAAGGCGTCCTGGAGCGGTGCCAAGCTCGCGCGCCGTCGTGACAACACCATCAGATCGGCCGGTGCCAGCCCATTGGCCACCTGCAAGGCGATCCAGGAAGCGACCTGGCGCGCCTCCAGGCCGCGCAGCGTTTCCTCGGCCACGGCCCGGGGTTCAGTCAGACTGTCACGCCATCCGTCGCCCTCCCCTTGCGCGTCGGGTGGCCCGGCGGCGGTCAGGGTTGGAGGCCGCTCACGGCCGATCGGTGCCAGACGCAACACCTGTCCGGTTTGCGCCGAATCGGTGGTGTGCAAGCGGAACCCGTCATAGCGGTCATTGTCGCGAGCGTCCACCATCACCTGGTTGACGACCTCCATCACCACCTGCGCATTGCGCCGCGTATGGTCACAGCTCAGCAGATCGCCAGCAAGACCCTGCGACACGAATTCCTGCGCCGCCTGGAAAACCTGCGGCTCGGCGCGACGGAAGCGGTAGATGCTCTGCTTCGGATCGCCGACGATGAACACGCTGGGCGGGTTGCCGCCAGCACCGGCGTAGCTGCTCAGCCACGACAGCAACGCCTGCCACTGCAGTGGATTGGTATCCTGGAACTCATCGATCAGCAAGTGGCGCACCCGGGAATCCAGGCGCTCCTGCACCCAGCCCGACAACTCCGGATCGCACAGCAGCGCCATGGCCGCGCGCTCGACGTCGGTCATGTCGATCCAGCCGTGCTCGCGCTTGACCTGCGCAAACGCGTGGTTGAGCACCCGGGACAATCGCGTCATGCGCTGCTGGTACAACCAGGCCGCGTGGTGCTGCTGCGCCTGGCACAGCAGCATCAGTTCGTGTTCGGCCTGTTGCGCAGCCTCGAACTTGGCCAGGTTCTTGTGGAGCCGGTCCTCGCTTGCCACAAACAGTGCCTTGCGCAACCCGGCCAGGCAATGCATGGCTACTTCCTCGGCGTGTGCTGGCGCATCGGCCAGTTGCGCCATTGCAATAGCGATGGCCTCGGCGGCCTTCTGAGGCGTCTTGTTCGACTCGCGCGCCAACGCGCCCGCCCAGAGCGTCCAGCGCGCGTGCGCACCGGGTGCCTGCAAGGCCGCTGCCGGCTCGGACCAACCGGCCAGCATCGGAAACTGCGCATGAAAATGCGCAACCGATGCGACCACGTGACCGGCCGCGTCCGCGCGCGCGAACTCGATGCGCTTGTCCAGCGCAACGCCCAGTGCCTTTTCGGTCTGGAACCTGCCATACCCGCGCACCACCGATTCGAAATCCGCCTTGCCGCTGGGCTGATCGAGTAAGGCCTGGTAGAAGCGGCGCCATACCAAGGCCTTGGCGGGTGCGTCGTCTTCGAGCAACTCGTACTGCAAGGGCAGATCGAGTTGCTGCAGCACCGCGATGGGTGCCGCTCGCAGCAAGGCAGCAAACCAGCTGTGAAAGGTGCGAATCTGGACCGGCCGCGGGTGCTGCAGCACGGCAGCATGCAGACCGGCCAGACGCCGAGCCAGGGCATGGGCTTTTGACGGATCCTGGGGAATGGCAACGCCCCTGTCGCGCAGCTCAACCAGTAACTGGTCTTCGCTGGCGCGAGAAAAATCACCCAGCCATTTGTAGAGCCGCTCGCGCATTTCGCTGGCGGCGCGTTTGGTGAAAGTGATCGCAAGGATGTCATGGGGCTGGACCGTCCAGGCACCACTGGCGGGGTCTACGCTATCGAACAACGCGCGCACGATGCGCGACACCAGCATCCAGGTCTTGCCAGCGCCCGCGCAGGCCTCCACCGCCACATGGCGCCGTGGATCGCAGGCGACCGCATAGAACTGCGCTGCCGCAACAGCCTGACCGTTGTGCGCGTAGGCGGCCTGGGGTGCGCGATCAGCCATGCGCCGCCTCGAATGATGCCGACTGCACCGGGCTCCAGAAATCCTTGCGGCACAGACCCCGGGCTGCGCAATAGTCACAACTGGAGCCCTCACCGATGGCCGGCAAAGCGGCGCCTGCGGCGATACGGTCCGTGTCGTCGATGATGCCCTGTACCAGCCGATCGCGCCATGCCACCGCATCGGGAAGTGCGAAGGCTTTGGTGGCGTCGGCCTCGGCGATGTTCAGGTACATGGCTGCCACGGTGTCGTCATTCAGCAAGGCCGCGTAGAACGCGAGCTGGGTGTCTTCTTGCGGGTGACGCACCCGTTGCTGGGTCGTGGCCCGCGCTTCGGTCTTGTAGTCGATCACCAGGGCGCTGCCGTCGGGCACAAGATCCAACCGGTCGATCCGGCCGATCAGCGTCAGGCGGCCCAACGGCATCGACCGGCGCAGCTCCGCAGCCTGGAAGCGCGCGCCGCTTGCATCGTGGTCAACAAGCCACCGCAGGTAGGCTGCGCGCACCTGCGGCCACGAAGCGGCAAAGGGCAGAAACTCATTGGCCGCCAGGCCGAGCTGGTCCGTGGCCTGCTGGGCCGCCTGGTCGAGCATCGCAGCGCGATGGGATACCTCGGCCGTTGGCGATTGGGCCAACGCTTCGTGGAAGTGCCGCAGCAAGGCATGCAACCAATTGCCGAAGTCCCGTTTATTCAAGGTGGTGTCGAGTTCATCGGACTCTTGCAGTCCAAGCATGCGCAGCGCGTAAAAACGATACGGACAGCGGCGCAGGTCCTCATACGCGCTGGCGGACAATTGCCCGACCGTGAGCGCCGGTGCCGCCGGAGCCGGCATGCCACCAGGACGCGCCTGCACGGCTCGCACTACCCGCAAGTCCGGCGCCAGCGTAGGCATGGTCAGTCGCAGCTGCTGAACCAGCACACTGGGCATCAGCAGCTCTCCCGCTTCGCTGGTACGCCAGAGGATGTCCAGATGGGGCATACACCGCGCGTTGTGCCAGGACGCCGCAAGTGTGTCGGCCAGTTGTTCGCGTGAGGGCAAGCCCAGCAGGGCCCGCTGCGCCGGTGTCCACAACCCGGGCAACTCGGGCGACGCGGCCAGATTGTTTTCGTCGCAACCTGGCATGACCACGGCAGCAAGAGATCGACCCAGCAACTGGCTCAGCGGCAACACCACCACTTGCGCCTGTTCGGGATGCGGTGGCACGAAGCTGCCGGCTTCCAACACTTGGCCAACCCAGGCCGCGAATGCGGCCAACGGCATGCGTTGTGTCGCATGCACAAAATCATCATCGGCATGCGCATGCAGATGCAGCGCATCGAGCACCGCCTGGCCCGCCGGGTCCTGCAGCAGCGGGGCCCATTGCCCGGCCGCCTGCAGCGCGGCGCGCAGACTGCGCAGCCAGCCGGGCAGATCCTGCAGCAACTGCATCGTTGCGCGCAGGTTCTCGATGCGCGCACGGCCGTCATGGGCCACCCCGACGGATCGCCAGTCGCGGATGCCCGCGCGGCGCACCTTTGCCTCGAGGGTGTCGATGTCCTGCGTATCCAGCGCGGGTGCCTGCTTGGCCCAGTCCAGCACCGCATCCGTCGTCGCGTCCCAGGCCATGGCCCGCAACAGGCCGACGATGGCGGCGGCAGCGCGCGTGGTGGACAAGGTCCAGCCGGTTTCGTCCCGCACCGTGACGCCGCGCTCGCTCAACAAGGCGCGCGCACGCCGTGTCAGCACGCGGTCTTGCGCGACCAGCGCCAGGGGCGCGCGGCCCGCAGCGAGATGCGCCAGCACAACGGCGCTCGCCATTTCGGCCTCGTCTTCGGCGTCCAGGGCCTGGCGCAACAAACATGGCCCGGGTTCGGGCGGGCGGTCCAGCCGCAGAGCCACGGCGCGCGTGCCCCAGCGCTGCTGCAACGCGGCATACAACGGGTCCTGCTGCAAACCTTCCACCATCACCAGCAGGTCGGTCTGCGCCGAGAACACGGCATCGGTGGGATAGGCACTGTGCGCGGCCCAGACCACGGCAATGCGTCCGAGGCGCGACTCGCACTCCAGCAACGGCGAGGCACCCAAGCCTTGCAATGCCTGCACCCTGCTTGCGCCCCATGCCAGCCGGTCTTCAGGCGGCACGGCGGCCGCAACCGATGCCACGCTCCAGGCCGCTTCCATCAGCCGGGCGGCCAGGGCCGATGGTGCCCCAGGCTGGCCGGTGCGCTCGAGCATGGCCTGCGCCGTCAGCAGGTCGCGCGCCGGGTCGCGCGTCAGGTCGTCCGGTCCGGGCTCGAAGCCCGACACCGTGCGGCCCCAGTTCATCGTGGTCTCAAAACGCGGCACGAAATAGGCAGCACAGGTCCGCGTGTCGGCGCTGCGCATCCAGGCGCTGCGGGCGACCGCTATCAGTTGCGCATACGGAAGCACCACCACCACCTGCGCAGGGTGCAGTTGTCGCTGATCGATCTCGCGCCGAATGACGGCGACCAGGCGATCCCACGCCAGGCGGCCATGATCGATTTCGGCTATCTCATCCATTGCATGGCCGCAGTGGGCAACCGGTATTGGTTTCTGTCACAATTTCGCCACTTTACCTGTACCGACCGAACCAAGGAGTCACCATGGCCAGCGAACTCATCAAACATGTTTCCGACGCCTCGTTCGAAGCCGATGTGCTGCAATCTTCGAGCCCGGTGCTGGTTGATTACTGGGCCGAATGGTGTGGGCCGTGCAAGATGATTGCGCCCATCCTGGACGAGGTCGCCACCGGTTATGCAGGCAAGTTGCAGGTTGCGAAAATGAATGTCGACGAAAACCGCGACATCCCGGCCAAGTTCGGCATTCGCGGCATCCCCACCCTGATGATCTTCAAGGACGGACAACTCGCCGCAACCAAGGTCGGTGCCATGAGCAAATCGCAGCTGACCGCCTTCATCGACCAGCAACTGGCCTGACCCGCCGGCACCGGTTCCCCAGCAGGCTGGTGCCATCGCGTCAGCGGCCGCGTACCGTGTGTTCATCCGTGTTGCTGTCGCTTTTTTTCCTGTCATAATAAAAAGCAGTCGCCGATTCGCAACCCGGATCGATTCGAGTTCCAGGTCAGGAACAACTGGGCGGGGCCACCATCTTGCCCCGGTCTACACCCCCCAGGTCAGCGTTCGCGCCCTCTCATTCCATCCGTTTCGGGTAATTCCATGCACTTAAACGAACTCAAGGCACTGCACGTGTCTGAAGTACTCAAGCAAGCCGAAGAGCTTGAGATCGAAAACACGGGCCGCATGCGCAAGCAGGAGCTGATGTTTGCAATCATCAAAAAGCGCGCCCGCACCGGGGAACAGATCATTGCCGATGGCGTACTGGAAATATTGCCGGACGGATTCGGTTTCCTGCGCAGCCCGGACACCAGCTACACCGCCAGCACCGACGACATCTACATCAGCCCGAGCCAGGTGCGCCGCTTCAACCTGCACACCGGGGACATGATCGAAGGCGAGGTGCGTACCCCCAAGGATGGCGAACGCTACTTCGCGCTGAACAAGCTCGACAAAGTCAACGGCGGCGGACCGGAAGAGAACAAACACAAGGTGATGTTCGAGAACCTCACGCCGCTGTTCCCGAAGGAGCAGATGCGGCTTGAGCGCGACTCCAAGAGCGAAGAAAACATCACCGGGCGCATCATCGACATCATTGCGCCGATCGGCAAGGGACAACGCGCGTTGCTGGTGGCCCCGCCCAAAAGCGGCAAGACAGTGATGATGCAGCACATCGCGCACGCGATTGCCGCCAACTACCCGGAGAGCCACATGATGGTGCTGCTGGTGGACGAGCGGCCGGAAGAGGTGACCGAGATGCAGCGCACCGTCAAAGGTGAGGTCATTGCATCGACCTTCGACGAACCGGCGGCGCGCCACGTGCATGTGGCCGAGATGGTGATCGAACGCGCCAAGCGCCTGGTCGAACTCAAGAAGGATGTCGTCATCCTGCTCGACTCGATCACCCGGCTGGCCCGCGCCTATAACAACGTCGTGCCCTCCAGCGGCAAGGTGCTGACCGGTGGCGTCGATTCGAACGCGCTGCAGCGCCCCAAGCGCTTTCTGGGCGCGGCGCGCAACGTCGAGGAAGGCGGCTCGCTGACGATCATCGCCACCGCGCTGATCGACACCGGCAGCCGCATGGACGAGGTGATCTTCGAGGAGTTCAAGGGCACCGGTAATTCCGAGATCCACCTCGATCGTCGGCTGTACGAGAAACGGGTTTTTCCCTCGATTCAGCTCAATCGCAGCGGCACGCGCCGCGAGGAACTGCTGCTGTCACCCGAGATTCTGCAAAAGACACGTATCTTGCGCCAGTTCCTGTACAACATGGACGAGATCGAGTCCATGGAACTGGTGCTCAAGCAGATGCGGGCCACCAAGACCAACAACGAATTCTTCGACCAGATGCGCCGGGGTGGCTGATCTGCGGCCAGGAGCCCAGGGTATCCGTGCCATAATCGCTGGCTGTACGCGAGAAGTACGTCTGGAATCACGATTGCGCATCGGTTTGCGCAACGCCAGCCGCGGCTGATGCACCTGAAGGACCACCCCATGAAAGACGGAATCCATCCCAACTACCGCGAAGTCTGCTTCCAGGACTTGTCGAACAACTTCAAGTTCGTGACCCGCTCCTGCGTCAGCGCCAAGGACAAGATCACGATGGAAGACGGACGCGAACTGCCGCTGTACAAGCTGGAGACTTCCAGCGAATCGCACCCGTTCTACACCGGTACGCAGAAATCGGTCGACAACATGGGCGGACGCGTCGAGAAGTTCCGCAACCGCTTCGGCAAGACGACGGCCAAGTAAACGCCATCGCATTCCGAACCAGGGCAGCCCGGGTGACCGTGCTGCCCTTTTTTGTCGTCTTCACGGCATGATGCGCTTGTGCATTCGTCCAACGTGAACCAACCCAGCCCCGCCATCGTCTCGCAAGTCGCAGTCCGACGCCTGCCCCGACTGGCGCTGCTGCTGCTGTGCGCGGCCTACGTCGTGCCGGGTCTGCTCGGGCGCGAGCCGTGGCGCAATGCCGACATGGCCACTTTTGGCTATATGGTGAGCATGGCCCAAGATGCCACCAGCTGGCTCGATCCGCAGCTGCTGGGTTTGCGTCCGGAAGCCGATGGTTTGCTGCCCTACTGGATCGGTGCTTGGTTCGTGCAGTGGGGTCCAACCTGGATCTCTCCCGTGCTGCTGGCCCGCATACCGTTTGCCCTAATGCTGGTACTGACGCTGGTCGCGACCTGGTATGCGGTGTACAACCTGGCGACCCATCCGCGCGCGCAGCCGGTAGCCTTCGCGTTTGGCGGCGAAGCAGATCCGACCGACTATGCGCGTGCGATCGGCGATGGTGGCCTGATGGCGCTGATCGCCTGCCTGGGCCTGGCACAGCTGACGCATGAGGTCACGACCCATCTGGCGCAGTTGTGCTTCGGCGCCTTGACGTTTTATGCAGCGGCGGCTATCGGGCGACAAATGTGGCTCCCAGCATTCGGTCTGGCGCTGGGGCTGGCGGGCCTGGTTCTGAGTGCCGCGCCGACACTGGCGGTCCTGTTCGGCACCGGTGCCGCCGTGCTGCATGTTCTGAGGGCTGAACCCGGATCGCTGGGTCGCCGACGGGCGCTGCGGGCGGCCGGATTGCTGGCCCTGTTCACGGTGCTGGCTGCAGCGCTGGCATCGGCACTCGACCTGTGGCGTTGGCGCATCCTTATGCCGCACGACGCTGCAAGCAAGGACTGGCGCAGCATCGCGCGCTTGCTGTTGTGGTTCACCTGGCCAGCCTGGCCGCTGGTCCTGTGGACGTTGTGGCACTGGCGGCGTCAGATCTGGACGACGCACATCAGCCTGCACCTGGCACTACCGATATGGTTTGCCGCGATCACCCTCGTCGCGGCCGCCAGCACCAAGCCGGCCGATCGCGCACTGCTGCTCGCCTTGCCAGCCATGGCGACTTTGGCCGCATTCGCCTTGCCCACGCTGCGCCGCAGCGTGGCCGCGCTCATTGACTGGTTCACCCTGCTGTTCTTCACCGGGTGCGGCATCGTCATCTGGGTCATCTGGTTCGCGATGCAAACAGGCTTTCCACGTCAGGCAGCCATCAACGTGTTCAAGCAGGCACCCGACTTCCAAGCCACGTTTGCGCTGCCCACCTTTGTCATCGCCTTGTCGGCGTCACTGGTCTGGGCCTGGCTGGTGCAATGGCGCGTGGGTCGGCACCAGACCGCGATCTGGAAAAGCCTGGTGCTACCCGCCGGTGGTGCCGCGTTATGCTGGTTGCTGCTGATGACCTTGTGGATGCCGCTGCTCGACTTCGTTCGCAGTTATACGCTCGTCACGGCGCGGGTGATGTCCCAGGTCGGGCCGCGAGCCTGCCTGCAAGTCCAGGACCTCGGTCACGACCAGATCGCCGCCCTGCAATACCACGGCGGATTTCGGCTTGTGCCGGCAGCACCGGATGCGCCATGCCCCTGGCTGGTGGTCGATCCGGAACTGCTCGCCCAAAGCGGGCAACAAGTCGACCCTGCGGCATGGGAGCCACACGCCCGCATTCAGCGTGCTTCGGGAAAAGGCGACGAGTTCCACCTGTTTCGTCGCATCACGCCGTGACCTCTTGCCCGCTCCTTTGCCGGATCCGATGGGCCGGCAGAGTGATCCCGAACCGCGCGCCCATGCCAGGCTTGCTCTCGATATGCAACTGGGCACCGTGGCGCTGCGCAACATGCTTGACGATCGCCAGCCCCAGACCGGTGCCGCCTGTCTCCCGCGAGCGGCTGCGGTCGACGCGATAGAACCGCTCGGTCAGCCGGGGAATATGTTCTGGAGCGATGCCCGGTCCGCTGTCGGTGACGGAAAACTCTCCTCCGCCATCGGACAGTCGCTTCCAGCACAACGCCACCTTGCCGCCGTGCGGCGTGTAACGGATCGCATTGTTCACCAGATTGGCGATCGCACTGTGCAACTCCATCTGCGAGCCGGCAACTTCGCAGTCACCGCCGATGTCCATGACCAGTTCATGGCCGGTCTGGGTCATCAGCATCGATAACTCGCGTCCCTCTTGCGCACACTGTGACATCAATGTCCGCACATCGACCCATTCGTCGAGCCGCGGCAAGGGGCTGCCCTCCAGGCGCGAAAGTGTCAGCAAGTCGCTGACCAAGGTTTGCATGCGCTGCGCCTGCTGCGACATCAGCGCCAGGTAGCGCTGACGTTCCGGGCCTTCCAGCGGCAGGTTCTGCATCGTCTCGACAAAGCCGCCGAGCACCGTCAACGGTGTACGGATTTCATGCGATACGTTGGCCACGAAGTCGCGTCGCATCGCCTCGGCCTGTTCGAGCGCCGTGACGTCGCGCGACAGCATCAGGCTGCGGCCCTGGCCATAGGGATGCAAGTGCACCGACAGGCGCACCGGGCGCGTATTGCTGCTGGCCGGACCAGGTATCACCACATCATGCGCGTAGTCGCCTTTGGCCAGGTATTCGGTGAACTGCGGTTCCCGGACCAGGTTGACAACCTGCTGCTGCACATCGCGTCGGACATCGAAGCCAAAGTGATTGGCCGCGGTCTGGTTGCACCATTCGATGCAGCCATTTGCATCCAGCAATACCACGCCGTTCGGCGACGCCTGGATCGCCGACAGGAAGTCCTGCAGGCGTTGCTCGCTCTCCTGCAGCTTGCGATCACGGACGCGCAACAGGCGCCGAACCCGATCGACCGTCTCGCCCCAGTATCCCGGGATCACCGGTGGGGGATGAGCATCGCCCTCGCGCAGCCAGCTACGCAGCTTGTGTCCTCGGCGCAGGTCGATCAGCACCCACACCGCACTGGCGGCAACGATGCCAATGATCGCGCGGTGCGCAGGCGCGACCATTGGCAACGCGAAATACCCTAGCGTCGCGCCGGCGAGCTGAAACAGAAAGAAACGAAGGACGCGCCAGAGCATCGTCAGGCGGCGCAAACTGCCCGCATTAGCCCAGTTGCGACTGCGTCAATGCCGTCAGCCGGTAACCCACCCCGCGCACCGTCTCGACCATCGGGCCCGCCGCACCGAGCGCCTCGCGCAAGCGCTTGACATGCACGTCGACCGTACGCTCCTCAATGTACACATGATCGCCCCAGACTTTGTCGAGCAGCTGGCCGCGGCTGTGAACGCGTTCGGCATGTTTCATCAGGTAATGCAGCAACTTGAATTCCGTCGGTCCGAGCTTGAGCAAACGATCCTGGAAGTTGACCCGATGGGTCGCTGCGTCCAGGTGCAGCCCACCGATGGAGACGCTGTCGGCGACATTCTCGGGCGCACGCCGACGCAGCACGGCACGGATTCGCGCCAGCAATTCCTGGGTCGAAAACGGCTTGGTGATGTAGTCATCGGCACCGGCGTCGAGTCCCGCCACCTTGTCAGGCTCGTCACCGCGTGCGGTGATCATCAGGATCGGCACCGGCTTGATGCGCGGGTCGGCACGCCATCTGCGGGCCAGCACCAGCCCGCTTTGCCCTGGCAACATCCAGTCCAGCAAGATCGCATCGGGCAGAACCTCATTGATCTCACGCTGCGCACTTTCGCCATCGGCTGCCCAGATCGGCTGAAATCCATTGTGTCGCAGGTTGACCGAGATCAGCTCGGCGATTGCCGGTTCATCTTCCACCACCAGGATGCGTGGTAACTTTGCCATATCGTTATTGTCCTCTTGCGGTCAACGCACGACCGACTCGATGTGCTCCATCGGCGTATGGCGCACATCGGCACCCTTGACCACGTAGATGGTGAACTCGGCGATGTTCTTGGCGTGGTCACCGATTCGCTCCACCGCCTTGGCCAGAAACAGCAGGTCCAGGCTCGGCGAGATGGTACGGGGATCTTCCATCATGTAGGTAATCAGCTTGCGCACGAAACCGTCGAATTCGCGGTCGATGGCATCGTCTTCCTTGAGGATCGACAACGCGGCGCTGGCGTCCAACCGTGCAAAGGCATCCAGTGACTTGCGTATCAGGCCCGACGCCAGTTCTGCAGCAACCCGCAGCTCGGAAGCTGGTAGAAGGCGTGCCGCGCCGCTCTCGATAATGGATTTGACCATACGCGCAATCTTGTCGGCCTCATCGCCGGCTCGCTCCAGATTGGCCGTAGTCTTGGAGATCGCGATCAACAGGCGCAGGTCGCGCGCGGTCGGTTGGCGTCGCGCGATGATGGACGACAGGTCATGATCGATCTCGATTTCCATCGCGTTGACTTGCGATTCGTTCGCGCCGACCTGCCCCGCCAGCTCGACGCTGAACTGCGACAAGGCCTCGATGGCGGTGCGGATCTGCGATTCGACAAGTCCGCCCATTTTCATGACACGGGTGGAAACGCCAGTCAACTCGCTGTCGAACTGGCTTGAAAGATGTTTGTCGCTCATGGCAAATCCCTGGTTTTGCGTGTTATCTAACCGAATCGGCCGGTGATGTAATCCTCTGTCTCCTTGCGGGTCGGCTTGAAGAACATCTGCTCCGTCGACCCAAACTCCATCAGGTCACCCAGATACATGTAGGCCGTATAGTCGCTACAGCGCGCCGCCTGCTGCATGTTGTGCGTCACGATAACCACGGTGTAATCGCTCTTGAGCTCAGCGATCAGCTCCTCAATCTTGGCTGTCGAGATCGGATCCAGCGCGGAGCAAGGCTCGTCGAGCAGGAGCACTTCCGGCTTGATCGCTATGCCACGCGCGATGCACAGGCGCTGCTGCTGGCCACCCGACAGGCTGGAGCCATTCTGGTTCAGCTTGTCCTTGACCTCGTTCCACAAGGCGGCCTTGTGCAACGCCCACTCCACGCGCTCGTCCATGTCGGTCGAATTGAGCTTCTCGAACAGGCGAACGCCGAATGCGATGTTGTCGTAAATCGACATCGGAAACGGGGTCGGTTTCTGAAACACCATACCGACTTTGGCGCGAATCAGTGCGACGTCCTTCTTCGACTTCAGCAGGTCCTCATCGTCCAGAAAGATCTGGCCTTCAGCACGCTGTTCCGGATACAGCTCGTACATCCGGTTGAACACCCGCAGCAATGTCGACTTCCCGCAGCCCGATGGCCCAATGAAAGCCGTCACCTTGTTCTCGGGTATTTCCAG